>Ga0136627_1000533_pt1 | contig 14388 bp, 17 predicted proteins | sample AntDrymUQ4892206_2_FD_104652 | JGI IMG/M metagenome (GOLD analysis project Ga0136627, IMG submission 104652) | Polar desert sand microbial communities from Dry Valleys, Antarctica - metaG UQ489 (22.06) | ecosystem: Environmental > Terrestrial > Soil > Desert | place: Antarctica: Dry Valley... | reverse complement strand
TTGCCGAATGGCAATCGGGCGACGAGGTGGCGGCGCGAGCAGCGCTCGAGACCGGATATGCGATGAACCCCGACGAGTGTCACGTTCTGATCGCTCGGCGACTGCTGGGGTCGGACTTCCGAGCCGATCTGCCCTCCAGGGCGAGTATCGATCTCTCGATATCCCTGGCCTGCGCCTCGTCGACAGCGTCATTGGCGGAGCTGGACGGCCCTCCGAGCTCGAAGGCGAACGTCCTCAGCTCTCCCTAGCGAGGTTCGGTGCCTTTTTTGTTGCTAAAGCCATGCGAGGCGCTGCCGATAAACCTGATGCAAGCCGGAACCTTGTAGCGCAGCAAAGGCAAACCCGTCGCAAGGCGGGGACGCAAAGCCACGGGGCCCGTTGGGCCAGCCGAGCTACCTGCAACAGGCGGTCGTCCGACCGACCCAAGCAGGCACAGAGCTTTAGGTCAATAACGGACGTCCCTGTCCCGGCTGCCAGGGCGAAACAGAAAGGGGAGGTGTCGGATGTTCCGACGGTTCCACGAGAAGTTGAAGGATCGCGAAGAGGGCTTCACCCTCATCGAGCTCCTCGTAGTCATCCTGATCATCGCCATCCTGGCGGCGATCGCAATTCCTGTCTTCCTGAAGCAGCGCGAGAAGGGTTGGACGGCACAGAGTGAGTCGGCTTTGAAGAACGCCGCGACTGCCCAGGAGTCGTTCGGGACCGCCAACAACGGTGCCTACGCCTCCACTGTCGCCCAGCTCGAAGCTGAGGGATTCAACAACGTCTCCGGCGTCACGCTCTCGGTTGTGAGTGCCACGGCCAGCGCGTACTGCCTCAAGGCCGTCCACGCCCAGCCTGTACCGGCCCTGTTCTACAGCAGCACCACCGGCAAGCCCAGTCCAACGGCCTGCACATAGACATATAGCAGGTGAAGCACCAGGAGGGGCGAGGGAAACCTCGCCCCTCCTGACGTACGTCTCTCGAACCTCTCCAGGGGCCTCAAGTGCGGGGTCTCCGAAACCGATGAGCTAGCTAACGCAGATCTACAAAGGGATTGAATGGAAAGAGAAGAAGGCTTCACACTGATAGAGCTCTTGGTCGTGATGATGATCACGTCCATGGTTCTAACCATCAGTGCGGGTGCTATCCGTCACTTCTGGTTCGTTCAGGCCCTCAGCGGCTCGGCCGACTCCGTGACCACCCAGATGCGCCAGGCTCAACAGCAGGCCGAGTCCGAGAGCCACCCGCTCGTCTACGGCGTCTGGTTCATCAATGTCGGGGATGCCGCTCGCTGGGGCACCCTCCAGTACGACCCCGCCAAAGCATTGCCCTGCACCGAGATCGGCAAGCGGACCTTCGATACAGGCGTTCAGGTCGAGTCGGTGTCCTTCACTACCGACTCCACCCGCACCCCGGCCTGCAGAAGTGCTCTTGGCTCGGCGGGTATCGCGAACGCCGGCAGCGCGCAGATCGCTTTCTTCTATGCACGGGGCACCGCGACGCCGGGATCGATCACCCTCGAGCAAACCAATTTGGATCGCTCCGAGTCACTCTCCGTCACGGGGATCACGGGAAGGGTCTCGGACTCGTGATCATGTCGTCAAGCGGATCAAAGGCTCGGGAGAGCGGCTTCACCGTCATCGAAGTGATGGCGGCACTGCTCGTGTTCTCGCTCATGACCCTCGGCCTCGTGCCGCTGCTCACAAGCTCCCTGAAGGGCTCGGAGCTGTCCCAGTCCTACACGGTGGGAAAGAACCTGGCGCTCGAGGCAATGGAGCGGGTGCGCGGATTGCCCTATTACATCTCGTACTCGGCCCAGGCCAAGAGGGTCGACGTTCTCGACCTCTACTACCCTAAATTCGCAGCCGGCGGAACCTTCACCACCACGTGTGACGTAACCACCACCGCCGCGCCGGCCTGTCCCAAGCGCGTGCCCGAGGGCTATTCGGTCACCTTCGACGCCACCTTCGTGACGCCCGGGGGGAACGCCCTCAACCAAACCTACGCGCCCCTTGCGGCGCCGAGCACCTATCGATGGGATTCGGCCACCGCCGACATTCCTCCCAGCCAGATCCTCGAGATGGCCGTCACCGTCAAATGGACGCGCGCGGGACAAACCAAACGATCACAACTGAAGACGCTGCTCAGCGACCGTAAGTTCGGCGAGGTCACCGTCCGAGGCAGCGGCAAGATCGACTACGGGATCGACGTTCGAACGGGCTATGTGGACCCGACCGGTGCGTCGAGCCTGCTCACCGCCACGGCCGGTAACTCCGAAGCCCTCGTCGAATCCAAGACCACATCGACCGCGAACGAGACCGTCCGCGCCGCGGAGTTGCGGCTGGTCGAGGTACCCGCGGATCCCTCGGCGGTCGGAGCCGACATAGCACTTGTGGAGGGTGCCAAGAGCATCGTCCATGCCCCCCCCAATACCTCGCCGACCGATGTTTCGGTGGCGGCTCAGGTGTTCCCTCATCCTCGTCTGGACCCGGTGGTGAACGTCGCAGGGGTCGAGACGACTCGGACCCAGAACGTCGACGTCGGCGTCACGAACGAGCTTCCGTCCGCGAATGGGCAGTTCCAGTTGGGCAACTCCGGTTCGGCGACCGACGATCTCTGGGTTGCGCCCCAGGTCGATACGGACAGAGCGCTTCTGCTGAAGCTCAACACGCTCCGACCGATGTTCATCATGCATCACGGGGGAGCCAATGTGATGTCCGGGTCGACCGGCGCGCTTGCCACGGACATCGCGGCGTCCGACCGCAAGGTCGAGACCACCGCAAACGTCTCGCTCGACGCCGTTCGGCTTCTGCCGACTACGTTCATTAGTAGCAGCGAAACGGAGAGAGCGGTCGTCGTCATCGACAGCTTCGACGCAAGCGTGAGCTGCAAGTCGACGACCGATTCGTTGTCGGCCGGGGCAACGGCCACCTGGAGCGCGACGCTGCGCTACTGGAAGGACTCGACGAACGACGGAGTGCTCAATGGGTCGTACGTGGCTCTGAACCTGAGCGGTGCGGACGGCGTGGACAAACTGGCAGAGATTCGTGCGCTCAATCCGCTGGTCCATGACGGGCTAGTCCCGACCGACGACGTCTATCTGTTCGACGACCCCGTCAACGGCAAGGTTGGATACCTGACGGACTGGGGCAGTCTCTTCAGCGCCAGCAGCACCGGGGTCACCGAGGACGCCACCGGAGAGGTGACGACCGCCGCCATCGACGGCGCGCTGAGCATCAACTCGGCCCCCACGGGAACGACGGCGGACTCCGGACTAAAGGTCAATTTTGGCAAGCTCAGCTGCGAAGCGGTGGATAGCCGATGAAAGGCGCCCGTGCGGAAGACGGTTACACGCTCATCGAGACTCTCGTGTCCGTGTTGCTCATCTCGATCGTCACGACCACCTTCTACATGGTCATGTTCTCGGGGGCTCGGGGATCCGAAACGAGTCGAGACGTCACCCGCGTCAGTGAGGAAGCGCGTTCGGGACTCAACAGGATGATCCGCGACACGCGTGAGGCCGACCTTCTCTTCGGCGTGAGCGAGAACTCCTACAGCGTGAGGATCGACTTCAACGGTGACGGGATCTATCAGAATCCGAATGCCGACGGTGACTTCGAGGATTTGACCTACTCGTACCAGGCGGACAGCAAGACCATTCGCCTCAACGGGCAGGTGCTGGTCGCCGGGGTCGAGCCGTTCGGGGCAGAGCCGGTCTTCTCTTACACGAGCAGCTATCTCCAGTACGACTGGGATGCCAACGGGGTGACGACCCTGGCCGAGCTCGAGGCGGCCCATCAGCCCCCCCACAACCAGACAAGCGTCACGCCCGGTAACGAGGCGGCGTTGTTGACCGGAGTTTCGTTCGAGTTCCAAGTGCGCAGCGGTGACTCGACCACCGAGTTCTTCGGTGAAGCGCATCTGAGAAACAGGAGATAGAGATGTTCAAGCGGATGCACAACGCCAAGTGGCTGCACAACGAACGTGGGGTGGCCATGATCACGGTCATGCTCGTCGGCGCGGTGCTGACTGTGACCGCGTCTGCCGCCAGCTTCGCAGTCGTCCAGGACCTGCGGGCAGGTCGTGACGACCAGAAGGCGACGGGGGCGCTCGCGTACGCGGAGGCCGGCGCCGATCGCCTCATCCTGGCGATCAGGCGGGGCAACCTCAACTGGGGACAGATAAGGCTGGCGGGCTGCAAGGGCGTAGTTACGGGCGGAACCGCCGCCGTCATCATTGCGGGAGACATCGGCCAGGGGAAGTACAAAGCAGAACTGAGGGCCTACAACGGCGAGGCAGCGACTCCGGCCGACCGGCTGGCGCCGGCCCCGGATGCATGTCTCGGGCGCAGCGCGGCCCCCAAGGGCGCGCAGCGGTTCGCGATTACGTCAGAGGGCTCGCACCCCGCTTCCACCAGAGTGATTCGTCAAGTCATCACGATCAAGCCGAAGGGCCTGCCGCTCGGCATCTTCGCCGACGGCGTCGACGGCAACGGCAACGTCAGCATGAACAACCTGAGCCTCGTGTCGCCGAACAACATCATCGGCAGGGACAAGATCGCGTTCGCGGGCCGCGACCCCTACTACACCATCAACGACTTCTACCCGGGCTGGGACTCCAGTAATGCAGAGCTCATTCCGGCTGCAGCCCACGCGGTCGGCGAGATCAGGCTCAGCGACGGGAGCCAGAACCTCAGGACGGAGCACAAAGCTCCGGGCCTGAACCCCAACTGCAGCGCCAATCCCAGCGGCCAATCGGTCTGGGACGGCAGCAAGTGGGGGGCGCCGTTCTCATCGGGGTGTCCCGGCCAGCCGATTGCCGGAGGCACGATCGCGCGACCACCGACGAGTCTGTTCACGACCAACGACCTCAACCGAGTGACCCCCAAACCCGCCCTCGACGATCAGGATTACCAGAACCTGAAGGAGTCGGCCAAGGCGTCGGGTCTCTATTGCTACATCCGGATTTCAGGCACCGCGACCTGTCTCAAGGACGGCGCGTCCGCCACCTACAAGTCGGTATGGCAAACGAGCGACATGCCTACCGCGAATCAGTACATCTCCTACTTCGAGTTCGAGGGGGGAGATCCCAACGCCACGTCCAACACGGTCAAGTGGAAGGCCGAGGTGGGCCCGTGCTCATACGATCCCGCCGTGAACAAGTCGACCGTCATGATCATTCGCAACGGCAGTCTCAGCATGCAGAGCGGAGCAGTCGTCACCGGTGCCGTCATCCTGCCGGAAGGTCAGTTCGACTCGGAGGGCAGCTTCACGACCCACGGCACGATCATCGCCCAGAACTTCTGGTTGCGAGGCAGTGCGACGTTTGAGATGTCGAAATGCTGGGTCGAGAACATGCCGACCATCTTCCTGGACATCACCCCGTCCAAGTGGACCGAAGTCGACCGCTAAGCCGAAGCGACTTAAACACGGGGGCCGGGTGCTCACACCCGGCCCCCGTTTCTTGTAGACCTGAAATGATCCGGAGCAATCTGCTGGATGAGGAGGGTTCGGCGTCAGCTGGCGACCAGTGACATCCGTGGGCTCCGAAGTCAATATCGTTCGGGTTATGAGACCTCGCCATCGACTCTATAGGGACACTCGGAGTCGGGAATATGATCTGAGCACGAGGGACGGATGAACAAAGGCGAGCGACTACCACATCAATTGTTTTCGGCGAGGAAGACAAGCAGTACATCGCCGATATCCCCGATCTCAGGGGATGCTTCGCATCGGGAGAAACTCCCGTGGAGGCCGTGCGGGAGGTGCTTATAGGAAACAACTATGGCTTGACTCCCGACGGGAGTATGGAGAGCCGATCCCCGAGCCCCTTTACCGACCGGCCATTTAGCCTCGTCGCGTACTGCCGCAGTCCAGAGCGACGTGGACATCCGACCTACTCCGGACTGGCGATACACATCACTGTGTACCTAGGTGTACGATCTAACCATGGCACGTACTAATGTGGTGGTCGACGATCGTCTCATCGATAGGGTCATGAAGCTTTACGACCTGCCGACCAAGCGCGCCGCCATTGACTTCGCGCTGCGCGCAGTCGCGGGGGACAAGGCGCCGCGGGACATGCTGGAGCTGCGGGGTAGCGGCTGGGAAGGCGACCTCGACGAGCTGCGCCGGGGTCGTTCTCCGGAACTTTGATCGTCGCCGACACCTCAGTCTGGATCGAGTTCCTTAGAGGATCCGATCAGCCGGTCGCCGACACTCTTACCGAACTTCTACGGTCTGATGCCACTGTCGCTCTTAGCGAGATCATCGTCATGGAGCTGCTGGCGGGAGCCACATCAAACGAGCACCAGCGAGATCTACGAGTGCGACTCGTTGCGTTCCCCATCCTGCGGCTCGAGGGGCTCATGGATTTCGAGGAAGCGGCCCTGTTGTTCCGGCGCTGCAGAGAGGCCGGGGAGACGATCAGGAGCCTCACGGACTGCCTCATTGCGGTCCCCGTCATCAGGGCCGGCGCCACGCTCTTGCACAGAGACACCGATTTCGATGCCATTGCCCGCCACAGCGACTTGAAGGTTCATCACCTCGAGTGAACCTTGCGCTTGCAGAGATTCTGGGGACTGATGAGCGCAGAGCGAGTACCAGGCCCATGAACCGCATCGCCGGGCCGCCGGATGGTACGTCCCGGCCCCCATTCGGTGAGGAATTTCAACCCTCCTGGGGCTAAAGACCCGAGCCCCAGGACCGATGTACCTCTTGACCGTTGTTGGACGCACCTGTTGAATCAGTGAGTTCTGTTAACTCCTGTGACGACAGCCCTGGAAAGGTATGAGATGGCCGATCGGGTCTTCGGAGAGCCACTGCTCACCGTCGGCGAGGTAGCCCGGACCATGCGTGTGTCCAACATGACCGTTTACCGACTCGTCAAGTCGGGGCAGCTCGCTGCGATCAGGGTTGGCAAGAACTACCGCATTCGCCGAACCGACGTGGAGCGCTACCTCAACGAGAGAGTCGTCTTCGTAGAGGAGTAGAGCCTTGGCCATCGCAGGCGGGGCCCAGGTCGTCGGCCTGGACATCGGTACCAGCGCAGTTCGCGCAGCAGAAGTTTCGAACGGCAAGCATGGACTCACGCTGAGCAAGTTCGGGCAGGTCGCATTGCCGGTCGGCGCAGTCATCGACGGGGAGATCCGCGATGCGGGTTCCGTGTCACACGCCATCGCAACCCTGTTCAAGCGCAACAAGATCTCGAACAAGAAGGTCGTCGTCGGCATCGCCAACCAGAGAGTTGTCGTGCGCCAGGTCGATCTTCCCTTTCTCGAGGAGAAGGATTTCCGCTCCTCGCTGAAGTTCCAAGTCGCAGAACATATCCCGATGCCGGTGGACGACGCCGAGCTCGACTATCAGATCCTCGCCGACTACGAGACCGCAGACCAAGGCCACATGATGCGAGTCTTACTGGTCGCTGCAGCAACCGACATGGTCGAGCAGTTCGTCGACACGGTTGCGGCCGCAGGTCTCCGTCCGACCGGAGTCGACCTCACGCCGTTCGCGGTTGCACGCGCAGTCAGCGACTCTGCTCGCGGAGAGGTGGGGCTCGACGGGTCAGAGGCCATCATCGACGTCGGCGCAGGAATCACCAACATTCTCGTCCACCAGAACGGCGAGGCGCAGTTCGTGCGCATCCTGCTCATCGGCGGGGACGACACCACCAAGGCGCTCGCCGACGACATGGAGATTTCCTTGGAAGAAGCCGAGGCTCTCAAGCTGGACCTCGGGACCGGCCTCGGCAGCCCCGAGGTCGTCAAGCTGGTCGAGGACAGCGTCAGGGACCTCGTCGTTGAGATCCAGGGCTCGCTCGACTACTACTTGGGACTCGAAGAGGCGGCTCCGATCGCCTCGGTGCTACTCACGGGTGGCGGATCGATGACCCCCGGCCTTGGGCTTGCGCTCGAGACGGCGCTCGGCATGAGCGTCTACAGCGCGGCGCCGCTTCAGCAGTTGGGAACCCAGAAGAGTGGACTTAGCGAAGGTCAGATCAGTCAAGTCGAGCCGGTGGCCGCAGCCGCCGTCGGACTCGCCATAGGGAGGGCCGGCCGATGATGCATCGCTTCGACCTCTTGCCCGCCAGGTATGCACGACAGGCGGCGCAGAGGCGCAATCTCGGCCTCGTGGCCATAACCGGCCTCGGCCTCGCACTGATCATGCTGACCTGGTGGTTCATGCTGGGCAGCCAGATTAACGACGCAGAGCAAGAGCTCGTGGTCGCAGAGACGCGCAACGCAGAGCTTCAGCGTGACATCAACGAGCTCCGCCAGTTCGAGGTCCTCGCCCTCGAGGTCGAGGACAAGGCCGGCAACCTTCTGCTCGTGTTCGCCGGCGACGTGGCCTGGCCGTCGATGCTCAACGAGGTCGCGATGGTCACGCCGGGAGAAGTTTGGCTCGAGTCGCTGACCACCTCGGCCGGTACGACCGAGGGCTCCGCGCCTGTGGGCACCGAGACCGCTGAGATTCGAGTCAGCGACGAGCCCGCCTTCGGCCGTGTCCAGTTCGTCGGCAAGTCGACCTCGATGACCGGAGTCGGCAAGTGGATGATGCGTTTGGCAAGCGTCGAGGAGTTCCAGGCCGTGTGGCTCAACAGCGCAACCAAGACCGACGAGACCGAGACGACGGTTGAGTTCGTCGACTTCGATTCCACCATCGAGCTCAATACGAAATCGAAGTCTTCCGAGCTGCTACGTCTGCTCGAGGAGCTCGCCGGAGGCAACGTGCTTGCAGGAGGAACCCCGTGAAAGAGCACAAGAAGATAATCTTGTCCAGTGTCGGCATCGTGCTGGTGATGACGCTGATGTTCTTCTTCCTCATCAGCCCGCGCAAGGGTGAGCTGGCCGAGGCCCGCGAGCAGGTCGACGTTGCCGAAGGAGAGACCGTCGTCCTCGAGACCGAGCTGGCTCGTCTCGAAGGACTCCAGGCGAAGGCTCCTCAGCTGCAGGTCGCCCTCGACGAGATCCGCGAGCTGGTCCCCGACGAGGATCGCGTCTCGAGCTTTGTGTTCCAGCTGCAGCAGGAGGGCAACCGAGCAGGCCTCGACTTCGTGTCGATCACGCCGCAGTTGCCGAAGCCTCCGCCCGAGGGCGCACCGCTGGCCGAGGTCAAGATCGACATCGGAGCCGAGGGCACCTACTTCGCGATCCAGGACTTCATTCGGAGAGTGACCGAGCTCGACAGAGCGGTTCGCGTCGACGGCTTCTCGATGAACGCAATCACCGACGAGGATTCTGACGAGGCGCTAATCGAACTGACGGCTTCGGCTCGAATCTTCTTCGAGCGGCCTGCCGGCGGTGGCGCACCCGTAACCGAATCCGCGACGACTACGGCCCCCGCACCGGCACCTGCTCCTGCCACCGAGTCGACCCCCGCCCCGACCGAATCCCCAACCACAACACCGGCACCGTAGGAGATCAGTGATGGCAAAGGAATCCACAGGCCAGTCGGCCTCGCGCAAGCAGCTCATCATCATCGGTGCACTGGCCGTGGTGCTCCTGGCGGTGGTGTACTTCCTCTTCTTGAAGGGTGACGGCACCGAGCCGGTCGACGATGCGGCACCCGCACCCGCGCCGGTCACCGAGTCGGCGCCCGTCGAAGGGGAAGAGAAGACTCCCGCTCCCACCAAGAAGGGCAAGGGCGCGATCGAGACCTCTGAGGTCTTCGGCGGCAAGGATCCGTTCGAGCCTGTCGTCGACTTGATCGGCGGCGACGGTGGCGGCGAAGCCACAACCACGACGACTGAAGTGACCACCGATCAAGGCACCACGGACACGACCACCGACACCGGCTCGACCACCGACACCGGCTCGACCACTCCGACAACCCCGATCGCACCGATCGCACCGACCGTGCCGACGACGCCGCCTTCCGACGTCGACGACGTCGACGACGACGACTCGGACGACGACTCGGACGACGATGATGAACCCCTGACCGGGCTTTCAGTGAGGCTGCTGAAGGTCTACGAGGAGGACGGCGAAAGCATGGCGCTGGTCGAGACCAAGAACCGCGTCAACAACAAGAAGAGGCTGCACGAGCTGAAGGTGGGGCAGCAGTTCAGGGAGAACTTCGAGCTCACTTCCCTGGACGAGGAGTGCGGAACCTTCCTCTACGGCGACGAGCCCTTCGGCCTCTGCGAAGGCCAACGAGTAATCCGCAAGTAAGAACCACCAGACACAAACAGGGGCTCGGGGCAACCCGGGCCCTTGTTCAATTCAGCGCTTTCCGTCGGCCACATCTCTAAGGGCTTGGCGGCGACCTCGTCCGCTCGGCTCCTGAAGTCCCAGAACTCACGCAACATGCGGCCTCCCATACGATCCGCGCGGGATCATCTCGGGAAAAGAGCAGGATTCCCTCCGTGAGGACGCGACCCGTGATCCGCAGAGGGGCCCAGTTGAGCACCGGTCCTCTCAGGGCGCGCGCGATCTACCTGGGTGACGAAGAGGAAGGCTGGGACGATCTCCGGCTGCACGCGCGCACCTTTGCCGACCACGTCGTCGCTGAGATAGAGGGCCTGCCCGAAGTCGGCAGGAGGAACCAGTCGCCTGGCGGAACTAGCGCATAGCCGAGGAATGTTCTGTTACGGCCCGAACGCAGCCAGGGACGCCGAGCGGCGGCTCCGGCGGGGATGCGAAGATGGAGCCATGGGCCGGCTTCGCTATCTCACGGCAGGAGAATCGCACGGACCAGGGCTCGTCGCGATCCTCGAGGGCCTGCCCGCGCATTTACCCGTAGCGGTCAAGGACATCGCAGACGAACTGACGCGCCGGCGCGCGGGCTACGGGCGCGGTCCCCGCATGAAGTTCGAGAAGGACGAGCTCGAGATCGTATCCGGAATACGCGGGGGAGAGACGCTCGGAACTCCGGTCGGAATCATGATCCGCAACTCGGAGTGGGACAAGTGGCGCCACGTCATGGCGGTCGAGGGCGACATCGGGGGCAAGACGCTCACCAGGCCGCGCCCCGGTCACGCAGACCTGCCTGGAATGTTGAAGTACGACTTCGATGACGCGCGCAACGTCCTCGAGCGCGCCAGCGCGCGCGAAACCGCGGCGCGCTCCGCAATCGGGACCCTGGCGAAGTTGCTGCTCGGACAACTTGAGATCACCGTGATTAGCCACGTGCTCTCGATCGGGACGGCGCGCGTACCCGCCGACGCATCGCGACCCGGCCCCCGTGATCTCGATGCAATCGACGCGTCGCCCACTCGCTGCTTCGACGAGGCGACGAGCGAGAAGATGGTCGAGGCGATCGAGGCGGCCGGAGCCGAGGGCGACTCGCTCGGGGGCGTGGTCGAGGTGGTCGCATTCAATCTCCCGCCGGGACTCGGAAGCCACGTCCACTGGGACCGCAAGATCGACGGACGGCTCGCCGGGGCCCTCATGGCGGTTCCCGCCATCAAGGGAGTCGAGGTCGGCGACGGCTTCGAGGGCGCGACGCTGCGGGGATCGCACGCCCACGACGCCATCGAAGCCGATCTCGGAAGGGATACCAACCGGGCCGGTGGGACGGAGGGGGGCATGACCATCGGCGGAACTCTGAGGGTGCGGGCCGCGATGAAACCGCTGAGCACCCTGAAGAAGCGACTGAGGACCGTGGATCTGGCGACGGGCGAGCCCGCCGAGGCTTTTCAGGAACGCACCGACGTCTGCGCGGTCCCTGCGGCAGGCGTGGTGTGCGAATCCGTCGCCGCTCTTGTGCTCGCCGACGCGGTGCTCGAGAAATTCGGAGGCGACACGATCGCCGACCTCAAGGCGGCTCATGCCGCTTACCTCGAGCGCGTCGAGACCCGTTCGCACGGGTCGGACTGAGCGCGGCTTGATCGTTCTCGTCGGGTTCATGGGGGCAGGCAAGACGACCGCGGGCGCGCTTCTCGCAGAGGAACTTGACCTTCCCTTCGTCGACACCGACCTCGTCGTTCAGAAGCGAGCCGGGGCGACCATCCCGGGCATCTTCTCAGCGGGAGGTGAGGAAGCGTTTCGCTCTCTCGAACGCGAGGTCGTGGCCGAGGTCCTGGCCGGCCCCCGTTCGGTCGTTGCGCTGGGCGGAGGTGCGGTCACCGACCGTGACACGCGCGCCGACCTCGTGGATGCGCTGGTGATCCACCTCGACACGACCTACGGCACCATGCTGAAGCGAGTGGACTCGAAAGCCGGCGATCGGCCCATGCTGGAGGCTGAGGACCCCATCGACTTGTTCGAGGACCGGCACGCGCTCTACCAGGAGGTTGCTGATCTCGTCATCCAGACGGACCTCAAAGAGCCGAAGCATGTTGCTCTCGAGGCCGCGGCCGCGGCGAGCTTGTTCGAAGACGTTCACCTCACGCGCGTGTGGACCGAGCTGGACCGGCGGAGCTACGCGACCTACGTCGGCGCCGGCCTAATGAGCACGGCCGACTACTTTCTACCCAGCTTGCGAGATGCCGAGCTCGCCTACGTCATCACCCACCCGGCGCTCGCGCAGCTTGCCGTTCCGGTGGCCGCCGCGCTCGAGGCGCGCGGACTCGAGGTTCACCTCGGCGCCGTGCCCGAAGGTGAGAGCTCGAAGTCGATGGCCGCGGCCTCGGTTCTCTACGACGAGCTGGCCAAGGCGGGCGCCCACCGGCACGATGTCGTCGTCGGTGTTGGCGGGGGAGTGGTCACGGATCTCGCCGGGTTCGTTGCCTCGACATACCACCGCGGGATGCGCGTGATTCATGTTCCCACGACGCTTCTTGGTCAGGTCGACGCGGCCATCGGCGGCAAGACGGGAGTCAACCTCGAGCACGGCAAGAACCTGGTGGGCACGATCCATCAACCCTCGGTGGTTCTATGCGACGTGGGACTGCTCCAGTCACTCCCCGAGGCCGAGTTGAGGGCGGGACTGGCCGAGGTCATCAAATACGGGTTCGTCGCTCGCCCCGAGATGCTCGATCTCGTGATGGGCAACGTCACCGCCATCTTGGACCGGGACGAGCGCGTTCTCAGCGCCGTCGTCGCCCGCTCGGCGGCGATCAAGTCCGCGGTCGTGGCTCAAGACGAGCGCGACGCTGGCGTCCGGGCACATCTCAACTACGGTCATACCTTCGCCCACGCCATCGAGGCGACCCACCCTCAGGGGATACGCCACGGCGAGGCGGTGGCACTCGGTATGATGGCCGCCGCTCACCTCGCGTGCGCGCTGGGACGCGTCGATGAACGGGTCGTCGACCTGCACCGGCGCGTGCTCGATGCCGTCGGGCTACCCACGACCGCCGAGCTCGAGTTGAAGACGCTCGAGAAGGCGTGGCGTCACGACAAGAAGTACAAAGGCGGGATGCGTTTCGTGCTCCTCGAGGGCCTCGGGTTCCCCGAGGCCGGCGTCAGCGCCAGCAAGGCCGTCATCGCAACCGCGCTCGAAAGGATGAGAGCTTGAAGGCATTCGTCATTCACGGACCGAACCTGAACCTGCTCGGAAGGCGCGAGCTGTCCGTGTACGGCGATCTCACACTGGACGAGGTGAACGCCGTCGTCGAGAAAGAGGCCGGCGCGCTCGGGTTCGAGCTAACCTTCTTTCAGTCGGCGCGCGAGGGCGAGATCATCGAACTGTTGCACTCTGGAATCGAGGCTGGCGTCGACGGTGTCGTGCTCAATCCGGCCGCCTACTCACACACCTCGAGAGCCATAGCCGACGCCGTCAGAGCCGTTCCTTTCCCCGTCGTCGAGGTCCACCTCAGCAACATCCACGCCCGAGAAGAGTGGCGGAGGACTTCCGTGACGGCCGAGGCCGCCCGCGGGATCGTGGCAGGCTTCGGTCCCCACTCCTACGTCGCCGCCCTGACAGCCCTAAAAGGAGTGCTTACCTAGTGGACTACGAAGGCAGAATCTCCAACCTGCAGAAGAAGCTCACCGAGCTCGATGCGCAGGCGCTGCTGATCACGAACCTCACCAACGTGCGCTACCTCACCGGCTTCTCGGGGAGCAACTCCCAGGTGCTCGTGACCGGGGACGCGGCCCACTTCATGACCGACGGTCGCTACCGGGCGCGTGCCGCCGATCTCGTGCACGGCGCGGACGTAACCATCTATCCCAACCGGTTGACCGAGGCCCTGGAGCCAAAGCTCAAGGAGAGTGGCCTCACCTCGGTGGCGGTCGAGAGCAAGACGATGGCGCTGTCCGAGCGCGACGATCTGGCGAAACGGCTGGACGGAGTGGACCTCGTCGTGGCCGGTGGAGTCGTCGAGGAACTGCGCCAGATCAAAGAGCCGGCCGAGGTCGACAAGCTGCGCGACGCGATCGCCGTGGGAGACGCGGCCTACGCCTACATCATCGAGAGGCTCGCTCCCGGTAAGAGCGAGCGCGAGGTCGCGCTCGATCTCGAGGTCTATATGCGAACCAACGGCGCAGACGAGATCAGCTTCGAGCCGATCGTCGGCTCGGGCCCC
>Ga0136627_1000532_pt1 | contig 14389 bp, 19 predicted proteins | sample AntDrymUQ4892206_2_FD_104652 | JGI IMG/M metagenome (GOLD analysis project Ga0136627, IMG submission 104652) | Polar desert sand microbial communities from Dry Valleys, Antarctica - metaG UQ489 (22.06) | ecosystem: Environmental > Terrestrial > Soil > Desert | place: Antarctica: Dry Valley... | reverse complement strand
GTCGTCGAAAGGGCGCTCGCTTCATTGAGTCCATTGGTTTAGCCGGAGGATGGTTGGCGGCGCGAAGCGGGTCGTATAATCCGAAAACATGGCGGCGCATGGAATGTGAGGCGAATATGGCGCAGACTTTGGAGGCAATTTTCGAGGACGGAAAGTTCCGTTTGCTGGAAGCCCCCGAAGCCCCGCTCGCACAGGGGCAGCGAGTCCGCATCACGGTCGAGGCCGAAGTGGACGCCGATGACGTACTCGCCCTTGCGGAGCGGGTTTATGACGGCCTTTCCGAGGAAGAGATCGAGGGCATCGAGGAAATATCGCTCGACCGCCGCCCGATGGGATCGCTCACAGGCGATCCCGCCAACTTTTTGGGTCGCGCCGACCGTGGATGCACGCGATGACAATGATTTCCTCGTTGCGAACCGCATAGATCACGCTATACGGGAAGCGCCTCAATACGGCACGACGAGCTTCGCCATAGACGACGGGGTTTAAAAGCGGATCACGTCGAATGGACCGATACATGCGTCGAGGATGCGGAAGAATTCGGGGGCGAGTCCTTGTCCGCGTGCTTCGTACCAGTCCGCCGCCTCGTTTATCTCGAGATCGGCCTCCGGGCGGAAGACCACATTGCGATTCACTCGAACCGCTTGCGAAGCCGCTCGCGAACCTCTTCCCACGGGATCGCCGATTCATGGTCGCGCTCGTGTTCGGCGAGGCGGCGCTCGATCTCCGCTTTTTGCGCGTCGGTGAGAGACAATGCTTCGGACTCTTTGGCGATGCTGTCCCAGAGATCCTCGGCGAGTTGGATTCGCTCGGGTACGCTCAACTTGAGAAGCTCATCGAATGATACGTTCGCCATGTATGAAGGCTACCCGCACCCTTCCAAATCGTCAACGCCATGATGCGTATAATTGCCGCACGTTTCATCCATTGAAAGGAACTTTTTGTCCCGCTGGCATTTCGCCGAACCCGGTACCGACGCCGTCTCTACCCTCGTCCGAGACGCGGAGGTGGATGAACTTTGCGCCCGTGTTCTCGCAAACCGGGGAATACTCCCCGAGGATGTTCCGGGGTTTCTCTCGCCTTCGCTCAAAGACATCTCGCTCCCCGACGAGGAGCCGTGGAAGGTCGCCGCGAAGCGGGTCGCGAAAGCCATAAAGAACGGGGAGAGGATCGGGGTCTTCGGAGACTACGACACCGACGGCGTGACCTCCGCCGCGACTTTGTACACCGCGCTCTCGCACTATACGGAGAACGTCGTCGTCGGCCTTCCGACCCGGCAAGTCGGGTACGGGCTTCTCGAGCCGTATGTGAGGGACATGTTCGGCGAAGGTGTCGATCTCCTCATCTCCGCCGACTGCGGCATCTCGAACTGGAAGGAAGTCGAAGCCGCGAACTCGCTCGGGATGGAGGTCATCATAACCGACCACCATATTCCCCCCGAGAAAACCCCCGACTCCGCCGTAGCCGTCCTCGACCCGAAACTTTGGGACGAAAACGACCCGCTCGCGGGAGTCGGAGTGGCGTGGAAGTTCGCGTGGGCCGTCGCCCGCGAACTCGGCGACTCGGACGCGAGGAAGCGCCTCGGACGGCTCCTCGACCTCGTGTCGGTCGGGACGGTCGTGGACATCGCGCCGCTCGTCGGAGACAACCGCGCCCTCGCTTCGATGGGGCTGAAATATCTCAATCAGACGCTCGATGCGAGGAAGGCGAGGCTCGGCATCGAAGCTCTCGTGAAAGTCGCCAAAGTCCGGGGCGGCATAAGCGAGGAGGATCTCGGCTGGAAGCTCGGCCCGCGCATAAACTCCATCGGACGCATAAAAAACCCGCGCCCCGCATTGGATTTGATGCTCACCGAAGATCGGAAGGAGGCGTTTCGCATAGCCTCCGAACTCAACCAGCTAAATTACGAGCGGCAAAAGCGGACCGTCGCAGCCGTCGAGCGGGCGATGGCCGAGGTCGAGCCGAGCCAGGATTTCAAAATAGTCGTCACCGAGGAGATCGGCGGCCTCGCCGGACTCATCGCCGGACGAGTCGCCTCCGCATCCGGCCGTCCCGCCGCCATTTTGAATCGCCGCGCCGACGGTTCATACGGCGGCTCGGCCCGCGCCGGAGACACGGACGTGAATTTGTATGGCGCCCTCGCCGAGGCGAGCGATTTCATGGGGCCGTGGGGCGGCCACAGAAAAGCCGCCGGACTCTCCGTGAAGACCGGATGCTTCGATGATTTCGTCGAGAAAGTCAACGAGGCGGTGAGAAAACAGCACACCGAGAACGAGGAAATCTTCGACCCCGCCATCGAGATAGACGCGGAGGTTCCGGTGGACATCGTCTCGAACGGAGCCTTCGACTGGCACGAGAGCCTCGCCCCGTTCGGGAGCGGAAACCACAAACCCGTCTTCGCCAGCGAGGGATTGAAAATAGAAGGCTCCCGCCAGATATGGGACGGCATGAACATCATAACCCTCTCCGGCGGCGTGAAGGCTAAGCTCGCGTGCGACCCGGAAGCCCTCCCGGACGGAGCTTTCGACGCGGCGTTCACCGTTTACAAAAGCCGATATTCGGGGCAGACGGAGCTTGAGATCGTGGACTGGAAGCGATGAGAGACGGGGAGTCGGGAGCCGCGCCGCTTCGCGGCGCTTCGGGAGTCGGGAGTCGGGAAAAGCATGCGATCGCTTCGTTCGAGGTCGAAGCCTTCACTCGAATTCGCCGGGAGCCGGTTTGGCGTGGGAGAGATGGAGTCGAGAGTATTCCCGACTCCCCGCTCCCGGCTCCCGGCTCCCGGCCCTTATGAACTCCATCGGCGTGGATGTCGGCGGGACGAAGATCGCCGCCGGGGTCGTCACCCCGGAAGGCCGCGTCCTCGAAGAGGTCCGGTATCCTTCGGCGGGTTCGCCGGAGGTTCTCGTCGAGAATATTTTTCGGGCGATTTCGGAGGTTCGGGGCGGCGCGGAGGTCGGCGGGGTTTGCCTCGCGGTTCCGGGGCTTATTTTGGCCGAGGAGAATAAAGTGGTGTTTTCGCCGAACCTTCCGGCTATACAAGGGGTTCGCCTCAAAGACGAGTTGGAAGACCGGATCGGGGTTCCGCTCACCATCGAGAACGACGCGAGCGCGGCGGCGTGGGGGGAGTTCCGCTTCGGGGCGGGGAGCGAGGCGAGCCACCTCGTGTTCATCACCCTCGGAACCGGGGTCGGCGGCGGTGTCGTCTCCCACGGCGTACTCCTTCGTGGCGCGAACGGAGCGGCGGGCGAACTCGGACACACGACCATCCACGCGACCGGGCCGAGGTGCGCGTGCGGAAACCGGGGATGCCTCGAAGCGCTCGCATCCGGCTCCGCCATCGCCCGCCGCGCCAACGAAGCCGCCGCCGAGAGAACCGACTCCGCCCTCGGCAGACTCGCCGCCACCCGGAAAGTCCTCGGCGAGGACGCCACGAAGCTCGCGAGGGAGGGCGACGAAGCCGCCCTCTCCGTCCTCGAAGAGGCGGGGACGTGGCTCGGAGTCGGGGTGGCATCCTTCGTCAATATTTTCAACCCGGAGGTCGTCGCGGTCGGGGGCGGGGCATCGGAGGCCGGGGAGCTCATCCTCGCCGCCACCCGCCGCGAAGTCCATCTCCGCGCCCGCTCCCCATCGAGGGATCTCGTGAAAATACGATCCGCCACCCTCGGCCCGGAATCCGGTGTCCTCGGAGCCGCCGCGCTCGCGAGGGACGCGAGCGGTGGATACGTCCTCGGCGAAGGTTCGGGAGGCCGGACGTGAGCGCCGGGGTACGCGGAGTTCTTCGAGGGGACGGGTTATTGGAAAAAACCAAAGACCAAAAACCAAAAACCAAAAACCGGAGCGAAGCGACCCCATGACCCTCTTCGTCGTCCCGACCCCGATCGGAAACCTCGAGGACATCACACTCCGTGCCCTCCGCGTCCTCCGGGAAGCCGATGTCATCGCGTGCGAGGACACGCGCCGGACGGGCAAGCTCCTCGCCCACTACGAGATAAAGAACTCGCTCGTCTCCCACCACGAACACAATGAGGAGCGCTTCGCCGAAAGCCTCGCCGAAAGGGCGAAAACGGAGAACGTCGCGCTCGTCTCCGACGCGGGAACGCCACTCGTCTCCGACCCCGGATACCGGCTCGTCGAGGCGTGCGTCGCAGCCGGTGCGAAAGTCGAGGTTTTGCCGGGCGCGTCTTCCCTCACGACCGCCCTCGCCGCCTCCGGGCTTCCGGTGGACGAGGTCGTTTTCGTCGGTTTCCCGCCGAGGAAGGGGAGGGAGAGGGCGGGGCTTTTCGAGAGGATCTCACGCCAAAACGCGACGTTCGTCCTCTTCGAGTCTCCGAGGCGGCTCCGGAGGACGCTCGGTGAATTGCCGGAAGAAGCCTCCGTCGCGGTTTGCCGCGAACTCACGAAGCTCCACGAGGAGGTATTTCGGGGGAAAGCCTCGGAGGCCGCCGGCCATTTCTCGGGCGATGTGAAAGGGGAAATAGTCATCGTCGTCCGGGGCGGCCCCGAGGAGGAAAGCGTGGATCTCGATTCCGCAGTGGAGCTTGCGAGGAGATATGCTTCGGAGGGCGAGAGTCCGTCTCGGGCGGCGGCGCGGGCGGCGAGGGAGACCGGACGACCGAAGGGGGAGGTATACGATGGATTGGCGAAAGGGTGAAAGCGCATTAAGCTGCCAAACTCCGAGAATGCCGTCGTGGATATACGCAAACTTCGCGATTATTGTCTCGATCCGAGTCATCCGAAGGGTCGGCATAAAGCGAGGGTTTTCTCCGCCGCGCTTGGTTTGGGTCGGGAGGTCGCCGAAGAATTGCAAGGCGTGCTTTTGTCGGCTGCCCGGTCCGCCGATGCGGTCGCCGCCGCCGAAGGGGATGAGTACGGTCAACGGTACGTGCTAGACTTCGAAATGCGAACGCGGGCGGGAAGCGCGGTGATTCGCAGCGCATGGATGATACGCAGCGGGGAAGACTTTCCGAGGCTTTCGAGTTGCTATGTGATTTAGGAGAAGCATGGACAAAGCGGTCGAAATTTTGGACGTTGTGGCGCTCATGGAGGATCTTCCGCCGCACGGCCTCTATCGCGGGCAAGTCGGCACCGTCGTGGAGTCCCTCGCGCCACATGTCTTCGAGGTCGAGTTTAGCGACAACGAAGGTCGCACGTACGCATCTTTGGCCCTCGAAGCCGGACAACTCATGATCCTTCGCCACGAGCCGGGTGAGGTCGCCTGAAATTCCGACGGCTCGACATCCCATACACCATATGTTTTTGCATTCGAGGAAACTCCGTCCTCATGCTCCGCCGGAAACATCCCCCGAACGAAGGGCTATGGAACGGCCTCGGAGGGAAGATCGAAGCCGGAGAAACCCCCGCAGAATGCGTCCGCCGCGAAGTTATGGAAGAGGCGAACGCGGACGTGTCGGAGGGTTTCCGATATACGGGAATCGTGACATGGAACCTCGGAGCCGACTCGACGAGCGAGAGCCGGGGCATGCACGTTTTTATTGCGGAGGCGGAGAGAGATGCGCCGGAGGGCGAGACGCCGGAGGGTATTCTCGCGTGGAAGCCTCTTTCGTGGGTCTGTGATCCGGAGAATGAATCGGCCGTGGGAAATATCCCGCGTTTTCTCCCGGCGATGCTCGACTCCGAAAGTCCGATGGGGTCCCGGTGCGAGTACGAGGGTGGGCGGCTCGTGGGCGTGGCGATGAACCCTCCGTCGAGTCGGATATAATCCGTCCATGCTCATTGACTCCCACACACACCTTTTGCGGCTGAAGGCTTCGCCCGAGGAGGCTGTGCATGAAGCCGCCGAGGCGGGGGTCGGGGCTGTCGTGAACATCGGGACGAACATCGAGGATTCGCGCGAGGGGATGAGGCTCGCGTCCGCGATGCCGAATGTTTATTCGGTCGCGGGGATACATCCGCACAACGCCGACGACCACTCGAGCGAGAGCCTCGAAGCCCTCGCGGAGATGGCGTCGTCCGGCGGCGGCATCGTCGCGCTCGGGGAGGTCGGCCTCGATTATTACCGGAACCATTCGCCCGCCGACGCGCAAAAGTCGCTTTTCGAGGATGTCGTCTCTCTCGCGAACGATGTGCGTCTTCCCATTGTGGTCCACACCCGCGAAGCCTTCGACGACACGATGGACGTCCTCCAATGCGCCCGCGTCCCCGTCGTCCTCCACTGCTTCGAGGGTGGGGAGAGGGAGATCGAAGAAGCGAGGGAGCGGGATTATTTCATCGGCCTCACCGGAAACGTCACGTACAAAAACAGCCGGACCGCCGAAGCCCTCCACCTCATAAACCCGGATCGCCTCATGGTCGAGACCGACGCCCCGTACCTGAGTCCCGAACCCCTCCGGGGAAAGCCGAACTTCCCGAAGAACGTCGTCCACACGGCGAGCTTCATCGCCGGGAAACTCGGCATGGAGGAAGGCGATTTCGCCACGCTCACCACCCGGAACACCCGAAATTTCTACCGCCTCCCGCTCGAAGTCTGAAGTCGTCGGATTGACACCGGGTTCGGACAAAGCATGTCGGGTTCTCGCCTCCGGCGGGCATCGGGAAATACCGTCCCGGACGGAACGTGGCTGATGGATGGGAGCCACCTTCACTCACTCCGCCGCGAAGCCGCCCGAATGGCGAGCCACCGACCGGGATCCGCATGAGAAGCCACCCGAAGAAACGCCTCGGACAGCATTTCCTGAAAGACCCGAACACCGCCCGAATAGTCGCCGAAGGTGTCTCGAAGGAAGACACCGTCCTCGAAGTCGGGCCGGGCCGGGGATTTTTGACGAGGCATCTCGCCGAGCGAGCCTCATTCGTCCACGCCATCGAAATGGATGTGGATGTGATGGACGCGCTCGGCGAAGCGACGCGGGATTTCGGGAACGTCGCGGTCCACATCGGGGACGCCGCGCGCTTCGACTATGATTCGCTCTCGCCGCGTCCGAACCGGATGGCGGCGAACTTGCCGTACAACGTCGCGTCGCCGCTCGTGCTTCGCATCCTCGAAGAGTGTCCGTATATCGGAAGCCTCCGGTTCATGGTGCAATTCGAGGTGGCGAGGCGGATGGCGGCGGCGCGCGGAACGAAGGACTATGGGGGATACGCCATCCTCATCCAGCTTCTCGCCGAGCCGAAGGTCGTCCACAAAGTCCCGCCGACGGTCTTCGAGCCGCCGCCTCGCGTATACTCCGCCGTCGTGGATATGAAACGGAGAGATGCGAAACTCGCGCCCGGCGAATACGAGGGCGTGAAAGAACTCGTCCTCGCCGCGTTTTCGAGCCGGAGGAAGAGGCTCGCGAACAATCTGCCGGGTGCGATGAAAGCGAAAGTCTCGGACGCGCTCGCCTCGCTCGGATTCGGGGAGAATGCGCGGGCGGAGGAGCTTTCGCCGGAGGATTTCGTGGGTCTTTATCGGAGGCTTTCTTGAAAAGCATCGCGCTCCGGGCTTATGCGAAGGTGAATTATTCGCTCGACGTCCTCGGGGTCCGGAGGGACGGGTATCACGAGACACGGACAGTTTTGCAAAGCGTCTCGCTCTTTGACGAGGTGGAGATCGAGGAGGCCGACCGCGGCTTTTCACTCTCCGTCGAGCCTCGGGAAGTTTGCCCGGTCGAAGAGAACACCGTGTACCGGGCGTGGCGGTCTCTTTGCGAAAGAGTCGGACGGGAGCTTCCGGTTCGGGTGCGGCTCCGGAAGAACGCGCCTTCGGGGGCGGGACTCGGGGGAGGTTCGGCGGACGCCGCCGCCGCGTTCGTCGGGATGAACGAGATGTTCGGACTCGGGGTTCCCGACGAAAGGCTCCGCGCCATCGCGGCGAAAGTCGGGGCGGACGTGCCGTTTTGCCTCTCGGGGGGGACGATACTCGGCGAGGGGATCGGGGATGTTTTGACTCCGATCCCCGCTCCGCCGCCGCACTTCATCGCGCTCGCCAAACCCGCTTCGGGAGCGAACACGGCGAAGGTGTACCGGGCATACGACGGAGTCGCGCGCGAAAGCCGGAGGGACACGGAAAACGTGATCTCCGCGCTCCGTTCCGGTGGCCTCGCCTCACTCGGAGCGTCAGTCGGCAACGGCCTCGACTTCATCACCGCCGACTTCGTCCCGGAGGTCGGTGAATACGTATCCGCTTTTCTCGAAAGCGGCGCACTCGGGGCTTCGATGAGTGGAACCGGGACATCGGTATATGGAATCTTCGATGCGAGAGAAAAAGCGGAGGCGTCATTATCGAAGCTCGACGCGCCTTTCTCCGGCGTCTTCGAGCCGATGGCGGGGGGCGTGGAAGTCGTCGGCCATTCGTGAACTTCCCCGTCTCCGTGAAAGGAGTCGTCCTCCTCAAGAACGAGCGCGGTGAATGGGAGCTTCCGGGAGGGAGGCTCGAGCCGGGGGAAGAACTTCGAGAATGCGCCGAGCGAGAAATATACGAGGAATTGAATTTGCGTGTCAAGGCCGGGCCTCTCCTCGATGCGTATGTTTATGAGGTTGCGGAGGGGAGGCTCGTCCTCATCGTGGTTTATGGGTGTTTCGCGGGGAGTTTCGATGGCATGAAACACAGCGACGAGCATCGAGGGGTGGGGTTCTTCGGCGAAAGGGAGATAGAGTCCATGAACTTGCCGGAGGGGTGTCGGGAGGCCGTTCGGGCTTGGCGTGAGTATGTGGATTTCGTGAATCGCTCCTCGCCATGAATAACTTCGTGTCCTCGGTTCCTCTTTGACGCTTCGGGTAGAATGGACTTCGCAGTGAAGAACTTCGATCACAAAGCCGAAGAGGTCGTTCGCCGGGGGCGGGAGATTTACGAGCGCGACATTCGCTCGAAGGTCGAGTCCGATTTCGGGGGGAAGTTCATCGTGGTGGATGTCGTCACTGGCGATTACGTAATCGCCGACAGCGATTCCGAGGCATTCGACCTCGCCGAAGAGAAGCATCCCGACGGTGTGCATTACGTCGCTCGCATCGGACATCGCGCTCCGTACCGTATCGGCTCGCGTCCCGGCGCGCCTCGCTGAAGATTCATGATCGAGGGTCGAATTTCCGCTGATGGCTGTGAAGCGTTTGTATTCCTGACCGTACTCGGCGGCGGTGATCGCGAAAGGGAAGTCGAAGCCGTTATAGACACGGGTTTCACCGAATACCTCACGCTCCCCGCCGATTTGATCCGTGCCCTTTCCCTTCCGCTGCGTGGATATGGAGAGGTCATTCTGGCTGACGGAAGTGTGGTCAAGGTCGGCATCTATCGCGCTCGGGTCGTGTGGCATGGCAAGCGGCGTGGGATCGAAGTTCAGCAAAGCGACGGAGGGCCGCTCATCGGTATGGGTCTCCTTCAAGGTGGATCTCTGTATATTGAGGCGGCTCCCGGTGGGAGAGTGGTGATCGAAGAATTCTTGCGAAGAGGCTCCCCGACGCAAACCTGATACCCGCCCACTCAATCGGTATAATCCCCAACGCGCAGCCAAAATAGCGTCGCACTGGGGCGTAGCCAAGCGGCAAGGCGCCGGGTTTTGGTCCCGGGATCGCAGGTTCGAATCCTGCCGCCCCAGCGAATGTCAGTTGCCACCGACTCCGAGGAGAACACCCGAAAGATGTCCGACGACAACGGACGAGACTCTTCCCTCGTCGCCATCGTACTCGCGGCTGGCAAGGGGACCCGGATGAAGTCGAACCGGGCGAAGATGCTCCATACCCTGTGCGGCGTGCCGATGGTCAATTACGCCGTCTCCGCCATAAACTCACTCCTCCCCGACCGGCTCATGGTCGTCGTGGGCCATCAGGCCGACGAGGTTCGCGCCGCGCTCCCGGAGAACTGCGAACCCGTTCTCCAGAAAACGCAGCTCGGCACCGGGGACGCCGTCCGGGGCGCTCTCGAAAACGTCGGGGACGGGGAGGGGACGCTCCTCGTCGTGAACGGCGACGGCCCCATCATCTCCGACCGGACTTTGGAGGAGCTTGTCGAGAGGCACCGCGCGGCGGACGTCGGGGCGACGGTCCTCGCGGCGGAATTGCCGGATCCCAGCGGACTCGGAAGGGTCGAAGAGGACGCCGGGGTCGTGAGGATCGTCGAGGAGAGGGACGCGACGGAAAGCGAGCGGGCGAACAATCTCGTGAATCTCGGGCTTTATGCCTTCGAGCTTTCGGAGATCCGGTGGGCGCTCGGGGAGCTTTCGTCGGAGAACGAGCAAGGCGAGCTTTATTTGACGGACGCGCTCGAGATCATCGGGAAGAAGAGCCGGGCCGTCACGTACCATCTCAAAGACCTCGAAGAGGCGAACCTCGTCAACGACCAGGCGCAACTCGCCCGCGCGGAGGAGATCCTCCGCCGCCGCATCCTCGACGCGCATATGAAAGAAGGCGTCACGGTGCGCGACCCCGTCTCGACGCACATCGAGGCGACGGTCGAGATCGGGCGCGACACGGTGGTTTTGCCGGGAACTTTCCTTCGCGGATACACGAAGGTCGGCTCGGACTGCGTGATCGGCCCCTCCTCCGACCTCATGGACACGACGGTCGGCGACGGCGCGCTCGTCGAGCATTCCGTCGGACGCGGGGCGAGGATCGGCTCGAACGCCTCGGTCGGGCCGTATGCTTATCTTCGTCCGGGGACGGTTCTCGAAGAGGGGTCGAAGGTCGGGGCGTATTGCGAAGTCAAGAACACGACGGTCGGGAAGGGGAGCAAAGTTCCGCATCTCTCGTACATGGGGGATGCGAGGATCGGGGAGGGGGTGAACATCGGGGCTGGGACGATCACGGCGAATTATGACGGAGTGAATAAAAGCGAAACCGAGATCGGGGACGGCGCGTTCACGGGGGTGAACACGAATTTGATCGCTCCGGTGGAGATCGGGGCGGGGGCGTATCTCGGGGCGGGGAGCGTCGTCAATAAAAACATCCCGGCGGGGAAGATGGCGGTCGGGGCTCCGGCGCGTGTGATCCGGGACGCTCCGGGGAAGGTATCCGATGAAGAGGATAAGATGCCGAACAATGGTCGTCCACGTTCCGAGACGGAGGGATAGAAAGAGATGCAAAACGGTCACATAGCCCACAACGCCGAGAAACGGCTCATGCTCTTTTCCGGGCAAGGCTATCCGGAGCTGTCCGAGAGGATCGCCGAGCGCCTCGACCTCGAGCTCGGCGAGGTGGAGCTAACCCAGTTCGCCAACGGCGAGATGCACGCCCGGTACCTCGAAAGCGTCCGAGGCTCCGACGTGTTCATCATCCAATCCCTTTGCAAGCCCGTGAACCAGAATTTGATGGAGCTTCTCATCATGATCGACGCGGCGAAACGCGCCTCCGCCGAATCCATCGTCGCGGTCATCCCGTGGTATGCGTACTCCCGACAGGATCGGAAAACAAAGCCTCGGGAGCCGATCACCGCGAGGCTCGTGGCGAACATGATCCAGACCGCCGGAGCCGACCGGGTGATGACGATGGATCTCCACGTCGGACAAATCGAGGGCTTCTTCAATTTTCCGGTTGACCACCTCACCGCGATGCACACCTTCGTTGACTATTTCGTCGAGCAAGGTTTCCGCGACGCCCCCGACGCCGTCGTCGTCGCCCCCGACACGGGCGAGGTGAAAGTGGCGAAGCGCCTCGCGGACCATCTCGGGCTTCCGTGGGCCATCGTGAATAAAATGCGCCGCGGCCCCGGCGAGTCGGAGGTCACGCACGTCATCGGCGAGGTCGCCGGGAAGCGGGCGATCCTCATTGACGACATCATAGACGGCGGCGGAACGACGGTCGGAGCCGCCGAGCGCCTTGTCGAGGAGGGTGTGACGGAGGTGTACGCGGCGGCGACGCATGCGGTGTTTTCCGGGGAGGCGTATCGGAGGATCGAGGATTCGCCGCTCGAAGAGGTCGTGGTGACGGACACGCTTCCCTTGAAGGACGACGAGCCGCGTTCTAAGATACGCACGCTCGGCATCGCCCCGATCCTCGCAAGCACCGTGAAGAACGTCTTCACCGACGACTCGGTGAGCGAGGTCTTTATGGGCGAGAACCAACTTTTCTAGTAATCTCTGTGAGAGAAATGTCTAATTTTTAGGAGCATGAAGATGGCGGACAACGTAACTTTGCAGGCAAGCGAGCGGACGGGCAAGGGGAAGAACGACACCCGCCGCCTCCGGGTGGACGGCTTCACCCCGGCGGTTCTCTATGGCGACAGCGGCGGAAGCACCTCGCTCGCGGTCCCGGTGAAGATCGTGGACTATACCCTCACCCACTACGGCGACAACGCGCTTTACGACCTCGATTTCGGGGAGGGCTTCCAAACCGCCCGCGTCGTGGACGCGCAACGGAATCCCGTGACCGGAAACCTCGTCCACGTGGATTTCGCCCCGGTGGACATGACCGAGCGCATCGAGGTCACGGTTCCGCTCACGGTCATCGGCGAGGCCCGCGGCGTCGAGGAGGACGAGGGGGTTCTCACGCAGGTCGCGTACGAAATACAAGTCGAGACGCTTCCGGGGAACATTCCGCAGGAGATCGAAGTGGACGTCACCAGCCTCGGGATGAACGAGAACCTCACGCTCGGGGACATCACGATGCCCGAGGGTGTCATCCTCATCTCCGAGCCGGAGGAAACCGCGGCGATCGTCACCCCGCCGGACATCATCACCGACGAGGAGCTCGAAGCCGCGGGAGTCGTCGAGGAAGAGTCCGACGAGGAGATCGCCGAGGGCGAGGATGGCGAAGAGTCCGAAGGCGAAGGTTCCAGCGAGGAGCGGGAGTAATCTCGGACTTCTTTCGCTCCATCTTCGGGCGCGAGAGCCGGGAGGGCGGCGAGAACGGCGGCGGGGGGTCTTCCCGGAGACCTCCCGCCACCGTTGTCGTTGTCGTCGGCCTCGGGAACCCCGGTCGGAGGTACGAGCGCACCCGCCACAACGCCGGATTCCTCGTCGCCGAAGAACTCGCGAAGCGGCACGGCGGCTCATGGCGAAATAAAAAGAAGTCCGAAGCCTCGGACATCTCGATAAACCATAAAGATGTCTCTCTCATAAAGCCGACGACCATGATGAACAATTCCGGCGCCGCTCTCTCGGGAAACGACGCCGAGCATCTCATCGTCGTCCACGACGAGCTCGACCTTCCGCCGGGCGAGGTGCGGGTGAAAGTCGGGGGCGGGGCGGGCGGGCATAACGGGCTGCGCTCGATCATGAACAATCTCGGGGGCGACTTCGTCCGGGTGCGAGTCGGTGTCGGGCGTCCGCCGGAGGGGATGAGCGTCACGGATCACGTCCTTAGCGGCATGGAGAAAACCGTTCGGGACTCGATCCCCGCCGCCGCCGCCGCCGTCGAAAAAATACTCGCGGACGGCCCGGAGTGTGCGATGGATGTGGTGAACGTGAGGAAGAAAGATTAGCGGGCGGTGTCCGGAGAGGGTGATATGATGCTCCGATGTTTTCTTCTGGAAAGCCGTCCACGATTTCGTTGAATAATGGAGCGGACGCCGCGTCCCTCTCGAAGCTCGCGGTTGGGGGGGTCGTCGGCGCGGCGGTGGCGGCGGGCGGGCTTTTTTATGCTTCGAGGGTGGAGCCGGACAACGTCGAGGTGAAGGAGGTGTCCCTCGTTTTGCCCCGGCTTTCGCCGGAGTTCGACGGGTACCGCATCGCCCAGATCAGCGACATCCACATGGACGGGTGGATGTCGTTCGAGCGGCTCTCCAAACTCGCGAAGCTCGTCAACGAGCAAGGAGCCGACCTCATAGCCGCCACCGGGGACTTCGTGACGGCGAAGGTGAAGTACGTGGAGGGCGAACTCACCGAAGCCCTCGCCATCCTCGAAGCCCCGGACGGCGTGGCGGCGGTTCTCGGGAATCACGACTACATAGCCGACGGTAGTCTCGTCCGGCGCGTCATAAAGGACGCCGGGCTCGTCGAACTCTCGAACGACTTCTTCACTTTGGAGCGGGGGGAGGGCGTTTTGCACGTCGCGGGCATAGACAACTTTTACCAGCGGAGGGCGAGGCTCGACCTTGTTTTGTCCCGCCTGCCCGAGGAGGGCGCGGCGGTACTCCTCGCGCACGAGCCGGACTTCGCGGAGGTTTCCGCCCCGACCGGGCGCTTCGATTTGCAGATGTCGGGCCATTCGCACGGGGGGCAGATGCGGCTGCCGATCGTCGGCGCGATGGCGCGGCCGCGGTGCGGGAGGATATATCCCGACGGCGTCTATGATGTGGACGGCATGATCCAATACACGAACCGCGGCCTCGGGATGCTGTGGCCGCACCTCCGGATAAACTGCCGGCCGGAGATCACAGTCCTCACCCTCCGAACCCCCGCCCCAAACAACGAAAAAGCCGCCGACGAAAAAGCCGACGGCTGAAACCCGAAACCTAAATCCCGAGCTTGTCGCTTATTTTGTCCCGGTCGAAGCCGATGATCGTCTCGCCGTCAATGACGGT
>Ga0136627_1000531_pt1 | contig 14394 bp, 14 predicted proteins | sample AntDrymUQ4892206_2_FD_104652 | JGI IMG/M metagenome (GOLD analysis project Ga0136627, IMG submission 104652) | Polar desert sand microbial communities from Dry Valleys, Antarctica - metaG UQ489 (22.06) | ecosystem: Environmental > Terrestrial > Soil > Desert | place: Antarctica: Dry Valley... | reverse complement strand
TTCGGGGATCGGTGACGTGTTGACAGGCAGGCTCGGGTCTCCGTGCCCGAGCGGTGTTGACAACCATCCGCCCACGGAGAGCTGATCTTTACCCACAAGTTCACACGCGCTCATCGCGATGCGGTGTTGTCACCGCACCGCACCATGACAAGACTCCACGATCCACGTAGACTCGGGTCCCCGTTCCTGAGTTGTTGCCTGACGCGCCCGCCCACGGAGAGGCGGGCCTACCCTATCGCCGTGGTTGGGACCGGAAATTACACGTGCAAGGGTCGAGAATTCGCGTTCCACCGAGATGTGGGTAAAGATCAGCCACGGAGAGACGGGTCTACCTAATCGCCCGCTACGACTGGGGTTGCGGGGACGACAGACTCGGAAAGCAGATTGAGGATCGTCTCCAGCCGCTCCTGCTCCTCGCCGTAAGTCGCCCAATCGCCGTCTGCCAATGCCACCTGACCCCGATCAAAGGTGGCAACCGCCTCGTCGAGCAACTGCGCCTCCGTCATTAATCCCAGATCGTCCGGGATTTCAGTGATCTCTGGCTGCACCGGAGCGTCGATGCCATCGACTTCCGGCTCGATGGGCACCTCGTCCGATGCTCCCGTCCCCTCCAGGCTGGCGATTGCCTCTTCCAGTGTCGGTTCCATCACCAGCTCGTCGTTCGTCGCCACGATCACCGCCGCCAGCTGCGGTGCAGCCGCAGTCGACGCAGCTGCCCGCAGGTACAACGGTTGCACGTAGAGCATCGCATCGTTAACCGGTATCACCAGCAGGTTGCCAGAGATAACCTCCGAGCCACTTTGGCTCCACAAGGTGATCTGCTGGGAGATAATCGGGTCCTGATTGATCTGGGCGTCGATCTGGCGCGGTCCATCGACTGTCACCTGCCGCGGATACCGATACAGCCTCAGGTTTGTCGCGCCGGTCTCGTCGGCGGTGCCGGCCATCCAGGCGGTCATGTTCTGGCGGTTCTGCTGCCCTCCAGGCGTGAAGGGCACCGTCAGCGCGAACACCGTGGAATCCTCGCCGGGAAGTTGCTGGGTGACGAAGTACGGCTCCACCTCCACCAGGTTGCCGTCGACCGAATCTTCGGCAACGGTCCACAGGTCGTCGCCGTCATAGAAGCTGCGAGCCGACGTGACGTGATACTCGGCCCACACGTCAGATTGTATCTGAAACTGGAGCTCGGGGTACCGGAAGTGAGAGGCGACCGACCGGGGCGCGTCTTCCACCGTCGTGAACAGGTCGGGATAGATCCGCTCCCAGGCATCCGCGATCGGGTCTGCCATCGCCGTCCGATAGAACGTCGTCTCCCCGGTGTAGGCATCGACGGTAACCTTGACACTGTTGCGCAGATAGTTGACGCCGTCGTATCGCGTAGCGCTGGGGAAGTCGTTGCTGGTCGTGTAAGCGTCGATGACCCACACCATCCGACCATCGGCGATGACCAGGTACGGGTCGGAATCGAACGAGAGGAACGGCGTGATCCGCTCGGCGCGGTCGACCACAGAGCGCCACATCAGCAGTTCAGACTCACTCGTGAGTTGACCGCTGAGGAAGACGTTGCGGTCGCCGAGCGTCAGCGCCGCCATCCCCCGCGTAACCGGGTTCCCGAGCCCGACGCCCCCATAGACGTCGCCCTCATGGCCACCGATCGCCTCTTCATTCTCATTCTCGACCAGCCCGCTGAACTCGCTCTGATTCGTGTGGATGATCACCCAATCGGTCGGTGCTTCCCCAAAATAGATTTCCGGTTGGGTGATCGCGAGCTCGTCAGGACCCTGCGGCGGGATTTGACTGACCAGGAACTTCGGCCAGCCTTCCGACGACACATCGGACACCGGGCTCACCACCGCGCCGTAGCCATGGGTGTAGGCCAGATGGCGATTGGTCCACGTTTGTGCGTTCTCCGGCAAGCCGTCGACGTCTAGCTCCCGCGCGCTCAACATGACCTGCGTCGGCACACCGTCGATGTCATAGTGATCAACATCGATGTCACCGAACTCGTAGTACGGCACGAATGTCTGAAGCTGCTGGTAGATCGGCTGCACCACGCGATAGTCCCAGATTCGCACGTTTCGCAGCGGAGGCTCGTCAACGCTGAGCGCATCCACATCGATCACATCCTGCCCGGTCAGCTCTTGCACCTCCACGCCGCCCAGACCGAACGCCTCGCGGGTCATCTCCATATTGCGCTCGATATACTGCGCCTCGCGCTGGAACTCGTTGGGGTTCACGATCGTGCGCTGAACCAGCGGTGGCAACAACGGCGTCACGATGGCGGCGAGCGCCAGCCAGCCTCCCAGCACGCCGATCAGGTACTTCGGAGAGCGCAGCACGGTTCCAGTAAGAATCAGGATGCCGGCGACGGCGGAGGCCAGCGCCATCAGGTAGTTGAGCGGTCGCACGATGTTAACGTCGGTGAATCCCGGCCCGAACACGACGCCGCGTTGCGAAAACACCAGATCGAAGTTTCGCAGCCAGTAGCCAAAGGCTGTGATCAGCAGGAGCGCCGCCGCCAGACCGCTGACGTGTCTCAGCGCGGTCCAGGGGACATCCTCAAGACGTCGAAACCGGACGCCGAGCCGCACCAGGTAGATCACTGCCGCGGCGACCGCAGTGACAGCTACCAGTCGTACCAGCCCGTCCTGAACGCCATTCATCACCGGCAGGGTGAAGATGTAGAACCCTGCGTCGCGGCCAAAGGTCGGATCATCGACGCCGAATGAAGGACCCCGTACTGCAAGGAGGTTATCCTCCCAGTGGCGCGCCCCGGCAAATCCGCAGACGAGGAAGACGATCATAGAAGCGCCAACGATCAACCCTCGCAGCAGACGTTGGCTCCAGCCCGAGATTCTCCCCACCTGGCCGGTGTCCTCGCGAGTGTTGCGGAGCGCCAGAGACACATTCACGTAGAAGATCGCCGTGGAAAGCCCGCCAACGATGAGGAATGAGACGATCTGCGCGATGTAGCGGTGGACCAGCACGCCACGGTACCCCATTTCGCCGAACCAGATCCAGTTGATCCAGAACGGCGCCGTGATTGTGGCCACCACGAACACGCTGATGATCACCAGCGCGGCGATCAGCATCCGTTTCGTCGAGCCGGAAAGCTGCGGGGAGAATCCTTCGCCCTCGTTTATGTCTCCGGCGCCGCTTTGCTGACGATTAACGAATCGTCCAACCATTCGCACTCCCTGCTTCACCTGTCCCGATAGCTACATCTTGAGTACATTTAATCAGCAGCGTCTCACGATCCTCATGGTACGCTTTCGAGATACGTACCGTCGTCCCGGTTAACCCCCAGGTCCCGCTGCACATGCCGCAATCAATTGAAGCTTGTCCCATGATCGTGACCGCCCAGAGCCTTGGCAGTGGTAGCTCCGGCAATGCGCTGCTCGTCACCTCCGGCGAAGCGACCCTGCTGATCGACTGTGGTGTCGGCATCCGGGCGATCCGCGCGGCATTGGCGGAACGTGACCGCAATCTGCGGGATCTGAACGCCTTGCTGATCACGCACGAGCATCGCGATCACGTCCAGACGCTGCCAGCCGTGCTTCATGACGAACTGCCGATGATCGCCACCTCTGGCACAACGCGAGCCGCCGCGCTGCCGCGAGAACAGACTACGGTCATTGCCCCCAACTCGCCCGTCTCTATAGCCGGAGCGACAATCCATTGCCTGCCGACCCGACACGATGCCGCCGAGCCCTGCGGGTTCCTGATCGAGCTCGGCGGTGTCACGATTGCGGTGATGACCGACCTTGGAACCTGGCAGGATCACCTTGCCGAAGCCGCCAGCTCCAGCGATCTGGTGTTGATCGAGGCGAACTACAACGACGCAATGCTTCGCCACGGACCGTATCCCGCCTACCTCAAGCGCCGGGTGGCGTCAGGCGTCGGGCATCTGGCCAATGCGGCCTGTGGCCAGGCGATCGCGCCTGTCGCGAAGTACCGCGGCGTGAAAACGACCTGGTGGTTGTCGCACCTGTCGAAAACCAATAACAGCCCGGATCAAGCGTTGGCCGATGTGCGGGAACACGTTCGCCGGCACAATGCGGACGCATCGATTACCTCCCTCCCACGTCAGGCGCCCGGTCCTCGTTGGGAGATGACCGTGCCTCCTTCGACGCCCTCGAGTAAAGGTCGGACGTCGACTGCGCCCACCCAGATTTTCATGCCGGGACTCGACTGATTCCGCGCAACCACGACCAATGCAACGACGGCGCACGTCTACCACTGCCTTATAATCGACCGTGACGCCAGTGTCGCTCTGGTCGTTCTCGTCCCCCGGAATAGCGCCATTCCACCACTTTCGCGTCATTGGAGTAGTGTCAAACAATGGACATCGTCTACCTGCTACATGACCGCCTGTCGACGACGGTCCTGATCTATTTTCTCGTGGTCGGCTTGTGGGGACTATTGGAGTTCGCCCGAGGCGGAGAGATCGGCGGAAATATCGCCGGAGCCCTCGTGATCGGGCAGGTGCTGGTGCTCGTGCAGGGTGCGTTTGGGCTCGTCGTTTACATCGACGGCCTACGTCCCGAAGACCCGGTTCACATCCTGTATGGCGCGACCGCCGCGCTGATTCTGCCGTTCGTCTGGTCGTACATTCGGGAAAAGGCCCCTCGTCAGGGCCTGCTGATCTACAGCCTCGTCGCGCTTTTCATCTTCGGCCTGGCGATCCGGGGCATCGCGACTGGCGGATCCTGAGTTTCTGGATGGACATCGCTCGTGGCGCTCCACCGTACCGACACCCTGTACGGTCGATATTGACACCTGTCCGCTCTCAACGTACAATCTGATCGTACAGTGTGAAGCGTACACAACTGACGCTCAGTCACCTGCAAACCGTGTCGTCGCGCCGTTATGTGGTCGTCTGTAGACCCTTGGCGGATCTGAAAGGAGTCATCGTGGAGTCCGAGTCCCGAGACTACCAGATGGTCATGGACAACGCGCTGCAGTTGGTCTACAGCCACTATCATCGATTGGTGACGCAACTCGCGCCCGAGACGTTCCAATCGCTGTCGCTCGACCAACTTCGCGGCGGCCCGTTGGGCCAGGATCTTCTGCGATTAGCCCGCCTGGCTCGTGGCCAGGTAAGAGAACCTCAGGAACTTGTGCTGGAAGCGATCGACTCGGTCCTTCAGCTGTTGTTTTGGCCGGTCGCGGCGGATGATTACACCGTGCCGCGCTCATTTTGGGATACCGACCTGGGCCGGATGCTCGCGCTGGCGAAATACCGCGCCTACGATCAGAGTGAGTTGGTCAGCATCGGTAACGCCGCCCAGCAACTCGAGGTCACTCGCCCTACCATCTATCGATGGATGGACGAGAAGCGGCTCAACTATGTCCGCGATGACATGAGCGGGCGCACGTTCGTGGTCCGCAGGGACATCGATCACATGAAGACAGTCGAACTGGAATACGAAGCCGGAGTGTAAACTTCGCCTGGTGAAGTCGAACGAGAGCTTCGCCAGCTCAAAAAGCAGACACACATTTGGATGGATAACAACGGCTGGCAGTAATCTGCCAGCCGTTGTTGTGGCCGACGTTGCGTCACCCTCCCAACGCGGTTGGATCGATCTCGCGGTACCCTGACACGTCCGCGATCGCCACCAGCTCACCTTGTTGCACATAGAGATGAGGCAGCCGCGGGGCAACCAGACCTGTCGCCAGCTCATAGGGAATCGTGTCGATCAATGTCGCCAGGTCGTTCAATGTTGGCGCGACGCCGTCAGTGCCATTGCCCACCACGATCACCCTGTCGCCCGTCCTCGCATTGGAATCGACCTCAACGACGGTCTGATCCATCGAGATGCGCCCCAGCACCGGGCTCCGGCGACCGTTGACGGACATCCAGTATCGGTCCGATCCATGACGCCGATAGCCATCCGCATATCCCAGTGGCACGAGCCCTGCCATCGTCGGCTCGGATGCGCTCCATTGGCGCCCATAGCCGATGCTCTCTCCCGGCTGCACCGCAAAGACCCGAGCGAGGCGGCTGTGAACGGCCATCACCGGCTTCACCCCGTCGGGCAAATCAACGTCAGGGTCGGGCCGAAGGCCGTACATCGCGATGCCTACACGAACCCGGTCCCGGTGCAGTTCCGGGAACCGGATCGTGGCGGCGCTGTTGGCCAGATGTATCTGGGGAATGATCACGTCAGCACTCCGGATCGCCTCGCAGGCACGATCGAACCGGCGCGCCTGCTCCATCGTAAATGCGGGATCGGTGTCATCAGCACCGGCAAAATGCGTCATCACCGCAGCAAGCTCGAGGTGCGGGGAATCGGAGATGAACCTTGCGATCTCGACCGAATCCTCGGGTAACGCTCCGAACCGCCGCATGCCGCTGTCGATCTTCAGGTGTACCGGCGCAGGTTGCTTCATCCGTAGCATCTGCTTGTCTGTCTCGACTCCTCGGGCGAAGGCGAGGTCTGACGCCACCAGCGTCAGACGCTTCGAAAGCGCCCGGCAACGCTCGTTGATTCCGACCGGTCCCAGCACAAGGATCGGCGCGTCGATGCCAGCACCACGAAGGCGCGCGCCCTCGTCGACTGTCGCCACCCCTAGCTCGTCGGCGCCCGCCGCCAGGGCTGCCTTCGCGACCGGCACCGAGCCGTGACCGTAGCCGGCCGCCTTGACGACCGCCATCAGCAACGTTGGCGGGGCGACCAGCTTCTTGAACCGGCGAACGTTCTCCCTCAGCACGTCCAGGTCGATTACCGCGACCGTTGGCCTCCCCTGCCAGCCGTCGAGCAGCTTGTCGAGATCAGCGGACGTCGGCATCACCGTCGTCCTGTGACTCCAGCGCGGCGATCACCCGGACCAGATCGGCCCGCGACACCAGCCCGACCAGGTTGTCATTGTCATCCAGCACCGGTACCGGATTGACTCGCTCGTCGATCATCAGTGTTGCAACGTGCGTGAGCGTCGCGGAATCTCGAATACTGATCACCGGCGTCGTCATGAGTTGCCGCGCGTTCACCGCGAGCGCGTGACGAATCTCCTCGTCGTAGCTCTTGCCGGCGTCCGCCATGAAGATCGCGTCGAGAAAGGCGACCGGCGTCGGCGCGTCGACATCCGCTTCGCGGGCGATGATGTCCGAGTCGGTGATGATGCCGATCATCGTGTCGTTTTCGACCACGGGCACACCGACGAGACTGAGCGTTGCCAGCAGGTTGGCGACTGTGGCGATGGGGTCGTCGGGCGAGACCGTCACGACGTCGGTCTGCATGATCTCGCGAACACTTGGCGCAGTGTCTTCCTGATATTCATCAGTCTTCATGGTGGAGTGGAACCTTTTGTAGGGGAGGACCTGGTGTCCTCCCGAGCCGAGGGAGGACACCAGGTCCTCCCCTACGAGTCGCTATGGTTGCGGTCGACCTTGAGATCACTCATCCGTCAGCGTTGCTAGCTCCAGCGCCACGCATTCCGGGAGGTCGGCGGCGATCAAGCCATACGAGCCGTATCGCTGCTCACCACGACGCGCCGCTCGCGGGCCGACGTGCAGCGCTAGCCCGGCAGCGTCGATCGGCTCCAGCCCCTGTGCCGCAATCGCGCCAATGACACCTGACAGAACGTCTCCGCTCCCAGCGGTCGCCAGCGACACCGGCGCGTCTTCGGCCACGATCGTTCGCTCGCCATTGGATGCGGCGGTGAATCCATATTTGAACACCACCGTCTGGTTCCAGCGTGTTCAGCCTCTTCGACGGTCGAAAGCGGATCGGCGATGAAATCGTCCACGTCGCGATCGAGCAGACGCGCCAGTTCACCCGGATGTGGAGTGAGGATGAGCCGTTGAGGTGGAATTCGCGTCCACCACTCCGGTTGCTTCGCCAACCAGTTCAGGCCATCAGCGTCAACCACGACGGTTGAATCTGACAGGGCGAACAACGGCGCCTGGTCGGACTCCTGCTCGTCGCGGATCGGCGTCACCGTCGAGAACCCCATCGAATTGCCGATTCCCCGCACGCCCTGCCGCAGTCCAAACATCACGGACAGGAAGTCCGAGATACCGTCGTCGTCCCCAAGACCGGGACCAACCACAATGGCGCGTGCCCGTTCGAGATGCTCGCTGAGCGTGTCGATCGCCTGCCGCACGCCATTGGACGAATCCACACCTGGCAGCGGAATATGGGCTACCTCGGGGATCGCCGACGCGATGATCGAGATCACGCTCCGCGGCGCGGCCAGGTGGACGATCCCCGCCCCTGCTCGACCGGCTGCGCGCGTGCAGAGCTGTGCCGCGCCGGTGTACATCGGCGATCCAGCGATCACCACGACCCCGCCGACATCCCATTTGTGGGTGCCGAACTCCCGGTGCGGCGTGATTGCCTTCGCGTAATCGGCGTCCGCCCACTGCTGGCGTCCGCTCAAGGTCGGTCGCGTCTGTTCACTCATTCCCTGCTTCCCCAATACGTCATTCCTGTTCGGTTTCGGTGTGCGTGGCAACGACAAACGCCATTGCGTCGGTGCGCGAATGGGTCAAGGACACACTGAAATGGTTGAGACCCGGTTGCCGGGCGCGCTCGGCGGGTCGTCCATGCAGGATCAGCACAGGTTTACCACGTCGGTTTGGGAGAATCTCCATCTCCCTCCAGCGAATGCCGATGATACCGGTCCCCAGCGCCTTCGATGTCGCCTCCTTGGCGGCGAATCGGGCGGCAAGCTCGTTGGTCCGTCCACGATACCGGTCGCGTTCCCGCTCGGTGTAGACCCTCCTGAGAAACCGTTCGCCAAAGTCGTCAATCGACCGCTGGATGCGAGGGATCTCGATCAGGTCGATCCCAACAGCGATGGCGCCCTCCGAATCAGGATCGAATACTGGATGGTACCAGTCAGCACCTTCCCGAACCTCAAGATCCGGCTCTCGCCATGGTGGCCGCTGCCGGTGATCCTCGGTCATCGACGTCCCCGATCGCTTGCTGCCTGCACGGGTCGATTGGGGAGCGAGACAGTCTCCTGACCCTTGGCCGCCTGGTAGCCGTCGAGGAACGCCGCGCTCGCCTCCGCAAACGCACCGCCGACAATAGCGTTGCGGATCCGGTCCATAACCCGTGCCAGGAATCGGAGGTTGTGCTCGGAGGCGAGCCGCAGACCCAGCACTTCTCGAGAGCGGAACAGGTGATGGATATATGCGGCGGTGAACTGCGTACATGCCCGGCAATCGCACTGGTCATCAATGGGACCGGGCACCTGACGCCACGAGGCGTTGGTGATCTGTACCCGTCCATCGTCGGTGAACAATGCGGCGTTGCGTGCCGCCCTCGTCGGCAGCACACAATCGAACATGTCGATCCCGCGAGCGACACCGTGCCACAGGTCCTCGGGTGAACCGACGCCCATCAGGTAGCGCGGCTTCTCGCGAGGAAGGAATGGCGTGGACTCCTCCAGCATGGCCGCCATCACCGGCTTCGGCTCGCCAACGCTCAGACCGCCGACCGCGCATCCGGCAACGTCCATGGCCGCCAGGCGCTGGGCGTGCTCCCGGCGCAGGTCAGGGTCCATGCCCCCCTGCTGGATTCCGAACAGCACGGCGCTCGAATCCTCGGGTTGAACATGATCCAGCGCCCGGATCGCTCGCTCCAGCCATCGCGATGAGCGCTCGGTCGCATCGGTGATCGCCACTCGCTCGGCGGGAAGGCCCAGAACGTGATCCAACTGCATCATGATGTCAGAGCCGAACGCTAATTGCAGGTCAATCACCGATTCCGGCGTCATCGTCCAGCGGCTGCCGTCGATGTGCGATGCGAAGGTCACGCCCTCCTCGGTCACCTTGTTGTAGGCGGCGAGGCTGAAGACCTGGAACCCACCGCTGTCGGTCAGGATCGGACCGGTCCACCCCATAAATCGATGGATCCCTCCTGCCTCCCGGACCAGGTCCGCGCCCGGACGCAACATCAGATGATAGGTGTTTGCGAGAATGATCTCGGCGCCGGTGGATCGCACTTCGCCAGGAAGCAACGTCTTTACCGTCGCCTGGGTCCCGACCGGCATGAAGGCAGGCGTCTCGATGGAACCACGAGCTGTGTGAAGTCGCCCCCGCCGGGCCCAGGTCTGTTCGTCTTCAGCCAGCAGGTCGAACCGGAAGTGATCTCGATTGGAGGCGCCGGGACCGATTGGCCGTCGACTCCTCTCAATGGCGGTTGCGTGGCTTGCGGTCAAATCCATGTGGGCTCAGGGGCCGCCTCGCGCGTACCCTGCCGCCTGCCGTCGCTGCCGGGCGCGGGCGAGAGGGTCGTTCGTGTCCATGCTCGGTGACGCCGCGGTGGGAGTCGGCCTTGTTTGGGTCGCCTGCTCCGCGGGCTCACTGCTGGTTCGTGGCGTTGCCTCGCCGAACGACGACAACGTCGCGGTTCGCGCTCGACGCTCGCGTTTTGGAGCAGATGGCTCGAATAACGAGATTGACGCGCTCGGATCCTCGCGAGACGCCTGAGGCGCAGGAGTCGTCTTGGGCTTTGCCGTCGTTTTCGATGTTTTGTCGGACGATGTGGCTGCGCTCTTCGACGTTCGGGAAGTCGTCGCGTCGGCTGATTCATTGGAAGATGATGACGTCGAAGATGAGGACGACGACTTCGCGGCAGCGGGCTTGCGCGTCGAAGGTTTCGATGTCGACCCGGACTTCTTGCCGCCGGTGGCTGTTCGCATGCCGGCGGTTGTCGATTTCGATCCCCTGGCGCCCTTGCCCTTCGTGCCGCCGAGCTCTCGTTGAACGCTGTCAGTGACCGATGAAACTTCCCTGGTCATCGCGCCCATCTCATTGTTGATCTGCTTTCCGACGCTCTTTGCCTCGGCGACGGTCTTCTCGAATTCGCCGGTCATCTCCGCGCTCATGTTGCGGAAGTCGCGGACGAGCTTGCCCGCCTGACCCATCATCTCGGGAAGTTTTTCTGGTCCGAAGATGAGCAACGCCACAACGGCGATGATGGCCATTTCCGTCGGTCCAATACCAAACATGGTCGATTCTCCTGCGTGTGCCGTGTGCGAAGCCGGGACGATGCCCAAAGCGTGGGCTGTCGTGGCACAATGACTCACCGGAAGTATAGCCCAGAGAGGGACCACGACATGCTCAACTGGCTCCGCAACAGGCGAAAGCGCGAAGATGTCATCAACGATGGGGACGATGCAGAAATGGCGGCAGGCACGCATATCGTGGTCGGTCTGGGCAATCCCGGCCGGAACTACGCGAACACGCGGCACAATCTAGGCTTCATGGTCGTGGATGAGTTGGCCCTCCGGACCGGCGAATCGACGGTGCGCAAACGGTTTCGATCCGAACTGCTGGAAACCCGGCACCCAGGCGGCAAACTGGTGCTGGTCAAACCCCAAACCTATATGAACGAGAGTGGCAATGCCGTGAGGGAGGCGCTGAACTGGTTCCGAACTCCGGTCGGGCAGATGCTGATCGTGGTCGACGATCTCGACCTGCCGTACGGCCAGATCCGGATGCGACCGGGAGGCAGCGCGGGCGGGCACAATGGGCTCAGGTCGATCATCGAGCAGACCGGAGATCAACAAATACCGAGGCTCCGGCTCGGGATCGGTCGTGGTCCGAACAAGGCGAAGGCGCACGTCCTCTCCAACTTCGCTCCCGACGAGCAGGATCAGCTTTGCACCGTGGTCGAAACCGCGGCGGATACCGTGGAGCTGTGGCTGGCCGAGGGCATTACCACCGCGATGAACGACATCAACGCCCGCAAGTCGGTGTTGCCAGACCCGGAGCAGGATGCCGCATCACCCGTATAATTCCGTTGACCGCATTTCCGCCGCGCTTCGCGAACAGGCAAGAACAGCATGACGACAATCTCGACGATAGGCGTGATCGGCGCCGGTACGATGGGCGCCGGCATCGCCCAGGTCGCCGCCTCGGCGGGATATCAGGTTGCGCTGATCGACACTACCGACGAACTGGTCCAGCATGGGGTCGACAAGGTCGATGCGGGGCTGCAACGCCTCGTCGACAAGAATGCGTTGACGACGAATGACCGGGACGCGGCACGGTCCAGGATCTCAGGCTCTGTTGACGTACCATCCCTCAGAAATGCCAACCTCGTGATCGAGGCGGTGATCGAGTCGCTGGACATCAAGCGGGCCGTGTTCGCCGAGGTTGACCGGGTCGTGAGCAAATGCGCCATCCTCGCCAGCAACACCTCGTCGATCTCGATCACGGCGCTCGCCGCTTGCGTATCGCATCCGGAGCGGTTCGCGGGCATGCACTTCTTTAACCCGGTGCCAGTTCTTCCGCTGGTCGAAGTCGTGTGCGGATTGCAGACCGATGACGACACGGTCGTGACGATACAGAAAGTAGCCAGGACGATGGGCAAGACGCCGATCGCCGTCGCCGACATGCCGGGTTTCGCAGCCAACCGGATTCTGGTGCCGATGATCAACGAAGCGATCTTCGCCGTCGCCGATGGGGTCGCCTCGGCGGTCGACATCGACGAAGTGATGAAGCTCGGCGCCTCTCACCAGATGGGACCGCTGGCGCTGGCGGACCTGATCGGCCTCGATGTCTGCCTGCACATCATGGAGGTGCTGCACCAGGACTTCGGCGACGACAAATACCGGCCCGCTCCCCTGCTCCGCCAGATGGTGGCGGCGGGTTTGTTGGGACGGAAGTCTGGAATCGGTTTCCATCAGTACGATTCGTAGTGGCAGTCCGCAGCCTGTGCTGAGCTTGCCGACGTATCCGCCCGGCGCGAAGACAACGTGTCACTCACGAGGAGCGACGGACCATGACCTCATCCCCCGAACCAACAGCTATCGATCAACCGGTGCGGATTCTGGTCGCCAAACCCGGTCTCGACGGTCACGACCGAGGCGCCAAGGTGATGGCGCGGGCGTTCCGGGACGCCGGGTTCGAGGTGATCTATACCGGCCTGTTCCAGACCCCGGAAATGATCGCAAACGCCGTGCTTCAGGAAGACGTCGACGTGGTCGGCCTGAGCATCCTTTCCGGCGCGCACATGTCGCTGTTCCCGGCAATCATGACGGCGCTGGCCAATGTCGGTCGAGAGGATGCGCTCGTGATCGCGGGAGGTACGATCCCCGCCGCTGATGTCAGAAAACTCAAGGAACTTGGCGTTGCCGAGATCTTCGGACCCGGCACACGCCTGCAGGACGCGGTTGATTTCGTCCGCCAGCACACCGCTCCGGTGTCAGAGGCAGCGCGGGACGGCTCATGAGGCGGTCGCTCTCCACGGAGGAGTTGGCCAAGGGTGTTCTGAACGGCGAGATCGGAGCGGTCGCTCGTTCGATTACCGCCATCGAGAACGACCTGCCCTTCGGTAACGACATTCTTGCTCGCATCTTCCCACATTCCGGCAACGCTCACCTGATCGGCATCACTGGCCCTCCCGGCGCTGGCAAATCCACGCTGGTCAACGAACTGATTCGCGTATATCGCGCTGGTGGCAACAAGGTCGCGGTGCTGGCGATCGACCCATCCAGCCCGTTGACAGGCGGCGCGACCCTCGGCGACCGCATTCGCATGCTGGAGTGGCACAATGATCCCGGTGTCTTCGTGCGCAGCATGGCGTCGCGGCGCTTTGGCGGCGGTCTGGCGCAGCATACCCTTACGGTGGCGCACGTCTTCGACGCGGCGGGCTTCGACCCCGTCATTATCGAGACCGTCGGTACAGGACAGGACGAGGTGGGAATCGCCTCCCTCGCCCACTCGACGGTGCTGGTTCAGGCGCCGGGCATGGGCGACAGCGTCCAGACGCTCAAGGCGGGCGCACTCGAGATCGGCGACATCATCGTGGTCTCCAAGGGTGACCGGACCGATTGCCAGGCGCTCGCCAGAGATCTGCGCCGCCTGCAGACGCTCCACGACCGCGAGGACGTGGCTATCGACCGGTGGATCCCGCCGATCGTGATTACCAGCACGATAGATGAGACAGGTTTCGCTAAGCTGGCAGGGGCGATCGGGACGCACAGGGAATGGTTGAGACGGTCGGGAACGTGGGAAGAACGGGTGCGGACGATGCTCGCAACCGAGATCGCCTCCCGTGTGCAGCGCGATCTCCAGCGTCGGATTCAGTCACAGGGCATCAGCCAGGATGCCGTGATCGAGGCGGTGCTGAATCGCCAGATCAGCCCCTTGGCGGCGGCTGATCGATTGCTGGAGTCACTGAGCAACAGGTAGCATCCCGCCTTGTAGCGTCGGGCCGAAAGTACCCGACGGGCTGGATACAAGACCTGACGCTACGTGGCTGAATCTCGGGCAGCCGCCATCCGGTTGGCGATCAGCGCCGCCATCGAACCCGCGCCGATGCCGTTATCGATGTTGACCACGGCGATACCGGGCGCGCAACTCTGAAGCATCGACATCAGCGCCGCCTCGCCACTGCCACCGTGCCCGTATCCCACGCTGACCGGCACTCCGAT
>Ga0136627_1000529_pt1 | contig 14403 bp, 14 predicted proteins | sample AntDrymUQ4892206_2_FD_104652 | JGI IMG/M metagenome (GOLD analysis project Ga0136627, IMG submission 104652) | Polar desert sand microbial communities from Dry Valleys, Antarctica - metaG UQ489 (22.06) | ecosystem: Environmental > Terrestrial > Soil > Desert | place: Antarctica: Dry Valley... | reverse complement strand
CCAAAGCTGGCAGAATATGATAAGGATGGATGGCATGCAAATGAATATATAGCAAGAGAATTTTATGGAGTGTGGGGTGATTTTGATGTTTCAATTAATATTGATAAAAATTATGTTTTAGGGGGGACAGGTTATTTGCAAAATCCTAACTCCATTGGCTATGGGTATGAAGATAAAGGAGCTAAAGTTACACGACCTGTCGGTACTAAATTAAAATGGCAATTTATAGCACCTAATGTGCATGATTTTGCATGGGCTGCAGATCCTGATTACAAGCACATTGTATCACAAGTAGATGGTATAAAAATTCATGTTCTTTATAACCCTGCAAATCAACAAATATTTAATGGTTTAAGTGCTGAAGCAAAAAGAACATTTAATAATGATTATAAAACATGGGCACAAAATTGGGATGCGCAATGGCAACAGGTAGCCGATGCGGCTGTTACTGTTTATCCTTTTATTAAAAAGAATTTTGGCACCTATCCTTACAAGCAATATTCGTTTATACATGGTGGTGATGGAGGTATGGAATACGCTATGTCTACCATGCTATCAGGCCCGGGATTAGGAACTGTATTCCATGAGTGGATGCATAGCTGGTACCAGATGGTGCTAGGGTTTAATGAATCATTATATGCATGGATGGATGAAGGATTTACTGAATATGCAACAAATCTGGTCGAAGAACATTACAGGCAACATGTTTTAGCAAATTCAAGTCCGGTACATCGGCGAGTTTCAGATTCAACATATTATTCCCGCTTGCCCCTGAGTCATAATGCAAATTACACCGGCTATTTTAACCTGGTTCGTAGTGGTTTGGAAGAACCTTTAACTACACATGCTGATCATTTTAATACCAACTATGCTTATAGTAATGCCTCTTATAGTAAAGGAGCAGTTTTCCTTGAACAATTGGGATATATAGTTGGAGCACCTGTACGTGATCAAATTTTACTGGATTTTTATAAGCAATGGAAATTTAAACATCCTGATGTAAATGATTTCATTCGTATTGCTGAAAAGCATAGCGATATAAAACTGGATTGGTATAAAATGTATTGGGTCAATACAACAAAAACAATAGACTATGGTATTGATAGTTTATATGAACAAAATGCTGCAACCAGGATCAGATTAAAAAGAATTGGTGAAATGCCAATGCCTGTAGATGTAAAAGTTACATTTAGAGATGGGAGTGTTGAGTGGCATTATGTACCATTAAATTTAATGTATGGAACAAAACTGACAGAGGAAGGAATGGGAAACAGGAAAAATTACCCCGCCTGGAGATGGGCACACCCAACGTATGAAATAGAAACAAATAAACGCTTAATAGATATTATAAGTGTGGAAATAGATCCAAGCCAAAGGATGGCCGATATTGAAAGAAGAAATAACCGGCTTGAACTAAGGTGGTAAAATGTATCAGGGAGTGGTGTAAAGAAGATATTTTTCTTTAAAAAATTTTTCTTCAAAAAGGCTGTTTAATTCTATTATTCTGGGACGAGCGCCACTCTCTGAAATTTCCTGTGAAAGGTCACCGCCTTTTAAACAAATCAATCCTGAATGAAATATTCTTTCTCCTTCATCATCTTTAGTTTCAAATCTCCTTTTTTTCAATAGCGGGTAACTCCACCTGATTAAATCTTTTAAAGGAGCTACGGCCCTGCTCACAGCAAAATCAAATTTTTTGTTTGCTATATCTTCTGCACGGGTATGTTGAGTGGTTACATTGGGTAAATCAATCTTGTCTTTAACAGCTTCAATGATTTTCAATTTTTTATTAATACTGTCCACCAGATGAAACTTTACATCAGGATAAAAAATAGCAAGAGGAATACCGGGGAAACCACCACCGGTGCCAATATCTATAATCTCTGCACCTTTCGGAAAATCAAAAACAGCTGCTATACTTAATGAATGAAGTACATGTTTCTCATATAAACTATTAATGTCTTTGCGGGAGATGACATTAATCTTTGAGTTCCAATCATGGTATAAATTTTCTAAAGCAGCTAATTGGGCAACTTGGTGTTCGCTAAATTCTGTAAAATATTTTAATACTATATCCAATCCTTTGCTCATTTATTATTAAGCTTAAACCCACTTTACTTCCTCATGAAATATCATTAATCCCAAACTGCAAATTAATATTTCCTTTCAATTCCACTTTTTAGCAGGCTTTTTCCAAATTGCCGGAGCAAACATAATGTAGTAAAAAAACATCCATATATCCCAGAGAATGAAAAAAGGGAATAGATCTTGTTCATCCAATTTCTTCATTGACTTACTCCATATAATAGCCTGTACAATTAAACGTACACCAAAGGGTATAAGAGCCCATCGCCAATCAAAAAAACTAAGTGATATAATAAACAAAGGGTAGAATAAAACAAAACTCAATGTATACAAACCCAATAAAAACTTATGAGAAGTTTTATAAAATTTTCCTGTTGAATAATGCCTGTTTTTCTGACGTTTCCAATCCCTCCATGTTTTTTTTGGATCAGATAAAGTGAAAGCATCTTTATCAACAACAATAGCTGTATTTTGTTTTGAAGCTACTTTATTTATAAAAAGATCATCATCGCCGCTGGGAATATAATTAATATTTGAAAATCCTTTATTGCGGAAGAACACGTCTTTCTTATAAGCTAAGTTTCTTCCCACTCCCATATAAGGTTTACCTGCCAAAGCGTAACTCAAATATTGGAGTGCAGTATGAAAAGTTTCAAATCGAATTACTTTATTTAAAAACGATGGATATTTATTGTAAGCACCATATCCTAATACCACTTCAACTCCGTTACTAAATCCTTCCTGCATTTTGTGCAGCCAATATTCAGAAGCCGGGACACAATCGGCATCTGTAAGTAAAACTATTTCATGTTTGGCTTCTTTTATACCTACGGAAAGTGGGTATTTTTTCCCTTCAATAAGTTTCGCTTCCTGCATAAGATCTATGATCTGCAGTTTTTTGAAAGTTTTTTTTAATTCAGCTAAAATATATTTTGAATCATCAACAGAATTATCATTTACAACAATCACTTCGTTTGTAGTTGGATAATCCTGTACTAGTATACCTGGTAAATTCCTTGCAATTCTTTCATCTTCATCCCGTGCACAAATAATTACAGATACAGGGTGTTGCTGCGTTTGATGTTTGTCTTTTTTTTTATAAAAAGCCAGGCGGCTGAAAAAAAACAGGTAATAAAATAATTGAATAATTGTTACAACAATAAATGCTATAAATACATAAAAACCCCAACTCATAAGCATGTTAACGAAGATAAGCAAGGGATGTAATGCAAACGCAGCAAAGCTTTTAAAAAATTTGTTTAAGACCGTTAACTTGCAGCCCCTATGGCTGCTTTAGCTTTTGACCTTCAAAAAACAGATCCATTATCCGCAGCACGTGCCGGAAAAATTATTACTGACCATGGATATATTGAAACGCCGATGTTTATGCCTGTGGGTACCATTGGAAGTGTAAAGGCTATAACCCAGCAACAACTCCAGGACAGTGTAAAAGCACAAGTTATTTTAGGTAATACTTATCATTTGTACATGAGACCGGGAATAGAAACGTTGGAACGTGCCGGGGGTTTACACAAATTTATAAACTGGCACAGACCTATTCTGACTGACAGTGGCGGCTTTCAGGTTTTTTCATTGGCTACCAATAGAAAGATAAACGAAGAAGGCGTTATGTTCCAAAGCCATATTGATGGCAGCAGGCATTTGTTTACTCCCGAAAAAGTAATGGACATTCAAAGAACTATTGGAGCCGATATTATGATGGCTTTTGATGAATGTCCACCGGCAAGTTCAGATTTTAAATATGCAGAACAGTCTATGCATTTAACCCATCGCTGGCTCGACAGGTGTATTAAACATTTTAATGCTGTGCCGGATAACTGGGGGCATACTCAAAATCTTTTTCCCATTGTTCAAGGTGCTGTTCACCATGATCTCCGAAAGTCATCCTGTGATTTTATTAGTTCAAAAAACGCTACAGGCAATGCTATTGGCGGATTAAGTGTTGGTGAACCGGAGGGGGTGATGTATGAGATTTGCCAATTGTGCTGCGAAAATTTACCTGTATCAAAACCCCGTTATCTAATGGGTGTGGGAACTCCATGGAATATTCTTGAATGTATTTCATTGGGTGTGGATATGTTTGATTGCGTAATGCCAACCAGGAATGGCAGGAATGCAATGCTTTTTACAACACAAGGTGTTATTAATATAGATAACAAAAAATGGGAAAATGATTTTTCACCTATCGATGAAGGCCTTGACTGTGAATTTAGCCATTATTACAGTAAAGCATATCTAAGACATTTATTTAAAGCGCAGGAAATATTAGGACTTACTATAGCTTCCGTTCATAACCTCGCTTTCTACATCTGGCTGGTAAAACAGGCAAGGATGCAGATTTTACAAGGCAATTTTTTAAGTTGGAAAAATGAAATGATGGAAAAGATAAAGCGAAGATTATAATTTTTGTTGCAGGAAAATTATAGTCTCTTTAATTCTTAATATTGGATGGTTCAAATCTTAGCACTTCTTTTCGGTTAACATAGCAAAGAATATACTTACTTCGTTATGGCATGATTAAAAAAATAGATTGGTACATACTGAAGCAATTTTTAGTAACCTTCATTTTTTGTATGCTTTTGTTTACGGTCATTGCCGTGGCTGTAGACAGTAGTGAAAAAACAGATGATTTTGTAAAACACCGGTTAACTACATACGAAATCATTACAAAATATTATGTTGGTTTTATTCCTTACATCTGGGGAATGCTATTTCCCTTATTTGTTTTTATCGCCTGTATTTTTTTTACCAGTAAAATGGCTACACGATCCGAGGTTATTGCCATCTTAGCCAGTGGCACTACATATAACAGGTGGCTAGCTACTTATGTGGTTGGTGGCGTTTTTTTCGGATTATTACTTTGGGTTGCCACACGTTATGGAATACCAAAGGCAAATGAGGTGCGTGGGAATTTTCAAACGCTGTATCTGGATTCCGGAGATCCTGCAAAGGGTGAGTTTGGTTCTTCATCTTATTACTATAAAAGAACTGATTCTTTTACGTACATGGGTTTAAGATATTTTGATACTTCAAGTAAAACCGGGAGTAGTTTATTTTTAAACCGGTTAGAAGATGATAAACTTGTTTATAATCTAAGAGCAGATAATTTCAGATGGGATACTGCTCAAAATAACTGGAAGCTTTTTAATGTTGTTGAAAGACGGATCGACAGTATGAACGAAACGTTGAATTCTATTCCCGAAATGAATATCAACTTAAATATATCACCAAAAGATTTGCACCGTGATTATTATTTAAAAGACAAGCTTACTACTCCTGAACTTGTAAAATTTATTCATCTTGAAGAATTACGGGGTACAGAAGGGTTAAATACATTAAAAGTGGAGTGGTACAGAAGATCTGCCACACCTGCTTCTGTTCTTTTATTAACCATTATAGGTGCTATACTGGCAGGACGTAAAACCCGTGGTGGCAGTGGTATTCACTTAGCTGTTGGTATTATAATAGCTGCCGTATTTATTATACTTGACAGATTTTCTACCGTGTTTTCCACAAAAGGAAATCTGCCTCCCTTACTGGCTGCATGGATTCCTAATATCGTTTTCTTTTTTGTAGCTATTTATTTATATCGTAAAGCACCTAAATAAAATTTAGTTGTTGTTGAACCTGCAGATGATATTAATGATAGCTGGCATTGCATTGCATTTTTTTGTTCTGCCCATGGTTGTTGTTTAACTTTATGCTTTAAAATTTCACTCTTATCATAAGTTAAAATGTTTTAAATGGGTATCATAAAAGACAGGTTCAAGGCTAAAGCTGAAATAGTTTCTAATGAAATAAAAGAATTATTGAAACAACATGGAGACAAAGTAATTGGCGAAGTGCAGTTATCTCAGATTTACCAGGGCATGAGGGGTATGACAGGATTGGTTACTGAAACATCATTGCTAGATGCACAGGATGGTATCAGGTTTCGGGGTTATTCTATTCCGGAATTGCAAAAAAAATTACCAAAAGCAGAAGGAGGTTCTGAGCCTTTACCGGAAGGATTGTTTTACCTGATGCTGGTTGGTGAATTTCCTGAAGATAAAGATGCGCAACATATAACAGATGTATGGCAACGCCGCAGCCATGTTCCTAATCATGTTTTTGCTACTATTGAAGCATTACCGGTTTCTTCACATCCTATGACGCAATTTGTAATTGCTGTAATGGCATTACAAACAGAAAGTCAGTTTGCAAAACGATACGCTGCAGGCATGAATAAAAAAGATTATTGGGATGCTGTTTTTGATGATAGCATGGATCTTATTGCTCGTTTACCACGAATTGCAGCTTATATCTATCGTCGTAAATATAAAAAGGGCGAACATATACAACCCAATGGGTTGTTAGACTGGGCTGGTAATTTTGCCCATATGATGGGTTATGAAGATGATAGCTTTAAAGAATTGATGCGTTTATATATGACCATTCATGCCGATCATGAAGGAGGTAATGTTTCTGCTCATGCCACTCATTTAGTTGGGTCTGCATTAAGTGATCCTTACTTATCACTTGCTGCCGGATTAAATGGACTTGCCGGTCCTTTACATGGTTTGGCAAACCAGGAGGTAATAAAGTGGATATTCGAGATGCGGGAAGAACTGAACACTGAAGCACCTTCCGGTCAGCAAATTGAAGAATATGTTAAGAGAACGCTGGAAGAAGGTAAAGTAGTACCGGGATATGGACATGCTGTTTTGAGAAAAACAGATCCCAGGTTTACTGCTCAAATGGAGTTTGGGAAAAAGCATATGCCTGATGATCCTCTTGTACAAACTGTGTGGAATATTTATGAATCTGTTCCGCCCATTTTACAATCATTAGGGAAAATCAAAAATCCATGGCCAAATGTTGATGCTCATAGTGGTGCTTTATTGGTACATTATGGGATGGTGGAGTACGAATTCTACACGGTCTTATTTGGTGTAAGTCGTGCCCTTGGTGTATTATCAAGCTTATGTTGGGATAGAGCATTGGGCTTTCCGCTGGAAAGACCAAAATCTGTTACTACAGATTTAGTTAGAAAATGGCTTCAGGGAGAAGATGAAATCTGGGGTGAATAACCATCAGGAATTACTTATATAATATAATGCCTGATATTGACTAAAAGAAATGATCAAGAGCCTTTAAACTAATTGGTTTTTCCCATATAGTAAGTTTAGAACCATCTAGTTCTGAAGGCATAGTTGGGCGAAAAGCACTTATTAAGTGGAAGTGAACCTGTGGATAATAACGGTACATTTCAGGTAGTTTGTCCCACCCTAAACCATCAGGTAAATTATAATCAATAAAAACAAAATCCGGTGTGATTTCTCCTAAACGTTTCATCCCATCTGCCAATGTATGCGCAATATGAACTTCATAATTCTTACGCAAAAAATAATTTTTCATCAGCATGCATAAATCCACTTCGTCATCGATGATCAATACTTTCTTCCTCATGTCCATATTTCTATAAAGCGATAATTCCGTAATTATTATACCAAAGAAGTTCAAGGTATATAAATCTTGTAAATTGAATAAAAAACTGATGTAGATTTTTTTACTCAGCAGTTAATATTGGTTACAATTCCAGCAGTGGTTGGTTTGGTACGATTATTTGATTTATGAAGGAAATTATTGATAATTTTTAAAAAAGATCATTATGAGTACGAATTCAAAAATCATTTTAGGAGTATTAGGCGCTGCCGCAGCTGGCGTTGCAATAGGTTTACTTTTAGCACCTGAAAAAGGTACTGAAATGAGAAAAAAATTAGCAGATACAGCTGAAGGTTGGGCAGATCATTTAACTGATCTTTTTGCAAATGCAAAAGGTGATATTGAAAATCTATCCAAGAAAGGATCAAAAGCAGCTAGTGATGCAGCAAGCACAATTAGTAATGCAAGAGAAAGCTATAGCTAAATTTTAAAGTAGGTTTGATGTATGTCAAACCTGCTTTTTTATAAACACTTTTTGCATGGAAGAACAAAAAACGTCTAATTTCAAAAATCTCAAAACCCATGTAAGTCAATATGCACAAACGTATATTGCACTCACAAAAGCAAAGGCTACTCAAGGTGCTTCAACAGCAGCTTCGGGGATCGCAATAGGTATTGCAGCTTTGTTTCTGGGTATTTTCTTTTTATTTTTCCTTTTTTGTGGTTTAGCCTTTTGGCTTGGAACGTTAGTTAACAGTACTGCAGGTGGCTTTTTTATTGTTGCAGGTTTGTTTCTGTTACTGGTAGTTTTGATATTTGCCTTGCGTAAAAAAGTTATTGTTCCTGCCATACGAAACGCAATCATCAGCAAAATATATGAGTAGACGTATAAAAACATATGAGGACCTGGACCAGGAACAGCAAAGACTTATGCAGGAATTAAAGGTTCATGAAGAACTTATTAAAATAGATATAGCTGGTTTAAAAGAAGATCTTAAACCTTTTAATAAAGCATTTAAGACTTTGAACAAAATAGCTACACGCGATAATACTGCTCCTGTTATGAATTTTGGAATGGAAATGGGCATTGACATTCTTATCCGCCGCTTCCTGTTAGCAAAAGCAGGTTGGCTTACTAAAATTGTTGTACCATTTGTAGTGAAAAACTATTCCTCTCATTTTATAGGTGCAGAAAAAAGGGAAGCATTGATGAAGAAGGTAAAGAACATTTTTATTAAGCTTCGTCCAAAAGCATCTTCACCTACAACTGAATATAATACACAATAAATAATCCATGTAAAATATTTTCATGTAGAAGTTATTCCTGAAACTACGATTGTTGAGGAAATAAATTCTTACTAAAATGTGTCTTGGGTTTAGATAAAACAGGTACAATATTTTCTTTTAAAAGTTTATAAATTTATGGGTTATGGATCATCAAAATTTTGACCCCCGAAATAAAAACAAGAGTAAAGACGGATATCAAAATCCTGCTGATGAAACTCCCCGGAGAGAAGGTGGCGATGATGCTTTAGCAGAATCTTCGCCAGAAGATACCAGGGCAGATGAAAAAGTTATAGTTAATGAACAAAGAGAAAATAAAGTTGTAAATGCACCTTCACAAACAGCAGCACATGTGACAAAGGGAAATGATGAAGATATTGTAAATAGTGCTGGTTAATGGAAGGATAAGATTGGATTAAAAACCGAAAGAAAGGATTGACCTCCTGGCTTGTGAAGAATTTAAGGTGGATGTGATGAAGATATAGCCGGGAGGTTTTTAATTAAAACAATTTGTTGAACGTCTGTTTTCAGAGCAGGCGTTTCTTTTTGTATAAATAAGTTGTTTTTATAATTATTGTTGATGAAACAATAAGGAAAAGAAAAAAGGTGCAGTATTACCGCACCTTCACAAAGAGCTATTATATAATTGCTAATCTACTCTCCTGAAGCCACCGGCAATTAAACTAAGTACAAAAAGTACTAAAAAGATAAAGAACAAGATTTTAGCAATTGAGGCAGCACCTGAAGCTATCCCACCAAAACCAAATATTGCTGCTATAATAGCAATAACTAGAAAAATAACTGTCCAACGTAACATAATCTAAAGTTTATAGGTTAATAAATTTTTCCGTAGTTAAATATTAAAGAATTGTACCACAAAATCGGTTTTCTACAATCGCACTAAAAAATTTTTATGAGGATTCTTTTCCACTTCACCTATAGTGTAAAAGGTAAAAAATTCAGGAAAATTTTGGTATGATTTAAGATGTTGCTGTAGCTATACAATTTGATGTAATGAAAAATTTTTCTACAGGATCAGGAGGTGCATTAAAATCACCATTTAATTCAATAGGAACCACAGGTCCTGCCATCCCCTCATCTAATACCATGGTTTCGATCAAAAGAGCTATGGATCCTGCATCTTCATACGTTCCCCATAAATGTCCTGATCCGATTCTTGAAAACCGGGGAAAGCAAAGAACTTAGAAATCATTTTGAACACTTCTAGTTTCAAAACGTGTAGAAAACATTCTACAATTTATTTAAGTTTCTTTAACTTTAAAACGGGTTTTATTTCTTTTGTTACTTAGAAGAAATAATAAATAATTGGTTTTCAATAAAATAAATTGTCAACACTATTTTGGAGCCACTCTTGATTAAAAGGATATATAAGCCAAACATAATAAAGCAATGATGAATCAAAGGCTAGCCCAAAAGCAGCGGCTAAAAATTTTGCCTCAACAGATCCAATTGCTCAATTTCTTCCATCTGAACACTCTTGAACTGGAACAAAGAATTCAACAGGAAATAGAAGAAAATCCACTACTTGAAGATCAGAAGAATGAGTTTGAGCCACTTGTTGAGAAGTACAATAAGGACTCGGTAAAAGATTACCAGGATTACGAAGAGTTTGTATATGATGATATACCGGATTACAAACTTGAGTATAATAATTACCTGCATAACGACAAAATTCCGGAACGACCTATTACAAGTGGGTTTGATTACCGGATTTGGGTGAAGGAGCAATATAAGGTTGGTTGTGTAGATGAAAAAGAAATTGAACTAGCCGAATTCATTATTGATTCTTTAAATGAGCACGGTATAATGGAGCAGGGGGTGCTTGAACTTGCTGAAGATATTTCTTTTAAACACAATAAATGGGTTGAGCCGGAAGATATAGCTTTCGTTCTTCAAAAGATTCAACAACTTGAACCTATTGGTGTAGGAGCAACAAGCATAAGAGAATGTCTTCTGATACAATTAAGCAGGTTTAATGCAAAACGTCCTGACGTAAAAATGGCCAAAAGGTTACTTGAAAATCATTTTACTGATTTGCATAATCGTAATGTGGATAAGATCAAGAGCCATTTAAAGATTGATGATGAAGAATTAAAAATTGTTTTGCAACTGATAGCTTCTCTTAAAATGAAACCTGTATGTGAACAGGAAGATGCAGTAAACGTTAATCAAAACATACTTCCGGACTTTATAGTAATTCAAAATGGTGATGAAGTTGAAGTTCAGCTTTACAGGAACAGATCCGAAAGCTTAAACATCAACACTTCCTGGAAGCAGATAGCAGAAAACACAACTCAGGTTACAACAGATAAGTCTGCCATACAATACTTAAAAAATAAACTCCAGTCAGCACAATGGTTTGTAAATGCCGTTCAGCAAAGGGAAGGCACTATGTTAAAGATCATGAGATGCATAGTACAATTGCAGTATGATTACTTTATTACTGGCAATATAAATTTATTAAAGCCAATGATTCTGAAAAATATAGCAGAAATTGTTGGTGTGGATATTTCTACAGTTTCACGTATTACATGCAATAAATACGCAGAAACTCCTTTTGGATTAATATTGCTGAAGGATTTATTTACAGAAGGTATTGCTAATGAGAAGGGACTGGTAATCAGTAATAAGGTAATTCAATCAGCTATTGAAGATGTTATAGAAAATGAAGACAAGCACAATCCTTATACCGATCAGCAGCTGGTAAATATATTATCTCAAAAAGGATTTTCCGTAGCCAGGCGTACTGTAGCTAAATACAGGGAACAGCTTCAAATTCCGGTTTCTCATGTACGTGGATTATGGGCTTAACTTTGTACAAAATTTCGAACTATAAAAGAACCTAAACAAAATGCAGAAAATTTTAATTATTGATGATGACAGGGATATGTGCCTTTTACTAAAAAGATTTCTTACACGTCACGGATTTGAAGTGTTGGAAGCTTATAGTGGTAAAAAAGCATTGGAATTATTAGAATCAGTTGAGCCTTCCCTTGTAATGTGCGACTTCAGGTTGGAGGACATGGAAGGAAATGTATTACTTGGAAAAATTAAAGACCGTTACCCACAGGTACCGGTAATTATCATTACCGGCTATAGCGATATAAAAATAGCCGTAGAAGTAATGAAAATGGGGGCATATGATTATATAACAAAACCTCTCTTCCCTGATGAAATTTTGGTAACCATAAAAAAAGCTTTGGAAGCTGCAACAGAAGAAGAAACAGGTGCTGTACATGGCAAACATAAAGCTGCCATTTCATCAACTTCTTCAAATGCAACAGCTGAAAAACCTGCTTCTCCGGGATCAGATAGCCCTTCGCCAGAATTACTTTATTCCGGTGATTATATTTTTGGTGATACGCCAACATTCAAAACTTTACTTCAACAAATTGACCTGATAGCACCAACAAATTATTCTGTTATCATATATGGTGAAAGTGGAAGTGGTAAAGAAGCCATAGCACAGGAAATACATAAAAGAAGTAAACGCAAATCAAAACCCTTTGTAGCTATTGATTGTGGAGCTTTATCAAAGGAACTTGCCGGTAGTGAATTATTTGGTCACGAAAAAGGATCTTTTACAGGTGCTTTAAACCTAAAAATCGGAAGCTTTGAAATAGCAAACGGTGGGACTATCTTCCTTGATGAAGTTTCTAATCTTTCTTATGACATACAGGTATCTTTATTAAGGGTAGTACAGGAAAGGAAAATGCGTCGTGTAGGTGGCACAAAGGATACTGAGCTGGACGTAAGAATAATTATAGCAAGTAATGAAAAACTATGGGATTCTGCCAGGAAGGGTAAATTCCGCGAGGATCTATATCATCGATTTAATGAATTTAGTATAGATGTACCACCGCTTCGTCAACGGCAGGACGATATTATGCTTTTTGCAAATCATTTTCTGTATCAGACAAACCAGGAACTTGGTAAAAATCTGAAAAGATTTAGTGCTGAAGTTGAAAATATATTCAGGAATTATGTGTGGTATGGTAACCTGCGCGAATTAAAGAATGTAATCAAACGTGCAACATTATTAAGTGATGGTGAGCAGATTGAAGCAAGCTCACTTCCATTTGAAATATCGCACTTTAACAAACTTCAGTTTGATACACCTCCGGAGCCTGCTGCAGTTCATACTTTTCCAAATACAATAGATGATCTTACTGAAAGTCCAAGAACCATTTCTGAAACCACTTTAAAAGGTGCCAGTATTGATGCGGAATATGAAATGATATTGCGGGCATTAAAAAAAGTAAATTTTAATAAAAGCAAAGCTGCCAAACTGCTGAATATTGACCGGAAAACTTTGTATAACAAAATGAAACAATACCAGGAGTTCAATAATCAGTAATGAGTAGTATTTCAGGTTTTTTTAATCAGCCCCAGGCAGTAAATGCCGGTTCAGGTAATGGTACTGATGAATCAAGGGTATTACCAGTTATTAACCTGAACCAGGTGTTTCAAACATCATTGGAACTTTACCAGGAAACAATTACTAAATCATCACCTATAATACGTTGCGATATCTTACCATCTGTGCAAGGTGATTCGGTGCAAATGCAACAGCTTTTTAACCTGGTAATAAAGATGATTTTATTAAATCTGCCTATTGTAAATAATTTGTTTATTTATATTAAATGCGATGGTGCAAAAGATGAGGTAATGGATTTAAGTATTCCTGCAGGATTTAATAAATATTCAATTAATGTATTTTCAAATGCAATACATATATTGGAAAGGGCAGATAAATTTGAACAGGAAATAAGTGAGTGTAAAACTATTTGCACAAAAAATAATGGGCATTTCGAAGAACATACTTCTTCTGATAGCGGTTGTTTATTTACGATAAGTTTATCCGGAAAAATGAATTAATTAATGTCTGTAGAAAAACCGGTTGTACGCGTTCTTATAGTGGATGATGACGAAGATGATTTTTTTATTACTTCGGAGTATTTAAAACAAATACAGGATTATTCTATGTCCATAGACTGGGCATACAAGTTTGCTGATGCAATAGAAAAAGTAAAAAATCGTGAATACCTCATTTATTTTGTTGATTACAGGTTAGGTGCAAAAACAGGTTTAGATTTTTTAAAAGAAGCGGTGAAGCTTGGCTGCGAAGAACCCATTGTGTTATTGACCGGCAAAGGCAACAGGGAGATTGATATAGAAGCTATGCAAATTGGAGCAACAGATTACCTTGTAAAAACAGACCTGAATGCTGATAAGCTTGAAAGGTGCATCCGCTATTCATTAGAAAGAACATCATACCTGAAAGCTCTGAGGGCCAATGAAAGAAAGTACCGCAGCATGTTTGAACTTTCTAAAGATGCTGTGTTTATTGCTGAACGATCCCTTGTATTCCGGGATATAAATGCAGCAACCTCTGATCTATTAGGATATACCAAAGAAGAATTGCAAAAACTAACTCTATACGACCTTGTGGCAGATGATACTAATAAAGACCTTTTAGAGAAATTGCTGTATGAAGAAGATGAAGTAAATGATTTTGAATTTGATGTACAGACAAAGGCTGGCGATAAAAAAATTTGCATTCTTTCT
>Ga0136627_1000528_pt1 | contig 14408 bp, 11 predicted proteins | sample AntDrymUQ4892206_2_FD_104652 | JGI IMG/M metagenome (GOLD analysis project Ga0136627, IMG submission 104652) | Polar desert sand microbial communities from Dry Valleys, Antarctica - metaG UQ489 (22.06) | ecosystem: Environmental > Terrestrial > Soil > Desert | place: Antarctica: Dry Valley... | reverse complement strand
TCAACGAGGCGCAGCTCAGCTAGCTCGTCAGGGCGGACAGCGATCCGTCAGCGAGGCGATCCGACGCTGCCGTGCCGATTCCGCGAGTGGCGCACAACCGGGCCTCATCTCCCCCTGGATTCAATATCGGCGGAGCCGCGTTCGCGCCACTCGCGGACATGATGATGTTGCCCAACCGCCTGGAGCCGACCCCCCGCCCTGAGTCGCGTGACCCGAGGCAGTCAGTGGTGCAGGAGCGGAGTCGCCGGGGCCTGGTCAGCCCCGGTCTCGCGCCACTGGCGCTACCCACCGCCCGGCCCTGAACCCCCGACGACCTTACGCGCGCGACCACCAGTGGCAACTCAGCCCACCCTGGATGCCCATGACCCGACGTCGTGTCGGAGTCGCGCGGCGGCCACGGTGTTGCGGAGCAGCCAGACGTCGGTGATCGGTCCGACTCCGCCGGGGACAGGGGTGATGGCCTCGGCACGGTGGCTGACCTCGGCGGTGTCGATGTCACCGACCAGACGGACCTTCCCGGTCTCCTGATCCGGGACCGGATTGATCCCCACGTCGACGGCGATGACTGCGCCCTTGACGTGCTCGGCGCCGATCAGCCCCGGCACGCCCACCGCCACCACCAGGATGTCGGCACGGGCGGTGTGCTCGAAGAGCAGTCCGGCACGGTGGCTGTGCTCGTCGCAGGACACGACCGTGGCACCTCGTTCCATCGCCAGCAGCAGGGTTGGCTTGCCCACGTTGGCCGAGCGACCGACGACGACGAGGTTGCTCCGGGCATAGGTCTGCGCCGGATCTCGCCCGGACTCCACGAGGTAGCGGTCCAGCAGGTGGAATACCGATGCCGGCGTGGACGGTACGTACCGGGGCCGGCCCAGCGCCAGCAGGCCGGCATTGATCGGATGAACGGACTCGATGTCCTTGACCGGGTCCAGCGCGCGGTACAGCGACGCTTCGGAGACCTGCACCGGCAGCGGGCGCAGCACGAGGATGCCCGATATCCGCGGGTCGGCATCGAGCTTTCCCACGATCGCCAACGCATCGGCTTCGACGGCATCACCGGGCAGCGCCTCACACACGTAGTGACAGCCGACCTGGTCAGCCAGTCGACGCAACCGCCGCTCGTAAGCGTGGGCCGGATAGGAGTCACCGACCAGCACGACCGCCAGCCCGGGCCGCATCCCGGCCGCCGAGCACTGCTCGACCTCCTCGGCGAGGTGAGCGCACAGGTCGGCGGCATAGCGCCGTCCGTCGATGAGCGTTGCGGTCACGACAGGCCGACGATCTCACCGTTCTCGTCGAGGTCGATCGAGAGCGCCGCCGGGGCCGCCCCCAAGCCGGGCATCGTCATCATGTCGCCGCAGATCGGGTACACGAAGCCGGCTCCCACCGAGGCCCGTACCTCGCGCACTGGCAGCCGCCAGCCCGTCGGCGCGCCCTTGAGGGTGGAGTCGGAGGAGATCGACAGGTGGGTCTTGGCGATGCACACCGGTAGCCGGCCGAAGCCGGCCCGCTCGTAGGTGTCCAGCTGCTTGCTCGCCGTGAAGTCGTAGTCCACCCCGTCGGCGCCGTACACCTTGGCCGCCACCATCTCGATCTTCTCCCGCAGTGACGCGTCGTCGGGGTAGAGGAACGCGAAGTTCGACGTCTCCTCGGCCGCCTCGGCGACGACCTCGGCGAGCTCGGTGGCCCCGGCACCGCCCTTGCCGAAGTGGTTGGCCACCGCGACGTGCGCTCCCATCTCCTCGGCGATCTCCATGATCGCCCGGTGCTCGGATTCGTGGTCGTCGGGGAAGGCGTTGACTGCCACGACCGGTGAGACGCCGTGCAGCCGGATGTTCTCGATCTGCTTGCGCAGGTTCGCGCCGCCGGCGTGCACGTCGTCGGGGTTCTCCGCGAGCAGGTCCTCGGGCAGCGGTTTGCCGGCCACGATCTTGAACTTGCCGGAGTGCGCTTTCAGCGCTCGTACCGTTGACACGACGACTGCCGCGTCCGGGGTCAGGCCCGACGCGCGGCACTTGATGTTGAAGAACCGCTCGGCACCCATGTCCGCACCGAACCCGGCCTCGGTGATCAGGAAGTCCCCACCCCGGATACCGATCAGGTCAGCCACGATCGAGGAGTTGCCCGTGGCGATGTTGCCGAACGGGCCGGCGTGGACCAGGACCGGCGTGTTCTCCAGCGTCTGCATCAGGTTCGGTTTGAGCGCCTCGCGCATCATCACCGCCATCGCACCCGGGCCACCGATCTCCTCGGAGGTCACCGGCGTCCCGTCCTGGCTGTAGCCGACCACGATGCGGCCGAGCCGCTCCCGCATGTCGGCCAGGGACACCGAGAGCGCCAGGATCGCCATGACCTCGGAGGCGGCGGTGATGTCGAAGCCGGTCTGCCTGGTGACACCGTCCATCCGGGACCCCAGGCCCACCACGGTGTTGCGCAGAGACCGGTCGTTGACGTCGAGCACCCGGCGCCAGGTGATGTTGTTCAGGTCCAGCCCGCTGGCGTTGCCCTTGTGCAGATGGTTGTCGACCATCGCCGCGAGCAGGTTGTGGGCCGCCGTGACGGCGTGGAAGTCGCCGGTGAGGTGCAGGTTGAGGATCTCCATCGGGACCACCTGGCTGTAGCCGCCGCCGGCTGCGCCGCCCTTGATCCCGAAGGTGGGGCCCATCGACGGCTGCCGGATGGCGACCGTCGCCCGCTTCCCGATGTGGCTCATCGCCTGCCCGAGCCCCACCGTCGTCGTGGTCTTGCCCTCACCCAGGGGTGTCGGGGTCACCGCCGAGACGACGACGTACTTCGCCTTCGGACGATCGGCGAGCGCCTCGACGGCCTCCAGCCGGATCTTCATGACATCGCGGCCGTAGGGCTCGAGCAGGTCTGGCCGCAACCCCATCGAGTCGGCGATGTCGCCGATCGGCTGCAGTGTTGCGCTGCGGGCGATCTCGAGGTCGCTCGGAAAGGCCATGCGGGTGTCTCCTCAGGTGGGGCCGAAACAGGACTACCGGACGCTTTCGATGCCGAACTCGGTGCCGGCGTCGATCAATGCCTCGAACAGATACCGTCCCGACGACCGCTCGCAGTGCAGCAGGTAGGCGGGCTCCTCGTCCTGGTCGTCACGGACCACGTCGGTGACCAGCCGGGCCACCGACGTCCGCAGCGCGGAGCCGTCGGGCGTGACGTCATCGCAGAAGTCGATGCCGCAGACCTTGGAGAGTAGGTCAGCGCTGCGTGGCCCGGCCAACCGGATCAGTGCCCGACCGTGGGTGAGATCGACGACCGAGGCGAACACGTCGGGAGATCCCGTCTCGGACTCCAGCCGGGCTCGGACGTCGCCGGAGACTGCCTGCTCGGCGAGCACCAGCCACTCCCCCGGACCGGATCCCACGACCAGGCTGCCGTCAGCCGCCCTCGTCGCACGGGCGAACCCCGTCTCGAGTGCCTGGGCGACCGGTCCGTCGGGCGCTGCGCGTACGCCGAGCTTCGCCAGCCCGGAGAGGTCCTCGATGCGAACCTCCGCATGAGCTCTGCCTCCGGCGGCCGGTTGTGCTGCCGGTACACCATCGGGTGTGATCGGGCTGCGCGGCGGGCCCGGGGCCTTGGACGCGGCAGTCACCGGCTCCGGGACGTCGGTGACCAGCTGCTGGCGTTCACCGGACGGGTCGACGTGAGCCAGCTGCTCGGTGACCCGCGCGGTGATGTCACGGCCGTCGGGCAGCCGCACGGTCACGTCGGTGCCGGGTGCGGCCAACGAAGCGTCGAGCTGGCCCAGGCAGATCGACCGACGCAGTGTCGGCGACATCCGGCTGGAGGTGATCCGGCCGACGATGTCGAGCGTCGCGCCCTGGCCCGGTCGCACGATCTGGCTGGCCTCAGGCGGCACGATCGACCCGTCTGCCGGCTGCAGCCCGACCAGTCGCATGCCGCCGGTCTCCGCGTGCTGCCAGACGAGCTCGGGCTTGCCGGCGAAGTCCGGCTTGTCGAGCTTGACTGCCCAGTCCAGCCCGGCACTGTACGCGCGGGTCAGCCCGTCGGTGTCCTGGCCGACGATGAGATGGCCCTTCTCCAGCCGAAGGATCCGCTGGGCCTCCACACCGAACGCCGTGACGCCGAGGTCCTTGCCGTGATCGAGCAGCGCCTCCCACACGTGCAGGCCGTACCCGGCCGGCACCTGCAGCTCGTAGGAGAGCTCGCCCGTGAAACCGATCCGCCACAGGATGCAGTCGTCCACTCCGGCGATCCGGCCGCTACGGACGTTCATGTACGGGAACGCCTCGGCCGAGAGGTCGATGCCCTCGGTCAGCCGTCCGACGAGCTCGCGAGAGCGTGGCCCGGCGACGTTGATGCTGGCGTATGCGGTGGTGACCGGCGTGACGTGGACCTGCCACTCGGGGTGCTCGGTCTGCAGCCAGTTCTCCACCCACTCCCACACGGCTCCCGCACCCGAGGAGGTCGTGGACATCAGGTAGTGGTCCTCGCCGAGCCGACCGGTGACGCCGTCGTCCATGACGACGCCGTCCTCGGCACACATGATGCCGTAGCGGACCCGGCCCACGGCGAGCTTGGACCACTTGTTGACGTACAGCTGGTTCAGGAGCTTGGGCACGTCCGGGCCGCGCAGGTCCAGCTTGCCGATCGGGGTGACGTCGATGATCGCGACCTTCTCCCGTACCGCGCGGACCTCGCTGACCGGGTCGCCGTAGTGCTCCGGGCGGATCCACTGCCCGGCGACCATGGGCCGAGCGTGCTGGCGCTCGTGCCAGGGCTGCATCGGTGAGTACCGGACCGGCTCGAAGGTCCGGCCGGCGAGCGCTCCCAGGGTCACCGGGGCGTACATCGGCCGCCAGGTCGTGGTCCCCGTCTCGGCGATCGTGCTCCCGGTCGCCTCGGCGAGCGCGGCCACCGCGTTGACCAGTTCCAACTTGCCCTGGACCGGTCCCATGGTGACGGTCGTGTAGCGCTTGACCAGTTCCGCGGAGTCGTAACCCTCCCGGGCCGCGGAGATGATGTCCTTGCTCGACACGTCCTCGGAGTAGTCAACGATCCCGTGTGTGCCGGCCCGGAACAGCTCAGGGTGCGGGTCCAGCGGGAGGTTCGGGACCGTGACAGCGGCCTGCTCATCCGGGCCGTCGCGGCCGATGTCGCCACGGCTGGTCGGCGTGGTCGCTACCCGAGCCCGGCGCAACGCGGCGGCTCGGCGGGCTGCCTGGCCACCGACGGCGCTTCCATGGGCCATCAGCTGCTCCAGGCTGCCGTCGCCGACGATCCCCCCGGCGGCGAGGACGTTGTCGGGCATCGTCGTACTGTCCGGTACGAACCGGGCCGCTTCCGGCACGTAGATCGGCCGGTTCCCGGCCATGTTCAGCAGTGAGGTCATCGCTGTCCAGCCCACCGCGGTCACCAGCAGATCGGCCTCGATCGTGGAGCCGTCGGTCAGCTCGACCGCGCTGAGCCCGCCCCGACGGCCGCGGGCGCGGACGACGTCCTGGCCTCGACGCGGGTCGACGACGGCCGCGACGTCGACACCCACGCGGCGCAGGTCATCGGCGGCGGCATCCCCGGCGGCGTTGGCCGACAGCACGACGGCGCGCTGCCCCGGCCGCACGGCGTACAGATTGATGAGGCGTCGTACGGCGGTCGAGAGCATCACACCGGGAAGGTCGTTCCCCTCGAAGACGTACGGACGCTCCATCAGTCCCGGAGCAGCGACCAGCACCTTCGCGCGGGCCTTGACGAGCCGCTCCGGCACGCCCGGCAGCCCGCGTTGGACGACGCCCACCCAGTTGTCGTCGTAGCGGCCCAGGACCACCGAGTTCGTGAGGACCTCGATGTTCTCGTTGCCTGCCACCTGCCCGGTCAGCTCGGCGAGGGTGCCCAGGTCGCTGTCCGCGCTCCAGCGCAGGTGTCCACCGAGATGATGCTCCTCCTCCACGAGCATGACCCGAGCCCCGGCCTCGGCCGCGGCGAGTGCTGCGACGAGGCCGGCCGGACCGCCCCCGGCCACGAGGACATCGGGGTGGGCGTACCGCTTGTCGTAGTAGCCCTCCGCCGTGTCCGGCGAGGTCACGCCGGCGTGCGCGAAGCGGGCGAGGACCTTCTGGTAGGCCGGCCACAGGCGCTGCGGCTTGATGAAGGTCTTGTAGTAGAACCCGGGAGCGAGGAACCGACCCACGACCTGGTTGGCCGACTTGACGTCGAAGCGCAGCGACGGCCAGGTGTTCTGTGAGCTCACGTGCATACCACCCTCGACCAGCCGGTGCGCCGCCCGCACGTTCGGCTCGTCGTCGACCTGCAACGTGGCACCAGGGTCATGGAAGCTGGCTGTCAGCAACCCGCGCGGACGGTGGTACTTGAAGCTGCGGGAGAAGACCCGCACACCGGCCGCGGCCAGTGCCGAGGCGATCGTGTCGCCGGGGTGGGCGACGTGAGCCGCTCCGTTCCAGCTGAAGTCCAGCGTCGAGGAACGGTCGATGACCTCACCGGGCTGGACGGCCAGGCGGTGGCTGGTCGCGGCACCCGTGGTCCTCGTGTCCTGCTGGGTCATCGTGCGTCACCGGCGTTCTCGGGGGTCGGGGTCGCGTCGACCTGCGAGTCCGGTGTCCGGGTCTCGTGGGTCTCGGTGTGCCGCTCGAGAGAGAAGTACGTCCGGCATCCCGATCCGTGGTACCAGTTCTCCCTGGTCCAGCCGAGTGGGTTGCGGTGCATGTAGAGGTAGCGTCGCCACTCCACCGGTGTGGTCGTGTCCGGGTCGGGCCGGTGCCCGCCCTCACCGGCGTACCGGAACTCAGAGACGTTGCGGGGGCCGCACCAGGGGCAGGGCAGCTGGATCATCGTGGTGGTTCCTCTCGGCATGTCCCTGGGGGTATCCCGCTGGGCGACGGATCGACGGTGGCGGTCAGTGGCCCACGGCCGCCGCGCCCTTCTCCCCGACGAGTCTCCCGCCGGTGAAGCGATCGAGGGTGAAGGCGGAGATGACGTCGGGGGTCCGCTGGGTGGCGATGCAGTCGGCCATGGATTCCCCGGACACGGGGCCGGCCTTGAACCCGTAGGTACCCCACCCGACGTCGACGTAGAAGCCCTCGACCGGCGTCGGCCCCATGATCGGCGAGTAGTCGGGCGTCATGTCGCACAGGCCGGCCCACTGACGCAGCAACCGCATCTTGTGCAGCGGTGGCATCAGCTCGAGGACGTGACCGGCCAGACCCTCCACGAACTCCAGCGACCCGCGCGTCGAGTACGACGCGAACGGATCGACGCTGGCGCCGAAGACCAGCTCGCCACGGTCGGTCTGGCTCACGTAGACGTGCAACGTGCCCGAGACGACGACGGTGTCCAGGAACGGCCGGACCGGCTCGGTGACGGCGGCCTGCAGCGGGAATGTCTGGATCGGCGTCTGGACTCCGGCCATGTCGGTGATCAGCGTGCTCCAACCGGCGGTGCAGTTGACCACGATCGGCGCGCTGATCGCGCCACGGTCGGTCTGCACGCCGGTGACCCGGCCGTCCCTGACGTCGATGCCGGTGACCTCGGTCTCTTGATGCAGGTGCACGCCGTACGCATCGGCAGCCCGGGCGTAGCCCCACACCACGGCGTCGTGCCGGACGATGCCGCCCGGCGGGTGGTAGAGCGCACCGAGGATCGGGTAGCGCGCGTGCTCCGAGGTGTCCATGTAGGGGACGAGTTTCTTGATCGCCGTCGGATCGATGACGTCGGAGTCGACGCCCTGGATCTTGTTGACCTCGGCCCGCCAGCGCATGGTGCGCAGGGACGCGTCGTTGTGGGCGAGGGTGAGGTGCCCGCGCTGGGAGAACATGACGTTGAAGTTCAGGTCGGCCGCCAGGCCCTCGTACAGCCTGATCGAGCGGTCGTAGAACCGAATGCCCTCCGGGGTCAGGTAGTTCGACCGCACAATCGCCGTGTTGCGACCGGAGCCGCCGCCACCGAGGTAGCCCTTGTCAAGGACCGCGACGTTGCGGATGCCATGGTTCTTCGCGAGGTAGTAAGCGGTGGCCAGGCCGTGGACACCCCCACCGATGATCACGACGTCATAGGTTCTGGCAAGGTCGTGCTTGCGCCAGGCCAGCGGCCAGTCCTTCGTGGTCAGCCCATGGCTGAACAGGCTCCACGCTGAGTAGCGGGTGCGTTTCCCGTTGGACCCAGACGTCGCGTTGCTCGACGGTCCTCCGTTGCGTGCTCGGTCAGTCACGGCGCCAGGGTAGGCCCGACAGGAAACGATGTCCACCAATGAGAAACCTCCTACCCACCTGGCGTGACCGATTTGATCGCCAGGAACTGGATCGGCAACGTGATCAGCTCACCAGGGCCGTGCATGACCTCGCCGACGAACTGGATCGCATCCCCCGGCTCGAGCAGGTGGCGCTGGTCGCCGTAGCAGTACTCCATCTTGCCGGTGATCATGAAGAGGAGCTCGGTGCCGGCGTGCTGGTAGAGCGGGAAGACCTCGGTGCGCTCGGTCAGGGTCACCAGCATCGGCTCAAGGCTGTCGTAGGGCGCCCGCATGGCGCCGAGCATCTGGTAGCGATGGCCGGGACCAGAGCCCTTGTGCTGGATGTCCATCCCGCCTCCGGCCTTGACGTAGACCAGGTCCTGCTCCTCGGACAGGCCGCGGAAGAAGGCGGTGACAGGCACGCCGAGTGCCTCGGACAGGCGCGCCAGAGTGGCGAGGCTCGGGGAGGACTGGGCGTTCTCGATCTTGGAGAGCATGCCCTTGGACAGGCCGCTCTCCCTGGCCAGCATCCCCACCGTCCAGCCGTGGCCGTGGCGGAACTCACGCACCCGCTCGGCGATGATCGCGCCCAGGGACTCCGCCAGCGCAGAGGCGTCGACCGCCGGGTCGGACACCGGCTCCGGCAGCGGACGGATGGCCACGTCGTACCCCCTTCGAGGCAGCCCCGGACCCAGACTTCCCGTGCTGCGACCGGCTGCCTGTCGCAGACGCTAGACCTCCGGCCGCAGGACCGACCAGTCCGGGACCTCGAGGGAATCTGTTGGCTCAAACTGTTGTCTCCTGAGAGGAGACGGAGTGTACTGTCGGTGAATGCTACGCCCTGCGGACCCGATGGGGCCGTCCCGTCCCAAGGAGGCCCCTTGAGTACCGACATCGAAGACTTCGTGGCACAAGATGGCCGCAACGAGATGATCGAAGGCATCCGCCGCCAGATCGATGCCAGTGGGGTGACCTACCTCTACTTCCAGTTCGCCTCGGTCACCGGCCGGATCCTGGGCAAGGGTGCACCTGCCGCCCACTGGGAGACGTTCGCCCGCAAGGGCTTTCAGCTCGTGTACGGTGCCACCGCAAACCTGTTCACCGACCGTCACGGCGACTACATCGGCTACGGCGCAGAGGCCCGTGAGCTGATCGGGATCCCAGACGTGGACACGTTCTGCGTGCTTCCCTGGGACCCCAAGACGGCACGGGTGTACTGCACGCTCTTTCGTGGCCGCGAGGAAGAGGTCGATCCCGGGGCGTACCTCACCTCGGACTGTCGGGGCAACCTCAAGCGCATCCATGCCGATTTCGAGCAGCAGACCGGACTGCACCTGCGGGTAGGGACCGAGCCGGAGATGATGTGGCTCAAGCTCAACCCGGACGGCACCCCGTCAGTCGAGGGCAAGACCAAGCCCTACTGCTACCACATCGACCAGTTCGCCGAGCTGCAGCCGGTCATCCACCGGGTCATCGAGTACAGCAGCGCGATGGGCCTGGACATGATCCAAGGCGACCACGAGGATGCCCCGGGACAGCTCGAGCTGAACTGGCAGTTCGACCGCGCGGAGATCACCGCGGATCAACTGACCACCTATCGCCAGATCTGCAAGCAGGTCGGCCGGGAGTTCGACCTCTTCCCCTGCTTCATGCCCAAGCCGTTCATGGGGGTCTCGGCCAACGGCTGCCACCACAACCTGTCCCTGTGGGAGGGCGAGCGCAACGCCTTCCTCCCCGAGGGCGACAACCCGCGGCAGCCGAGCAAGCTCGGGCTCAACGCCATCGGCGGCGTCCTGGAGCACCTGGACGCGCTGACCTGCATCACCTCTCCCACCGTGAACTCCTATCGACGCCTGTGGGACGCCGGGTTCTGGGCGCCGCTCTACGCCGACTGGGGCTACCAGAACCGCACAGCTGCCCTTCGGGTCAGCGCACCCGATCGGTTCGAGTACCGTTCGGTCGACTCGGCGGTGAACCCGTACCTGTCGATCGCCGGATTGATCGTCGCGATGGCCGACGGCCTCGAGCGCAAGCTCGACCCCGGTCCACCGGAGGAGCGCAACATCTACGACGCGATGGCCGAGGGCAAGGACGTGCACAAGATCCCCATGAACCTCGGCGATGCGCTGCACGCGCTACGAGCCGACAAGGTCGTGCAATCAGCCATGCCCGGCGACATGTACAGAGTGTTCGAGCACTACAAGCGCGATGAATGGGAACGGTACTGCGCGACGGTGACCGACTGGGACGTCCAGGAGTACCTCGACATCCTGCCCTGACAGCTGTGAGTGAGCCCGGTGATCCGGGGAAGGAGAGATTCCACATGTGCGGTATCGCAGGCATCATCCACAAGGGCCGCGACGGTGCTGTCGGGCCTGAGATGACCAGCATGCTCCAGGCGATGAAGCACCGCGGGCCGGACTCGACGGGCTACGCGCTCTACGGACAGCCCAGTGACCTGCTCGTGATGCGCTTCAAGCTGGCGAACCCCAACGAGACCGACGACTTCGACTTTGACGAGCGCCTGGAGGCCAGCCGTCGGGAGGTCGAGGAGCGGCTGAACAAGATCGGCGCCACGGTCGACCGCATGGCCGGTGAGTCGCAGTACGCCTATCGCGCGACCTTCCGTTACGACGGCGACATCAAACCGCTGGCCGACTATGTCGAGGACGTACCGGGGGCCGAGGTCCTCTCGCTGGGTCACTCCCTGGAGATCATCAAGGACCTGGGCGACGCCGAGACGGTGTCCGAGCAGTACCGGCTCGGGGACTTCCGCGGCACGCACGCCATCGGCCACGTGCGCATGGCGACCGAGTCCGACGTGGACATCGCCGGGGCGCACCCGTACTGGGCCTACCCGTTCTCCGACGTGGCCGTGGTCCACAACGGACAGCTGACCAACTATCACCAGTGGCGCCGGCGGCTGGAGCACAACGGACATCGGTTCCAGTCCGAGTGCGACTCAGAGATCATCGCCGTCTACATCGCCGAACGGCTCTCCGACGGCCTCTCGCTGGAGACCGCGATGAAGCAGAGCCTGGAGGACCTCGACGGGGTGTTCACCTACCTCGTCGTCACCGACGACAGCCTCGGCGTTGCCAAGGACGAGATGGCCGCCAAACCGCTGGTGCTCTTCGAGAATGACGAAATGGTGGCTCTCGCCTCGGAGGAGATGGCGATCCGGGCGATCCTGAACCACGAGATCGACACCTACGACCCGTACGAGTCCGAGGTCCTGGTGTGGACCCGATGAAGCCAACGCAGCAGGGCCGGCGTACGACGACGTACGACGTCCGGGGCTTGGCCGAGCCGGACGCGGTGGCGCCCAAGACCGCCAAGGTCACCGGAGACACCGCCGAGCTCGACGCGGCCGAGCTCACGACGCGGCAGATCAACCTCGAGCTACGTCGCCTGATCTACGGCGAGGGAATCAGCGAGGTCACGCTGCTCAATCCCGGTGCGCGGCATTCCCTCGTCGTCGGACTCCTGATCCGCTGTCGGATCCGGATCGAGGGCAGCCTCGGCTACTTCGGCTGCGGGCTCCTCGACGGGCCGGAGATCCACATCACCGGCCGAGTGGGCTGGTCGGTGGCCGAGAACATGATGGCCGGGGTCGTGGTGATCGACAAGAACGCCGGCTCCCTCACCGGCGCTGCCCTGCGAGGCGGCGACCTCGTCATCCGGGGGCAGGTCGGCGCGCGCACCGGCATCGACCAGAAGGGCGGAACGATCATCGTCGGTGGCACCGCCGGGTCCAACACCGGCTTCATGATGCAGCGCGGCCGGCAGATCATCTGCGGTGACGCCGGCCACGGGCTCGGGGACTCGATGTACGACGGGGAGATCTACGTCGGCGGGAAGGTGGCCTCCCTCGGGGTCGACTGCGTCGAGGCCGAGATGGGCCCCGCGGACGACGAGCTCATCGACCGCAAGTTCGGCATCTACGGCATGGACCGCCCCGACTCCTTCCGCAAGTTCGTGTGCGGCAAGAAGCTGTGGAACTACGACAACCTCGAGCCGCACGAGCGCAAGCTCGTCCTCTGACCAAGAGCGCAAGCTCAAGCGTCTGACACTGCAGGAGCTGGGAATGACTACGCAGCAAGACCTACCGATGCCGACCGGCCGTCCGCTGGGACAGAGTCAGATCTTCACCCCCGGGGTCATGGACGACATCCACACCAAGGCCGAGCTCGGCCGGTACCGGATGCGCGGCTTCTCCATGTTCAAGCCGATCCCGCACTGGGACGAGCTGATGTTCATGCCCGGAACGCTCACCCGCTTCGTCATCGAGGGCTACCGGGAGAAGTGCGAGACGAAGACGGTGCTCGGCGCGCGGTACGCCAAGAACCCGATCGAGCTCGACATCCCGATCTACATCACCGGCATGAGCTTCGGGGCGCTGTCCCTGGAAGCCAAGATGGCCCTGGCCAAGGGCGCGTCGATGGCCGGGACGGCGACCTGTTCGGGCGAGGGCGGCATGATCCCGCCGGAGCGTGACTTGTCCACCAAGTGGTACTACCAGGTCATCCAGAGCCGCTACGGGTTCAACCCGCACCACCTGATGCTGGCCGATGCCATCGAGTTCTTCATCGGGCAGGGTTGCAAGGTCGGTCTCGGGGGGCACCTGATGGGCCAGAAGGTCACCGAGCAGGTGGCCGAGATGCGTTCGCTTCCGGCCGGTATCGACCAGCGCTCCCCGGCCCGGCACCCGGACTGGCTCGGCCCGGACGACCTCTCGCTGAAGATCCAGGAGATCCGCGAGGCCACCGACTACCAGGTCCCCATTCAGCTCAAGCTCGGCGCCTCCCGGGTCTACGACGACGTACGGATGGCCGCCAAGTGCGGCCCGGACATCATCTACCTGGACGGCGCCGAGGGCGGTACGGGAGCCGGTCCGCACATCGCCACCGAGGAGACCGGAATCCCGCTGATGGCCGCGATCCCCGAGGCCAGACGAGCGCTGGAGGACGTGGGTCTGGCCGACGAGATCGACCTCGTCGTGGCCGGTGGCATCCGCAACGGCGGCGACGTCGCCAAGGCACTCGCCCTGGGCGCCAACGCGATCGCCATCGGACACTCCGCACTGATGGCTCTGAACTGCAACAAGGAGCTGCCCGGGATCACCGACTACGAAGGCACCGTCGGCGTGCCGGCCGGGTCCTGCTACCACTGTCACACCGGACGGTGCCCGGTGGGCATCACGACGCAGGATCCCGAGCTGCGCAAGCGCCTGGAGGTCGACTCGGCGGCCGAACGGGTCTACAACTTCTTGCACACGCTGACCCTCGAGGTGCAGATGCTGGCCCGGGCCTGCGGGAAGACCGACGTGCACAGCCTCGAGCCGGAGGACCTGTGCGCGCTGACGACGGAGGCCGCCGCGATGGCCAAGGTGCCGCTGGCAGGGACGAAGTACATCCCTGGTGTCAGCGAGGAACGTACCCTCGCCGAGATCAAGGGCCTGCTTGCCAAGCACGTGGCCAACGACGGGAAGGAAGGGCCGCGCCATGGCTGACGACTTCGACACGTCCGGTCGCAAGCTCACCACCAGCAAGGGCATCGACACCCAGGAGCTGACGGGGCGCACCTTCCCTTACCAGTTCGACCGCACCTTGGTCGAGGACATCGACCTCAATGAGGCGACGCCGGGTCAGGACATCAACTGGCTGGAGGACATCCACCTCATGCAGGAGGGCGGCATGAACGCCGTCTTCGACCGCTACACCAACGCCTTCCTCAAGATCCACTTCGACATCCCGGAGGGTCGGGAGGACGAGTTCGCCCGCAAGGTGCTGGTCAAGCACCTGCAGGAGGGCAACTCCTACGGCATCTGGCTCAAGCACAAGCACGCGAAGTTCGCCCAACCCGAGCTCGGCTCCTGGATGGCCGATTCGCAGACGGTGGGGGAGAACTGGGAGCCGTCCCAGCTCGAGGGCTGGCAGCCGCCGCTGCACTGACGGTCGCGCTGGAGAACGCTCGCACCACTTCTTCTCGTCCGGAGGCAGCGATGTCAGACCGCTCATCGGCACCTACCATGCAGACGCGCCCGGACGACCCCGGGATGCAGCGCTCGATCAGCTGGACGGGTGGCTTCTGGATCGCCAGTGGCGTACCGGCACTCGTGCTGTTCTCCATCGGATCGATCGCGGCGACGGTCGGCACGATCTCGCCACTGATCTGGACAGTGTCG
>Ga0136627_1000527_pt1 | contig 14417 bp, 14 predicted proteins | sample AntDrymUQ4892206_2_FD_104652 | JGI IMG/M metagenome (GOLD analysis project Ga0136627, IMG submission 104652) | Polar desert sand microbial communities from Dry Valleys, Antarctica - metaG UQ489 (22.06) | ecosystem: Environmental > Terrestrial > Soil > Desert | place: Antarctica: Dry Valley... | reverse complement strand
CATAACAGATATTCTGTCACTCATGTACCTTACAATAGAAAGATCATGTGTAATAAATAACATGGTTAATCCCAGGTCTTTTTTTAGATCATTTAATAAGTTTAAAACCTGTGCCTGTACACTTACATCTAATGCTGAAACTGATTCATCGCAAACAAGTAATGATGGATTTAATGCCAAAGCTCTTGCTATAACAATACGTTGACGCTGACCTCCTGAAAACTCATGGGGGTAACGTTTAAGATATGATTTTGGCAGATTGACCTTGTCTAAAAGATCAACAATTCTTTTTGTTCTTTCTTTTGCACTTAATGTGTCAAAAACCTGCATAGGTTCGGCAATTGCAGCACCAACCGTGAGCCTGGGATTTAATGATGAATAAGGATCCTGGAAAACAAGCTGAACTTCCTGTCTTAACTCAGACAATTGTTTGGTAGATAAAGCCGTGATGTCATTACCTTGTATATATATTTTTCCATGAGTCGGTTCTATCAATCTTAATAAAGTTCTGCCCAATGAAGTTTTACCACATCCGGATTCTCCAACCAAACCTAAAGTTTCACCTTTATAAATTTCCAGGCTTACATCATCAACAGCTTTTGTAAATGCAAGAGGCTTTCCAAATAGATTTTTTTTAGTAGGAAAATGAACAGATAAATTTTCAACTTTAACCAAAACATCATTTTCTATATTATCTTTTTTACCAACCGGTGCAACAGAAACTTGTGATGGTCTTTCATTAAAATCCTGTTCCATAAAATCACTTACTACAGGTAATCTTACACCCTTTGGATGAAGTGCCGGTCTGCATGCCAGCAGGGCTTTTGTATAAGGGTGCTTTGGATTTTTGAATAACAAAGCAGTTTTATCCTGTTCCAATATTTCACCTTTATAAATAATTGCTACCCTTTCAGCAATTTCGGCAACAATGCCCAAATCATGCGTAATAAACAGTACTCCAATATTTTCTTCCTGTTGAATTTCTTTTATTAATTCAAGAATAGCTTTTTGAACAGTAACATCAAGGGCAGTAGTTGGCTCATCGCAAATTAAAAGAGAAGGATTGCAACACATAGCCATGGCTATCATGACCCTTTGTTTTTGCCCGCCACTTAATTGATGTGGATAACGGTTAAAAATCTCTTCGGGTGAAGGCAATTTTACTTTTTGAAACCATTGTATTGTTCGTTTTTTTGCTTCATTAAAAGAAACCTTCTTGTGTAATTGAATTGCCTCCACAATTTGCCTTCCGCAACTCATGACAGGATTGAGTGAAGTCATCGGTTCCTGGAAAATCATGGCAATGCTGTTGCCCCTGATGTTTTGTAATTCTTTACCGGCTAAATTCAGAAGGTTTATAGCGGATTCATTTTCATAAAATAGTATTGATCCTTGATACCTTGCAGGTGGTACCGGTAATAATTGTAAAATAGATAAAGATGTTACAGATTTTCCGGAACCTGATTCTCCAACCAACGCCAGTATCTCGCCCCTTTCAATTTCAAAAGAAATTTGCTTAACAGCACTTGTAATCTCTTTTTCTTTTATAAAATCAACTGAAAGGTTTTCTATTTTTAATAAAGGCATCTATCAATTTTGCGTTTATTGTACAATCAATTTAGGGATTACTTATAACTCGTATTGCCAGTTTTTTTGATGGAGTAGGATAGAAAGCTAAACAGACACCACAATTTTGATTTGTTTCAGTTTCTATTTTAAAATAAAATTCATCACCTTCTTTTATTTCTGCAGGAAAAGTACACTGACTTGTCAATGCAAAAACATTGGTATGTGTTTTACCGGAATGTTGGTCTGTCCAGGATTTTTGATATAAGACAGGATCCATTTCACCTTCTAAAAGTTTGATGGTATAATTCATACAAATGCCTTTAATCTCCAGACGTCCTTTAAAGTGATCAGTATAAATCCTATCAACTTCAGAACTTTTTTTCTGGCATTCAAAATTTGTAAACGCCAGAAGTATAAAACAGGAAATAGTAATTAGCTTAAGCATATAATTTTTTTTGAATGACAACCCTGTAATTGATATCGTTGCATCAAAATCTCAAATGCCTTACAGTTTTATTATTATTTATGAGTTGTTTCAGCGAATCAATTCCAATTTTTAAATGCCTGTCAACATAGTCTATAGTAACTTTTTTATCACTTTCTTCGGTTTTTACACCTTCCGGCGTCATAGGAGAATCACTTACCAGTAAAAGTGCACCTGTAGGTATCTTATTATAGAATCCCACTGAAAAAATTGTTGCTGTTTCCATATCTATTGCATAAGCCCTGATTTCTTTAAGATATTCTTTAAATTCTTCATCATGTTCCCAAACCCGACGGTTAGTTGTATAAACAGTTCCTGTCCAGTAATCTATTTCATTATCTCTTATAGTTGTAGAAATAGCTTTTTGTAAAGCAAATGCAGGCAGCGCAGGTACTTCAGGTGGGAAATAATCAGTGGAAGTACCTTCACCCCTAATGGCGGCAATTGGTAATATTAGATCTCCTAATTTGTTCCTCCTTTTTAACCCACCACATTTTCCAAGAAACAATACAGCTTCGGGTGTTATAGCAGAAAGAAGATCCATCACTGTGGCAGCTGTTGGTGAGCCCATTCCAAAATTTATAATTGTAATACCTTCTGCTGTTGCACATTGCATTGGCTTATCAATACCTACAATTGGGGCCCCGGTCCATTCAGAAAAAAGTCTTACATAATTACTGAAATTGGTCAGTAAAATAAATTTTCCAAAATCTTCCAGGGGTTGTCCTGTGTATCGGGGTAACCAGTTATTTACAATATCTTCTTTGGTCTTCATGGCTACGAATTTAATCATTAGGTTTGATGCATGATAGAAGTGTTGTTTCCTGAACCTAATTTTAAAATGAAAAAAGTGGGAGAGAAGCAATTTATTTTTGATTCAATAAGAAAAACATGGCTGCAATTGACTGATGAGGAATGGGTAAGACAAAATTTTATAAAATATCTTATTGAACATCTCCATTATCCTTCCGTTATGATATCATTGGAAAAAACCATCCAGCTTAACGATCTGAAAAAAAGATTTGATATTCTTATTTATGATAAAGAGCACAAGCCCTGGATGATGGTGGAATGCAAGGGTCATGATGTAGCATTGACAGAAAATGTTCTTCAACAGGTTTTGCGATATAACATTTCTGTTCCTGTTCAATATTTGATAATTACCAATGGTAAATCTACCATTGCCTGGACGAAAGAAAATAATGGGCTAAAGCAATTAAATGAATTGCCGCGATGGTAATAAAAATCCCGCCGAAGCGGGATGAACATAAAATTATGTCTATGGAAAAATACCGAGTTCAGCGTAACTGGTACCTACTTTATTTATAGCAACAACAAATGCTGCAGTACGCATGTCTGGTATTTGTGGATTTTTTTTCCAGGCTTCCATAATTTCTCTTGTTGCTGTTATCATGGTTTCTTCCAGTCCGCTATAAACCAAATCAACTTCCTCTGGTCCATGCATAATAAACTGCCTTTCCCTTTCTACAACTTTTTTTCCTGTTAATTCTTCTATTTGTCCTAGAATATGATGATTCAAATTTTCGGTAAAACGTTTTTCCATACGTCCATATCGAACGTGGCTTAAATTCTTTAACCACTCAAAATAAGAAACGGTAACACCACCTGCATTCAAAAACATATCCGGTACAACCAATGTTCCTTTGGTTACAAACACTTCATCTGCTTCAGGCGTTAAGGGTCCATTAGCACCTTCACCAATGATCTTGGCTTTTACCTGCATAGCATTTTCACTATTGATTACATTTTCCAATGCTGCAGGTATTAGTATATCGCAGTCGTATTCTAATGCATCAGTGTTTTTTGCAAAATTGCTGGATCCGCTGTAATTTAAAATTGATCCTGTAGTTTTTCTATGCTCAAAAACCTCGTCTATATCTAAACCATCTTCATTATAAATAGCACCTTCATATTCAGCCAGTGCAGTAATTTTTGCTCCTGCATTTTGAAAAAATTTAGCCGCATGATATCCAACATTTCCTAATCCCTGAATTATAATTCTTTTTCCTTCCACTCCTGTTGTCAGTCCTAATTTATCCATAACATCTTTCATATTGCATACTTCCCGTATACCATAAAAAATGCCCAACCCTGTTGCTTCTCTGCGACCACGAACACCACCTTGCGTAATAGGTTTTCCGGTTACACAACCTGCAGAGTCAATTTCTCCCGGCCGTAAGCTGGAATAGGTATCAACAATCCACGCCATTTCTCTTTCACCGGTACCATAATCTGGCGCCGGAACATCTATACCAGGTCCGATAAAATTTTTCTTTACCAATTCAGAAGTATACCGGCGTGTTATTTTTTCAAGTTCATATACACTGTATTTTTTTGGGCTAATCCTGATACCACCTTTGCCACCTCCAAAAGGTACATTTACAATAGCACATTTATAGGTCATTAGTGCAGCTAATGCCATCACTTCATCCTGGTTTACTTCAGCGGCAAACCTGATTCCTCCCTTACATGGTGTTTTATGTTGGGAATGTTGAACACGATAAGCTTCAATAACTTCTATTCTGCCATCATCCATACGAACAGGAAACTTCATCTGGTAAACGGAGTTACAGGCTTTTATTTGTTCTAAAATCCCGGGATCCCAATTTGTAAAATTGGCTGCTTTATCAAAACTTTTTATGACACTATCAAAAAAACTGTATTCTGCATGTGCTGACATGAGCTATTATTTTGTATTTATAATTAATCTATTGTTGTTTTTCAAGTTTCGATATTTTACTATCCAGGCGCACCAGGTAAAGAATAATACCAATAAATATGATAAGTATGACCGCTACTACTACATAAATCTTACCATCCCTGCGCATGATATCTGCCATTTCTGCATTTTCATTCTGTGCAAGAGAAAGTTTATTGATAAAAATTAAAACAATCAGAAACAACCAATTTTTCATTTGCTTAATAAGTTTTTCTCTTTTAAAATGCTTAATCTGACTTTTAATGTTGCTATCCAAACACCTAATAAAGTCCAGCCAATAACAGCAGGATAAAATATCAGGCGCATTCTATCATCAATATCTTGTGGGTTCAGTGCAGGGTTGCCATCTCCTCCCGGATGTAAACTTGGTAGTAAACGGGGAATAATCCAAATAGATGGAAATAAAAAAGCAAAAGCAAAAATGTTATAAACTGAACTGATTCTTGCTTTTTTATCAATATCCTGAATGCTGTCACGCAGTACCAGGTAAGCAAAATAAATAAGCAACGCTATTGCTGCTCCAATAAGCTTAGGTTCACGTGCAATAGCGCCAAATGATGCGGCAGCCGGATTATTGGGATCAACCCATGTATAAGAGGCCCACATAGCACCCGTTGCGTAACCAAGTAGTCCAAAAACAATTCCTACAACAGCATAATGCCTTGAAAGGATATCTGATTTGAGATTATTTGTTCTTAAATATTTAACTGCATGTACAACAGAAATAGTAAAAAGGATCATCATGGCAAACCACATGCAAACATGAAAGTATAAGTTGCGAATGGTTTCATTTAAAATTTGAATCCGGGGAACATCAAATAACAATCCTGCAATAATGGTATAAACCAGTAATAAAACTGCCAATATTTTCCACCACCATTTATTCATATAAGCATCCATCGAAGGACAGCAGGCAGGTTTTGAACTAATTTCTTCATTTTTTTACCTTGCCTTTTTAATAATGGGTGCAAAATTAGGTGAACGGGATTGAAAACTATAATGAAAATCTTCAATCCTTCCACAGATAAGGAAATAAAATAGCTGCCAGTAATATTACCATAGCATCTAATGCTACTAACATAAGTACAGGTGTTAAAGGAACTTTTGCATTGATACTAAAGGCAGCGTCAGAAATTTTTATAAGCATTATCAATTGAGGAATAATTAAAGGAAAGCCAAGGATTGCCATAATGGCTGCATTTTGTTGGGCTTTTGCGGCTATAGCTGCTAAAAATGAAAAAACAAGACTTAAACTCCAACCTCCCAGAAAAACGATTCCTGTAAATGCAAGAAGCTGTTCAGCCGGATTTCCCATAAATAATGAAAAAAGCAGAAGGCTTAACAAACTCATTACCAGCATTAATAAGGAATTAAAAAGTAATTTGGCAAAAACAAAATTTTGGGGACTTACAACTGATTGGAAATAAAGCATCCTGGATTGGCTTTCCTGTAAAAAACTTTTGGCCACAGCATTAATACATACAAAAAGTTGTATGATCCAAAACAAACCATTCCAAACCCTTGTATCAGGGTCCTCTATCGCCAGGAAAAGAACAAATATTGTTGCTCCTATATATAATAATATACCATAAAAGCTAAACTGCTGCCTTACCTCCAGCAATATGTCTTTTTTTAATAAAGTCCAGATATGTTTAATCGATTGCTCCATCTAAATAATAACAACGTCTGCACCTGGGCTCATAAACGTTTTTGGCACCCAGCATAACCTGGTCTTCATTGGGTATTTTACGATAAGAATAATTTGCAATATTTCCGCATTTCATACATATAGCATGAAGCTTTGTGATGTAATCTGCTTTAGCTAATAAAAAAGGAATTTGACCAAATGGTTGAGCAAGGTAATCCATATCTAAACCGGCAACAATCACCCTAATACCTTTACAGGCTAATTTATCACAAACATCAGGTAATCCATCATCAAAAAATTGGGCTTCATCAATACCAACAACATCAACATCATTGGCAAGTAATAAAATTTTTTGTGAATGATCTACGGGAGTGGATTGAATGGCATTTTCATCATGTGACACTATTTTTATCTCATCGTAACGAATGTCAATAGCAGGTTTAAATATTTCTACTTTTAGATTGGCGATCTTGGCTCTTTTCAGCCTTCTTATCAGTTCTTCAGTTTTACCTGAAAACATAGATCCGCATACTACTTCAATCCAGCCGCCACCTGCGCCTTTTATATGCGGTTCAATAAACATTTGATAACAGTATAGTCGGTTTGATTATATTTTATAAAGTGTTTGTACTTTTAAGCTCTTATAACTTAATTCAATAGCCTTCAAAAATACCATAAACAAATGGAACGTGTCAACGTTTTAATAGATAAACTAAACAAACAAAGATCAGCAGGTGAAAGCCCGGATCAATTACTGATAACAGTACAATTGTTGCAGCAGGAATTATTTAAACTACAAAAACCTGTTGCTAATGCAGCAACCTCAAAGGTTTCTATAGTTATGCCTGCACCACGTGTGTTTGAAGATGATGTAAAACCTCCTAAAGAAGAAAAGAAAGAAGTTTTTGAGCTGAAAATGGATGAAGTTACTGACGATAAAGGCGAGGACTATTCCCCTGAACCAATAGAATATTTTTTACAAAAACCTCATGTACCTGACAAAATTAAAACTCCTTCTTCGCCTGTTGAGGAAAAGAAACCTGTTTATGAAGAACGAAAACAAAAAGATCTTTTTAGTTATGATGCTATGGCTGAAACACCAACTTTAATACAACACCAGCCAAACCCAAAAGAGATTCATGAATCTATTTCTCAAAACAAAGGTTCCTTAAATGATCAGTTAAAACAGGATAAAAAAGAATTAGCGCACATGCTGAAAGATTCACCCATAAAAGACCTTAGAAAAGCAATTGGGGTGAATGATAAATTTGTTTTTATTAATGATCTGTTTCGGGGCGATGAAGATATGTATGAAAGAAGCATACGTACAATAAACTCTTTTCATATTTTACCCGAAGCTGAATATTGGATGAACAGGGAGTTAAAAGTTATATTAGGTTGGAATGATAATAATTCTACAGTGCAGCATTTTTATCAATTGGTCAGAAGGCGGTTTTCCTGAATATAATTAAGTATAAAACCTGTAGCTCCTTTATTGGTTTGAATATACTGGTAAGCTGTTTTTCCTGTGGTGATTAATTTATTCTCATCCATTAAACTATGGACTTTTTGTTTTAATTCTGCCGCTGTAGATATAGAAAATGCAGCACCAACAGCAATAAGATCACGGGCTTCTTTAAATTTTTCATAATTAGGACCAAATAAAACCGGCTTTCCCCAAACAGCTGCCTCCAAAGTATTGTGAATTCCTGATTTATTAAAACCACCTCCTATATAGGTTATAGTTGAATAACTATATAAATGCGATAGCATTCCTACATTATCAATTATTAAAGTTGAATAAGCCGATATATCATTATCCCTTGCTTCTGAATATTTTATTGCATTTGTAAAATTGGATAAAATTGATTTTAAATGATGAGACGTGATTTCATGAGGAGCAAGAATCAGTTTAAAATCATGAACGTTATCTCTCATAATTTCAGAAAGCAGCTGCTCATCTTCCGGCCAGGAACTGCCTGCTACAATTATTTTTTTATTACCTGCAAAGTTTTCAAGTAAGGGCATTGATAACTTCTGATCAAGAATGGTATCTACTCTATCAAATCGTGTGTCTCCACTTTTACTTGCGTGAGAAATTTTTATTTTTTGTAAAAGTTGTAAAGAAGTTTCATCCTGAACAAAAATCCAATTAAAGAAATGCAGCATTTTTTTATGCAGTTTTCCATAGAATTGAAAAAAGGGTTGATTTTCCCTGTAAATTGATGAGATCAACAAAAGAGGTATTTTATTTTTATTGATTTTCTTTAAATGGTGGTACCAATAATCATACTTTACAAATATTACCAGTATTGGGTTTACCAGTTGAACAAACTCTTTGGCATTAGAAGCAGTATCCAATGGTAAATAGCATATAATATCAGCATGTTTGTACTTTTTACCGGCTTCATATCCTGAAGGGGAAAAGAAAGAAATAACGATTTTATATAAAGGATATTTCTTTTTAATGGCTTCAATCACTGGCTTTGCCTGCTCAAATTCACCGGCAGAAGCCGAATGGATCCATATATAAGAGCTGCTTTCATCCAGTTTTTCTTTTAAATTTTCAAATAAATTTTTTCTTCCTTTTATCCATTCTGCCGCTTTATGATTGCTTATTGCAGCTATTTTAATAGCTATTTTATATAGATAGATAAATATGTTATAGAAAAAAAGCAAGAATTGATTATTACTTTGGCAAGGCAAATGTAATAGCAAAGGATAACCAAAACAGTTTTTCCTATTTTTGCCGCCGTTTCAAAACAAGATAATCGGATTTAATAATATATAGATGCGTCCCATACAAATGGTGGATTTAAAGCAGCAGTACCAGAAAATAAAAACTGAAGTGGATGCTGCAGTATTAAAGGTTATTGAGAGCGCCGGGTTTATAAATGGTCCTGAAGTAACACAATTTGCAGATGCTCTTGCAAAATATAATGGAGTACAACATGTAATACCTTGTGCAAATGGTACAGATGCTTTGCAAATTGCTATGATGGCATTGGGTTTAGAACCTGGCGATGAGGTTATAACTCCTTCATTTACTTATATAGCAACCACCGAAGTAATAGCATTATTAAAATTAAAACCTGTATTTGTAGATGTTGATCCAAAGACTTTTAATATTGACCCTGAAGCTATTCAAAAAGCAACCACTCCAAGAACAAAAGCAATTGTTCCGGTACATTTATACGGGCAAGCTGCAAACATGGAAGAAATTATAAATATTGCATCTGCAAACAATTTATTTGTTATAGAAGATAATGCACAGGCTATAGGCTCTGATTATTATTTTTCTAATGGTACTTCCAAAAAAACGGGTTCCATTGGTACTATTGGTTGTACTTCATTTTTCCCATCAAAAAATTTAGGAGCATATGGTGATGGAGGAGCCATTACAACAAATGATAGCGCCCTGGCAACAAAATTACGCATGGTTGCCAATCACGGTCAAAGTAAAAGGTATTATCATGATGTAATTGGTTGTAACAGCAGGTTAGATACTATACAGGCAGCAATTTTAGGAATTAAGCTTAATTATCTTGATCAATACATTGATGCCAGGAGATCAGTTGCTGATTATTATGATGCAGCATTTGCTTCTCATCCTAAAATTACAACACCTTATCGTTCTGCTTTTTCAAAGCACGTTTTTCATCAATATACCTTAATTCTGGAAGGTATTAACAGGGATGAGTTACAGACATATCTTGCAGGTCATGATATTCCATCAATGATATATTACCCCGTTCCGGCACATAAACAAAAAATGTTTGAATCCTTTGGCTCTTCTGAAACCGATCTACCTGCAACTGATTTTTTAACGGAACGTGTTATTTCTTTACCTGTTCATACAGAAATGGATGAAGAGCAATTAAATTTTATTACATCAAAAATTTTAGAATATATTAATTAGAAAACTATGAAAATTACAGTTGTTGGTACCGGTTATGTTGGTTTAGTTTCAGGAACTTGTTTCGCAGAAACGGGTAATGCTGTTATCTGTGTAGATATTGACCAGCAGAAGGTAAATAAATTAATAGCCGGTGAAATTACAATATTTGAACCCGGTCTTGAAAAGCTGTTTCAAAGAAATATTAAAGAAGACCGGTTGAATTTTACTACAGATCTTGCTGAAGGGATAAAAGATGCAGAAATAATTTTTCTGGCATTGCCCACTCCTCCGGGAGAAGATGGATCGGCAGATTTGAAATATGTACTGGGAGTTGCCGAAGAAATTGGAAAAATCTTAGTTGATTATAAAGTTATTGTAAATAAAAGTACCGTTCCTGTAGGTACTGCAAAAAAGGTAAAAGATGCTATCTCTAAAAATTTCAAAGGAGAATTTGATGTTGTCAGTAATCCCGAGTTTTTAAGGGAAGGTGTTGCTGTTGATGATTTTATGAAACCTGATCGTGTTGTTGTTGGATCAACTTCGGAGAGAGCAAAAAAATTAATGGCAGATCTTTATGCTCCTTATGTAAGGCAGGGAAATCCTATCATCTTCATGGATGAACCTTCTTCAGAGTTAACTAAATATGCTGCAAACTCTTTCCTGGCAACAAAAATTTCGTTTATGAATGAAATTGCACGGCTTTGTGAAAAAGTAGGTGCTGATGTTGACATGGTAAGAATGGGAATAGGCAGTGATGATAGAATAGGTAGAAGATTCTTATTTCCGGGAATTGGTTATGGTGGAAGTTGCTTTCCAAAAGATGTTCAGGCATTAGTACGATCATCTCATGAGCAGGATTATGATTTTAGAATTTTGGAAGCTGTTATGAATGTAAATGAGGATCAAAAATTACATCTTATACCAAAGATCAAATCTTTTTTCGATGGCAATTTGGTTAACAAACATTTTGCTGTTTGGGGACTTGCATTTAAACCAAATACTGATGATATAAGAGAAGCTCCTGCCTTGTATATTATTAAAGCATTAATAGGAGAAGGAGCTACTGTAACAGCTTTTGATCCTGAAGCAATGGATAATGTGAAAAAGCAGTTAGACAGTGTCATTTCTTATGCAGAAAATCAATATGATTGTTTAGAAGGAGCTGATGCTTTAATTATTGCTACAGAATGGAATGAGTTTAGAATTCCTGATTTTGAAAAGATCAATAGTAAACTAAAGCAAAAAGTAATTTTTGATGGCAGAAATTTATTTGACCTTGATCAAATGGATAAATTAGGCTATCACTATGAAAGTATAGGCCGTAAAAAAATAAATTAAATGGATCAAAAAAGAGTTTTAGTAACAGGAGCAGCAGGTTTTTTAGGATCTCATTTGTGCGACAGGTTTATAAAGGAAGGTTACTATGTTATTGCAATGGATAATTTAATAACGGGCGATCTTAAAAACATTGAGCACCTTTTTAAATTACCCAATTTTGAATTTTATCATCATGATGTAACAAAATTTATTCATGTACCCGGGCATCTTGATTATATTTTACATTTTGCTTCACCTGCCAGTCCAATTGATTATTTAAAAATTCCGATTCAGACATTAAAAGTTGGTGCTATGGGCACACATAATTGTTTGGGACTGGCAAAAGAAAAAGGAGCCACCATCCTGGTAGCATCTACAAGTGAAGTGTATGGTGATCCATTGGTACATCCTCAAACAGAAGAATATTGGGGTAATGTAAATCCTGTTGGGCCACGTGGTGTGTATGATGAAGCAAAAAGGTATATGGAATCCATAACAATGGCATATCATACTTTTCATAACGTTGAAACCAGGATTGTACGCATATTTAATACTTATGGTCCCCGTATGCGCTTAAATGATGGCAGGGCACTTCCGGCGTTTATTGGCCAAGCTTTACGCGGAGAAGATCTGACAGTTTTTGGTGATGGTTCACAAACAAGATCATTTTGTTATGTTGACGATCTGGTTGAAGGAATTTACAGGTTATTATTAAGTGATTATAATATGCCAGTTAATATTGGAAATCCAGATGAAATATCTTTAAAAGAATTTGCAGAAGAAATTCTTGAATTAACAGGTAATAAAGTATCGATTATTTATAAACCACTGCCGGAGGATGATCCAAAACAAAGAAAACCGGATATAACAAAAGCTAAAGAATTACTCCAGTGGCAACCTAAGGTCCAAAGAAAAGAAGGACTAAAGGTTACCTATTCTTATTTTAAAAATTTGCCAGCGGAGGAATGGAACAAACTGCCAAAAGAGTTTATAAAAAGAATTTCGAAACCCTAATAGAACTTTAGAAATGTACCAGGAAATTATTGATAAAAAGGCCAAAGTTGCTGTAATTGGGTTAGGATATGTTGGATTACCAATAGCACTTGAATTTGCAAAAAAAGTTTCAGTCATTGGTTTTGATATCAATGAAAACAGGATAAAAATGATGGAGCAGGGGATAGACCCCAGTAATGAATTAAAAAAAGAAGCATTCGAAAATTGTGATATAGTATTTACTACTTCACTGGATGTATTACGGGAAGCCAGGTTTTTTATTGTAGCTGTCCCTACGCCTGTGGATGAACATAATGTTCCGGAATTAACTCCTGTAAAAAAAGCTTCTGAAACAATTGGGAAGGTGGTTAAAAAGGGTGATTACGTAGTCTTTGAATCCACTGTTTACCCGGGATGTACAGAAGAAGATTGTTTACCCATTATAGAAAAATTATCAGGCTTAAAATTTTGTACAGATTTTAAACTTGGATATTCTCCGGAAAGAATAAATCCTGGTGATAAAAAACATACATTACCTAATATTATCAAAGTAGTATCAGGATGCGATGAAGAATCGCTAGATAATATTGCGAAGGTTTATGAGATTGTTGTGCAGGCAGGTGTTCATAAAGCATCATCAATTAAAGTTGCAGAAGCAGCTAAAATTATTGAAAATACACAGCGTGATTTAAATATAGCATTGATGAACGAGTTATCGATCATCTTCGATAAAATGAATATTAATACGTTTGAAGTTTTAGAAGCTGCGGGTACAAAATGGAATTTTCTGAATTTCAGACCCGGACTGGTAGGAGGGCATTGTATAGGCGTTGATCCCTATTATCTCACATATAAGGCAAGTGAATTAGGCTATAATTCGAGGGTTATACTGGCCGGCAGGCATATAAATGATAATATGGCTAATTATCTTGCACGGAAAGTCGTTCGACATATTATTAGTCATGTGTCAGATGTAAAATCGGCTAAAGTACTAGTGATGGGTGCAACCTTTAAAGAAAATGTAAGTGATATAAGGAATTCCAAAGTTGCCGATGTAGTAAAAGAATTAAAAGAATTTTATTTAAATGTAGATGTGGTAGATCCTCATGCAGATGGTGAAGAGCTTATGCATGAATACGGATTCGGTTTATCTGATGGAATTGGAGATGATTATGATGCTGTAATAGTTACAGTTTGCCATGAGGATTATGCAGCACTGGATGAAAAATATTTTACTTCCATAACAAAGCCCACTGCAATAATTGCTGATTTAAAAGGTATTTATAGAGGTAAAATTAAAAACAGGCAATACTGGAGTTTTTAAATGAAAATTACAACTTGCGACATACAGGGATTACTGCTTATTGAACCCAATGTGTTTAATGACAGCAGGGGTTACTTTTTTGAGGCTTATAATGAAAAACTTTTTATTCAAAATGGCATCAAGACATCCTTTATTCAGGATAATCAGTCTAAATCTTCTTATGGCGTAATTCGCGGGTTGCATTACCAGCAAAATCCTTTTGCACAAGGAAAATTAGTAAGAGTGTTAGAGGGAAAAATTCTGGATGTGGCAGTTGATATACGAAAGGCATCCACAACCTATGGTCACCATTTTGATGTAGAATTAAGTGCCGATGACAAAAAACAACTTTGGATTCCGGCAGGCTTTGCTCATGGTTTTTCTGTTTTATCCGAAACGGCTGTTGTATTATATAAATGCGACAAATTGTATAATAAAGAAAGTGAAGGTGGAATAAGATATAAT
>Ga0136627_1000526_pt1 | contig 14423 bp, 14 predicted proteins | sample AntDrymUQ4892206_2_FD_104652 | JGI IMG/M metagenome (GOLD analysis project Ga0136627, IMG submission 104652) | Polar desert sand microbial communities from Dry Valleys, Antarctica - metaG UQ489 (22.06) | ecosystem: Environmental > Terrestrial > Soil > Desert | place: Antarctica: Dry Valley... | reverse complement strand
TCGGCGGCCCTGACGAACCTCGAAGCCAGGGCCGCGGCCGCGCCTGCGGCCACCGGCCTGCTTCGAAGCCGGCCGGGCGAGCTGGCGGCGCTACGGACACACCTCGCCCCGGCCGCGCGCCCCGGCCGCCGTTCCGGGCCGAGCGTGCGAACGCGAACACGACCCATCAACCAACAGCAAAGGTGAGAAACCCATGCCAAGTCTCGACATCGACCCGGTGGCAGCAGACGTCGCGGGAACCCTGACGAACGAGGCACGGAAGGCTCCGTCAGGACCCTGCCCGCAGAGATCGAGGAGGCGTCGGCGTTGATCGCACCGGTCATCGACATCGCCGCGCTACGGGTCGGCTGGCCTGCCGCCACCCGCGGCGAGATCGCCCTCCGGGCCGTCGTGCCCGCGCTGACACGGCTCGGCGTGACGGCGGAGGTCGCTCCGGTCGTCGCCGGCTTCGCCGGCAGCCGCCGCGGCGAGCTCGAGACCGTGCAGCCACGACTGACGCCGCGCCGGCTCGACAGCCCCGGACCGCGGCGCCGCTCGCAGCCGGAGTCCCGGACTCGTCCACAGCGTTGGTCCTCGGACCTCTCTCTCAACCGGCCAGACAGCGCCGTCTCTTCAACCCCCGAATACCAAGGTGAGTCCCATGAAAGCTGACCCGATCGCAACGACCGTAGCGCCGACACCCGAGAACCGAGCGGATGTCGTGACCTTCTACGGCTACCTGGGGGAGGGCTCGGACCCCGACACGTTCCGGCTCTACGACGAGTGGTTCAGCGAGTGGATTGAGCTGCCCGCCGGCAGCATCGTCGCGCAGCGCGAGGGCAACGACGAGAGCCACGGGCGCAGCTACGTCTGGGTCCTTCGCGACGTTCAGCTCGTGCAGTCGCGCTCGGCGACGGCGTTCGAGCTCGCCCAGGCTGCCGTGGACGAGGATCCCGCGGCAGCACGCTACCCGCCGAAGGGCTGAACTTCGCCCGGGCAGAAGGCGACGGCGGTTGAGCTCAGCGCCCCGCTCAGCCGCCGTCGCCTGACAGCAGGCTGCGGCGCTCGCTGTCGGTCAGCGCACGCGCCGGCCGCGAGCGCGCGATCCGCAGCGCGCTCGAGAACGACCCGCAGACGTCGCACCTGGCCACTCGCAGAATCCCTTCTCCGGCCCCGGAGCTGACGATCTGCGTCTCGTCGGCGCCGAAGGCCGCGCCGGAGGCCTCGCCCTCGTAGCGCTGGACCGTCACGGCGTCGCCCCCGCCGCGCGCATCCCAGACCCGCACCGTCCCGTCCTGTCCGGCGGTGACGACGCGGTCGCCCGCCTTGTCGAAGGCGACGGTGCTGACCCCGCTCTCGTGGCCGGTGAGCAGGATCGGCGGGCCGCCGGAGAGCGTCCAGACGCGAACGATGCCGTCCGCTCCGCCCGCCGCGACGCGCGTTCCATCGCGGCCGAAAGCCACGTCGGAGACGGTGTCGCCGCCCACGAGCCTCTGCTGCACCGACCCGTCGGCAGCGTCGTGGATGCGCACCTCGCGGTCGTCACCGGCGCTCACGACGTGCTTGGCGTCGGCGCTGAACTCCAGCGCCTCGATCTCCCCCTCTTGGCCGGGCAGGACATGGCGATCGCTGCCATCCGCCGCAGCGACGATCGCGTCCTTGTCCAGCGTGGCGATCGCCACCCGCTGCCCGCTGCGGTCGACGGCGATCGCGTACTTCTCGCCCCGCTGAACCTCGACGGTCTGCGACCGCCTGCGCTTGACGTCCCACAGGCGGACCGGGTCGCCGGCGACGCTCGAGGCACTCAGGACGTGCCTGCCATCCGCTGAGAACACGGCTTCGCTGAGCCCCGCGAAGCTCGGAAGGGCGACCTCCGCGCCCGTTCGCGGGCGCCAGATGCGCACCGCGCCGTCGTCGTATCCACTGACGACATCGCCCGTCGCCGGATCGACGCTCGGCTGCAGGTTCGGGTTGCGCTGCGGGCCCGTCACGAGCTGGCGGACCGTCAGCGGCTCCCAGGTGCGTAGCGTCCCGCCTTGCCCGACGCTGACGACCCTGTCCGAGCCCGGAACGAAGGCGGCGTCGAACTGCGGCCCCGTTCGGTCCTTGAGCTCGGCAAGCGCAGGACCGCCGTCGACCGACGAGATCCGCACGATGCCGTCGCGCCCGCTCGTCACGATCCGCCGCGAGTCCGCGCTGAAGCGCACGGTCGCGAGGGCGTCCTGCGCCACCTCGATGGTGCGGATGAGGCGGTGGTCGCCGCCCGCGGCCCAGATCCGCACCTCTCCGTTGTCCATGCACGTCGCCACGAGGCGCTCGTCGGGACTGAATGACGCGAAGCGCACCTCCGACGGATGCTCGAGCCTGACCGACGTGCCGCGGGTGATGTCCCAGATGACCGCGGTCCGGTCGTCGCTGGCGCTGACCGCCTTGCTCGCGCTGCGGTTGAGGCTGGCGTTGGCGTCGCCGTCGTGGTGTCCCAGGAGCTTCAGGCGCGTGGATGGCCGGTCGGCCGAGACGAACCCGACCTCGCCCCCGGAGGTCCCGACCAGCAGGCGCCTGCCATCCGGCGTGAACTCGATGCTGGCCGGATAGTTGTCCTTTCCCAGGTTGACGAGGGTGCGCTGATCGCTGCCGTCGGCGTTGGCGATCACGACATGACCGAAGTAGCCGGCGCTGGCGATCCGTGATCCATCCGGACTGAGCTCGGCGGCCAGCGCCGCGTTGGGAATCGGCTTCATCGCCGCCTCGACCTTGCCGCTGGCGATGTCGCGCACCTGAACGGCGCCGCCCTCGCTGGCGGTCACGACGCGTCGCCCGTCCCGGCTGGGTACGACGCTGTAGGCGAAGTCCGGCAGCCGCACGATCGCCGACGTCCGGTCCTCGAGCGTCGCCTGGCGCACGGCGCTGCGCGCCTCGCGGGTGTCGCGGCGATCCAGGGCGGCCAGCGCGATCGCGCGGCTGAGCGAGGGATCGGTCACGAGCAGCGATGTCGACCGTGCGGCGAGCTCGCGCGAGGCGGCGGCGGCGCGCTGGCGGTCGGCCTCGCGTCCCTGCAGCACAGGGATGATCGCGACGACCGCGACGGCGACGAGGACCGTCGCCAAGCCGGCGAACGCGGCGACGAGTCGCCTGCGGCGGGCGACCTGCTCGTGTTGCGCGGCCGCGGCGCTCGCCTCCAGGAAGGCCCGCTCGCCCTGGTTGAGCGCGTCGGGGTTTGCCTGGACCCACTCCTCAGCCTCGCCGAGGCGCGCGCCGCGGTAGAGCGCGCCGTCGTCGCGGTGCAGCGACTCCCACTCGCGCGCGGCGGCGCCGACGTTGCGGTGGATGCGCAGACCCTCGCGATTCTCGGCGATCCAGTCGCGCAACCGCGGCCATTCGCGCAGCAGCGCCTCGTGCGCGAGCTCGATCGACCCGGCCGTGGCAGTCAGCAGGCGGCGATCGGTAAGCAGCGCGACGGCCGCCTCCAGCTCCGCGTCGCGGTCGAGCTCGAGCTCGGACAGCGGGACCCGGCGGCGCTCGACGCCACCGTTCTCCCCCTCGCCGGCCAGGCGCATGAGCACGCCGCGGGCGAGAACCTGCTGCGCGTCGGTGAGCTGGCCGAAGGCGTCCTCGGCAAGCCTCGCGACGGCGCCGCGCACGCCGCCCGATCGCTCGTAGACCCCGAAGCGCAGGCGGCGGCCGTCGCGGCGCTGCCAGAGCTCGAGCAGCGCCGTCTGCAGCAGCGGCAGCGCGCCGGGCTCCTCGCGAACGTCGGCGACGAGCGCGTCGACGAGCTCGGGATCGACGCCCAGGCCGACGCGGTCGGCGGGACGCTCGATCGCACGGCGCAGCTCGTCGCGCTGCATCGACGGCACCAGCACATGGTTTGCCGCCAGCGGCTGCGACAGCTCGGGGTAGGCCGCGCAGCGCCCGTAGAAGTCCGCCCGCAACGCGAGCACGACGACGTAGCGCCCGTCGCGGTCGCTCGCGGCCGCGCCGAGCTCTGCGATGAACGCCGCGCGCTCCTCCTTGTCGGTGCAGGTCGTGAAGGTCTCCTCGAACTGATCGACGGCGATCACGGTGCGCTCGGGGCCGGACGCCCGGTCCAGCCCCACCGCGAGCTCGCGCAGCGGATGGGCGCCCGGGCGGATCAGCACCTGCCCCCAGGCGTCGCTTCCCGGCAGCACGCCGCCTGCCAGGGCCGGGAGCAGACCGGCGCGCATGACCGACGACTTCCCCGAGCCGGACGGTCCGACGACCCCCAGCAGCTGCGCTCCGACGAGACGCGCCACGAGCTCGGCGACGAGCCGCTCGCGGCCGAAGTAGTACGGAGCGTCGACCACGTCGAACGACGCGAGCCCCTTGTAGGGGCAGACGACACGCGTCGCGTCGCGCTCGGTGTCCGCACGGGCGATCCGCGCGTCGGCGACCTGCAGCGCCTCGACGCCGCCGGCGAGCTCGCGCTGGATCGAGCGCAGCCGCTGGCGCCCGTCCTCCGCGCGCCCCGCCACGTCCCCCACCCGGTTGGCGGCCTCGCGGCGCGCCCACTGGCTCGTGACCTCGTGCACGCGGCGCGGGACTCCTCCGCTGGCCTCGACCAGCCAGTCCGCCGGCACGTCGGCGACGGCTATCTGCGGGGCGTAGATCGCGGCGATCGCGTGGACGGCGTCGGCGTCGAGGGCCGTGAGCGCCAGCGTGTCCACGCGATCGCCGTCGCCGCCCGGCAGCGACGGCGCCTCGCGCGCGCAGACGACGACGAGCACCGGGCGCATCGCCAGCGCCGATCGCAGCTGCCCGAGCTCGGTCAGCACCCCCGCTCCGACGCGGTCGGCGTCGTCGAGGACCACCAGCGTCGGCCTGGTCGCAGCCTGCGCCTGACGCAGCGCGACGAGGATCGCGTCCGCCGGATCGCCGCCCGTGGCGTGCAGCACGGCGCCGCCACGGCCGTGCGCCTCGCGCGCGAGCTCCGACGCGAGACGGCTCTTGCCGGCCCCGCGGGGGCCGGTCACCATCGCGATCCGTCCCTCGCCGGTGCCCGCGGCATCCCAGCGCGCCAGCAGCCATTCGAGCTCGTCGGCGCGCCCGGCCAGTGGCGGCGCCGATGTCGGATCCAGCGCTTGGGGCAGCTCGACATCCTCCTCGCCGGGCTGCAGGCCCGGGTCCTGGCGCAGGATCGCCTCGTGGCGCTCGCGCAGCTGCGGACCCGGCTCGATGCCCATCTCCTCGACGAGCGTCCGGCGCGCGACAGCGTAGGCCTCAAGCGCCTCCGCCTGGCGGCCGCAGCGGTACAGCGCGAGCATCTGCTGTCCGGCGAGCCGTTCGCGCAGAGGGTGCTCGGCCACCAGCCGCCCGAGCTCGCCGACGACCTCCGCGTGGCGGCCGGCGGCGAGATCGGCCTCGAGGCGCAGCTCGAGCGCCTCGATGCGCTGCTCCTCCAGCCGGGCGATCTCGGCCGCCGCGAACGACTCTCTCGAGAGATCGGCGAGCGCCGCGCCGCGCCACAGCCCCAGGGCCTCGCGCAGGGCCCGCGACGCGTCCTCGGGCCGGCCACCGGCGAGCATCTGGCGCCCCTGCTCGACGAGTCCCTCGAAGCAGGCGGCGTCCAGCTCGCCGTCGCGCACCCGCAGGCGGTAGCCGGCCGGCGTGGTCGCGACCGCGCCGCCGTCGCCGAGTGCCTTGCGCAGGCGCGAGACGTGCACCTGCACGGTCTTCACCGCCCCGCTCGGCGCGTCCTCGCCCCACAGCGCGAGTGCCAGGCGCTCCGCGCTGACGGGCTCGTTGGCGTTCAGCAGCAGGACCGCGAGCACAATGCGCGGCTTGCTGCCGCCCAGCGCCACCGCGCCGGACTCGTCGTGCACCGTGATCGGGCCGAGTATCTGAAATCGCATAGGCGCGCCGGCCCAACGCTACAGCGCTCGGGGGCATGCCAACAAGGGCTGTTGCCGGATTGCAAGCGCCCCGTAGGCGCGCCGTCAGAACCTGCGTCTCACAGCCCGCCGGCCGAGCCGGCACCCACCCGAGACGCAGGGGGATCGTCATGTCTTCGCCCACCAGCACCGCAGGTCCTGAGCTCGCGCTGCTCGTACGCGCCGCGCAGTCGGGCGACAACGTCGCCTGGGCGCAGCTCGTCGGCCGCTTCGACCGGATGCTGCACGGCATCGCGCGCTCCTACCGGCTGTCGGCGCACGATGTCGACGATGCCGTGCAGGCGACGTGGATCAAGCTCTACGCCCACGTCGACTCGATCCGCGAGTCGGCCGCGATCGCCGGCTGGCTGGCGACGACCGTCCGCCGCGAGTCCCTGCGGCTGCTGCAGACCCATGTGCGCGAGCAGCTCACCGACGATCTGGACTTCGCCGGCGAGGATCGCCGCGACGGTCCCGAGGCGACGCTGCTCGTGACCGAGCGCCGCGCCGTGCTGGAGCGCGCGCTCGCCTCGCTGCCCGAGCGTCAGCGGCGCCTGATGACGCTGATGGCCGACCAGCGCGACCCCGACTACCGCGAGATCAGCGCCGAGCTCGACATGCCGATCGGCAGCATCGGCCCGATCCGCGCACGCAGCCTGGCGCGGCTACAGCGCAACGCCGAGCTGCGGGACTTCGCCAACGCCGCCTGACCGCGGTCGCAGGTCAGGCTCAGCTCAGTAGCCCCCGCGCCAGGTGCCGCCAGACGGCTTGGGCGGCAGCACGTCCCAGCCGTCCAGGACGTGCACGATCGCGTCGTCCTCTGCCCATGCCGTGCGCGCCTGGCCGTCGAACGTGAAGGTGATCTCCGTCAGCTTCGGGTTCGTGGCATCGACGCCGAAGACGTGGTCGACCTCGATCTCGGCCTCCTTGAGCATGCGATGCGCCTGCTCCTTGTCGGAGCCGGGTTCGTAACGGCCGGACATCTTGATGGGCATGCGACGCCTCCTTCGCGGCTTCGTGCCGGCTGCGCGACCTTACCGCCGGCGACGCTCGTTGGCCAGTGGGCGGGACCGCTACGTCAGGTCGCGGCCGCGGATCAGCGCGGCACCGGCGGCGAACATCGCCGTCACCCAGCCGAGCATCACCAGCGCCGCGATGCCCGGGGCCAGCAGGGTCGTGTCGCCGTCGTCGAAGCTGACGTCGATGATCCCGCCCGGCGCGCCGTTGAGCGGGGCGAACTTCGCCACGTCCGGCGCGAGTCCGAACAGCGCCGACTCGACGATGAGAAACCAGACGATCAGCCCGATGATCGCGCCGACCTGGCTGCGGACGATCGTCCCGACGAGCACACCGACCGCACCGAGGTAGGCGGCGACGACGAGGTTGCGCCACATGACGTCGATGAGATCGGTGCTCCCGAGGGTCAGCTGGTCGCGGCTGGAGAGGATGATCGTGCCGATCAGCATCAGCATGCCGGTGATGAGAAACGACACGACGACGCCGGCCACCGCATAGGACAGGGTCTTGGCGGCAAGCAGCCTCAGGCGGTCTGGAGCGGCGAGCACGGCGCTCGTGATCGTGCGGTGGCGCCATTCGCCGGACATGCCCATCGCCCCCAACAGCAGGATGAAGATCCCGGTGAAGTCGCCGGCGAACAGCAGGCGGACGTCCTCCGCAACGTTGTAGTCGGTCAGCAGCCCGCTGAGCACGAGCAGGGCGAGCGACAGCGCCAGCGCGCTGCCGATGAGCGCGGCGAACGTCCGCGTCGTGCGCAGCTTGAGCAGCTCGGCCTTCAGCAGCGCGCTCATGCTCGGCGCTCCGCGGTGAGCGCCATGAAGGCCTGCTCCAGCGAGCGCGCACGCGGCGCGAGCCCCAGGACGGTGACCTGGGCCTTGGCCGCGATCGCGCCGACCTGACCGGGTGTCATGCCGGGCACGACGAGCTTGCCGCCCTCCTCGCGGACCGTGGCGCCGGCCTTTTTGAGCGCCGCGGCGAGCGCATGCGGATCCTCGGCGTTGACCTCGGTCTCGGGCTCGTCATCGCCGCCGAGCACCGCCTCCAGCGTGCCCTGCGCGCGCAACTCGCCGTTGGCGATGACGACGACGTCGTCAACGGACTGCGAGACTTCGGCGAGCAGGTGACTGGAGATCAGCACCGCGCGGCCCTGGGCGGCCTGCTCGCGCACCATGCCCCGCATCCAGGCGATGCCGGGCGGGTCCAGGCCGTTGGTCGGCTCGTCGAGCAGCAGCACCTCGGGGTCGCCGAGCAGCGCCGCCGCGATGCCCAGGCGCTGTTTCATGCCCATCGAGTAGCCCTTCACGCGCCGGTCGGCCGCCTCGCTCAGGCCGACCGATTCGAGCACCTCGTCGACGCGCGAGGGCGGGTGGCCGCCGGTCGTCGCCAGGACGCGCAGGTGGTTGCGGGCGCTGCGGCCAGGGTGAAACGAGGCGTCCTCGAGGACTGCGCCGACGGCGGCGCTGGGATGCTCGAGCTCGTCGTAGCGCTTGCCGGCGAACGTCGCCGTCCCGCCGGTCGGGTGGATCAGCCCGAGCAGGGCGCGCAGCGTCGTGCTCTTGCCGGCCCCGTTGGGACCGAGAAACCCGGTGACGCGGCCAGCCTCGACGTCGAAGCTGAGGTTCTTGACGGCCTCGACCTTGCCGAAGCGCTTGGAGAGGTCACGGACCTCGACGGTTGCCATCGCGCAGCATGATGGCGCATCGCCCTCGCCGGCCACGCGCCGGTGTCGCGACGTTCACATCTGGCCGCTTCACGGTGAACCTTGGGAAGCTTCACCCGAAAGCTCGCGCGCGACCGCGCGAATCCGCTGCGCGCGAACGGGGTCCGCCCGCGCGGCGATGTCGAGCAGCACGTCGACCGACGCCGCGAAGGCACGGCGAAGCTCGGCCTCGTCGAGTCCCCGCACGAGGGTCTGCGCGATGCTCGCTCGCAGATCGGCGGGCAGGTCGTCGACGCCGCGGCCCTGATGGGAGGCCAGCCCGTGGCTCGTGCACGCAAGCGTGATCGCCTGGTCGCGCAGGCCGTTGATCATGTGCAGCGCCTGCAGCGCGCGACCGCGCGATGCTCGATCGCGCGTGCAGGGCGTACAGCCACCCCATGCCGACGAGGTCGTGGGCTCGCGGCGAGCCCGGCGCTCGCGGAGGGTTGGCTTCGCCGAACAGCAGGCGAAACGGGCCGCCGGTCGCGGCGAACGTCTCAGCCGCCCAGAACGAGATGTCGACCTGTAGCGAGCTGGCGAGGAGAAACACCCGGTAGCGCGTGGCGCCCGACCAGACAGCGGGCGCCAGGCGGTGGCGCACCGCCGGGCGGGCCCGGCGCGCGGCGTCGCCGATCGTCCTCACGGCGCGGCGGCTGCGGGGTCGAACGCCTCGATTTCCGAGGGATCGCGCAGGTTCGTGACGATCGCCCCGGCGTCGCGCAGGGTGCGCTGTGTGACGCCGGTCATCTCGTCGTTGCCGATCAGCAGGACGCGCGGTTGCTCGCGCGCGCGCTCGGATGCGGAGGAGGCGGTCAACGCGGGGCGACCCGGTGCTCAGCCGAAGTCGATGACGCTGCGGATCCCGTCCTGGGCGTGCATGAGGTCAAAGCCCGTGTTGACCTCGTCGAGCGTGATGCGGTGCGAGAGGAAGGCGTCGACGTCGATGTCGCCGTCGAGGTAGCGCTGCACGAGCTGCGGCACCTGGTCGCGGCCCTTGACGCCACCGAACGACGAGCCCGCCAGGCGCCGGCCGGTGATGAGGTAGCGCGGGATCACGTCGAGCGTCTCGCCCTTGCCGGCGACGCCGCAGATCGTGGCCAGGCCCCAGCCCATTCGCGCCGACTCGACCGCCTGGCGCATGACGGCGACCAGGCCGGTCGCCTCGATCGTGTAGTCGGCGCCGAAGCCGCCGGTCATCTCGAGGATCGCCGCGACGGTGTCCGGCCCGCCGATCAGCACGTCGGTGGCGCCCTGGTGGCTGGCCATCTCCAGGCGCTGCGGCGACAGGTCGACGCAGACGATCCGCTCCGCACCCTGCAGCCGCGCGCCGGCGACCGCGCCGAGCCCGACCATCCCCGCGCCGAAGACGACGACGGTCGAGCCCGCCTCGACCTTGGCAGTGAACATCGCCGCGCCGAGCCCGGTCGACAGGCCGCAGGCGAACAGGCACGCGCGGTCCAGCGGCGCGTCCGGCGAGACCTTCGCCAGCGCGATCTGCGGCATGACCGTGTACTCGGCGAACGTCGAGGTGCCCATGAAGTGGCGGATCGGCTCGCCGCCGGGTCGCGACAGGCGCGCGGTGCTGTCGGGCAGGTAGCCCTTGCCTTGCTGCTCGCGGATCGCCAGGCAGATGTTCGTCTTCGGGCTCAGGCAGTGCTCGCACTCGCGGCACTGCGGCGAGAACAGCGTCACGACGTGATCGCCGACCCGCAGGTCCGTGACGTCCTCGCCGACCGCCTCGACGACGCCGGCGCCCTCGTGGCCGAGCACGGTCGGCGCGTAGCCGGATGGGTCGACGCCCGACGCCGTGTACATGTCGGTGTGGCAGACCCCGCACGCCACGAGCCGCACGAGCACCTCGCCGGCCCGCGGCTCGGCGAGCTCGAGCTCCTGCACGACGAGCGGCTGGCCGAACTCCTCGAGCACTGCTGCACGCATTCGCATGGCTGCGAATCTAACGCCTCATGCGATCGGGCCGCCGGGTGCGCGAACGATCGCCACGTGGCGCTGGCCGCCGGGAACCGGCCGCCGCCACGGACCCTCGCCGGTCAGGTCCGCGCCACGATCCAGCAGCAGCAACGCCAGACAGCGCGCGTCCTCCAGGCGCTGCGGCGGCGAGCGGTAGCGGCGCGGGAGCCTGCTCGTCAGCGGCCCGCTGACGCGATCGTCGACCGTGACGACGTAGAGCGGCCCGAGCGTGAGCTCGAGCTGCTCTCCGTCCTCTTGCAGATGATCGGCGCCGGCCATGTGCCAACGCTACCGCCGGCGCCGGCACGCGGCCGGCGCCGTGCGTCAGGCAGCCGTCGGCGCGGGCTTGGCGCTCTTCGCGCCGGCCAGCTTCTCCTGCTGGCGCTCGGGGGAGATCCGCACGACGGTGTGGACGAGCTTCAGGCGCTCCATCGTGTCGATGACGGCCGCGGAGATGTCGATCTCCCGGCGCTTGAGGCCCTGCTCGGCCGAGCGCGGGAACGCGTGGTGGTTGTGATGCCAGGACTCGCCGAAGGTCGGGATCGCCAGCCAGGCGACGTTCGTCGAGCGGTCCTCGAGGTCGAAGCGCCGCTGGCCGAAGAAGTGGCACACGGAGTTGATCGACCACGTCGCGTGGTGCAGGAAGAAGATCCGCACGAAGCCGGCCCACAGCAGGGTCCACAGCGCGCCGGTCAGCGAGAAGCCGTGCAGGACGAAGCCGAGCGCGAACGGAATCAGGAGGCTGAGCCCGACGAAAGCGATGAAGTTGCGGCTGATCCAGCGCATCCCCTTGTCGTCGCAGAGATCCGGCGCGTACTTGCGAAATTCGGCCTCGCCCTGGGTCTTGGTCAGCCATCCGACGTGCGCGAACCACAGGCCCTTCAGGCCCGAGCCCTGGCCGACGTGCGGGCTGTGCGGATCGCCCTCCTCGTCGGTGTGGGCGTGGTGCTTGCGGTGGTCGGCGACCCACGCGATCGCGGGCCCCTGGACGGCCATCGAGCCGGCGATGGCCCAGAAGTACTCGACGGGCTTGGACGCCTGGAAGGCCTTGTGCGTCAGCATCCGGTGGTAGCCCACCGTGATCCCGAGACCGGTCAGGCAGTACATGAAGGCCATGATCGACAGCTCGATGGCTCCGACGGCGCGGTTCCAGAGCAGCACGATGGCCAGCAGCAGGGCGATGAACGGCACGACGACCCTCCAAGATTGGCGTAGCGCTGAATCGTTGACATGGCTTTGAGCCTAGGCGCTATCTCTGGTGGATTCTTGTCGGTTTGGCTCCGGCCGCCCGGCAGGAATCTGTAGATTTGTGAGCAATGGACGGCATTCCCCCCGAGATCGCGGCCGTCCTTCGCCCGGTCCTGCCCGATCTGTCCGCCGAGCTCGTGCGCGAGATCGGCGCACAGGTGCCCGACTACTCCCGCTCGCTGGAGGGGCCGTTCGGCGACACGCTGCGCTACGGGGTGCAGCGCGCGCTCGGGCGCTTCGTCGACACGATCGAGCGCCCCGGGAGAGTCAGCGCCGCCGACCGGCGCACGTACATCGAGCTCGGTCGCCTGGAGATGCACCAGGGCCGCACGCTCAACGCCCTGCTGGCCGCCTACCGCGTCGGCGCGCAGGTCGCGTGGCGGCGCTTCGTCGAAGCCGGCGTGCGCGCGGACCTTGAGCCGCAGACGCTCTACCGCCTCGGCGAGGCGATCTTCGCCTACATCGACGAGATCTCCGGCGAGTCGATCGAGGGCTACGCCGCCGAGCAGTCGGCGTCGGCCGGCGAGGAGCAGCAGCGCCGTGCCCAGCTCGTGCGCATGCTGTCGAGCGATCCGCCGCCCGAGCCGGAGGCGCTGCGCGCGGCAGCCGAGCTCGCCTCCTGGCCGCCGCCGGCGAGTGTCGCCGCGCTGATCGTCGAGGGTGTGCCGGCCGGGCGGCTGGCCAGCCGCCTGGGAACAGGCACCGTCGCCGCCACGGTCGAGCCGTCCCCCGCGGACGAGCCCAGCGGCGGCAGCGGCGCGCGTCGCGTGCTGGCCTTCGTCGCCGATCCGGGCGGCCCGGGACGCCGCGCGACGATCGTCAAGGCCGTCGGCTCGCACCCCGCGGCGCTGGGCCCGGCGGTCGCCCTCGGCGCGAGCGCACGCAGCGCCGATCGCGCCCGGCGGGCCTTCGCGCTGCGCGACGCGGGCGTCCTGGATGGCGACGGCGTCATCGTCGCCGACGAGCAGGCGACGACGCTGCTGTTGCACGCCGACGCTGCGCTGGCCGACGAGCTCACCGCGTCGCGCCTGGCGCCCTTGGAGGCGCTGCGCCCCGGTGTGCGCGACCGGTTGCAGCCCACCCTGCGCCAGTGGCTGGATCATCAGGGGCGCGTCGATGACACCGCGCGCGCGCTCGGCGTGCATCCGCAGACGGTGCGCTATCGCCTGGCGCAGCTGCGCGAGACCTTCGGAGCGGTGCTCGACGATCCCGACGGGCGCTTCGAGCTGGCGGTCGCGTTGCGGGTGCGACAGGCCGGCGACGGATCCTGAGTCTCAGACGGGCGCGCCGAGCCCGAAGCCCACGCCGGTCAACTGCTCGGAGAGCTCCCACAACCGCCGGGCGCTCTGCTGGTCGCCGGCCGCGACGCTGCGGCCCGCGGCGGCGGGATGGCCGCGCATCTCCTGCCATCCGCCGGGTCCGGTGTAGCTCGCGCCCGGGAGGTTCTGCGTCGCGGCGTACAGCGTCGGCAGCGCTCCCTTGGCCTCCGACTGGGCGACCAGCCGGTTGCCGGCGGCGAGCGCCATCCGCTCGATGCGGCCGGGTGAGCCCGACTGCAGGTTCGTCGCCGCCCAGCCCGGATGCGCCGCGTGGGCGCTGACGAGCGAGCCGGCTTCGTCGAGGCGGCGCTGCAGCTCGAGCGTGAAGAGCAGGTTGGCGAGCTTGGACTGCCCGTAGGCCTGCCAGCGCGAGTAGCCGTTCTCGGCGTTGAGGTCGTCGAAGTCGATCTTGGCGATGCGATGAGCGGCCGAGGCGACCGTCACCACGCGGTCGGTGATGCGGTCCAGCAGCAGGTTCGTCAGCGCAAACGGACCGAGGTGGTTGGTGCCGATCTGCATCTCGAAGCCGTCGGCGGTCGTGGCCTGCTCGATCGCCATGACGCCCGCGTTGTTGACGAGGATGTCCAGCGGCCCGTCCCAGCCGGCGGCAAAGGCGCGCACCGAGGCGAGATCGGCGAGGTCGAGAAGGCGCACCTCGGTGTCGCCGGACATCGTGGCCGCAGCCCGCTCCCCGCGCGCCTCGTCGCGAACAGCGAGCACGACCCGCGCGCCCGCGCGCGCAAGCTCGCGCGCCGTGACGGCGCCGATGCCGCTGTTGGCGCCAGTGACCACGACGCTGCGCCCGGACATGTCGGGCAGATCGGCGGACGTCCACTTCGAGGAGGCCATGACCATCACTCTAGGCCGCGTCGTGCGCGGCGCCGCGTCAGCAGCGCAGCTCGTGTCTCGGAGCGCCCACCGGTGAGCCAATGCAGGCGATGCCAAGTGCCTGCAACGGATCGCACAGGCGCGGGGTCAGACGGCCGCCGACGTCGTCGCAGATCTGCTCCGCGACGCCGAGGGCGCACTCGCGTAGAACCGCCCGCTCGCACACCCTGGGCGATCGGGCTCGTTGATTCTCGTCGACACGGCGGTATGGATCGATCACCTCCGCGACGGCGACCCATACCTGGGGAGCCTGCTTGATCGCGGTCTCGTTCTCGGCCATCCATGGGTCACCGGAGAGCTCGCTATGGGCAGCATCCGAGATCGCCTGGAGATCCTGCGCCTGCTTCGACGACCTGCCGCAAGCAATAGTCGCGAGCGCAGCGGAGGTCCGGGAGTTCGTCGAGCGACACGAGCTGT
>Ga0136627_1000525_pt1 | contig 14427 bp, 12 predicted proteins | sample AntDrymUQ4892206_2_FD_104652 | JGI IMG/M metagenome (GOLD analysis project Ga0136627, IMG submission 104652) | Polar desert sand microbial communities from Dry Valleys, Antarctica - metaG UQ489 (22.06) | ecosystem: Environmental > Terrestrial > Soil > Desert | place: Antarctica: Dry Valley... | reverse complement strand
TCACCAGCGCAAAAACGCGGAGGTGATCGCACGGTCCGGAGGGGCGGAGGTGATCGAAGAACGGCACTTGACCGGGGAACTTCTGGCCCGACGGATCGCTGCCCTTGCCAATGACCCAGCCCGGCGCGACACCATGACGGCGGCGATGCAGCGACTCGCCCGGCCCGATGCGGCGGCTCGCATCGCGGACCGGGTCTGGCAGTTGGCTGGTTTGACGCGCGTTGAACACACGGGGGGATCGGACACCCGTGCTCGGTAAGACACACCGCATTCACTTCGTCGGCGTCGGCGGGATTGGCATGAGTGGGATCGCCGAGCTGCTGACGAATCTCGGCTACCGCGTCAGTGGGTCCGATGTCAGGGCATCAGAGGCAACGGACAGACTGGTGTCACTCGGTGTGGACGTTCACGTCGGGCACCGGGCCGAGAACGTCGGCGATGTCGACGTCGTCGTGTTCACGTCGGCTGCGCGCCCGGACAACCCCGAGCTGACGGCCGCGCGGGGCCGGAACATTCCGGTCATCCCGCGTGCGGAGCTACTCGGCGAGTTGATGCGACTGCGATTCGGGATTGCGGTCGCCGGCGCTCACGGCAAGACCAGCACGACGGCGATGATTGCGCTGGTACTCGAAAGGGCCGGGCTCGACCCGACGGCGGTGATCGGAGGGCGGCTGAGCGCCTTCGGCAGCAACGCACGTCTCGGCCGCGGCGCGTACATGGTGGCGGAAGCCGATGAAAGCGATCGGTCATTCTTGAAGTTGTATCCGTCGATTGCCGTGATGACCAACATCGATCGCGAGCACATGGAGGCGTACGGAAGTTTCGAGGACCTGTTGCAGGCCTTCGTCGAGTTTGCCAACAAGGTGCCGTTCTACGGAAGCGTGATCGCGTGTGCCGACGACGCCGAGCTGATGCAGCTCCGCCCGCGGCTGACACGTCGCTTGGTGACTTACGGCCTGACTCGCGATCGCGTGGACGTGACGGCCGTCGACGTGCGGCTCGAGGGCTTTGGAAGCACGTGCCGCGTGCTGCGCCGCAATCCGAAAGACGGGGCGCAACAGGCGCTGGGCGAACTGCACTTGCAGGTGCCCGGCCGTCACTCGGTCCAGAATGCACTGGCGGCGGTCGCGGTCGGCCTCGAGCTCGACGTGCCGTTCCACCATATCGCCACGGGCCTGGCAGAGTTTCGGGGCGCGGAGCGGCGCTTCCAGCATTACGGCACGGTCAACGGCATTTGCGTCGTGGACGACTATGGGCATCACCCGACTGAGATCGCCGCGGTGCTCGCCGCGTCGCGCGCGGCGCGCCCTGCGCGCGTGATCCTGGCCTTTCAGCCGCACCGTTACACCCGCACGCGCGATCTGATGCGGGAATTCGGCCTGGCGCTGGCCGGTGCTGACGAGGTCGTGCTCACCGATATTTATGCCGCGAGTGAGGACGCATTACCGGGCGTCACCGTCGAGGCGCTGGCCGCTTCCATCAACACGAGCCGTGCGACGCCCGCACACGTCGTGCGGTCGGTCGACGACCTCCCCACCGCCCTGGCGGAGATCGCGCGGCCGGGCGATCTGGTGCTGACGATGGGAGCAGGGTCGATCGGGGGGGTAGCAGCCCGCTTCATCGCGGAGCTCGAACGCCGCCACGGCCGTGGGGAGGCGACGTAGCCATGCCACGAGTGGCTGCCCCTGCCGACAGGCGTTTTCGACGCCCCCATGTGAACCCGGCGCGCAAACGCAAGGTGACCGCACGCCAGGCGTGGCTGACCGTCAAGGTGCTCTGCGTCCTGGGACTCGCGCTGTATGGCGGATGGCGCGGCACCGCCCTCGTGCTCGGCGCCCCGGCGCTGCAGGTTTCTCGCATCACCGTCCGCGGCAACGACCGGCTATCGAGCGGCGAGGTGCTTGCCCTGGTAGACGGACTCAAAGGGAGCAACATCCTCGCGGTCGATCTCGACGAATGGCAGCAGCGATTGCTCGCCTCGTCGTGGGTGGAGGAGGCGCACGTCCGGCGGGTGCTGCCGTCCCGGGTCGACATCCAGGTCCGGGAGCGGCGAGCCATTGGAATCGGGCGCCTGGCCGGGTCCCTTTACCTAGTCGACTCGACCGGAGTAGTCATCGACGAATATGGCCCGCACTATTCGGAGCTCGATTTGCCGATCGTCGACGGGCTTGCGGCGAGGCAAGCTGAGGGCGCCAGCGCCGTGGACGAAGGACGCGCACGGCTTGCCGCCCGTGTCATCGCGGCGCTCGAATCGCGTCCGGACCTGGCCGACCGCGTGTCGCAGATCGACGTTTCCGACGCGCACGATGCCGTGGTGATGCTCGAAGGTGACACGGTTATGCTGCGGCTCGGCGAGGATGCATTCGCCGAGCGTATTCAGGAATACCTCGACCTGGCGCCCGCGTTGCGCGAGCGTGTCGCGGACATCGATTACGTGGATCTGCGGTTTGACGAGCGCTTGTACGTCAGACCGGTGGCCAAGCGACAGAAGGCCCCGGCCTCAGCCGGGGAAAAATTACCGGCTCAGCCGGTCGGCCACCGGCAGTAGCTGGGGGACTCACGGATACGTTGGTGAACGGAGGACGCGTTGGCACGACATGAACGCTACGTAGTTGGGCTCGACATCGGCACGTCGAAAGTCTGCACCGTGGTCGGGGAACTGCTCGAGGAGGGCGGCGTCGATGTGATCGGTCTAGGCGTGGCGGAGTCCAAGGGACTCAAGCGTGGGGTCGTGGTCAACCTCGACGCGGCAATCGAATCGATCAAGCGTTCGATCGAAGAGGCTGAGCTCATGGCCGGCGTCGAGGTCGGCAGCGTCCATCTGGCGGTAAGCGGGCCACACATCAAGGGGTTCAACAGCCGGGGTGTCGTTGCCGTCGCCGGCAAGAACCGCGAGGTGAGCAGAGACGACGTGCGCCGCGCGATCGATGCGGCGCGTGCGGTGTCGCTGCCCGCCGGCCGGGAGATCCTCCATGTCCTGCCGCAGGATTTCGTCGTGGACGAACAGGAAGGTATCGGTGCTCCGGTCGGATTGACGGGTGCCCGGCTCGAGGTCAACGTCCACGTCATCACCGGCAGCGCGACCGCCACCCAGAACCTGATCGGCTGCGTCAACAAGGCCGGCGTCGAAGTCGTCGACACCGTGATCGGCCAGCTCTGCGCTGCCGAGGCGGTATTGACGCCGGACGAGAAGGAGCTTGGCGTGGCCCTGCTCGACATCGGCGGCGGCACCGCCGACCTTGCGATCTTCGAACGGGGCAGCCTCTGGCATACTGCCGTCATCGGCGTCGGGGGCGATCACTTCACGAATGACATCGCCGTAGGCCTCAGGACACCGATCCCGGAAGCGGAGAAGGCTAAGCGGCGCGGCGGTTGTGCGTTATCTTCGATGGTGGCCGAGGATGAGACGATTGAAGTGGCCAGTGTCGGCGGCCGGCGGCCGCGCGTGATGTCGCGCCGTATACTCAGCGACATCCTTCAACCACGGGCCGAGGAAATTTTTCATCTTCTCTGGGACGAGATTAGCAAGGCTGGGTATGAGAAATCGCTTAACTCAGGTTTGGTGCTGACCGGCGGTGGTGCGGTCCTCGAGGGGATGTCGGAGATCGCTGAACAAATTTTCGATCTGCCCATTCGGCGCGGGTCGCCGGCCGGAGTCGGCGGACTCGCCGACCATGTCGCCAACCCGGCATACGCCACGGCGGTCGGGCTCGTGCTTTACGCGGAGCGTCACCGCTCGCCCGAAGGCGTGCGCGCCGGCGGCGGCGCGTTGACGCGCATGGTCGGCCGGCTGCGCATGGTGTTCAAGGAATTTTTCTGAGATGGAACAAGGAGGCTCGATGGCGGATCTGTACGGCAGGATGCCCGGTGACAGCGAAGACAATCTGCGCCTGACGATCGATGAAGGCGCGCGTACCGGCGCCCGCATCAAGGTGGTCGGCGTCGGGGGCGGGGGTGGCAACGCCGTCGCGCGCATGGTGCAGGCCGGGCTGAGCGGCGTCGAGTTCATCGTCGCCAACACTGATTCGCAGGCGCTCAAGAACAGCCCGGCGCCGGTGAAGCTGCAGATCGGCAGCAAACTGACCAAGGGGCTGGGCGCGGGCGCCGATCCCAACGTCGGCCGCCAGGCGGCGCTCGAAGACACCGATGCGCTGATTCAGGCGCTGTCGGGCGCCGACATGGTTTTCGTCACGACCGGCCTGGGCGGCGGCACCGGCACCGGTGCGGCACCCGTCATTGCCAGTCTCGCCACCGAACTCGGCGCGCTCACAATCGCCGTCGTCACCAAGCCGTTCAGGTTCGAAGGAAAGAAGCGCTCGATCCAGGCCGAGACCGGACTCGACGCCCTCCGTGATGCCGTGGACACCGTCATCACGATTCCCAACGAGCGGCTGCTGTCGGTCATCGACCGCAGCACGTCCATGATCGACGCGTTCACGACGGCGGACGATGTGCTCAGGCAGGCCATTCAGGGCATCTCCGACCTGATTCTGGTGCCCGGGCTCATCAACCTCGATTTCGCGGACGTCAAGACAATCATGTCGGGCATGGGCGTCGCGATGATGGGGACGGCCATGGCGGAGGGCTCGTCGCGCGCGATGGACGCGGCGCACCGGGCCATCTCGAGCCCACTGCTGGAAGACGCCTCGGTCAACGGCGCCCGCGGCGTCATCATCAACGTGACCGGCGGCCCCGATATGTCGCTGATGGAGGTCAACGAGGCGTTGACCGTCATTCAGGAGGCTGCCCACGAAGACGCCAACATCATCTTCGGCGCCGTCGTCGATGCGTCGCTGGGCGGCCGCGTGAAGATCACTGTGATCGCCACCGGTTTCGACCATGCCGGCAGCTGCCGCAACGCGCCTGCGGCGCCGACCCAGACGCCGGTCGACCTACATAGCTACACCTCGCACCTGACGGCCCAGGGCGCCAATGCCGAACCCGCTGCCGCCTCCCGGCTCACGATTGCCCGTCGTCCCGCGCTCGAGCTTACCTTCGGACCGTCCCGAGCAGCGAAACCGGCGGCTGCGGCGGCGGGTTCGGGTAGCACGGAGCGGTCGGGCGCCGAAGACGCCGATCTGGATCTGGAGCTGGACGTGCCGGCGTTTCTGCGGCGTAGCGAGGGCTGAGGCCATCTGCAGGCCGGCCGGCCCGCTCAGGTCGATCGCACCTGGAGAGCTCAACGGGAACGCGGTGGTAAAGTAGATAGATCCCCGGGGCGCGCGAGCGCCGTCTATGCAGGCGAAGCTCGCGAATACCGGTGTTTCGACTGAACCGCCATTGTTCCATGAATAACCGCCCCTCTCGCGTGGCGCGGGCCGAACGCCCGCGCAGTCGCTCGGGACCCCAGTCCCAGCGTGACGCTGCACGCGACACCTTGTCGCGCGAAGTGGGTTATGTCCGGAAGCCGCACGACGGCAAGCTCCGGATCGCGCTCGCGTTTCCCAACACCTACTTCGTCGGGATGTCCAACCTGGGCTTCCAGACGATCTACCGTCTGTTCAATGACCAGCCCGATATCGTCTGCGAGCGGGTCTTCCTGCCCCCCAAGCAGGAACTGCAGGCGCTGCTCGCCTCGGGTGCGCGGATTGTCACGATCGAATCGCAGACTCCGGTCAGCGACTTCGACATCTTCGCGTTTTCCGTTTCATTCGAGTGGGACTACACCAACGTGCTGACGCTGCTGCGTCTCGCCGGCCTGCCGCGGCGAGCCGCCGAACGCGACACGCGCCATCCCCTCGTCCTGGTCGGCGGAGCCGTGACGTTCGTGAACCCCGAGCCGCTGGCCCTGTTCGCCGACGTGATCGCCGCCGGCGAGGGGGAAGCGCTCGTCCCCGCGCTCCTTGCCGCCGTGCAGGCCTCGTCGTCTCGCCCCGAGCTGCTCGGGCAACTGGCCGGCAAGCGCGGGTTTTACATTCCGTCGTTTTACGACGTCGAATACGCCGCCGACGGCAGCATCGCGCGCTACCTGCCCAGAGAAGGCAGCGGCGCGCCTCCGGTCGTCACCAAGGCCGCGCTCAAAACGACCGAAGCGGTGGACCCGCCGTCGACGACGATCTTCACGCCCGATACCGAGTTCGGATCGCGCTTCCTCATCGAGGTGGTGAGAGGCTGCGCCAACCTGTGCCGGTTCTGCTGGGCGGGCTACAACTACCTCCCTGTCCGGCCCTTTCCGACCGACCGCATTTTGGAGCTGGCGCGACAGGCCAGGACCTATTCGGCGCGCGTCGGGCTCGTGTCGATTGCGCTCTGCGATCACCCGGACATCGAGCACATCCTGCGCAGCTTGAAGGAGATGGGCTATTCCATCAGCCCGGCGTCGCTGCGGCTCGACGATCTGACGCCGACGATCGTGTCGCTGCTCGAGCAAAGCGGCGAGCGCACGCTCACCATCGCTCCCGAGACCGGATCGGACCGGCTACGTCGGGTCATCAACAAGACGGTGACCAACGAGGAGATTCTCAACCGCGCCGAGCTGATTTTTTCGAGCGGCATCGAGAACCTCAAGCTCTATTACATGATCGGCCTGCCGTCAGAGACGGACGAGGACCTCGTGGCAATCCGCGACCTCACGCTGCAGGTGCGCGAGATCATGATGCGGCACGCAAAAGCCCGCGGCCGCGTCGGCCGGATCGTTGGCAGCGTGAACCCGCTCGTGCCCAAGCCCGGCACCACCTATCAGTGGATGCCGATGGAGCCGACCGACAGCATCGAACGCAAGATGAAGCGGCTGCGTGGGCTCGTGTCGGACATCGACAACGTCTACTTCAACATCAAGAGCGAGCGGCACTCCTATTACCAGGCTCTGCTGTCACTCGGCGACCGCCGTGTGGCTCCCGCGATTGAAGCCGCTGAGCTCAACGGCGGCCAGTGGCGCCGCGCGGTCGAGGACGCCGACGTGGACGGCGACTTCTTCATCTTCCGCGACCGATCGCAGGATGCGGTGCTGCCGTGGGACATCATCGACGGTGGCATGAAGAGCGCCTTCTTCCGCGCCGAACTCGAGAAGAGCTCGCGCGCCGAGTGGACGCTGCCCGCCAAACGGGCCAGGGAAACCATCACGCTGCTACCCGTGTTGTCGTAGCGACAGCGCGTGCTTGCCGTGCCGCGCGCGGACCAGTCAGCTTGCGACCGCGACCTCCGCGGCATGTTCTGCGTATGCCTGCAGAATCTGGTCGCGCAGCCGGTCCTGCATCGGCCCGTCGCCGACCGCGCGCAGCAACACGAAACTGCGGCTGGCGCCGTTGACCGAGTAGCTGCGTGCAGGAAAGGTGACGTTGCGCCCCGGGCCGTTGCGGCGTTCCCATATGGCGAAGCCCAGGAGTTTGAGCCCAGCCAGCGGGCCATCGGCGAAGTGCAGTTCCGCGTCGGCGAGCTTGCCGGTGGGATTTCCCTTGTCGTTCGGTACGATCTTGATCTCCATGTGACTGTCTCCCGTATACTCGACCTTCATCAAGGCTGATGCCAGCGCGAATTCGGCCTGAAATGCGGGATCGCACAAGACAAGCCGCGGCCCTGACAACTGGAGTTGCCGCGCCGCTCGTGGATGCCCCGATGAACCTTCCCGCGCCTGACCCCGCATTTCATTGGAGTCATGAGACTTGGGGCGCTGCGCTCCGCTGCGATCCGCTCACCCAGGTCGCGGCACACGTGTTCACCACCAGGCAACTGCCGTTGCGTCCCTTCGAGCGCCAGTCCGCGGCATGGGCCGCGGCCGTCCGCGCGGTGGGTGGAGCCGTAGACGACCTCGCCCGCATCAGGCAGGTGCACGGGCGGACAGTGCGCGTCGCGCATGGTGGCGATTCCGTGAGCGTGGGCGCGCCCGATGCTGATGCGATCGTCTCGAGTGCCCCCGGGTGCGTGCTGGCGGTGCAAGTCGCCGACTGCGTGCCGCTCTTGCTCGCAGATCCGCGGACTGGCGCGGTAGGAGCGGTTCACGCCGGATGGCGCGGGACTGCCGCCCGCATCGGACCGGCGGCCGTAGACGCTCTCACGCGCGAGTACGGCACCCAGCCGGCTGACCTGATCGCGGCGGTGGGACCAAGCATCGGGGCCTGCTGTTACGAAGTTGGCCTCGAGCTGCCCGACGCCTTTCGCCAGGCTGGCGCGACCGACGTGCAACTGGCGCGCTGGTTCTCGCGTACCGACGGCGGCTCACTCCGGCTCGACCTCTGGGCCGCCAATCGCGATCAGCTCCTCGAAGCCGGCATCCCCGCTGGCCGCATTCATCTGTCGAGCCTGTGCACGCAAACGCACGCCACCGTCTTCGACTCATACCGAGTGGAAGGGCCGAACGCTGGCCGCATGGCCGCACTCATCAGAGTCCCCCGCACACACGATGGGCGCGAAGGACACGAAGCACAGCCCTTCGTGTGCCTTCGTGCAGTTCGTGTTGGGCTGGTGCGGTGAGATAATCGCGCGCTATGGAAGTGCCTTTGACACCCGTCGATTTCCTGCGCCGCGCGCGGAAGCTGTATGCCGGGCGTGAAGCGGTCGTCGACGGCGCGCAGCGCTTCACTTACGCGGAGTTTGGCGACCGCGTCGATCGCTGGTCAACGGCGTTGCAATCGCTGGGCGTGCAGAAGGGTGACCGCGTCGCCTACATTGCGCCCAACACCCACGCCAACCTGGAAGGCTACTACGCCGTCCCTCAGATTGGCGCGACCATCGTCCCCTGCAACTTCAGGCTGACCGCGGACGACTTCGCGTATCTCATCGAACACAGCGGCTCCCGACTCGTCTGCGCCCATCCGGATCAGATGGGCGCCATCGATCAGGTGCGCGACCGGCTCCCGCGCTCCACCCAATACGTCGCCCTAGACGGCCCGCGCGCGGGCTGGCTCGATTACGAGCAACTGCTGCGCACCACCGCGCCAGCACCACAACGTCCGGTCATCGACGAACGCGATTTGCTGTCGATCAATTACACGAGCGGCACCACGTCACGCCCCAAGGGCGTCATGATCACGCACCGTAACGCGTACATGAATGCCGTCGGCACGCTCGTGCATCTGCCGATGCGCGTGGGCGACCGATACCTGTGGACCCTGCCGATGTTCCACGCCAACGGGTGGACCTTCACCTGGATCGTCACGGCGATAGGCGGCACTCACGTGTGCCTGCCCAAGGTCGATCCTGCGAAGGTGTACGAGCTGATTCGCACCGAGCGCATCAGCATGTTGTGCGCCGCGCCGACGGTGCTGATTGGGCTGGCCAACGCCGATCCGGCCGTGTGCGCCAACGCGCCACGAGGCGTACGGGTGGTGACAGCTGGCGCCCCACCGGCCGCGGCAACGATCCGCACGGTGGAAGAAGATCTGGGATGGACGGTGACACAGGTCTATGGGCTCACCGAAACCTCGCCGTTCATCACGGTCTGCGAGCCTCGTCCCGACCACGACGCCCTGGCGATCTCCGACCTCGCACGGATCAAAGCGCGGCAGGGCGTGGAGTTGATCACATCCGGCGAATTGCGCGTGGTCGACATCGAGGGCGCTGACGTCCAGAACGACGGCGCGACACTCGGCGAGATCGTCGCCCGCGGCAACGTCGTCATGGCCGGCTATTACAACGATCCGGAGGCTACCGCGGCAGCCATTCGCGACGGGTGGTTCCACACCGGAGACGCCGCCGTGGTGCATCCGGACGGCTACGTCGAAATTCGCGATCGGATCAAGGACGTCATCATCAGCGGTGGCGAGAACATTTCATCCGTCGAGGTCGAAGCGGCGTTGCTCGCGCATCCGGCGGTCATGGAGGTTGGGGTCGTCGGCTTGCCGCACGAAAAATGGGGTGAGGCGCCCTATGCTTTCGTGGTGCTGAAGGCAGGCGCCGCCGCTTCGTCCGAGGATCTGCGCGCGTATTGTCGCGCGAAGCTCGCGCATTTCAAGGTGCCACACGCGTTCACATTCGTGACCGAGCTGCCACGCACGGCCACCGGCAAGATTCAGAAGTTCGTCCTGCGCAACAACCGCCCGAACATGAGCGCGCAATGAAGCGCGCCTCTTTTATTGCCCTGTCGCCGGGCTGATGGTCGCCTTCACCTCCGACACGCTGTCGGCGGGGAAGCCGCCGCGTCTGGCGTGCTCGCGGATGATCTCGGCATCGGGAGCGGTGTAGACGCAATAGAGCTTGTCGCCGGTGACGTAGCTCTGTTCCCACTTGATGGTGGGGCCGAGCTCGGAGAGCACGCTGTTGGATTTCTGTGACAGCGCCTTGAGCTGATCGGGCGACAGGCTTCCGGCACCAGGCACGGTTCGTTCGATGACGTACTGCGGCATCAATTCTCTCCTCGGGAATGCGCCATCTTACGGGAACTGGCCGTTCTGGTCCATCCCGAGGTTTGACAGGTGGTCGGCTTCCTGATTGAGCTCGCGGCGCACGTGCTCGAAGGTGACGTGGCCGATGGCGTCGGCCAGGCGCCGCGCCTTCTGGTTCAATGGGATCAGCCCCTCATGCTTCACACGATACTTGCCGAGCATCTGTTGCACGATGAGCAGCGAATCGGATTTGACGTGCAGGCGTCTGTGGCCATGCGCCAGCGCCCACTCGAGCGCGGCGATGAGGCCCTGGTATTCCGCCACGTTGTTGGTGTTCAGGCCGATGCCGGCGTAGAGCTCGGCGAGTACCTGCCCGCCGGCATCCTTGATGATGGCGCCGTATCCCGCCGGGCCAGGGTTGCCGCGGGCGCCGCCGTCCACATTGGCGGTGATCACGATGGACGTTCGTAATCGCGCTGGCGCGATTCGGCGGCCTCGAGCGAAGCCTTGCCGGCGGCCGATTGCTCACGCACGCCGGCAAAATACAGGATGCGCTGGCAATGGTCGCACTGCACGATGCCTTCGTTCTTGATGATGGTGTTGTACACCTGCGGGCGCAGGCGCACATGGCAGATGGTGCATTGCCCGTTCACGGCCTGCGCGACGGCGATCCCCTGGCGGGCCTTGCGCACGCGCTCGAACAGCTCGAGCGATTCACGGCTCATGTCGGGGACGATGGCCCCGCGATCCTGATTGCTCTGGTCGAGCACGGTGCGCTTGTCGGAGGTCTCGGCCAGGATCGCGGCCCGTTCGGTCGCCACGCTGGATTCGTCCTTCTGGAGTGTCGCTTCGGCGGCCTTCAACCTGATGGCGAGCTCGTCGGCTTCCATCATGTTGACGAGAATCTTCTCCTCGACCCTGCTGACTTCGGCTTCCATGGCCGCAATCTGGTGCTGCATGGCGTGGTATTCGTCGTTGGTTTTCACAGCCATGAGCTGTTCTTTGTACTTGCTGTGCCGCTGCTGTGCGGACGCCAGATCGTTGTCGAGTGAGCGCCGCCGCGAGTGATTGTCGGCAATCGCCTGCTTGGCCGCCGCCACCCCCTCGCGTGACGCACTCAACTTGGCGTCGAGCGCGGCAATCTGCGCGGGCGCCTCGGCGATGCGCTTCTGCGCCTCCGCCGCTCGTGTTTCGATCTCCTGCAGCTTGACGAGACGCTCGAGTTCAGGCGACATAAGAAAGTTCAAAGTTCAAAGTTGAAAGTTCAAAACCACGGGTTCGTTCAAGCGCAGCATTCAGGTCCATTTAACGTTTCAACTTTGAACTTTGAACTTGCAACTTTGAACTTGTGAGTGGGCCCACCTGGATTCGAACCAGGGACCAACCGATTATGAGCCGGCCGCTCTAACCGCTGAGCTATGGGCCCGTAGACCTCTACGAAAAAAAAGGCGGTCCGTTAGGACCGCCCCTCGAGAAATGCCCGGAGCTTTCGGCTCCGTGACGGGTGACGCAGCTTGCGCAGCGCCTTGGCTTCAATCTGCCGGATACGCTCGCGCGTGACGGCGAAGTTCTGGCCGACCTCTTCGAGCGTGTGTTCGCTGCCGTCGCCGACGCCGAAGCGCATCTTGATGACCTTCTCTTCGCGTGGCGTCAGGGTCTTGAGCACCGACTCGGTCTGTTCCTTGAGATCGAGGTTGATGACGGCTTCCGACGGCGACACGGCCGACCGGTCTTCGATGAAGTCGCCGAGATGCGAGTCTTCTTCTTCGCCGATGGGCGTTTCCAGTGAGATGGGCTCCTGGGCGATCTTGAGGACCTTGCGGACCTTGGCCACCGGGATGTCCATGCGCCGGGCGATTTCCTCGGACGTCGGCTCGCGGCCCAGTTCCTGCACCAGGGCGCGCGACGTGCGAATCAGCTTGTTGATCGTCTCGATCATGTGGACCGGGATGCGGATGGTCCGCGCCTGGTCGGCAATCGCGCGCGTGATCGCCTGGCGGATCCACCACGTCGCGTAGGTCGAAAACTTGTAGCCGCGGCGGTACTCGAACTTGTCCACCGCCTTCATCAGGCCGATGTTGCCTTCCTGAATCAGGTCGAGGAACTGCAGGCCGCGGTTGGTGTACTTCTTCGCAATCGAGACGACCAGCCGGAGGTTGGCCTCGACCAGTTCCTTCTTCGCCTGTTCGGCCTTGGCCTCGCCCGTGTAGATGGTCTCGAGCGTGTGGCGCAGGTCCTCGGCGCTTTCCTCGAGGTCTTCGGTGCGGCGCTTGATCTCCGCGCGCAGATCCTTCTGCTGCTTGAGCAGATTCCTGCGGTCTTCTTCCTTCAGCTTCGGGCGCTTCGTCTTGGCGAGCAGCGTCTTGTTGACCGACTCCAACTGCCGCTGCACCCGCAGCACGTCGTCCACGATGTCTTTGACTTCGTCGATCAGCTTGCGCTTGACGATCTCCGTGAACTCGATCTTGCGAATCAGCTTGGACGTCTCGACCTGCGCGCGCATGAACTTCCAGTGCGCGCGGCGGTACTTCTTCTTGTCCTTCTTGAGAATCGGCTCGAGCTTCTCGGCCATCTTCTCGGAGTTCTGCCGCGCCCTGCGCACGGCCTCAACCTGCTTCAGGAACTGCTGCGCGCGCTCTTCGATGCGGTCGTCCGTGATCTCTTCGTCGTTGAAGATGACCAGCTCGCGGATGGTGCGATCGCCCGCGCGCAGGGCGTCGCCCATGCGAATGACGGCCTTGGTGATGGCCGGCATGCGCGAGATCGATTTGATGACCGAGAGCTTGCCTTGTTCGATGCGTTTGGCGATGGAGACTTCGCCCTCGCGAGTCAGGAGCGGCACCGTGCCCATCTCGCGCAGATACATGCGGACGGGGTCGTTGGTCTTGTCCAGGGCGCCGGGCGTGAGATCGAGTTCGGGACCTTCGCCGTCCTCCCGCTCCATGCCGTCGCGTCCGTGATACGCCTTGTCGGTATCGACCAGGTCGATGCCGGCGGCGCCGAACGCGGCGAACAGCTCTTCGAGATCCTCGGGCGAAGCGGTGAGATCTGCCGGCAGCAGATCGCTGACCTCGTCGTAGAGCAGGTACCCCTTCTCCTTGCCGACCAGAATCAGCTGGCGGACCTCGTCGAAGCGTTCCTCAATCGACAGGCCCGGTTCTTTCTTCACCATGTTCTCTTTGAAGTTCTCTTTGAAATTCTCTTTGAGATTTTCTTTGAGCGTGTTCTCTCGAGCTCTAGCCATGCATTCTCGTAGGAACCAGCCAACCCGGTGCAATCGCCACGCTGTGCCAGCGTGGTGGAACGAAGCCATGGGGTGGACTGGTGGGAAAGCTATCTATTATATGCGTCCCGTGGGCCGCGTCGTGCCAGTTCCAGCTGGCTGCGAAGTTCGTTCTTCAGGCGCAAAAGTTGACTGAGGGCCTCGGCCGAGCGGCCCTCGCCGGCCCGGTCGATGTCGCGTTGTATCTCCGCTAATTGTCGTTCGATTCTGCCAAAGCGCAAGACCTGCACACACTCGTGCAAATCCAGCGAGGGTGGAAACCCCGAACTGGCCACCGTGGCCAGCAGCTGCGCCTCCTCGTCGCTGAGCCGCTCCATCAGCGCCGCAGGCACCAGATCGGCGTCCAGGTCGCGCAGCGTGAGTGCCTTTTCCAGCAAATCCTGCGACCTAAGTCCCTCCACGTCAAGAGGTTCCAGCTCTCGCAGGATTGGCGCGACATCCGCCGGCGCATGCACCAGCGCCCAGAGCAACCCCTTCTCGACATCCCGCAGCGGGCTCGTCCTGGCGCGCAGGTGATCCACGGACACGTCGGTCCGGCGGGCCACGGCGGCCTTCCGAATCTCCATCCGGACGACGTCTTCGGTCACGCGAGCCTTGTGGGCGAGGCGGTCGGCGAACTTGTCACGCTCCGCGGCGTCAGGGATCCGGGCCGCCACGGCCAGCATCTTTCGCAGAAATTCACGGCGGGCGTCGGCCCTCGTCAGGTCCTGGCCAGCGGCTGCGCGGTCAAGGAGGAAGTCCAGATACTTGCGGGATTGTTTCAATTGCGCGACATAGGCCTCGCGCCCCTGTTTCTGGACGTAGGTGTCCGGATCCAGTCCGCCCGGCAGCAGTGCAACGTTGACATCGAAGCCCTCGCTCACCAGAAGCTCACAACTTCTCTCG
>Ga0136627_1000524_pt1 | contig 14429 bp, 14 predicted proteins | sample AntDrymUQ4892206_2_FD_104652 | JGI IMG/M metagenome (GOLD analysis project Ga0136627, IMG submission 104652) | Polar desert sand microbial communities from Dry Valleys, Antarctica - metaG UQ489 (22.06) | ecosystem: Environmental > Terrestrial > Soil > Desert | place: Antarctica: Dry Valley... | reverse complement strand
AGGACGATGGCCGTCTCCTGTCGCTGCGCTGGACGCGCTACGGTCGAGCCGTGGGGCGCCTCGCCGGCGCGCTCGTAATCACATGAACCGGGATCTTCATGAACTGGTGCTCGAGCGCGATGAGCTCGCCGAGCTCGATCCCGCCGAGCGTCGTCTCGCTCTTCGTGAGTTGCTGGCCGGCAAGGTCCCGCCGGATGAGCTTGGCGACCAGGTCGCAAGCCTCGCCGACACCATCGATGGTTTCGGCCCCCTCAGCGGCTTGATGCGGGATCCGCTGGTGACCGACGTGCTCGTGAACGGCACCGATCCCGTATGGGTCGAACGCGACGGCGTGCTGGACCGTACCGCTGTTCGTTTTCGAGCAACCGACGATCTCAGAGCGCTGATCGAACGACTGCTCGCGTCCGCCGGGGCGCGCGTCGACTCTGCGCGCCCCGTGGCCGATGCTCGCCTCGTGGATGGTTCGCGCGTTCACGTGGTGCTCCCTCCCGTCGCTCCGAGTGGTCCACTCGTGTCCATTCGCAAGTTTCCGCCGAACCGGTTCGGCATCGAGGACCTGCTGCGGTCGGGGATGCTCGACGAGCGACAAGCCGCGCTCCTCGAGGCTCTCGTCGGCGACCGGCGTTCGCTGGCGATCAGTGGTGCGACGGGCACCGGCAAGACAACTTTGCTCAACGCGCTGCTCGGAGCTGTGCCCGCGACTGAGAGGGTCGTTCTCGTCGAGGAAACCCCCGAACTGCATCCCTCTTGCCCCCACTCCGTGTCACTGATCTCCAGGCCCCCGAACGTCGAGAACAGCGGTGAGGTCGATCTTGCAGCGCTCGTCAGGGCGGCGCTCCGGATGCGCCCAGATCGCATCGTCGTGGGCGAGATCCGCGGTGACGAGGCGCTCGCCGCGCTTGCGGCCATGTCCACGGGCCACGAGGGTTCGATGGTGACCGTGCACGCCCGCAGTCCCGACGATGCGCTCGAACGGTTCGTCACGCTGTCACTCCAGGCGGGATCGGGAGCCTCAGAAGCGGCCCTACAGCGACAGGTCACGAGGGCTCTCGATGTGGTCGTGCAGCTGACCAGAAACGGGCGTGGCCGCCGGGTCGTGGCTTCGATCGAAGACGTCGAATGAAGCTGCCGTGGATTCGGTCCCGCCCGGCCGACGCCCTGGGCGAGCGTGCCCGGGCGGTCCGAGCGCTGGCGGGGCTTCTGCGCGCCGGCCTGTCGCCGCGCGAGGCTCTGAGTATCTGGCACGAGGACGTCCCCGAGGCTTTGAGCGAAGACCTAGAGAGGATGGCGCGCAGGATCGCGCTCGGCGAGACCACCACAGAAGCACTCTCGTCGGCGAGTGTCGCTCTGGGGACCGATGCTCAGTCGCTGCAGGTGTTGTTCGGGATGTCGAGCCTGCTCGGAGGAGACTTCACCCGCTCGATCGACGGTCTCGCCGAGACGATCGAGAAGCGCCGGGCCTCGCAGCAGGAGACTCTCGCCGCAGTTGCCGGGATGACGTTGTCGGCTCGCATAATTGCCGGCCTCCCGCTGCTGTGCATTCCGCTTGGCCCCGCCTCCGGGGCTCCGCTCAACGACCCCACCGGATTAATGCTGGTGATTGTGGGAGCGACCCTGGCCGTCACCGGTATGCGCTGGATGCGACACCTGACACCCGAACCGCCTGAAACCGAGGATGGAGTCTGCGCGGCAGCGCGAGCGGTCGCAGGCGCCCTGTCCGGTGGTGCAGGGTTGCACCTCACGCTCGAGACGGCGGCCCGGCATGCTCCGCCCGATGTCCGCGCAGAGCTGCAACACGCTCAAAGGCTCACTCACCTCGGACTGTCGTGGCCGAGCGCGCTTCGGCGGACGAGCAGCGAAGGACTCATCGGAATGTCGGTGGCGCTCGAGCGGGCAACACGTAAGGGGCTGCCGGTCGCGACCGCGCTCGAGGCCTTCGCGCAGTGGCGTGACGCAGAGGCGCAGCGGGCGCTGGATCGCTCGGTGCGCCGGGCCCCCATCTTCATGGCCATCCCGCTCGTGGTGTGTGTCCTGCCCTCTTTTCTATTGCTCGGGGTCGCTCCTTTCCTCCGAGGCCTGGCGTTGTGAACGGTTGGCCCCCGTAGATGCGAGGCTCAGAGGATGCGACGTGTCCTTGCTCTCTTGCTCGCGATCATGATCGTGGCCTCCTGCTCGAACTCCTCAGGTGATGACAACGCCGGCGAGACGACCGAACCGCGCGCTACTCGTCCCCCTGGGTCACCCGAGTTCGCGCGCGGTCGCGTGCTAATAGACACGGACGGAAACTCGGTCCTCATCGACGTGGACGTTGCCGAGACGGACGAGCAACGCGCCTTCGGACTCATGGGGAGGGAGTCTCTGCCGGACGACGAGGGCATGATCTTCGTCTTCTTCGAGGACTCCAACAGTGGCTTCCACATGCGCAACACGCTCATCCCGCTGTCCATTGCCTTCTTCGATCTCGAGGGCGAGATTCTCACCATCCTCGACATGGAACCGTGCGATGCCGCGGACGACGAGGTCTGCCCCACTTACGACCCCGGCGTTACCTACCGGGGGGCCCTCGAGGTCAACCAGGGAGCGTTCGAGCGCTGGGAGGTCGAGGTGGGCGACAAGGTCAATCCTCTGCCTCGGTCCAAATAGTGACGTGCATCACAGACAGTTTCGCTTTTCTCCTCTGACATAGAGGGCATCGACCGGCGCAGTGCCGGTCACCGATCATCGGAGGTGCCCTCGTGCAGCACATCACCGACCGCGTCAAGGCCGTGGCCCACTCTCAGGCCGGACAGGGTGGAGTCGAGTACGTCCTCGTCACTCTTCTCGCCGTAGTCGTAGTCGGCATCATCACGGCGGTAACGAAGTCGGGCGGCTTCGAGGCCGGCATCCAAGGCGTCATCGAGGAGATCTTCGGCCGTTTCATGGACGGCAAGAAGTGAGATCCCGCCATCGTGTGGACGAGCCCGGCCAGGCGACAGTCGAGCTCGTGCTCTGTCTACCGATAATGGCCCTTGTGCTCGGCTTCTTGATCGAGATCGGTCTTCTCGTCGGGGACCAGGTGCGCCTGTGGCATGCAGCGCGTGAGACCGCTCGCGTCGCTATTGTCGATTCGAACCCGGACGAGATCCGCCGCGCCGCCGAGCACGGGGGCCTGGCCCCCGTGGACATCGACGTGGACCCCGAGTTCGCCGACCGGAGCACGGGCCGGCCCCTCACCGTGACGCTGACCTATCGGCCGAGCGGCCGGCTTCCGCTGCTCGGACCCCTGGTCGCCAATCGCACCATGACCTCGTCGGCCACGATGCGACTCGAACAGCCCTAACGGAGAGAACGTGAGCGTTCTGTTCGTCTCCATCGGCCTCGTGCTGTCGTTGCTGTGCGGCACCGTCGTGGTTGCGCTCGGGGGTGCCGCACAGGTTCGATCCAGGGCGCAAACCGCGGCCGACGCGGCGGCGCTCGCCGCGGTGTTCGAGTCGGGGCCCTACGGCGCGGCCGACCCCGCCGGCGCGGCCCGCACCTATGCGGAGGCCAACGATGCCCGGCTCGTCGAGTGCGACTGCGTCCCCGGCGCGACCGAGATGGAAGTCGAGGTCGTTCTCGATGACTTCCATGCGCGAGCGCGCGCCGTCATCGAAGTCGACAAGCTGGCCCCCGCGCTCGTCGGGCTCGGATCTCAGACGACCGCAGGATTAGACCCGGCTCTCGAACGGGCGGTGGCTAAGCTCATCAAGGCGTCGAACGGGCGCGTTTACCTGGTCTCGGGCTACCGCTCGCCCGAGCGACAAGCCGAATTGTGGCAGGAGGCGCTGGCTCGTTACGGAGATCCCGAGGTTGCCGACAACTGGGTGGCCCGCCCGGGAACCTCCAAGCACGAGAAGGGGCTTGCGGTGGACCTCGGCGGAGACCTCGATCTCGGGGCGAGCCTGGTCGCTCATCTCGATCTCCCTCTGTGGCGGCCGATGTCGTGGGAGCCGTGGCATTTCGAGTTGATGGCCTCGCGCGGGTAAGAGAACCCTTCGCGAGGCGGGACACTGGTGCCCGCCAACGGACGAAGAGGGGTTCAGAATGGCAGAGGTCCACCCGCACCGGCTCGTGTCTTCGCTCGAAGAGAAGCTCAGCGCGCTCGAGATCGAGTTTCACGACGCGTACTGGGACTCGCAGGTCGAGGCGACGACTGAGTCGGAGGGCAGGCGGGCCGAGCTCGAGTTGCGGCTGCGGAGGTTCAAGGGAGATCCCGAAGCCCTTCTCAACGTCAACGAGGCGTTGAGCGAAGAGCTGCACGAGCCTGTGCTGAAGCGTCAGCTCGAGGTTCTTCGGAGATCGCTGACCGCCAACCAGATGGATGACTCGGTTCGCTCCCAGGCGGTAGCCGTGTCGAGCGCAATCGAGAGTGAGTTCGCGTCCTATCGCCCCGAACTCGGGGGGCGGCGCGTCTCCGATAACGACATCCTCGACACACTCGGCTCGTCGACCGACGAGGACGAACGACGACGAGCATGGGAGGCCTCGAAGGAGATAGGCGCAAGGGTCGAGGCTCGAGTACGTGACCTTGCCCGTTTCCGCAACCAGGCGGCGCGCGACCTCGGCTTTGCCGACTACTACGGGATGTCCCTGGAGCTGTCTGAGATTTCCGAAGGGTGGCTCTTTTCGTTCCTCGACGACGTCGAGCGTCTGACACAGCAGTCCTTCGCGACCTACAAGGAGGAACTTGACGGGAGGCTCCGCGCCCGTTTTGCAGTCGACACGATCTACCCATGGCACTACGCGGACCCGTTCTTCCAGGAGGTTCCGCCCGATGGGCGCGTCGATCTCGAGTCCGTACTCGAGTCGACTTCGGCCCCCGACCTCACGACGAGAACCTTTGCAGGATGGGGTATCGACTTGAGCCCGGTGTGGGAGCGAAGCGACCTCTATCCGCGCGAGCGAAAGTGCCAGCACGCGTTCTGTCTCGACGTCGACCGCAGCGGCACCGACGTGCGCATCCTGGGCAACGTCGTGCCCGGCGAGTTCTGGACGTCGGTGATGTTGCACGAAGCGGGTCACGCGGCATACGACCTCATGATCGATGAGCAGATCCCCTATCTTCTTCATCGCCCGGCCCACACCTTCGTGACGGAGTCGGTTGCAATCCTGGCCGGCCGCCTCGTTCGTGACCCGTCGTGGTTGAGCGAGGTCGCCGGAGTCGATCGCACCAGAGTCGAGGAGGTGGCCGAGGATCTTCACCGCACGAGCGCAGGGCATGAGTTGCTCATGGCTCGGTGGGTCCTGGTCATGGCTCACTTCGAGCGCGAGCTGTACTCGGACCCAGAGGCCGACCTCGACTCGCTGTGGTGGGAGATCGTCCAGCGCTTTCAGTTGGTGACCCCGCCCCCCGATCGCAGCGCACCCGACTGGGCCGCGAAGGTTCACCTCGCGGTCGCTCCCGTCTACTACCACAACTACTTGTTGGGATCGGTATTGTCCTGTCAGCTCGAGAGCGAGATCGTTGCCGCGTGCGGAGGTTTGATCGGCGTGCGCGACGTCGGCCGGTGGCTCACCCAACGCGTCTTTCGAGGTGGCCAACTCATTCGCTGGGATGCGCTCGTCGAGCAAGCCACGGGACGTCCCCTGGCCGCCGACGACTTCGCTCGTTACGTCAAGCTCTGAGGGGCGACTACAGCGAGCCTTTCTCCTTGAACCTGGCGTAGATGGATTGTGCCCCCGGCTGAATGAACACGACGCTGGCGGCGCCGACCGAGCCGACCCGAACCGGGACGGTGACGTTGGAGACGTCCGGGGGCTTCACCTGCGAGGTCAGGACCGCGAGCTCGAAGAGCTCTTGGGGAGGGATGTCCAGGCGGGTCCACTTGCGGGCGACGCCCATCCACTCGAAGAACGTGGCCGGGTTGGCCTCGACCTCGGTCCTGAACTTTCGCAAAAGACCAAGCAGAAATCTTCCCTGATTGGTCGTGCGGGCGACGTCGCCGCCGCCGAGGGTCTTTCTCGTTCGAACGAAGGCGAGCGAGTCCACGGCGCTGAGCTTCTTCGTGTTCGGCGGAATATCCACCCCCGAACCGCCCGGGTCGGACATCCCCTGCGGGACGCTCACCGGCACCGCCCCACCGAGATCTCTGACGGCAAACTGGAACCCCACGAAGCCCGTCAGGAGCCAGTAGTCGATTTGGATCCCGGTGATGCCCTCGACCGTGCGCGCCACGAGTTCTGGGCCCCCTCGATTGAGCGCTTCGTTGATTCGCGCCGAGCCCGCGCCGGGGATACTGACCCACGAGTCGCGCGGGAAGTTGAGGATTCCACCCTTCATGGTGTTCGTGTTCACACCCACGAGATGGATTCCGTCGGCTCGTACCCCGTCGGGGTTGCCCGAACGGGCGTCGCTCCCGATGATCAATACGAATATCTTTCCGTCCTTGGGCTGATGCTCTGCGTGCACCCGCCCCCCCGTTATCGGCGCGGCGGCGCTGTCGAAGCTGTCACCGGCAAAAGGAACCAGGACGCAGACCGACGCGATCAAGATGAGGAGTGCCACGGCCCGTTTGATCACGAGCGCTCACCCTTCTTGCCCTGACCCTTGTTGCCCTGACCCTTGTTGCCCTGACCCTTGTTGCCCTGACCCTTGTTGCCCTGACCCTTGTTGCCCTGACCCTTGTTGTCCTGACCCTTGTTGTCCTGACCCTTGTTGTCCTGACCCTTGTTGTCCTTGGGCTTGGCGTCGTTCTTCTTGAAGGGTTTCTGGTCGACCGAGAAGCCGAAGACCTTCCACTTCGCCCCGGTGCGGGCTGCATAGAGGGCCGAGCGGTGGTCCACGGCGAACCGACCCTTGTCATCATCGCCGAGCGCGATGATCCGAACTTTGAGTGTGGCGCGCGCGTTGCCGTCGATCGCGATACGGGCCACGCGCCGTCGAACCCTCACGTCGTCGGCGCCCCTGGGAACACCGACCCGTGCGCGCAGATAGGACTTGCGGGCGCTTGGCGTGAAACTCGTTCTCAGCGCTTTCTCGCGTTTCCCCGGCGAGAGGAAGAGCGCGTCGAAGACGGCGCGAGTCATTTCACTTAGTACTCGACGTTGCTTCTTGAGCGACGCTTTCTCCGGCTTGGTGAGTTTCCCGGTGAACGCGGCGCGCTCGGTTGAGATCTTCCAGCGCGCCTGTTTGATGTCGGGGTCACCAATGCTCCCTGAGGGGGGGCCGGTTCGACCGGGTGGTGGGGAATCCTCGTCGTCCGGCGCCAGCGCGAGGGCGGTTACCGCCACGCCTATGACCACCAGGAGCGCGAGGCCCCCGAGCCACCATGGCCTTTTCTTGGACGCACGGGTGCTCAACTCTGTCATTCCTCCTAAGACGGGCTGTGAGACGAACGCGTCGTGGTGGGTGCGCCTCTCCGCTCCCCGATCGCCCGCGTGAATTCGTGTTCCGTGCAGAGGTTAACCACGGATTCTTCGATATCGGCGTATTTTGCTTGCTTCGCCGAAGAGGTTCACCCGACGGTCTCGGCGGTATGCTGACGCATCTTTACCACTGGACGCGCACTAGAAAGCGAACCACAGGGCAACGAAAGGAAACGAACTCATGGAACTCGGGATCGATGTTTCCAAGGTCGATTCGCACGCCGTTGTAACGGTCGCCGGCGAGATTGACGTCTACACCGCTCCCAAACTGCGGGAGAAGCTCATCGAGCTCGTCTCGGAGGGAACCTACGACGTGGTCGTGGATCTCGAAAAGGTGGACTTCCTCGACTCGACGGGGCTCGGTGTCCTTGTGGGGGCGCTCAAGCGGGTCAAGGCCCACGACGGCAGCCTCGCCCTGGTCTGTACACAGGACAAGATTCTGAAGATCTTCAAGATCACAGGCCTTACCAAGGTCTTCCCCATTCACTCCTCGGTGGACGAGGCCACGGCCGGCTAGTGCGCCTGGGAATGGCGTGACTCAGGTCGAGATCGAGATACCGTCCCGCTCCGTCTTCGTCGGGGTGGTGCGGCTTGCCCTGGCGTCGCTTGCTCGCTCGGTGGGGCTCTCGGAGGAGTCGGTCGACGATCTCAAGATCGCCGTCGGCGAGGCCTGCGCCAACGCCGTTATCGCCGCCGAAGAGACCTCACCCGAGACGCCCGTGAGCGTCAACTGGAAGCAGGAGCCGGAGCGCGTGGTCATCGAGATCGGGGGCCGGGGCCGGCCGTACGCGCAGGACGGCGACGGACCCGAGGGGGATTTCGCCGCACGCATGAGGATGTCGCTCGATTTGCTCGAGAGCCTCGTGGACTCCTGCGAGGTCGCGGCGCGGCCCGAGGGCGGGATGTGTGCCCGGCTCGTCATCAACCTCTAGCCACAGGGCCGGGCGGTCCCGGACCCTGATGGCGAAAGCATTCCCCAGGCTCAATTGACCTTTCGACGGTCGTGGATGTATCTTTTGCCGAGCCAAAATATGAACATCTCACTGTCGAAATCCGATCGGGAAACGCTTAAGGCGATTTACAGGCTGACGCGCGAGGGGGCCGCGGCGCACACCGGCGCGCTTGCCGAGTCGCTCGGGATCTCCCCCGGCACCGCCACCGCCGCCGTAAAGAAGATCGCGGAGCGGGGCCTGGCGCAGCACCAGCCCTACCGGGGCGTCGAGCTGACGCCGGAGGGACGGCGCGTGGCGGTACGCGTCATCCGGCGACACCGGATCGTCGAGCGCTTTCTCGCGGACATGCTCGGCTACGCGTGGAACGAGGCCGACCGGCTGGCCGGCTCCTTCGAGCACGAGCTTCCACAGGAGGTCGAGGACCGCCTCTTCGTGGCCTTGGACCGGCCCGCGACCTGCCCCCACGGGTTTCCCATCCCCGACCTCGACGTAGTCGAGATTCCTGAGATGCCGCCTTTGTTTGCGCTCGAACCCGGCATGAGCGCGGTCGTGGCGGTGCCGGGATCGACCGACCCGGATGTCATCGAGTTTCTCGACAACATGGGCCTTCGACCGGGAGTGCGCGTCGAGGTACAGGAGAAGCACCCATTCGACGGTCCGATCGTGGTGCGCGTCGACGGCAAGGACCGCACGATCGGCGAACGAGTCGCCAACGAGATCTTCGTCAGAGTCACGGAACCGAAGAGCACGTCGAAACTCAGCAAGAAAGAGACGGCATAGGGGCGCCCGCAATAGCGGGAAGACAAAGGCGATTACGCCAGAAGGGAGAACCATGCAGCACTTGCTCGCAGCCGAGGGGGGATACCAGGAGTTCACTCTCGGCGGCGCGGAGTGGTTCTGGCTCATCTTTTCGGCCGTCACGGCGCTCGTAGCGCTCGGAGTTGGCTTCGGGCTGATGCGCGGCGTGCTCGCCGCGGATCAAGGCACGCCGAAGATGATCGAGATCGCCAAGGCGATTCAAGAGGGGGCCTTGGCCTATCTCCGCCGGCAGATGAAGACGATCGCGCTGATCACGATTCCAGTGGGGCTTATCGTGTTCGTTACCTCGACCGCAATCGTGCGTCCCGACTCGGCGGGCGGCGGTGAAGCACTGAGCTTCTTCCAGTCTGGACTATTCCGCACGCTGGCGTTCCTTGCAGGATGCATCATGTCGGGGGCGACCGGCTTCATCGGTATGAGCCTGGCGGTCCGAGGAAACGTGCGGACGGCCGCGGCAGCAAAGACCGGGTCGCTGCCGGCTGCTCTCAAAGTGGCGTTTCGCACCGGGGGCGTCGCCGGGATGTTCACGGTCGGCCTTGGTCTTCTGGGCGCCACATTGATCATCATGGCGTTCCAGAACACGTCCAGCTCCATACTCGTCGGGTTCGGCTTTGGCGGTTCGCTCCTTGCGCTGTTCCTTCGAGTCGGGGGTGGAATCTTCACGAAGGCTGCGGACGTCGGCGCGGACCTCGTAGGAAAAGTCGAGGCTGGCATTCCCGAGGACGACCCCCGAAACCCCGCGACGATCGCCGACAACGTCGGTGACAACGTCGGCGACTGCGCCGGCATGGCGTCAGACCTCTTCGAGTCCTACGAGGTGACGCTCGTCGCCTCGATCATCCTCGGCGTCGCGGCCTTCAATGCCATCGGTCGTCCCGAGGCTGCTGTTGTGGGTCTGATATTTCCCGTCATCGCCCGCGCCGTCGGAGTGCTGGCCTCGATTGTGGGCGTCTACCGGGTCAAGGCGACGGATCAGGACAAGTCCGCCATGGCCCCCATCAATCGAGGCTTCATGACCGCCGGCATCCTGACCATCATCGGCACCGCCGCGGTGGCCTTCACATACGTCGGCAACGAGACCGAGTTCAACGAGGGAACCATGATGTTCTTCGCCGTCGTCACCGGCCTGGTGCTGGCGCAGGTGGCGAGTCGCCTCACCGAGTACTTCACCTCGACCGAGAACGCGCCGGTACGTGAAATCGCCGAGGCGACCCGCACCGGGCCCGCGACCACGATTCTCTCGGGGTTCTCATCTGGGCTCGAGTCGTCGGTCTACGCGATCATCGCCATCGCAGGTGCGCTTGGCATCGCCATTGCGCTCGGTGGCGGCAACCTGCAGTTCTCTCTCTACCTGGTCGCGCTGACCGGTATGGGGATGCTCGCCACGACGGGTGTCGTGGTGGCGGAGGACACCTTCGGTCCGGTCGCCGACAACGCGGCCGGTATCGCCGAGATGTCGGGTGAGTTCAAGGGCGAGCCAGAGAAGATCATGGTGAGCCTCGACGCGGTCGGCAACACCACCAAGGCGGTGACGAAAGGTTTCGCCATCGGTTCCGCGGTCATCGCGGCCGTCGCCTTGTTCGCCTCCTACATCGAGACGATCGGCATAGAGAAGGGCATCGTCGACGCGGGTGGTGCGGGGGCCGAGGACCTCGTCAACAACCCGCTCACCTCGATCAACGTCGCCGATCCCAAGACCTTCATCGGTCTGTTGATCGGTGGGTCCATAGCGTTTCTTTTTAGCGCCCTAGCCATTCGCGCAGTGGGTCGCAGCGCCGGCATCGTGGTTCAGGAGGTGCGCGAGCAGTTCCGTCTTAAGCCGGGGATCATGAATGGTACCGAGCGGCCCGACTATGGCCGGGTCATCGACATCTGCACGGCCGCGTCGCTGCGCGAGCTCGCCACACCGGCGCTTCTCGCGGTGCTCAGCCCGATCATCGTGGGCTTCGGGATCAACTACTTTGCACTGGGTGCGTTCCTCGCCGCGGTGATTCTCACCGGCCAGCTCATGGCCAACTTCTTGAGCAACGCCGGTGGCGCATGGGACAACGCAAAGAAGTACATCGAGGACGGGCACGAGGGTGGCAAGGGATCTCCGGCCCACGAGGCTTCGATCATCGGCGACACCGTCGGCGATCCCTTCAAGGACACCGCAGGCCCGGCGCTCAACCCGCTGATCAAGGTGATGAACCTGGTGGCGCTGCTGATCCTCCCTGCGGTCATCGCACTCGAGAACAGCGGAATGCGGTTCGTGATCGCGGGAGCTGCAACTCTCGTTCTGGCGGGAGCCATCGCGTTCAGCAAGCGTCCGACCACACTCGGGCAAGGCGAGGGAGACACCGCGAAGGTTGAGGCGCCGGTCGCGGCCGACTGAGGCGATGGTCACCGCTCCGCATCCGAGAGGCCCTCGTCAGGGGGCCTCTCCCGCGGAGCGCCCGGCTGCGTGGCGACCGGCGAACGTCGCGATGTTGTCCCGGCCTAGGTCTGACATTTCATGGGGTATGTATCAGTGTGGGTAAGCTCGTCGCCATCGGATCCCGTGGGCGGGGTCCGCCTGACAAGGGGAGATATGGATGAGGCGAGCTCTCGTCGTTCTCGTTGCTCTCGTAGCGCTGGGGGCGCAGGTGTCATACGCAGCCCCAGGCGCGAGCGGAGCGGGGAAGTACATCGTCGTGCTGAAGGACTCGGCGGATTCATCTTCCGTCGCAGAGAAGCACAGCAGCAGGTACGGAGCACGGGTGGCCCATGTCTACAAACATGCGCTCAAGGGCTACGCGGCAACCGTTCCCGATTCCCGTATCGACGAGCTCAGGGCCGACGACCGGGTCGTGTCGGTGTCTCGGGACCAGAAGGTGACACTCGCAGCGCAGACGCTGCCCACGGGAATCGACCGCGTTGACGGAGAGCTCAGCACCACCGTTGCGGGCAACGGATCCAGCAGCGTCAACGTCGATGTGGCCGTCATCGACACCGGAATCGACGTCGACCACCCCGACCTCAATGTGGTCGGAGGCGTCAACTGTTCTACGGGCAGGAGTTACGACGACGGCAACGGACACGGAACCCATGTTGCGGGAACCATTGCGGCCAAGGACGACAGCAACGGAGTGGTGGGCGTTGCACCGGGGGCACGGCTGTATGCAGTGCGTGTCTTGAACAACCGAGGAAGCGGCTCATTCTCGAGCATCATCTGCGGTGTCGATTGGGTAACGGCGCGCGCGGGAACCATCGAGGTCGCAAACATGAGCCTTGGCGGTTCCGGCACCGACCCGAGCGGCTCGGGATGCTCGACCGGCAATGCCTTTCACGACGCGGTCTGCAAATCGGTCGCCGCGGGTGTGACCCACGTCGTCGCGGCGGGCAACAGCTCAGCCGACGCTAAGAACTTCGTCCCTGCTGCTTTCGACGAAGTCATCACCATCAGCGCGTTGGCCGACTTCGACGGTGAGCCCGGCGGTCTCGGAGCTGCCACTTGTCGCTCCGATGTGGACGACACCTTCGCCAATTTCTCTAACTACGGTGCAGATGTCGACCTGATCGCTCCTGGGGTGTGCATCGAATCGACTTGGAAGGGCGGCGGCTATAACACCATTAGCGGCACCTCGATGGCGTCTCCTCACGCTGCGGGGGCCGCGGCTCTTTATCTCTCGACCCGTCCGGGAACGTCCCCGGCAACGGTGAAGTCTGCACTGCAGGGGGCCGGAACGCTCGATTGGAACAACGTCGACGACCCGGATGGGATCAAGGAGAAACTGGTCAACGTCGCCGGCTTCTAAGTTCGGAAGAGGAAATCGTGAAGTGGGGAGGGAGGTGCACGGACCCCCCTCCCCACTAGATTCAAGTAGTCGGGCTCTGAGCTCTAGGCCGCACTTCCGTTTCGACATGATAGGGGACGCTCGCGACGACGACGCCCTTCGCGAACAGCAGGTGGCGTTTCACGATGAATCCCGTTTGACCGTGGAGGATCTGGTGCCGCCTCTTGGCGACCACGAACTCCGGTAGGACGACGGTGACGATGCGGTTGAAGCCGTCCGCGTCGTACTGCTGTATGTAGCTGGTGAGCGACCGCCCGATATCGCGATAGGGAGAGTCTTCGATCTCCAGAGGATGGGGGATGCGAGCTTCGAGCCAGTCGTTCCCGAGTCGCTCGGTGGTCTCGGGATCGAGCCCGAAGCTCACGGCTCGGATGTCCGCAGCCTGCAATGTCTCCGCGTACTCGATCGCTTGCAGGGTTGCGTTGTGCACCGAAGAGACCAGCACGCAGACGTAGTTGCGCGCGGGTTCCTGAGCCTCGTCGATGCCCGCCTCCATGTCCTCGTTGAGCACGGGCACGTCGAGCACCTGAACGCCCGGCTCGGTGAGGAGCGAGGCCTTGAGCCGGTGCAGTCGCGGGTGCTTGACGATCTCGAAGAAGCTGCGGGTGCCGAGGGTCTCGGGGATCATGAGCGTGAGGAAGTCGTCGGCCCTCAGCTCCCCGCGCTTGGCGCGGATGAACGTCTTTATGGTCTTGGTTCGGGATTTCTCCAGTTGGAGCCGCGTGATTTGTATGTCGGGGGCCAATCGCTTCCACGGAGCCAGGTTCGAGGGATCGAGTGTTACGGCGAAGACCTCTGCTGCTCGTATGGAGCGCGCGTATCCGACGGCGCGCGCCGCTGCGCCATCGACGCGCGGGACCAGGATCATCACGTGCTGGTGACCGGGCCTGCGGTCAACCGGTTTGCGATCGGGGCGTCCCAACTGCCCAGCGAGGCTCTCGTAGTGATCATGAATCGACTTCATCAAGAACATAAGGACGGGAATCATCACCAGCACGATCCAGGCACCTCTGCTGAACTTCGTATAGACGACGACCATGAGCACGATTCCCGTGATGATCCCTCCAAAGCCGCTGATCGCGACCGTCTTGTGCCATCCTCGAGGACGCAGCTTGAACGACCTCACCACCATTCCGGATTGGGACAGGGTGAACGAGATGAAGACGCCGACGAGGTAGAGCTGGATGAGCCGGTTGAGGTCGGAGTCGAAGTACCACACCAGCAGGGAGGCCGCGATCGCAAGGATCACGATGCCGTTGGAGAACACCAGGCGATCCCCCCGGTTCATGAACTGACGGGGCATCAAGCGGTCGGATGCAAGAATTGATGACAGCCGCGGGAAGTCCTGATAGGCGGTGTTTGCCGCCAGAATGAGGATGGCCGCCGACATGATCTGGACGACGAAGAACAAGAAACCGCCTCCAAAGATCGCATCTGCGATCTGAGCCACGACGGTCTT
>Ga0136627_1000523_pt1 | contig 14456 bp, 10 predicted proteins | sample AntDrymUQ4892206_2_FD_104652 | JGI IMG/M metagenome (GOLD analysis project Ga0136627, IMG submission 104652) | Polar desert sand microbial communities from Dry Valleys, Antarctica - metaG UQ489 (22.06) | ecosystem: Environmental > Terrestrial > Soil > Desert | place: Antarctica: Dry Valley... | reverse complement strand
CGAGCTGCCGGTGCTCGGCATGGAGCACATGTACCTCGTGACCGAGGAGATGGCCGAGGTCGCCGCCTACAACCGTGACACCGGCAAGGAACTGCCCGGCGTGATGGACTTCGCCGGCGAGCTGTACACCCGCCAGGAGGGCGGCGGGATGCTGCTCGGCACGTACGAGCAGGACTGCCGACCGTGGCAGCCGAGCACGGCGCCGTGGACGTTCGACATGGAGCTGCTCCCGCCCGATCTCGACCGCATCGCGCCGTCGCTGGAGGTGGCGTTCAAGCACTATCCCGCGATGGCCGACGCCGGGATCAAGCGCATCGTCAACGGTCCGTTCACGTTCGCACCCGACGGCAACCCGCTCGTCGGCCCGATCCGCGGCATCCGCAACTGCTGGGTCGCCTGCGCCGTGATGGCCGGGCTGTCCCAGGGTGGTGGCGTCGGGCTCACGCTCGCCTCGTGGATGACGACGGGCGACCCAGGCGAGGACATCTGGGGCATGGACGTCGCCCGCTTCGGCGACTGGGCAACGCTCGGCTACACGAACGCCAAGGTGCGCGAGAACTACAGCCGCCGCTTCCGCATCACGTTCCCCAACGAGGAGCTCGGCGCCGCTCGGCCGCTGCACACGACCCCGATCTACGACCGCCTCACCGAGCACAACGCGGTGTGGGGAGCCGGCTTCGGGCTCGAACACCCACTCTGGTTCCAGCGTCCCGGCGAGGAGCCGCACGAGGAGGTCACGTTCCGCCGCTCCAACGCCTTCCCCGTGGTCGCCGAGGAGTGCGCCGCGGTGCGAGAGCGCGTCGGCCTCACAGAGTGCTCCAACTTCGCCAAGTACCGCGTCACGGGTGCCGGCTCTGCTGACTGGCTCACGGGCCTGTTCACCAACCGGCTACCGAAGGTCGGTCGGATCAACCTCACCGCGATGCTCAACCGTGAAGGCCGCATCGTCGGCGAGTTCTCCGTCGCCCGCACCGGCGAGGACGAGTTCTTCCTGTTCGGCTCGCAGGTCGCGGAGGTGCACCACTCGCGCTGGTTCCTGTCGCACCTTCCCGACGGCCATCACGGCATCGACTTCGAGGTACTCGGCCTCTCGCTCGTCGGTGTCTCTGTCGCAGGGCCCCGCGCCCGTGACGTGCTCCAGTCGCTGACAACGACGTCGCTCGCCACCGCCGACTTCGCGTTCATGTCGTTCCGCCACATCGACATCGGCATGGTGCCGGCGTGGGTCGGGCGGATGACCTACACGGGCGACCTCGGCTACGAGATCTGGGTCGCTCCCGAGCACCAGCGGGCGCTGTTCGACGCGCTCTGGTCCGCCGGCCAGCCGCACGGCATCGGCCTCTACGGGTTCCGGGCGCTGATGTCGATGCGCATGGAGAAGATGTTCGGCACGTGGTTCCGCGAGTATCGACCGATCTACACGCCGCTCGAGGCCAACATGGATCGCTACCTCAAGTTCGACCACGACTTCGTCGGTCGCGACGCCGTCGAGGCAGAAGCGGCGGCGGGTCCGAAGCGGTCGATGGTGTACCTCGACGTCGACCCCGACCCTGACGATCCCGCCGACGTGCTCGGCGACGAGCCCATCTGGCACGACGGGGCGGTCGTCGGCTGGATCACATCGGGCGCCTACGCCCACCACACCGGTCGCTCGCTGGCGTTCGGGTACGTGCCCTCCGAGCTCGCCGTGCCCGGTGCGGAGTTCGAGGTGGAGATCATCGGCGAGCGGCGACCCGCTCGGCTGCTCGACGAGGCGGCCTTTGATCCTGCCGGAGAGCGGATGCGCGCCTGATGGGACGCGCCCGCGACGTCGAGCGGCGCGCCGAGCTGCTCGACGCCGTCGTCGGCTACCTCGCCCAGCACGGCCTCGCCGGGGTGTCGCTGCGACCAATGGCGAAAGAGCTCGGCGTGAGCGTCAACGCGCTCGTCCACCACTTCGGATCGAAAGAAGAGCTCGTCGTCGAGGCACTCCAGCGTGCCGCCGAGATCCAAGAGGGCATCACACGGCGTTGGTGGGCGCGCGAACCCGATCTCACCCAGGCCGATGTGATGCGCAAGTGGTGGCGGTGGATGAACCGTGACGCCGAGAACCTCGCCCTCGTGCGGCTCGGCATCGAGGCCGCTGCGCTCGACGCCACCGTCAGCGGCCTCCCCGGCGAGGTACGCGCGGCGCAGATCGGCTACTGGCGTGCCGGCATCGAGTCACGCCTGGTCGCCGACGGCGTCCCTGCCGCCGACGCCGCCGTCGAGGCATCGCTGGTGAAGGCGATGTTCACCGGGCTCGTCACCGACCTCCTCGCCAGTGGCCAGCGCCAGCGCCTCACCATCTCGCTCGAAGTCGGCCTCGCCCGGCTCGAGGCTCTGACCAGGGGGCCGAGCCGCAAGCCACCGTCGCCGGCTCCCGCGCCGTCGCCGTCAGCGAAGCGCGACAGGGAGACGAGCGGGCTTGCGGAACACGAGTCCGGTCGCAGCGGGCGCGTCGTCGCCGAGTCGTGACGTCGGGAAGCGACCGAGGAAGGCCGTGAGCGCCCGGCGGGCTTCGAGACGGGCGAGGTCCATCCCGATGCACACGTGCGGGCCCGTGGCGAACGCGAGGTGCCGGCGCACGTTCGGTCGGTGGAGATCGAAGCGGTCCGGTTCGTGGAACTCGCCAGGGTCACGGTTCGCGCCGGCGAGCGAGACGGTCACCATCGATCCCTCACCGATCGTCACGCCGCCGAGCTCGACGTCCCGTGTGGCGTACCGGTCGACGACGGCCGCGGCTGGTTCGAGGCGCAACGACTCCTCGATCGCCGCCGCGCCGAGCGCCGGATCGGCCACGATCTCGTCGCGCACCTCAGGGACCGACAGCACGTGACGAAGCACGTTGAGGATCATCCCCTCCACGGTCTCGATGCCGCCGAACATGATCACGCCGGCGTTGGAGATCACCTCGTCGTCGCTCAGCTCGCCAGTCGCGGTCGAGTCGGTGAGCACCGAATCGGGAGGACGGCCATCTGTGTCGTGCGCAGAGTCGAGGACGGTGCGCAGCTCGGTGGCGAGGCCGGCCATTGCGGCTGCGCCGCCGGGCGTGACGGTGCGTCCTGTTGCAACCCCGGCCACGGAGGCGACGATCTCGCCGTACCAGCCGACGAGTCGGGCCACGACCGCGGGGTTGTCGCCGTCGAGCCCGAGGCTCGTCGCGACGACCGAGGCGGCGAGCTGAGCAGCCAGTGTGGGGCGCAAGTCCACGGTCGTCGCGGTGTCGGCCGCGATCTCGTCGAGCAGTGCTGCGATCTGGGCATCGACGGGCGTCTGGAAGCGATCGAGCACACGGCGGGGCCGGAACGGCTCGACGAACGGCCGGCGGTGACGCATGTGGTCACTTCCGTCGCGCGACAGCATGCTCGGCCCGACGACCTGGGCGGTCGAGAAGCGCGGGTCGTCGACGGTGAACGTCTCGGCGTCGCGCAGCACCTCCACGACGGCGGCACGACTCGTCACGACGAAGGCGTCGAGTGCCGGCACCCAGGTGACCGGTCCGCATTCCCGCATCGCAGCCAGGTGCGGGTGCGGGTCGAGCGTCAGCTGCTCGACCGAGACGTCGCTCGTGCTCAGAAGCGCCAGACTACCGATGGTGCAGGTGACAGAGTGGCTCGACGGGTTCCAACGAAGGCACCGCTGGGCCAGCTTCCCGCTCGGGGTCGTCTACAAGTTCTTCGAGGACCAGGGGCCGTACCTCGCCGCGTTGATCACGTACTACGGCTTCTTGTCGATGTTCCCGCTGTTGTTGCTGTCGTCCTCCGTGCTCGGCTTCGTGTTGCAGGACAACCCCGATCTGCAACAGCGGATCCTCGACTCGGCGCTGAGCCAGTTCCCCATCATCGGTGAGGAGTTGCGCGATCCAGAGGCGCTGCGCGGCAGCGTCGCCGCCGTCCTCGCGGGTGCGGTCATCGCGATCTACGGCACGCTGGGCGTCGCCCAGGCGTTGCAGCACGCGATGAACGTCGCCTGGTCGATCCCCCGCCACCACCGACCGAACCCGTTCCGTGCGAGGCTGCGCAGCCTGCTGCTCGTCACCACAGCCGGCGTCGCCGTCGTCACGACGACCATCCTCTCGGTGCTCGCCGGCTCCACCGAAGACGGCCAGATGTTCGCCGGACCGCTGGCGATCCTCGCCGTGGTGGCCGCTTTCGCGATCAACGCTGCCGTCTTCGTCGCCGTGTTCCGGATCTCTGCGGCGACCACGCTCAGCATTCGTGCCGTCCTGCCGGGTGCCGTCATCGGCGCGCTCATCTGGCAGCTCGTGCAGATCTTCGGCACGGTGTACGCGAGGACCGTCGTCGCCAACGCCAGCGCGACGTACGGCGTGTTCGCTTTGGTGCTCGGCCTGATGGCGTGGATCTTCCTCGCCACATCGGGCGTCGTGCTCGGCGTCGAGGTCAACGTCGTGCGGGCCAAGCACCTCTACCCGCGCGCGCTGCTCACGCCTTTCACCGACAACGTCGACCTGACGGGTGCCGACCGTCGGGCGTACACCGACGCCGTGATCGCGCAGCGGCACAAGGCGTTCCAGTCGATCGAGGTCGACTTCGAGGACGAGGGGCAGCAGGCAACGGCGCGCAAGCTGGCGGCGCAAGAACATCGTCCGCCGGCCGGCGGCGAGCAGCGTCCGCCGGCCGGCGGCGAGCAGCGAGGCGTCGCGCCGCCGGCAAGCCCGACGACGAGCGCTTCGGTGGCCGAATGCGATGATGACACCGCAACACGGAACGAGGACACCACACGATGACACCGGTCACTGACGATCTCGACCGGCTCGCCGACTTCCTCGGGGATGCCCGCACGAGGTCCGCCGTGGTCATCGTGGACGCCGTGGTCGAGTCCAACGGCTACGGCGAGCGCGTGCGAGCGGCTCTGCTGCGGGACGTGGTCGTGTCGACCCATGTCGTCGAACCGGGCGAGCCGACCGCCGCTGCGGTCGATCTCGCCGCCGACGCCGTCCGAGCTGCGGGACGTGGCGCTGCGGTCGTGGCCGTCGGTGGCGGCAGCGTGCTCGACATCGCGAAACTGGCGTCGTCCGTGGCCACGGCCGGCGATCCCGTCGGCGTGTACGCGCTCGGTGCCAGGCGCCTCCCCGCCCGGCACGTGCTCGTCGCGATCCCCACCACCTCGGGAACGGGCTCGGAGGCGACGCGCACGTGCATCTTCAGCGACTCCGCCAATCGCAAGGTGTGGGCGTGGGGCGACGAGCTGTTGCCCGACCTCGTCGTCCTCGATCCGCAGGCGACCGTCACGTTGCCGGCGACGATCACGGCTGCGACCGGTCTCGACGCCTTCGTCCACGCCGTCGAGGCCGCCAGCGGCCAACGCTGCGATGCAGAATCGGTGAAGGCGGCATCGCATGCGATCGCACTGGTCCTCACCTCGCTGCCAGCCGCCGTGCGAGACGGCACGGACCTCGACGCCCGGGCGGCGATGCAACGCGCCGCCCACCTTGCCGGCAACGCCATCGACCGGTCCGGCACCGGCGTCGCCCACGCCATCGGACACGCCCTCGGCACCCTCGCCCATGTGCCCCACGGAGCTGCCGTCGCCGTCGGGCTCGACGCCGCCCTCGCCTGGAACGTCGACGCCGCACACGACCGGTACGTCACCGTCGCCGACGCCGCCGGTGTCCCCGTCGCGGGGCTCGCCGAGCGCTACGAGACGCTGCTCGCCGACGTCGCCTTCGACAACGTTGCCACCGCCATCGGCACAATCGGGTCCGACGCGGGACGCATCGCCGCCACGATGGGCGCCGAGGAGAACCTCCCCATGCTCGACAACAACGCCAGCCCACCAGCACCCGTCGATCGGCACCACCTTGCAGAACGCACACTGCAGCGGTGGACGACGTGGTGCGAACACGGAGGTCGGCGATGACGGCCATCGCCCGCATCGACATCAGCCATCATCGGCTCGCGCTCGACCCGCCTTTTCCTGCGTCGTGGGATCCCCGCCCGCGCACCCACTTCCCGGCGACGGTCGTCCAGGTTCGTGACGACGCCGGCAACGTCGGCATCGGTTCGGGCGACGCGATGCACGGGTTCGCCGGCAACGAGGTCTACTTCATCGGTCAGGATCCGCTCGATCTCGATCGTCACGGTGCCGTGCTCGCCAACCTCGACTTCCACGCCGGCCGCCCGTGGCCGCTCGACGTCGCACTGTGGGATCTCGCCGGCAAGATCCGCGACGAGCCCCTGTGGAAGATGGTCGGTGGGACCTCCAACCGCGTCCGCGCCTACGCCTCGACCGGGGTGCACCGAGCGATGGCGGAGATGGGCCGCATCGCCGAGTCGATCCGCGACGCCGGGTTCCCCGCACTCAAGATCCGCTTCGGCCGCCCTTCGCTCGCCGATGATCTCGCCGCCGTGCGAGCCGTGCGCGACGCCGTGGGCGACGAGCTCGAGCTCATGGTCGACTGCAACCAGGGTTGGCGCATGCCCTACGACACGTCGCCGCCGTGGGACCTCGACCACGCGACTGCGGTCGCCGAGGCGCTCGCCGCCGAGCACGTCTACTGGATGGAGGAGCCGCTCCACCGCGGCGACTACTCCGGCCACCAAGAGCTGCGCCGCCGGGTCGACATCCGCATCGCCGGCGGCGAGATGACCCGGGAGCGCCACGAGTTCGACGAGCTGTTGCGCCAGGACTGCCTCGACGTGTTCCAACCCGACTGCGTGTGCAGTCTCGGCATCACCGGCCTGCGACGCCTTGCCACCGACGTCGCCGCAGCGAGCAAGGTCTTCACGCCGCACACGTGGGGCAACGGCCTGGGGCTCGTCGCCAACGCCCACCTGACGGCCGGCACGGTCGGCGCACCGTTCCTCGAGTTCCCGTTCGATCCGCCGGAGTGGACGACAGCGCGACGTGACTTCTTGCTCACCGAGCCGATCGAGATCGAGGGTGACGGCTGGATCCGGCTCTCGGACCGCCCGGGGCTCGGCGTCACGCTCGACCCGACGGCCCTGGCCCGCACAGCGAGCACCGTCACGTCCTTTTAGCGGTGAACTCTTGCCTGCGTCAGCGACCTCCGCCTACGCCGCGTGTTTCGCTGACACAAGCGATGGGCTCATGTGACCTGGCGGAGGAGACGAGCCAGGTGCGTGGGGACCGAGGTCGGTTGCACCGTCGCGTCGCGGACGATGCCGTCGAAGTGCCTGCTGATGGTGCGGACGTGCTCGACCGATGTCAGCACGAGGTAGAGACCGCCGAGGTAGAGCGCGGCTCGTGAGCGGCCGAACACGGTGACGGGAGCGGCGTAGCGGCGCCCGCCGTCGAAGAGGAACCAGCGAACCGTGGGGTACAGCTCGGTGGTGAGGTCGATCATCCGCTCGAGCTGCTCACGACGAGCCGGCGCACCGAGGCGACGCCACGGGCCCTCACCGCGGGCGAAGCCGGCGAGTGCCTGCACCGACGAGCAGCACTCCATCTCCGTGTCGGGATGGCGCGCCCACGTGAGGTGCGAGGCAGTCGTGGCGATCGTCTGGGCGGCGTCTGGGCCGACCGCGCCCAAGCGCTCGAAGCGGATCACCGCCTCGGACTTGAGGAGGTCGGGCAGCGTTGCAGGTACGAGACGGATCTTGTGGTCGGTCGCTTCTTCGAACCAGCCGAGGAGGCGCTCGTCGACCTCGTTCGGCGATGGTGCCTCGAACGACATGTAGGGCACGAGCTCTGCCTCGAGCGGACCGGCGTTGGAGAGCCCGAGCAGCCAGTCGAGCGACAGGTCGTGGGCTACGGCGAGGCTGCGCAGCGTGTCGATGCGAGGCATCCGGGGATTCGAGGGCGACAACAACTGCGACAGCGTGGTGCGGTCGACACCGGCTCGGCGTGCGAACTCGGTCTTCGATATCCCGCTGCGTTGGATGGCTTCGCCGAGGCGCGTGGCCAACATCCCAGCTCGGAGACCCTCAATATCCATCGTCTGTAGCGTATACGCAACAGACGTGCTGTAAAACTGCAAGCGAAGCCTCGCCACACGGCCTACAAGTGGACATGTGCGACCACCCTCGATCGAATGGCCGACGCTGGCCGTCGCTGGCGCCATCGCCGCCGGGTTCACGATCCTGCTGACGCGCCACGACTCGCTCCCCACTGCCGGCGTCGTGATCGCGCTCGCCGTCCTCGGCGCCTGGTACAACTCGCTCCAGCACGAGGTCGTCCACGGCCACCCGACACCCTGGCGGGTCGTCAACCTGCTCGTCGCGATCACGCCGCTCGGGCTCGTCGACTCGTTCCCCAGCTACCGCCGCACGCACGTCGCCCATCACGCCAACCCTGACCTCACCGATCCGGCGACCGACCCCGAGAGCTTCTACGTCTCGGAGGCGACGTGGGCACGCTGCGGCCCCGTGCGACGTGCGGTGCTCCACGCACTCCGCACCCTCCTCGGTCGCCTGGTGCTCGGTCCGATATTGAGGGCACTGCGCACGATGCTCGACGCGGTCGTCCGCATCCGCACCACCGCTGACGTCGCCCGCCTCGTCGCACACCTTGCCGGCGTGGGCGCGGTGCTCGCCGTGGTCGTCCGGTCAGGCATGCCGGTGTGGGTCTACGTCGTCGGCGTTGCCTGGGGCGGCGGCGCGCTCACCCTGATGCGTTCGTTCGCCGAGCATCGCGAGGAGATGTTCGGGACACGCTCGGCCGTCGTACGCACCGGGTGGACGTGGTCGCTGCTGTTTCTCAACAACAACCTGCACCACACGCACCACGCCCGCCCCGGCCTCGCCTGGTACTCGATCCCCGCCGCCCACCGCCGACTCGACTCCGATGCACGAGCGGCCGCCGGCGCCGGCCTGTACCACGGCTATCGCGACGTGGCGCGGCGCTACCTGGTGCGCCCCATCGATCACCCCGTGTTCGGCGCCGACCGCCACCGCGACGCAATGATCTCGTACTCAACGTCGCCCAGCTCGGACCGCTGATCGTCTCACCCCAGTCCTGATGGAACGTGCGCACGAAGCGCATTCCGCATCGCTCCATCACTCGCCGCGACGCCGTGTTCGCCGTCATCGTCTGACCCCAGACACGCTCGACGGCGAGGACGTCGAACGCCACGGCCAGCACCTCCCGTGCGCCTTCGATTGCGAGACCCTGCCCCCACGACGACCGCACGAGTCGGTAGCCGATCTCGCGCGTTGCGCCGACGGTGTCGGACGGGCGGAGCCCGAACCAGCCGACGAACGAGCCGTCGCGCGAGCGAGCGGTCCAGCGATGGGCGCACTCGCGGCTGACGGTGTCGAGCACCGCGTCAGGCGTGGACGGGCGTCCGCCCGTGATGAACCGCATGACCTCCGGATCGGCGTCGAGGGCGACCAGCTCGTCGGCGTCGGCGATCACCATCGGTGCCAGCACGAGGCGCGACGTCGACCGCACAGGGAGCATCGCGTCAGCCCGAGGCACCGCCCGTGAAGTTCCACGAGGCGAGGTGCACTGCCGGGGCCCACCACCGTGCCGACGCCCACGAGTCGGGCTGCGGCTCGACGACCGAGCCGATGCCGAGCACACGCCCCGGAGCGAGCGCCTCCGGGTACGCCTGCGTGAACCGGAAGTTGCGCAGCGGAGAGGTGATCTCACCGTTCTCGATGAGCCACACCCCGTTGCGTGTCAGGCCCGTTACGGCCAGCTGACGGGGATCGAGGACGCGGGTGTAGAAGAGGTCGGTCACGAGGACGCCGCGAGTGACACCGGCGACGAGCGCCAACGTCGACGCCTGTGCGGCCGGGCCATCGACCTCGCCGTCGTCACCTGCCACGCGATCCGACGGCGACAGCCCGAGCTGCATGCCGAACGCGCCCCACGTCGGCATCGGCGTCCCGTGCCCCGTCGACGTCGCCCCCGCGGCCATCGCCGTGCGCCGATCATGGGGCACTGCGGTCGACACGCCGGCGTCGACGACCGTCAGCCGGCTGCGCGGTGTGCCGTCGGGGTCGTACGCCGAGCCGCTCGCCGGCGCGTCGTCAACGAGCGTCACAGACGGGTCGAGCTGCGCCTCGCCGACCCGCACGAACGACGTGCCGTCGTGCACGGATTTGCCGTTGTAACCGTAGACGGACATGTTGAGCAGCACATCGGCCGTCGCAGCCGGCTCGAACACCACCTCGTAGCGGCCCGGTGGCAGCTCGACGGCATCGACGCCGTGGCGTGCCTTCGCCGCTGCGCGAGCGCCGAGCACGCCACCGTCGATGTCGCCGAGACGTCCCGATGCGAGCCGGGCAACACCGTCGACGCCGTCGAGGCGAGCGACGCCGTCCATCGCCACCTCCGCCGACTGCGTCGTCAGCCGCTGGCCTGCGCTGTTGACGAACGCCCCGGCAATCGCGATCGTCCTGCAGTAGCCGGCGACCTCGAGTCCCGCTGCGGCGTCGATGAACGCGCCGACCCGCTCGGCCCTGTCGTCGGGTGTGGCATCCCAGGACGTGTGATCGACAGCCGCGACGTCGCCCGCTTCGCTCGGCGGGGCGACACCGGGCCAGCCAGGATCGAGCGGCGCAACGGCCACCGACTCCGCCGCGCGCACGGCGAGATCGTGTGCGCCCTCGTCGTCGAGACGTGTCGACGTCAACGTCGCGGTGCGGCCCTCACGGTGCAGCCGCACGCGTGCGCGCAGCACGTCGTCGGCGACGTTCTGGTGGATGCGGGAGTTGGCGAAACGGGTCAGCGAGAGTCGGGTCCGCTCGACCGTGATCTCGACATCGGCGCCGCTCGCCTCCTCGGCGGCGAGCTCGAGCAGCCGCTCGGCGAACGTTGTTTCCTCGCTCACGCCCGCACTCCGTGATCACCGTGGGGGCTGCGCCCCCACACCCCATCACCGTCCGCCTCCCTAGCGGTCGCTCGTCCGGGGAGTGCGGGCATCATGCCCGCACTCCGACCCGCACGTTCTGGAAACGCGCCGGCGATGCGGGGTGGCCGGTGTGGCCGACCTGGCCGGGTTGACCCTTGCCGCAGTTGGGCGTCCCCCACGGCACGATCTCGGACGAGAGCATGTCCATCGAGCGCCAGAACTGCGGACCGATGCCCGTGTACGTCGGGTTGCGCACGAGGCGTCCGAGCTGACCGCCCTTGATCTCGTAGCCGACCTCGCAGCCGAACTGGAAGTTCAGGCGCCGGTCGTCGATCGACCACGAGCGGTTCGACTCCATGTAGATGCCGTCGTCAGTGGCGGCGATCATCTCCTCCAACGTGTGCGGACCGGGCTCGAACCCGACGTTGGTCATCCGCACCATCGGGAGGCGGGCCCAGCCGTCGCAGCGGACGCTGCCGCCGTAGTCGAGTCCGGCGACCGCAGCCGAGTCCCTCCCGGCCAGCACGCCGACCCAGCGCCCCTCGCGCACGGCGTCGCGCGCCGCCGCCGGTGTGCCCTCGTCGTCGAAGCCGAACGATCCGAGGGCGCCGGGGATCGTCGGATCGATCGTGATGTTCATCAGCTCCGAGCCGAACTGCAGTGAGCCGAGCTGGGCGAGGTCGAGCCACGACGTGCCGGCGAACGCCGCCTCCCAGCCGAGGATGCGGTCGAGCTCGATTGCGTGCCCGACGGACTCGTGGATCTGCAGCGCCATCTGCTCGCCGCCGACGATCAGCGTCGTCTCACCGGCCGGGCACGGCGGTGCGCTCAGCAGCGCCCTCGCCTCCTCGGCGACGCGTGGCGCGTTGGCGAGCAGGTCGAGCTCGTCGACGAGCTCCCAGCCTCGCGAGGCATACTGACCCCTCGACGCCGGGTACGACCGGCGCTGTGTCTCGCCGTCGCCGATGGCGGTGGAGGAGATGCCCGCTCCGCATTCCCGGATGTGTTGATCGACTCGGTGCCCTTCGCTCGACACGAGCCACTTGCGCGTGTCCCACACCTGGTAGAGGCCCTCGGCGATGTCGGCGCCCAGCTCACGCATCGTGGCGGTGGCCGACGTCAGCAGATCGCCCTTGTCCGACAGTGCAACGCCGAGCGGATCGATCTCGCACTCGCTCGACCACGATCCGACGGCGGGCTCGAGCGCCACCATCTCGCCTGTCGGGCCGGCGACGCGGGCGCTTGCGGCGGCGATCGCCGCTGCCTGTTGGCCCGCCCGTCGGGCACCGCTGTCCGACGAGTCCGGGGTGGCGAAGAAGCCCCACCCGGACCCGACGAGTGCCCGCACCCCGATGCCCGAGTCCTCGTCCTGGACGAGGTTCTCGATGTCGCCGTCACGCGCCGACATCGATTCATACCGGCGCACCATCACGCGGGCGTCGGCGTAGCGGGCACCTGCGTCGAGCGCGGATTGCACCGCTGCGGCGGCTGCGTCGTACTCCGTCATCGTGACCCGACCCTAGGTGAGGGAAGCGCCAGCGACGATGCCCACGCGGCGCGAGGAGGAAGCGCAGGCGGACGACGAGCCCGCCACTAGGACGTGCACGTGTCCGTGGTGACCAGGTTCGGTCCGAGGATGATCGCGACCCGGTCGAAGATCGACCGCTCCTCGAGGTCGCGCCAGCGCCGGAACTGCTCGTCGTGCTCGGGCGGCACCGTGACGACATCGAACACACGCCAGTCCGACAGGTACTGAGCCAGTCCGTTGGCCGGCATCGACGGATCGGCGAGCACATCGAGCAGCGTCGGGCTCGGCTCCCATCCGAAGAACTCGAAGCCGTCGACGTCGACCGCCACCGACCCGTCGCGCAGGCGATCACCGAACGCCTCGTCCAACGCGGTCAGCTCGGCGGCCTCGGCGGGGGCAAGGCCGTCGACTTCGGCGATCACCTGCTGACCGTCCTCGACGAACGTCGCGAACGGCCCGTCGGCGAGGATCAGGCGAGCTGCTGCGCTGCCGGTCTCGCAGCGCTCGTTACCGAAGCGAGCGAGATTGACGTCGCCAGGCGGGAACGTGTACTCGATCCCCCTGCGCTGCAGCTCGATCAGCATCGTGTACGGGAAGTAGTTCGTGCGCGTCTCGCGGCTGCGGTCGATCACGACGGGACCTTCGATGCCGAGACGGTCGAGCGACGCCCCGAACCGCTCCATCAGCGGCTCACCGACGCGGCCGCCGGCGTCGGGCTCGTCGACGGTCTCGGGGAGCTCGTTGACCGGGCGGAACACGGTGACGGCGACGAGCACGCACGCCGCACCGACGGCGTACGAAACGGCCCGTGCGGGGATCCGCTGACGCACCGGCGCGATCGTCACCACGGCGGCGATGGCGGTGGCGGTGAGCAACAGGCCGATCGGCCACATCCAGTAGTAGTTGTAGGGGACGAACCCGAACTCGGTGTCGGGGATGGCAGCAGCGGCGTAGCACCCGCTGGCGAGCGCCACGATCGACACGATGCCGAGCGCGACGAGGACCCGATGGTGCCGCAACCTGCCCACGACCACTGCGGCGACCATCGCCACGACCCATGCGATGACGACCGCAGCAGCCCGACCCGTGGAGACGACGACGTCGGGACGGAGGTACTCCCCCATGTGACCCGGAAGCCAGAACGGCGGCATCAACGTCGAGTCGGCGACGAAGCGCACCCCCTTCGACCATCCGGCAGCTTCGGAGGCACCGCCGCCCTGGCGCAACACGGTGGACATGTTGCCGACACCGAATGCCTCGTCCCACAGCGTCTGGCCCCAGCACACGACGGCGACGGTGCCGGCGACGACGAGCGGGCGTCCGACCGGGGGGCGGGGGCGCTCGCGCCACCACGTCACGGTCAGGGCGACCCCGCCCGTAACGACGAGCGCGAGCGTCTGGTACACGTACGAGAAGTGCGTCTGGGCGATGAAGCTCGCCACCAGCACCGTCCACGGCAGCGCCCACCATGCCCCCGTCACGATGGCGGCCGTGAGCCACAGCAGGCACCAGAACGGCAGCAGCAACGCCAGCTGCTGGCGCGCCTCGATCAGATTCCAACTGCCCATCGCGGCGTACAGGCAGACCGTGGCGAGCATCGCCCCGACGACACCGACGCGCCCGAGCAGACGGCGGGCGGCGAACCACACGCCGACCACCGCCGCGATGTTGACGAGACCGACGCCCAGCGCCGTGCCCCAGTACGGCCAGATCTTCGTGAACGGCGCAAGCAGGTCGAGCTGCATCGGCCCGAGGTTGTTGAGGGTCTCGCCGACCGTCCTCGACCCCATCGACCACGCCCCGAGCAGCGGATGGTGGTCGGTGAGCACATCGCGTGAGCGCACAGCGAAGTACCCGGCGTCGTACAGCGGCATCCAGCCGTTCGTCGCGGCTCGCACCACGGTGGCGACGATCGGCGCGATCGCAGCGGCGAGCGCAACGAGCTCGACGGCCGGCACGGCGCCGATGCGGCTCCGCATCCCGCCGCTCGCCGGCGCCGTCGATTCGCTCATCCGGCGATGAGCGACGCCATCGCCCAGATCGCGGCCACCAGCCCGACGCCCGCCATCACGAGGCTGCGGATCAAGGGCGCTCGCTCGAGGTTCGACTCGTCGCTCTGCGTCGCGG
>Ga0136627_1000522_pt1 | contig 14477 bp, 14 predicted proteins | sample AntDrymUQ4892206_2_FD_104652 | JGI IMG/M metagenome (GOLD analysis project Ga0136627, IMG submission 104652) | Polar desert sand microbial communities from Dry Valleys, Antarctica - metaG UQ489 (22.06) | ecosystem: Environmental > Terrestrial > Soil > Desert | place: Antarctica: Dry Valley... | reverse complement strand
GTCCCAAAGCACGGGCTTGTCCCGATACGCGACGGTCAAACCGCTCACTTCGAGCGGCATCTCGTCCGGCAGCGCTTCGAGGTTCCGTCCGCTTCGATTTCCCATTTCCACCTGTCTCATATGTCTCTTTCCTCCGATAAACCGGGCGGCTGCCCATTTCGGGGGCGCCGCCCGGCGTTGTCGCGCTCCTTGACTTTGTTAGCCGCCGAGGCCGCCGACTATCGTGTCGGCGTTGGCGCGGAGCATACCGGAGTATGTTCCGGCCTCGGTGCCGGGTTCGCCCATCGCGTCGGCGAAGAGGGCTTGCTCGGGGATCGTCACGTCCCAGCCTTGATCCCGGGCCGCAGCCTGAACCGCTTCGACGTTGCGCCTCGGGATGGAAGACTCGACGAATATGGCCGGTATCTCTTCTTCGACGAGGGAGTCCGCGAGCGCGCTCACGTCCCCGGCCCCGGCCTCGGTCTCGGTGGAAAGCCCTTGAAGACCCTCGACCTCGAAACCATATGCCTCGCCGAAATAGCTGAAAGCGTCATGCGAAGTCACGAGAACCCGCTCGTCTTCGGGGATGGACTCGACCCGCTCCTGAACGTACTCGTGCGCCTCCATCGCCTCGGCGCGGTATTCCTCGCCGCGCTGCTCGAAGTCCTCGGCGGCGTCGGGCTTGAGTTCCGAGAGTTGCTCGACGACCGGATCCACGCCCGTCACCCACAACTCGGGATCAAACCACACGTGCGGGTCGTTCTGCCCCTCGTAGTCGCCGGAAGGAAGCAACTCCTCCTCCGGCATAGCCTCGGTTACACGCACGGTCGGAGCTTCTTGTCCGACCTGGATCAAGGTGTCGTTCAACTGGCCTTCGAGGAAGAGGCCGTTGTAGAAAATAGCGTCGGCCTCCTGCAAAGCGCCTATGTCGCCCTGGCTCGCCTCGTAAAGATGCGGATCCACACCCGGCCCCATCAAAGCCGTCGTCTCGACCTCATCGCCGCCGATGCTTTCCACCATGTCCGTGATGTGCGTCGTGGTCGTCGTCGCCTGTATCGTCCCCTCGACCGCCCCCGCTTCCCCGGAACCTCCGGACTCGCCGGAACCCCCGCATCCCATAGCGAACAGCGCGGCGAACACTGCGGCAAACAAAAATCCGAGACCCCTCGAAACCCCCGACAACCCCGCGAACCCCGATCCCCCTCTTTCCAACAACCTCGTGCTTCTCACAACCGACAACCCTTTCCGTTTTTGTATTTCCGCCGTTCTCTGAAATATTTTAGCTTTGGCTAAAGTTTGCACTAATGCGCGGCAATCGTCAAGCTGCGATTCAACTCAAAATATAATTTGTTCACGCCGCGATCATGGTCTGCGGCTTCGTTTTCATGGCGGATCCGACAGCGGCTTCGAGGCCGGATTCGCAGTATCTTCGGTCGGGGATGGAGGCTCCTCGGTGGCCTTGAATCAAAGCGACAGCGGTTCGCCGGAGGGTTCGCCAGCGGCGAGCAGCTCCATCGGGAAGCCCCTCATGCTAAATGCTAGTATTCGCCGTGCGATGACTGATTCGGCGCAAGCACACCCGCTCTCCGTCTCGACGGGCGACTATATTAAGGCCATATGGACGATAGCCGGGGACGGCGCGGCCTCGACAAAGGAGGTGTCCGGCCATCTCGCGGTCGCTCCGGCGTCGGTGACGAACATGCTCGGGCGTCTGCAAACCATGGGCTTCGTCGAGTACGAGCGGTACCACGGAGCCTCGCTCACCGAACGCGGCCACGAAGAGGCGCTCCGGCTCGTCCGGCGGCATCGGCTCATCGAGACCTTCCTCCTCGAACACCTCGGATACACGTGGGAGGAAGTCCATGACGAGGCCGAAAAACTAGAGCATGCCGTTTCCGATGTTTTCACGGAGAGGCTTTCGGAGTTCCTCGGGCACCCCGGCCATGATCCCCACGGCGACCCCATACCGACGCGGGAGGGCATTCTCCAGCCGGACGACTCAAAGCCGCTCGGGGAGGCCGAGGCCGGGCAAAAAGTCCGCATCTCCAAAGTCAGCGACGAGAGCATCCCGATGCTCGACTATCTCGGGGAGCGCGGCCTCGTGCCGGGGAGGGTTCTCACCGTGCGGGAGATCCGGGACATAGACGGCGTGGTCGTCGTCGAAGACGCGGACGGGGGAATACACCATCTCGGCGGGCCATTGGTGAAATCGGTGTTCGCGCAGCGGATCGGATAGCCGCGCTCTTCCGGCTCGCCAGATAAAATCATGAACGAGAAATTGCCGCGAGCGAGGAGTATGAGGCATGGCGTACGCTGGATACACTGCGGAGGAAGTCGCCCGGCGAGGCAAAGAAATCTACGAGCGCCGGATACGCCGGGATGTCGAAGGGGAACATCGGGGAGAGTTCGTGGTGGTGGACATTACCACGGGTTCGTACGAGCTGGACGCCGACGACCTCGCGGCCTCGGATCGGGCGTTGGCGAAGAACCCCGACGCCGTTCTGTACGGTCTGCGAATCGGCGACCGAGCCGCGTACCGCATCGGCGGGGTCGCTGAACTCGCATGATGATCGGCGCGGTGAACGCGCGTCGCGAAGCTATTTTGCATGTCGAAATCCTGGGTTTCGACGATGGCCGGATCGAGGTCGCCGCCGTGCTCGACACCGGGCTCACGGGCTATCTGACCTTGCCGAAAACGGAGATCGAGGCATTGGGACTGACATCACAGGGCATCCGTGAAGCCATCCTCGCAGACGGCAGACGCGCCACCCTCGAGATATTTCGCACGAGAATATTATGGGATGGCGAAGAACGCGGCGTGCAAATCCTCGCCTCGGGCGGAGATCCGCTGATCGGCATGTCCTTGTTGCATGGACACGAAATAAACATCGAAGTGAAAGTGGACGGGGCAGTCCGGATATCACCCCTCCCTTGAATGTCCTCCTCTACAAATCCTGCTTCCGCCTCCGCAAACTCTCCCACGACCCATCCCCGAACCACCCGCCGTCCACGGACAATGTATGCCCGTTTATGTACCCGCTTTGCGAGGAGTCGGCGAGGAATGCGACGGCGTTCGCGATGTCCTCCGGCTTCGCGAAGCGGGCCATCGGGGTGCGGCCTTCGATGTCCGAGTCGGAGTATCCGCCCCCGCTTTGATCCTCTTCGTCCATCTCCGTCTTCACCCACCCCGGACACACCGCGTTCACCCGCACGCCCCGCCCCCCCCACTCCCCCGCGAGAGTGCGTGTGAGGCCGACGAGGCCATGCTTCGAGGCGTTGTACGCGGCGCGGTCGGAGACGCCGAGAAGCCCCGCGATGGAGCTTATGTTCACGATGGAGCCGGAGCCGCGTTCGAGCATCATCTTCCCGAACTCCCGGCACATGAGGAACGGCCCGGTGAGATTTATGTCGAGGGTGCGCCGCCATACTTCGGTCGAGGTTTCCTCCGCCGGGAGGATCGAGCTTATGCCCGCGTTGTTCACGAGAACGTCCACACGCCCGAAATGATCCGTCACCGCCCGAACCATCCCTCGCACGGATTCTTCATCGGACACGTCGCCGGGAATGGAGATTCCTCCGGTTTCCTCGGCCACGTCCTCCGGGGCTTCGAGGTCGTTGACGGCGACGGCGAAGCCGCGCTCGGCGAGGGTTTTGGCTACTTCCTTTCCGATGCCGCGGGCGGCTCCGGTTACGACGGCGACGGGTGTTTCGGAGTTTGGCATGGAATCAGGCCTCCTTTTTTTTGGTCGCCCACAAGTACGCGGCGGCGGTGGACGTCCTTTGTTTGCCGCCTTCCACGAGAGGGCGGAGATGGGAGGCGAACCTTTCCCGTTCTTCGGGCGTCAATGCTTCGTCCATCGCTTCCTCGAGCGTCGGGATCTTCGGGTTTCCGCTTCTTTTTATGAATTTCCCCCACTCCGGCGACTCTTCGTTATACGAGCTTCCGGCTCGTGTTCGGGCCTCGAGATCGAGGGATGTCTCCTCGAATCCCGCCTCCTCCGCGAGAGAAAAAAGACTCCGCTCATCGAAGTCGAGCATCGGGTCGGCGTCCATGGGCTGGATGCGCCGATACACCGCCGCCACTTTTCCGGCGAGGTCTTCGACGGGGGAAGTGTCGCATCCGAGGAAGAAGTCCGGGGCGAGGGCGTCGCGGAAATTGTTTATCGGCTCCCAAACCGAGAGCCGCCCACCCGGCGCGAGTACCCGATGGAACTCTTCGAAAGCACGCCTTTTGTCCTCGACGTATATGAGAACCGAGCGAGTCGTCACCACATCCACGGACGAGCTTTCGACCTCCGAGAGATCATCCGCCGAAGCCTCGACGAAACGGCACCTTCCGAGAACGTCCATCTCCCGCGCCAGACTCCGGCTGTGGTCGAGGAGGTCGCGGGAAATGTCGGAGAATACGACCGCGCCATCCTCCCCGACCACATCGAGCGCGCCGAAGGCGATGAGGCCGTCTCCCGCCCCGACGTCGAGGAGCGTCTCGCCGCCGGAGAGAGCGGCGTTTTCGAGAACTTTTTCACGCACGGGGGCGAGGAATTCGAGGGTCTTTTTTCTTTGTTCGGGGTCTCCTCCGTCGCGGCGGGCGAGGAGCCACTCCGACCATTTGTCGCGCGCGGGCTCGGTCATTGGAACTCCTTATCCGTAGTCCGGGTCGTAGCTCGCCATCCGCATGACCCCGATGAACATTTTGAATGCCGTCTCGAAATCCTCGTGGGCGATGAACACGCGCCGCTCATCCACGCGCTCGAGCTCCGGGAAAAACATCACGCCCGCCGCCGTGCTCGCCGTCGCGAACTCGACTGTGAAAGTGTACGGAGGCGAAAGGATGTATGGCGCGAGCGACGATGAATTCTCCACCGCCACCTCCGCCGCGCTCCGAATCGCCTCGACCGCTTTCCTCGGGTGGACGCACCGGGCGGTGTACCGGTCTATCGCGGTTTTCACTTTCGCCGTTCTCACTCCCGCGTACAAAGATTTCGCCTCGGCGCAAGCCACGTCGTCGCCGGTGACGAGGCCGACGGGGACGCCTTTCGTTCCCGCCAAAGTCGCGTTCATCCTCGCTTCTCTGCATGGCTCGCCGTTGAGTTCGACGGCGACGGCGGCGAGCGGGGTATGGAACGTGTGGCTGAGAATTCCTTCGACTCCGGCCATCGCATGGTATCCGACGAGGAAGGCGACGTCCGAGCCTTCGAAGCCCTCCATCATCGAGAGCGGCTTCCGGCTCCCGACTATGACCTCGGCCCGCTCGTCGAGGTCTTCGAGGACGATGTTTCGCATACCGTCGTGCGCTTCGTTGACGAGGAACTCGGTCGCTCCCGCTTTCGCGGCGCCTTCGATGGCGGCGTTCACGTCGGCGGTGAGGTGTTTTCGGAAGTCGTCGAAGCGTTCGCGGCCGGGGATCACATCCTGCGGATGCGTCACGCCCGTGACGCCCTCCATGTCCGCCGAAATATAAACCTTCATGGACACCCTCCCGCTCGTATGGAAACCCCGAAGTTTGCATCCGATGCTTTCGCTCGTCAAGCGGGCGACGGAGGGTCGCTCCTCTCGTCGAGTTCGCTTCGCTCGGGCCGCTTCGCTCCGGGAGCGGGGAGGCGGGAGGCACTCGCTTCGCTCGTTTCGGGAGTCGGGGAAAGCGAGTATCGAAACTTCCGCCGTCAAAGTACGGTGCCGGGTTGTCGAGATTTCGCCGGGCGTGGAGGCGGTGGATCGAAGGAAAGAAAGTCGAGAGCGGGTAAAATCCCACCAAATGGACGAACTCCGGGAAAACGACCGCCTGAACAAAGCCCTCGCCCGGGCGAGCGACGCGCCGCTCCGGGAGGGGAACCGCCTCGGCCTCCTCCTCAACGGGCCGAATACTTATGACGAGTGGCTCGCGGAAATATCCGGCGCGGAGAAATACATCCACCTCGAAAATTACATCTTCCGAAACGACGGCGTCGGGGGGCGCTTCGCCGAGGCTCTTTCGCGGAAAGCCTCCGAGGGCGTTCCGGTTCGCGTGCTTTATGACTGGTTTGGGTGCCTCGATGTGCCGCGCTCTTTCTGGAGGGATATGCGGAGTTCCGGGGTCGAGGTTCGGGCGGTGAATCCGCCGACGCTCGGCTCGCCTTTCGGGGCGACGCGGCGCGACCACCGGAAGCTCCTCGTCGTGGACGGCGAGTACGGCTCGACCGGAGGAATATGCATAGACGACGGCTGGCTCGTGACCTCCCCCGACTCCGGCCTCCCGTACCGCGACACCGCCGTCGGCGTCCGAGGTTCCGCCGTCGCCGACATAGACCGGGCCTTCGCCGAAGTCTGGAACGAGTCCGGGGAAAAGTTGCCGGATGGGGAATACGCTCGACCCGGCGACATCCCGGACATCGGGGACAAGAACGTCCGCATCGTCATACAAGAACCGTCGAGGATGAGGATACTCCGCGTTTTGCAGCTAATATGCGCCGGGGCGCAGGATAGAATCTGGATCGCCGACGCTTATTTCCTCTCGATGCCCGTCCTCACCCAGGCTCTCATGTCGGCGGCGAAGGACGGCGTGGACGTGCGCGTTTTGGTTCCGGCGACGAACGACTTGCCGTGGATCGGGGTGGTTTCGAGGACGGGATATCGGCAGTTTCTCGAATCGGGCATCCGCATCTTCGAGTATGGCGGGCCGATGATGCACGCGAAGACGACCGTCGTGGACGGGTGGTGGTCGAGGGTCGGTTCGACGAATTTGAACGTGAGCAGTTTGACGGCGAACTGGGAGATGGATCTCGTCGCCGAGGACAAGGAGTTCGGCGGGGAGATGGAGCGGGCGTTCGAGGACGACCTCTCGAACGCGAGGGAGATCCGGCTGGAGAAATCCCGCCGCCCCGAAGCCCGCCCGAGAGTCCGGCCGGAGGCTCGCATACAAAGCGCGGAACGCCGGAACCGCCGCGTCCGCCGGAACTTCGCCGGGAGCGGCGGCGGAGCGGCGGCGACCGCCGCCCGCGTCGGAAGCTCGGCGCTCCAAAAAAGCGCCGCCCCCCTCGACACCCACGAAAACACCATCGCCGCCGCCGTCGGGGCTGCGCTCCTCGCCGCCTCCCTCCTCGGCGCGAAGTTCCCGAAAGCCATCGCATGGCCCATATCCCTCGTCGCCGGAATCCTCGGCGGACTCGGCATCATCCGAGCCGTGAGATCCAAAAAGCCGGAGCAAATGTCCGCCGTCCCGCCCGGCGACGGCGACCCGGAATAACGACTTCGCTTCTGCTTCGCGCTCGCCGCGCACTTCGCTTGCCAGCCAGCAAAAACGAAAAGCTGGCTGATACGCGATCCGGCCAGTCGCTTCCGCATCCGTCCGACGGAGCGAATCGAGAAAGAGGGCCGCGAATCATCGAACCGTATTTTTTTCGATTCGCGCGAAATAGCATTATTCGCCGCTCGCCTCCCGAAAACCGAAACTCTCGACCGGAGCCGCGCGAGAAATTCTTCGCTGCCCGTCTCGTCTTCCCTCGATCCACACCGACGACAAGACATTATGCGCGGCGGCGATCACCCTCGTGGAGCGGTGGTGGTGATCGGTTTGAGTCCGGCCTCTATCTCCTCTCGGCGCGCTTCGAGAAACGGAGGCAATGAGAGCCTCTCGCCGAGATGCCCGGCGTCCTCGTCGGTGGCGAAGCCGGGGCCGTCGGTGGCGAGCTCGAAGAGAACCCCGCCCGGCTCCCGGAAATACAAACTTTTGAAATAGAACCGCTCGACGACGCCGGAGTTCGGGATGCCGATTTTGGAAACCCTCTCCGCCCACGCCGCGTGTTCCTCCGCGTCCGGGGTTCGGAACGCGACGTGATGCACGCCCCCCGCCCCCGAGAACGGCGAGGATGGGAGATCCGGCCTCTCGACCACCCTCACCTCCGCGCCGGGGCCGCCCGGCCCGACCTCGAAGACGACGGCTCGACGCCCGTCCTCCTCGTATTCGTCGGCTTTGCGGAAGCCCATCACGCCCGTCAAAACCGCCTCGGTCGGCTCGATCTCCGCCACCGAGAGCGAAACCCCTTCGAGGCCGCGAATGCCTTTGTCCGGCTCGACGGGAGCTTTCTCCCACGGAACGCCGGGTGAAGTCCCACCACCTGCGGAGTCGTCCACAAGCTCGAGCCTTTGCCACTCTGGATCCGAGAACGGAAGCACGCCTCGCCCCCCGCGCTCGTATATTTCTCCATGCGAAACGCCGCGCTCGTCGAACCGCCCCTTCCACCATTCGAGAGCATCTCGCCCGGAAATACGGAAAGCGGTCGCCGAAACCTCGCCCGCCGTCGGACGATGCCGACCCGCCGCCGACCAGTCGAAGAACGTCATCTCCGTTCCGGCATTCCCGATCTCATCCCCGTAAAAAAGATGGTACGCCGAAACATCGTCTTGATTCACAGTCTTTTTCACCAGCCGCATCCCAAGCACATCCGTGTAAAAAGCAACGTTCCCCGACGCATCCCCCGTCACCGCCGTAACGTGGTGCAATCCGCCAAGCTCCATAAACCACTCCTCTCGAAATCTCCAACGCCACCGCGGATCCCGCGATTTTCAAAGTTTACCGGTAAACTAAAGCATGGTCAAGCGAGCATGGGACGCGCTGGCGAGTTTGGCGGGACGGGGGCGCGCCTCGGTTGGGACGAATGGGCCCCCTCATCGGCGGCATCACCGTTTATGGGCTTCGATTCGGCGCTTCTCGCTAATTCGAGGATCGCGTGTCCGGCGAGCCGCTTCAATAAAGACCGCCGCCTCCGTCTTCTTCGTCTTCTTCCTCGTCTTCCTCGTCTTCCTCGCCACAGGCGGCGGCGAAAGTCACGGCGAGTCCGAGGGCTCCGGCGGCGCAAAGTTTCAGGAATCTTCCGCGGCTGAGGGGTTCGTTCGTGTCCGGCATTTCTCCTCCGTTCCTCCGGTTGTCAGCGGCAGGATACCAGCTACCCGAAATCCAGGCCGACTAATTCACAGAGCTTCGGGATTCACCGGGTTCGGTGGAGTCTCGCCGCGCAAAACCGCGGCGATGTTCTTCGCCGCGAGCTCCGCCATTTTGCCCCTCGTTTCGATGGACGCGCTCCCGATGTGCGGCGCGAGGACGACGTTCTCGAGTTCGAGGAGCCTCGGATGGACGCTCGGCTCCTCCTCGTAAACATCGAGTCCGGCGGCGAAAATGCGCTTGCTTTCGAGGGCGTCGGCGAGCGCCGCCTCGTCCACGACGGGGCCGCGGGAAGTATTCACGAGGACGGCCTCGGGCTTCATCAAAGAGAGTTCGCGCTCCCCGACGAGATGATGAGTCTCGTCGGAAAGCGGTGTATGGACGGAGACGAAGTCGCATTCTCGGAGGAGTTCGTCGAGGTCGAGGCGGCGGGCATCGAGTTCCTTCTCCGCATCCTTTTTGCGGGAGCGGGCATTATAAAAAATCCCCATTCCGAAGCCCCTCGCCCGCTTCGCCACGGCCTGTCCGATGCGCCCGAAGCCGACTATGCCGAGCTTCTTTCCGAACACGTCCGGACCGATGAGTTGCTTCGGCCCCCACGCGTCCCACTTCCCGGCGCGGAGCATTCGCTCGCCTTCGCCGAGTCGCCTCGCCGCCGCCAAAAGCAGCATGAACGCGGTATCGGCGGTCGTCTCGTCGAGGACTCCGGGCGTGTTCGCGACGACGATGTTTCGCTCGGTCGCGGCATCCACATCCACGTTGTCGTATCCGACGGCCATGTTCGCGATGACTTTGAGGTCCTCTCCGGCGGCGTCCATGACTTCCGCGTCCATCTTCTCTGTGACGGTGGAGAGGACTGCCGAGACGCCTTCCACGGCTTCGAGGAGTTCGCTCCGTTCGGGGACGCCTTCACCGAGGACTTTCGTATCGAAGTTTTCGAGGAGAGCCATTCCTTTGTCCGGGATTTCTCGGGTTATAAGGATTTTGTTCGGCATGGTTATCGGTGGTTGGTGAGGCCGGCGCGCTTCTCTTCCTCGCGGAGTCCATCGGCGATGAAGCGGGTGATTAAATCTCTCGGATCCACGCTCTCGACCACGCTGAGTTCGATGAGCCGCCGGAATGTGTCTTCGTCGAGGTTCGGCACCATCGCCCTCGCCTCACGCATTTTGCGAGCCATCGGCCCTTGCGCCGGACGGTCGAAGTCGTCGGCGAGATCCGGGCTTATGGAGTGCGTCTCCCAGAATTCGCGTTCTTCGTTCTCGGTCTCGAACTCCGGTATTTCGTTCCAATTCTTTATTTTTTTCATGATGCCTTCATTCCAACCCCTCTGATAGATTCGCTTTTCATCATCTTCGGCCTCCCGAGCGGAGATCACACGCACCTTATCTTCCCGCATCGTATAAACCACGAACATTATCCGGCCTTCCCACGTTTTGGCGAAAAACGTCCACCGCCTCTCCCCCTCCACAATATATGCTTCGCGGTCTATTTGATCCGGATCGGTGAACGTCTCCCGAAGCTCCTTCTCCGAGACTCGCCTGAGAACCTTGTCCTCATTGCCCTCGTCCCAATCGAACTCCAGCCAGTTCATACCCCATCCAGTCTTTCCGAATAAAAGAGAATGGCCTTTTCGTATGACTTTATCTCCGGGTCGGAGGTGGTCTCGGCGAGGTGTTTCAGCAACAGTCCAACAGCTTCCTCATTCTCGCCAACGTTATAAAGCGCCATCGCGAGGAAAGTCTGTATCGCCCGATCTCCCGGAAACTCTGAAGCTCCCTGTCGGAGAATCGAAACGGCCTCCCCATACTCCCCGATGGCCCGGAGACTGCTCCCAAGCGAAAGCAATGCCCCGGATCGATCTTCATCGGAAAGCTGGCCTTCGAGGGCGAGACGATGATGCGGAATAGCCTCGCGCTCCATGCCCCTCACGTCGAGGCTCCACGCCATCTGGTAATGGGCTTCCGCATCGCCAGGGTTCTTTCGCAGAAAGACGGAGAGCAGAGACCTCGCGCTTTCGGGGTCTCCACTCTCGCGCAGGCTGATCGCCCTCTTCACATCCTCGTGCAACTCTGGCTAATCGTCTTCCTTGAGAAGCTGGCGAAGCACAGTCTGCAAAATCCCGCCGTTGTGCAAATACTCGACCTCGACCGGTGAATCCACACGCGCTTTCACCTTGAAATCCTTCTCACCGCCATTCACCTCGACGGTGAGTTCCTTGCCAGCCGTGATGTCGTCGAGACCACGAATAGTGAACGTCTCCGATCCGTCGAGACCGAGCGATTCGGCGTTTTGGCCATCGGCGTATTGAACGGGAAGCACCCCCATTCCGATGAGGTTCGAGCGGTGTATCCTCTCGAAGCTCTCGGCGATGACGGCCTTCACCCCGAGAAGGAACGACCCTTTCGCCGCCCAGTCACGCGACGACCCGGAACCATATTCCTTCCCTCCGAGGACGACGAGCGGCACGCCGTCATCCTGATATTGTATCGCCGCTTCGTATATCGTCGTCTCGGAACCTTCCGTGTCTCCCTCGTCGAAGTGGCGAGTGTATCCGCCCTCTTTGTCCACGAGCTGGTTTTTGAGCCGGATGTTTCCGAAGGTTCCCCGAACCATGACTTCGTGGTTTCCGCGGCGGCTCCCGAAGGAGTTGAAATCCCGGGAATCCACACCTTTCTCCAGCAAATATTGCCCGGCGGGCATTTTGGACGGGATGGCTCCGGCGGGCGAGATGTGGTCGGTGGTTATGGAGTCGCCGAGCTTGGCGAGGACACGGGCGTTTTCTATGTCGGTCAATGGCTCCGGCTCGGGGGAGAGGTCTTTGAAGAAGGCGGGTTCCTGGATGTACGTGGAATCCTCGTCCCATTCATAAAGGTCGCCCTCGGGAACGTCCACGTTGTTCCATTGCTCGTTTCCGGTGTACACGTCGCCGTATTGTTCGCGGTACACCGCCGGGTCGAGGGCAGTCCCGAGCTCGTCGGACACCTCTTTTTGCGTCGGCCATATATCTTTCAAATAAACCGGGTTTCCGTCCGTGTCGTCGCCGAGCGAGTCGTTCGAGAGGTCAATGTCCACCGTCCCGGCGAGCGCGTACGCCACGACGAGCGGCGGCGAGGCGAGATAGTTCGCCTTCACGTCCGGGTTTATGCGACCCTCGAAGTTCCGGTTCCCCGAAAGCACGGCGGCCACGACGAGGTCGTTTTCGGCGACGGCCTCGGAGACTTCCTCCGGCAGCGGGCCGGAGTTTCCGATGCACGTCGTGCATCCGTATCCGACGACATCGAAATGGAGTTTCTCGAGGTACGGAAGGAGGCCCGAAGTCGTCAAATATTCCGTCACCACCTTCGAGCCGGGGGCGAGGCTCGTCTTCACGTGCGGATGCACGTCGAGTCCCTTTTCGACGGCTTTTTTAGCGAGGAGTCCGGCGGCGAGCATGACGGACGGATTCGACGTGTTCGTGCATGACGTGATCGCCGCGATGACTGCGGAGCCATGCTTCAAATATGCTTCCTCGCCGTCGAGGGTGATTGTGATGGTGTCGCCCGTGTCGGATTCGGGGGAGTCGGAGGCGGCTCCGGCGGTCGGGTCGGGTTCGCCTTCGCCGGACGCGGCTGAGGAGTCCGCCGGGGTGTCCGACGCCTCCATTGACTCGGTGTCGGCGCGGGAGTGGCCGTTGAGTTTGCTGTCGGCATCGTAGTCAACGCCAGTTATTTCGGAGAGAGCCTTTCGGAACGACGGCTTCATGTCGCCGATGGAGATGCGATCCTGTGGTCGGCGAGGCCCCGCGAGAGACGCCTCGACCGTCGAGAGGTCGAGATCCAATGTCTCCGTGAAGTTCGGGTCGGGCGTGTCGTCCGTACGCCAGAGTCCTTGTTCTTTGGCGTACGCCTCGACAAGCTCGCACAATTCCTCGTCGCGTCCGGTTCCGCGCATGTACCGGATCGTCTCGAAGTCGTATGGGAAGAACGCGCACGTCGAGCCGAACTCCGGCGACATGTTCCCGATGGTCGCCCGGTCGGGAAGAGAGAGTTTGCTCAATCCATCCCCGTAAAATTCGACGAACTTCCCGACGACGCCTTTCGAGCGGAGCATTTGCGTGACGGTGAGGACGAGGTCGGTGGCGGTGACACCCTCTTCCAATGCGCCCGTGAGTTTGAATCCGATAACGTCGGGCTGGAGCATATAGTACGGCTGTCCGAGGGTGACGGCTTCGGCTTCGATGCCGCCGACGCCCCATCCGAGGACGCCGAGGCCGTTGATCATGGTCGTGTGAGAGTCCGTACCAACCAGCGTGTCCGGCATGACGACACCGTCTTTGATCCAAACGCCCTTCGCCAAATATTCCAAATTCACTTGATGGACAATGCCCGTCGCGGGCGGCACGACGGTGAAATCGTCGAAGGCTTGCTGCCCCCATTTCAGGAATTCATATCGCTCATGGTTCCGCTCAAACTCGCGCTCAGCGTTGAATTGGAGGGCCATTCCGTTTCCGAAGGCATCAACTTGGACGGAGTGGTCAATGACGAGATCGGTCGGGACGAGCGGGTTTATTTTCGAGGGGTCTCCGCCGACGGACTGCATCGCGCTCCGCATCGCCGCGAGATCCACGATGGCCGGAACCCCCGTGAAATCCTGCATGATGACGCGGGCCGGAAGATAAGCAAGCTCCTCGCCGATGTTCTCCGGCCACGAGGCGAGGGACTCGACGGCTTTCTCGTCCACGAACTTGCCGCCGCAGTTTCGGAGGAGGGACTCAAGGATGATTCGTATGGAGAACGGGAGCGAGAACACGTCCGCGTCAATTTGCTCATCGAGTTTCTTCAAACTCGAATACGTGTACTCTTCGCCGCCCGAGGAGAGTTTCTGTTTCGCATCGAAAGCATTGTTTTCCGGCATGGTTTCAAGCCCCATTTCGTCGCCCGTGGTTTATCCCGATTATATATGACCGAGATCACATTACCGTGGACGAGGCGCCGCGAAGCCGCCAACCGGACGACCCCGGCCGGGACACGTTCTCACCCCGCCGCTTCGACCGCCCCGGCAAGCTCGTCGAGCTTCTTTATCGTCTCGGACTCGGACATCGTTTCGAGGCTGAGAGGAACCCGCTCGACACCGAGTTTTTCATATCCTTCGATGTTCTCCGGCGCGGCCCCGAATACGGCGACGGGAACTTCGCATCCCGCCTTCTCGCGCATTTCGAGGATCATGGCTTCGAAGGGATGAACACAAGGCGCATCCGAGCGAGTATCGCCAACGAGTCAACGTTCGTATGGTTGCGCCGTCTCCAACCCGGGGATCACGCGATAGTGCTTCACGTTGAAGGTACACAACGTCGCGGACGTTCCCACGGCGCACGCGGAGATGAGCGCGTCGAGCAAACCGAGGCCGTGCGAGGTGTGGTACGCGGCGAAATCCGTGAGGGCGCGGTCACAATCGGCCTCGGTCGGCCAGACCACGCTCAATGGAGCGACGAGTTTGAGAGCCTGCCGCGTTTGCCGGGCGTTGCGCGCGTCTTGAACGAGTTCCATGACCACGAACCCCGGCACGGACGGAAGCTCGGATAGCGACGCGAACCATGCGAGCG
>Ga0136627_1000521_pt1 | contig 14512 bp, 13 predicted proteins | sample AntDrymUQ4892206_2_FD_104652 | JGI IMG/M metagenome (GOLD analysis project Ga0136627, IMG submission 104652) | Polar desert sand microbial communities from Dry Valleys, Antarctica - metaG UQ489 (22.06) | ecosystem: Environmental > Terrestrial > Soil > Desert | place: Antarctica: Dry Valley... | reverse complement strand
GATGGATGATCAAGACGTCGTGTTCCACCGCCGGCGCCGGCGGCCCGGCGGCCAGGCCCCTGCGGTCCCAGAACTCCCGCACCGCGCCCATGACCTCGCGCCGCTGCGACTCGTCACGAGGCGCGATCGGGTCGCCGAACCGCACCTCCACCTTGTGGCGGCGCGGAACGATGCGGCCGGGCCGGCGCTTGGGCCAGCTCTGGCCGGGGGGCATGGCGTCATGGGTGCCGCTGACGTAGATCGGCACGATGTCCATGCCGTGCCGCGCGGCGATCACCGCCGCGCCCGAGCGCACCTTCCCGATCTCGCCGTCGCGCGACCGCGTCCCCTCGGGGAACATGAGCAGGTTCCAGCGCTGCCCGATGAGGCGGTCGACATGATCGGTGGCCCCGTTCTCGAGACCGCCGCCGTTGCGTCCCAGCGGCACCGTGTTGAAGAGCAGGGCGACGCCGTTGGCCGTCCAGCGCTTCTTGTAGAAGTAGTCGGCGGCGGCCGCCACCGCAGTGCGGTTGCGCCACTTGCGGGGGATCGCGCGCAGCAGCGTGGGTGTGTCGAGGTGGCTCGAGTGGTTGGCGACGAAGATGACCGGCGGAGTCAGCTTCTCGTCGAAGATCTCGCGACCCACCGTGCGGCGCCGGAGGTAGAAGTCGGTCATCGGGCCGAGCACGCCGCTCAGCAGCCCTTCGCGCAGCGCCCGGGCGTATCCGCAGCGAGCCCAGGAGACGTCCATCTTGGCGTACTGGCGCGCGAGCTCGCCGCCGCGTGTCCGCAGCTCGGTGCCCTTCGTGCGCAGCTCGTTGCCGAGCTCCGGAACGCGCTCCTTGAGCTCGGGCATGCGCTCCTTGAAGTCAGGAACGCGGGTCTTCATCTCGGTCGTGCGCGCCTTGCCCTGCTCGATGGCGCGATTGAGTCTTCCGTCCCCCATGCCTCATGTACTCCGCTTCTCGGCAACGGTTTCGCACGCTGTTCCGTATGTTTCATCGGGCATGAAATGGTCGGGTTGGGGACACGAGGGCACGTTCTTCACGGACGCGGACAAGCCGGCTCTGCGGCCGTTCATCATGCGTCACCTCGGCGTCGACGTCGCCCGGGCGACCTCGACGCCGGTCACCTTTGCCGAGCTACCCGTTCCGCCTCCGTTCCTCCCCTCCGGCCTGGCCGGGGCGCTCGCGGCGGCGGTCGGGGTCGAGCACGTCTCGACCGAGCCGATGGATCGTGTCGTCCACGCGCGCGGCAAGAGCCTGCGCGATCTCGTGCGCCAGCGACGGGGCGACCTCGGCCGGCTGCCCGACGTGGTCGTCCGCCCGGGCAGCGAGCCGCAGGTGGAGGCGGTGCTCCGCGCGGCGCTCGGGGCCGACGCCGTCGTGATCCCGTTCGGCGGCGGCTCGAACATCTCCGGCAGCCTGGAGCCACCGGCCGGCGAGGCGCGAACCGTCGTCTCGGTCGACCTCGGCCGGCTGGACCGGGTGCTCTCGATCGACGCGGGCTCACGGGTCGCGCAGGTCCAGGCCGGCGTCTCGGGCCCCGACCTGGAGGCGCAGCTCAACGGCCAGGGATGGACGCTGGGCCATTTCCCCGACTCCTTCGCGCACTCGACGCTCGGGGGCTGGATCGCGACCCGCTCCTCGGGCATGCAGTCCGACAAGTACGGCGACATCGCCGACCTGACGCGCGGCCTGCGCGTCGTCACGCCTGCGGGCATGCTCGTCGTCCGCCCCGTGCCCAGCACCTCGACGGGACCGAGCGTGCGCGAGATGGTGCTGGGCAGCGAGGGTCGGCTCGGGATCATCACCGCGGCCACGGTCCACGTGCACCGCCTGCCGTCCCGGCGCGTGATCGTCGGCTACCTGTTCCCGACCTGGGCCGCGTCGCTCGCCGCGATGCGCGACCTCGCCGCCGGCGAGGCGTCGCCGTCCGTGACGCGGGTGTCCGATCCCGAGGAGACGCAGTTCTCGTTCGCCACCAAGAAGCGCTCGTCGGTCGCCGAACGGCTGAAGTCGAAGGCTCTGATGACGTTTCTCGCGCGGCGACGCGGGTTCGACCTCGAAGCCATGTGCCTGTCCTTCATCGGCTACGAGGGCAGCGAGCGCCGCGTGGCGAGCGAGCGCCGGCGTGTGAAGCGGATCGTGGCACGCCACGGCGGGCTGTCCATCGGCAGCGGTCCCGGCGCGCTGTACGACCAGAAGAAGTTCGACACCCCATACATCCGCGACTTCCTGCTCGACCGCGGCGTCCTAGGCGACGTGGCCGAGACAGCGGCGCCCTGGAGCGCGCTGGGGACCGTCTACGCGAACGCCACCGCTGCCGCGCGTATCGCCTTCGCCCAGCTCGACGTGCGCGGCTACGTCATGTGCCACCTCTCGCACTCCTACCACTCCGGTGCGTGCCTGTACTTCACGTTCGCGTTCACGCCGTCCGGCCGGCGTGAGGCGCTGGAGGAGTACGACGTCGTCAAGTCGGCGATCCAGCAGACTTTCGTGGACTCGGGGGCCACGCTCTCGCATCATCACGCGGTCGGCACGGAGCATGCCCCCTGGCTCGAGGAGGACATCTCCGCGCCCGGGGTCGCGCTGCTGCGCGGCCTGTTCGACGGTGCGGACCCGGGCCGCAACCTCAATCCCGGCAAGATCGTCGGATCGCCGCCGGACGCACTTGCATCCGCGGACGGCGCGCGGGACCATGCAGGCGTGAACTTCGACGGTCCCTCGCGTCGCGTCGTCGCCGAGTCCGTGTCCGCGGCGGCGGCGCCCGTGCCGCCGCCGCCGGCAGCGCCTCCGCCGGCACCCGCACCGGAGCGCAAGGCCGCGCCGCAGGCATGAGCGGGGCCCCGCTCGTGGCGAGTCCGCTGTACGGCCTGCGGACGTGGTCCGTCGTGGGCGCGAGCGGTGAGGAGCGGCTCACCGGTCCGCAGCAGGCAACGCCGTGGCCAGGGGCCGGGGCCTGGCTGGACGCCGCCTGCACGCGCGTCCCCGGCCACGCTGCTCCGGCGCCGGGATGCGGATGCGGGGTCCACGCGTGGCATCCGGGCCGGCGCTCGGCCCGGCGGGTCCTCGCGATGCGGCGCGAGGTGCCCGGCGTCATCGAGGCGCGCGGCGCCGTCGAGGTGCACCGCGAGGGATTCCGCGCCGCGCAGGCGCGTCCGCTAGCGCTCATGCTGGCGCCGGGGGCGAACGCCGGGCGGATCCGCCGGCTGGCGGCCGCCTACGACGCCGAGCCCGTGCCGGTCGACGGGCCCGACGCGCTTCTCGCCTGGTGCCGGGCGCGCGGGCTCGGGCTCGAGCCGGCGGTCGTGGACGAGCTGCTGGGGCCCGAGCGGGTCGCCGAGCAGCAGCGCAAGACGCGCATGGAGCGGGTGCGGATCGCCGCCGCGCTCGCGGCTATCGCGGTGCTGCTCGCGGTCGGGCTCGTCGTCACCGACGACCCGGGCGACCGGACGCTGTTCGGACGGACGGGGGAAGTCAAGCCGCGGTAGGGCTGGCGGCATGGCCGGCGCGGGTCAAGACGCTTCACGCGTGGCTGGACGGTTGAGCATCCCCGCGACCCGAGCGGCGACCATCGCGGGGTCGTGCACCACCTCGGGCCAGGTGAAGCGCAGGACGGCGTAGCCGCGAAGCTGGAGCTCGGCGTCGCGGGCGTGGTCGCGCCGGATGGCGATGGGGTGGCCGTGGAAGCGGTCGCCGTCGACCTCGACGACAAGGTCCTGGCCCGGCCAGAGGAAGTCGACGGTGTACGGGCCGATGCGCGCGCTGACCAGCGGCGGGGGCAGAGCGAACTTCGACACGACCTTGCCGAAGCGGCGTTCGAGCTCGGAACGGGTCGGGGCGACGCCGGTGCCGGCGATCCGCGCGAGGATGGCGGAGCCCGGACCCTGCTGCTTCGCCAGAGCGGCTGGGGAGATGAGCCTGAGCACCAGCGCCTCGCCGCACGCACGCTCCGCTTCGGCGCGCGGGCGCGTCGCGGCGAGGTCGAGCAGGGTCCGGATTGGCGTCGTGACGTGCAGGCCGTCGCGCGTGTAGGCGTCGAGGCTCTTCGTGTGGTGGAAGACGAGCGCGGGGCGGGTCTCCGGTCTGTTGATTGTGGTCGTGATCTCGACGAACGGCGGCATCGAGGGAGTGAGCTTCCAGAGGCTGGCGGCGGTCCGGTGGCTCAACGCGGAGCCTTCGCCGGCGACCAGGAGCCCGGCGACGAGGAGTCCGCGCTGCGGCAGCGCATCGTGACCGACCGCGTAGACGGCGCGGTACACGACGCGGAGCCGCCCGACCTTCACGCGGTAGTCGATCGCCCTGGAGCGAATCCCGCGCGCGACGAGCTGCCGGCGGCCGACGACACCGCCCTGCCGCGTCGCGAGCGCGGCGATCACCTCGTCCTCGGAGTGAATGTCGGCTTGACCGCAATTATTGGGGTCAAGCCGACAATCGCTCCGGTGCATGGCCGCATTCTCACCCCCGACGCCCGCCGACCGCCCGCGCGACGCAGATCCGGCACACTTCCGCCGCACAACCGCAACGAATGACCCCTCCCCCTCGATGTCCGCCGTTCGACGCCCCGGGCTCGTAAGGGGTCTCAGCTGATCAAGCCCAGGCGCTGCGCCTTCTGCACGGCCTCCGCCCGGTTGCGCACCGACAGCTTCCGGTACAGCGACGAGGTGTGCTCCTTCACGGTGTGGGGAGAGAGGAAGAGGTGATCGGCGATCTCGCGGTTCGTCGCTCCCGAGCCGATCAGGTCGAGCACCTCGAGCTCGCGTCCACTCAGCACGGGCCCGGTCGGCGCCTCGTGCGGACGGAAGACGGTCATGCCCAGGCCGACCATCCGGACGGCGCCGGCGATGTCCGCCGCCGGCCAGTCCTTGGAGATGAACCCCGCGGCCCCGGCCGCGCGCGCGGCGTTCGGGCTGATGCGCCCGGCGCCCGAGATGAGGAGCACGTTCGTGTTGGGCGAGGCGGCCCGCAGGCGCTCGCAGATCTCCGCGCCGGACTCCTGGCCGACGAAGAGGTCGACGAGGGCGACGTGGGGCTGGTAGCGCACGAGGAGCGCCATCGCCTCCTCCCCGTTGCGTGCGCTCAGGCAGCGCTCCACCCACGGCTGCTCGCCGAGCATGAGCCGCAGGCCCCAGTGGACGACCTCGTGGTCGTCGACCACGAGCACGCGCAGCTTGCGCTCGCCCGAGCCCGAGGCGATGCGGCTGGGGCTGACGTCAGGGACGCTCATGCGGCACCGCCAGTCGCACCCGCCAGATACCCGGCTCGCGCTGGCCGAACTCGACCAGCCCACCCAGCTGCAGAGCCTCCAGCGCCGCGAGGCGCAGACCCATGCCGGAGACCGTGCGCGAGCGTGCGCTCACGCCGTCGTTGCAGACCTCCATCACCCATGCGCCGTCCTGTCGCTGCAGGCTCACCTCGACACGAGTCGGCACGGCGTGCTTGCGTGCATTGCGGACCGTCTCGACCAGCACGGACTGCGCGAGCGGCTCGAACTCGCGCGGCACGGCGACGTCCTCGCTGCCCGGCGCGAGCTCGATGCCCAGGTCGGGGTGGGTTGCCTGCAGGCGCTCCAGCTCCTCCGTGAACGTCGTCCGCGTCGCCGGAGCGCTGCGGCCGAGCGGCCGCTGCAGCGCGCGGCGCAGGTCGCGCAGGCCGGCCTGCAGCTCCACCGAGACGCGCTCGCGCGCGTCGGCGGGCAGCGGCGCATCGCTCGAGACGACCAGCAGCACGCCGAACAGCCGCTGGATGACGCCCTCGTGGACCTCCCGCGCGAGGTCGATGCGCTCCTGGAGCTGGCGGGCGCGCGCCTGCTGGAACGTCGCGTGGCGCGCCGCCTCGGCGAGCGCGGAGGTCTTGCCGAGCGTCCACAGCAGGTCGCGCTCGGCGTCCGACAGCGAGCGGCGCGGCCGACGGTCGGCGAGGATCACGCCGCTCCAGCGCCCTCCGGCCGACAGCGGGCAGCACACGAGCGTCGCCCCGTCGAGCAGGTCGCGAAAGCCCTCGGGGACTTCTCGCGCGACCGCCTCGGCGTCCATCTCGATGACACGGTCCTCGACCAGGGCCTGGCGCGCGATCGGCGCCGACTCGACCGTCACGTGGGAGTTCGCGAAGCGTTCGAGCTCCAGCCCGTAGGCGCCGGCGGCGCGCACCCGACGGTGCGACTCGTCGTAGCTGAAGATCACGGCCCGATCCATCGACGTCAGCCGGCACACGGCCTCGCACAGGGACGAGTAGAACGCATCGGAGGAGCCGTCGTCCTCGACGCGCGCGAGGAGCTCGACGAACGTCTCCAGCACGTCCACCCGTACGACGGGCGCGTGCTCGTCGCTCACCGTCATCTCCGGCCGCCGGCTCCCACGCTCACATCATCCCGTACCCGCGCGACGGCGCTAGGTGACACGTATGCGGAAGGATGCTCCGGTCCGCTCGCCGGGCTGCACGACACCGAGGTCGTCGCCGGTCGAGAGCGCGTCGACCGCCGCCATCATCGGCTCGAGGCAGACGACGTCGAGCTCGGCCGGCGCGAACACCTGGGCGTAGCGGTAGCCGCCGGCCCACTCGAGGGCGACCTCGCGACCGCCGCCGGCCAGCACGAAGCGCGCGTCCTCGGCGACGGCGCTGTGATCGTCGAGCACGCGGTCGCCGAGTGGTCCACGCTCTGCGCCGGCCAGGGCCCGCTCGCCGGTCGGCAGCTTGCGGTCGTCGAGCGCGATCTCCGTTCGCGCCGGCAGCGCGAGCTCCCACTCGGCCCGCGGCGTGCCCGGCAGCGTGAGCCACGGGTGCCAGCCGAACGCGAGCGGGACCTCGCCGTCGCCCGTGGCGGCGACGGTCGTGGTGATGGAAAGCGCGTCACCCTCGAGGCGGAGCTCGAGCTCGAGGCGGTGGGGGAACGGGAACACCGCCAGCCGGTCGTCGCGGCGCCCGTAGTCCAGCGCAGCCGTCAGCCAGGCGGCGCCGCCGTCGGCGCCCGCGTCCAGCACGTCCCAGTCCTCGGCGGCGGCCAGCGCGCCGTGCATCGGCAGGTCGTTCTCGTCGGCGCGCACGGTGCCGCGCGAGCGATCGATCGTCACCGCGCGCCCCGACGTGGCGTAGCGCCAGTCGCGCAGGCGGTTGGCCCACGGGTGCAGCAGCGGCACGCCGAAGGACTTGCCGGTTCCGCGCCAGGCATCCAGTCCGCCGCGCTGGACCAGCAGCTCCTCGCCGCGGTGCAGCAGCGAGCAGCCGATCATGCCGGCGGCGGGGACGAAGCTCGCGCGCAGCTCATCGCCGACCAGCACGACGGCCTCGAGCTGGCCGAGCGGGATGCGCTCCAGGGTGGCCACGCGCGCGGAGACTACGCCGCGCGGGCCGTCCGCGCGGTGCCGCGGTGCCTGCGTGAAAGACTGGCGCGTCCGTGCGCCTCCTTCCTCGCGAGCAGGACCGCCTGCTGCTCTTCCTCGCCGCCGAGCTGGCGCGACGGCGGCGCGCGCGCGGCCTGCGGCTCAACCAGGCCGAGGCGGTCGCGGTGATCGCCGACACGGTATGCGAGGCCGCGCGCGACGGGCGCTCCTACGCCGAGGCCGAAGCCGCCGGCTACCAGGCGCTCGGCCCGGGCGACGTCGCCGACGGCGTCGCCGAGCTCGTGCGCCGGGTGGAGGTCGAGGCGCTGTTCGCCGACGGCAGCCGGCTGCTCGTGCTGCACGAGCCGATCACCTCGGCCGGCTCCCCGCCGGAGGGCGAGACGGCGATCGAGTGGCTCGCGCGCGACGGCGCGCTGCCGGTCGTCAACGAGGGAGAGGTCCCGGTCGGCGTGACCTCGCACTTCCACTTCTTCGAGGTCAACCGCGCGCTGCGCTTCGACCGCGCCGCCGCCTGGGGCAAGCGGCTGGCGATCGCGCCCGGCACGAAGGTCTTCTTCGATCCGGGCACCCCGCACGACGTCTTCCTCGTGCCCTTCGGCGGCGCGCGCGTGATCCGCGGCCACGCCGGCCTCGCCGACGGCCCGCTCGACGCGGCGGGCGCGCTCGACGCGGCCCTCGCCCTGGCGCGCGAACGCGGTTACCGCGGTGCCTGAGACCGGCGCCGTCCGCCTCGCCGACTCGGACCTCTGGCTGGTGCCCGAGGGCGACGACGCCGGCGGCCCCGACCGGATCCTTCCCGGCTTCGGCAACACGATGCGCGACGGCCTCGGCGTGCGGGCCGAGCGCGGCGGGGTCGAGCTGGCGATCGTCGGCGGCCTCGTGGCCGACCCCGTGCTCGGCGTGCGCGCCACGAGCCTCGGCGTCGCCGCAGGGCGGATCGTCGCGATCGGCCGCGCCGGCAACCCCGACACGATGGACGGCATCGAGGTGGTGCTCGACACGGGCACCTCGGTGATCGACGCGACCGGGATGATCGTCACCCCGGGCGGTGTCGATCCGCACGTGCACTGGCTCTCGCCCCAGGTCGTCGACAGCGCGCTCGCCGGCGGGCTCACCACCCTGGTGATCCAGGACTACGGGCCGGTGTGGAACCTCGGCAGCAACCCGGCCGAAGGGCTCGCCGCCACGTGGGCGGCGCTCGAGGCCCACCCGGTCAACGCCGTGCTGCTCGTGCGCGCGTCATCCGCGCGGCCCGGGCCGGTCGAGCATGCGCTGCGCGCCGGCGGCGGTGGGCTGAAGATCCACGAGGACGTCGGCGCCGGGCCGGAGCAGATCCGCTGCGCGCTCGACCTCGCCGATCACCACGACGTCCAGCTCGCGATCCACACCGACGGCCTCAACGAGGCGCTGTCGGTCGAGGACACGTACAAGGCGTTCGGCGGGCGGACGGTTCACGCGTTCCACATCGAGGGCTGCGGCGGCGGCCACGCGCCCGACCTGCTCGCCCTCGCCGGACGCGAGCGCGTGCTCACCTCCTCCACCTCGCCCACGGTCCCGTTCGGCGCGGGCGCGGAGGCCGAGCACCTCGCGATGGTCGCCGCGGTCCACGTGCTGGCGCCGGGTCGGCGCGCCGGCGACTGGACGGCGCTGCGACACCGGGTGCGCCCGCAGACGATGGCGGCGGAAGGCGTACTGCACGACCTGGGCGTGATCGCGATGCTGTCCTCGGACTCGCAGGGGATGGGACGGATCGGCGAGGTCTACCGGCGCGCGCTCCAGAACGCGGACGCGATGAAGCGGGCACGCGGCGGCGAGGAAGGCCCGGGCGACAACGCGCGCGTGCTGCGCCACCTGGCCAAGGTCACCATCAACCCGGCGATCGCCCACGGCTTGGCGCGCCACGTCGGCTCCTTCGAGGTCGGCAAGCTAGCCGACGCGGTGCTGTGGTGGCCGCAGTTCGCCGGCGTGCGGCCGGAGCTGGTGCTCAAGAGCGGCATCGCGGCCTGGGGAGCGTCGGGCGACGCCAACGCGACCACGGCGCTCTCGGAGCCGGTGCTGGTGCGCCGGCAGGTGGGCGCCGACGGCGCCGCGGCGGCGCGCCTCGCGCTCGCGTTCCTGGCGCGCGTCGCGATGGACGGCGAACTGCCGACGACACGTCCGCGCGTCGTCGTGGAGGGATGCCGTGACCTCACCGCGGCCGACATGGTGCGCAACGCCCGCACGGGCAAGGTGCGCGTGGACCCGCGGACCTATGCGGTGACGCTGGACGGCGAGCCGGTCGGCGCCCCGCCGGTGCAGCGCGTCTCCTTCTCCGACCGCTTCCTGCTGGGTTGAGCCCCGGGATGGCGGCCCGCCGGCCCCGCTGATCACGCCCTCCGCCACGCGTGGCCGACGAGCACGGGCTCGGGCTCCAGCTGCACCCCAAAGGCCTCGTGCACGCCGGCGGCGATCTCGCGCGCGAGTGCGATGAGCTGGGCCGTCGTGCCCGCGCCGCGGTTCGTCAGCGCGAGCGTGTGCTTGCCGGATATGGCCACGGTGGCCGGGTCCCCGTGGCCCCGGCCGAAGCCGGCGCGCTCGATCAGCCAGGCGGCCGACGTCTTCACGTTCCCGTCGGGCTGGGGAAAGGCCGGCACGCGGACGGTCGCGTCCAGCCGCTCCTGCGCGCGGGCCTGGAGTCGCTCGAACGCCGCGGGGTCGAGGACCGGATTGGTGAAGAAGGAGCCGGCCGAGACGGAGTCGGGGTCCGGTTCGGCGGGATCGATCACCATGCCCTTGCGGCGGCGCAGCGCCAGCACGGCCTCCCGCACGTCGGCGAGCGGCGCCGTCGCGCCCGGGGCGATGCCGATCGCACGCGCCAGCTCGGCGTAGCGGACGGGGAACGACCGCGGCCGGCGCGGAAGTGAGAACGTGACGGCGAGCACCACCCACCGGCCGGGATTGCGCTTGAACGCGCTCGAGCGATAGCTGAATCCGCATTCGGCCGCGCGAAGCTGGACCACCGTCCCGCGGGCGCGTTCGAAGGCGCGCACGGAGACGATCCTCTCGGCGACCTCCTGCCCGTAGGCCCCGACGTTCTGGATCGGCGTCGCGCCGACCGAGCCCGGGATGCCCGACAGGCACTCCAACCCCGCGCGCCCGGCTTGAACGACTCGGGCCACGAAGGGGTCCCACGGCTCGCCGGCGGCGACCTGGAGACGATCGCCGTCCTCGTGCACCCCGCGCGACGAGATCCGCACGACCGTGCCGGGAAAACCGTCGTCGGCCACTACCAGGTTCGAGCCCCCCGCCAGGACGAGCAACGGCGTGCCGTCCGCGTCGGCCTCCCTCACGGCGGCGACGACCGCCCGCTCGTCGGCGGCGTCCACGAACCGGGCGGGAGGCCCGCCGAGGCGCAGCGTCGTGAGCTCTGCCAGGGCCGGGATCATTCCGGCCCCAGCCTACGAGGGGGTCAGGCGGTCTGGGCCTGCTGCTCGGGTGACGGCTCGTCGCGCTCGGGCAGCTTGAGCTCGTCCTCGGCGCCGCGCACACCCTCGTGCAACTCGCGCGTCCGCTCGGTCTCCGCGTTGAACTCCACGCCCAGCAGGACGGCGATGTTCGTGATCCACAGCCACAGCAGGAAGACGATCACGCCGCCCATGGTCCCGTAGGTCTTGTTGTACGAGCCGAAGTTGGCGACGTAGAACGCGAAGCCGACCGAAGCGACGATCCACACGACCAGCGTCAGGATCGTGCCGCCGGAGACCCACTTGCGCGACACCTTGGCGTTCGGCGACGCGAAGTAAAGGACGTGCAGGATCAGCAGGACGAGCAGCAGCATGATCGGCCACTTGCCGATCTGCCAGGCGGTCACCGCGACGTCGGAGAGCCCGATCGCGCCGCCGACCGCCTCGGCCAGCGGCCCCGAGACGACGAGCGCGATCGCGGTGACGGCGACCAGCACGACGCACACGAACGTGATGAGCAGCTGGAGCGGCTTGAGCTTCCAGAACGGGCGCCCTTCCTCGACCTCGTAGATCGAGTTCGACGCCTCGGTGAAGGCGCGGACGTAGCCCGAGGCGGACCACAGCGCCGACACGACGCCGACGATCGCCGCGAACCCGGCGGCGCCCTGGTTGGAGGTGACCGACTCGATCGGCTGCTTGAAGGTGTCGACGGCCGACGCCGGCCCGAGCGTGCCGATCACGTCCGTCAGGAACCTGGTGACCGTGGCCGGGTCGGCCACGAGCCCGACGACCGCCACCATCACGAGCAGGGCCGGAAACAGCGAGAGCACCGCGTAGTAGGTGAGCGCAGCGGCCCAGTGCTGGAGCTTGTCCTCCTTGAACTCGGAGAGCGTTCGCTTGAACGTGGGGCCCCAGGAGCGCTTGGGCAGGTCACTGGGGAGGCGGTCTGGGACATGCATCGGGGATGACCGCGGCGCGGGCGCTCCTAAACGGAAGCGGTTCTTCCCCTGACTGTTGGCTTTGAGCACGAAGATCCTCCCCAGGGGGATTGCACTGCACCAATACTTAGGTTTAGATTTCGTTCGATAGGTACGCCTGCATCGACGCGGGCGCCCGAAGCCAAGGAGGATCCAAAGCAATGCACCGCCGTATCACCGTGGTCATGGCCGCCACCGCCGCTCTCGGCATTGGCGCCGTCGGCCTCGTTCCCGCCGCCGGCGCCGCCCCGAGGAAGAAGAACGAGATCCGCATCGTCGGCGGCACCATCTACAAGCCCGGCGTCATGATCGGGGACAACATTCGCTTCAACCGCAACACCACGGTCAAGTCGGGCGCGACCGTCAAGATCGTCAACAAGGGCTCGGCGGAGTCCGGTCCCCACACGCTCTCGCTGGTGAAGAAGTCCGCCCTGCCGCTGACGTTCGCGCAGGCCGCGAAGTGCTTCAGGGCCGCGGGCGTGTGCGGGCCGCTCGTCGCGGCGCACCAGTTCAACCCCGAGGACGAAGAGGCGCCACCGGCCGTCCTCGAGTACAACGCCGGCGCGGCGGGCTTCGGCACCATGGGCGACCTCGAGACCGCAGGTGACTCGCTCTTCATGGCTCCCGGGCGCGGCGGCTCGATCAAGGTGACAGCCCGCAAGGGGTCCAAGCTGACCTTCTTCTGCGCCATCCACCCCTGGATGCAGGGCAAGATCACGGTCAGGTAGCGCGATGCGATCGGTCCTGTCCACCGGGCGGGGCCGGCGTCTCCTCACGCGAGGGCCGGCAGCGCTGCTGCTGCCGGCCCTCGCGGCCGTACTCGCCCCTCCCAGCGCCGGCGCCGCGAAGCGCGAGCTCTGGGTGGCGGCCGTGCCGCAGACGTGGAATGCCGTGCCCAACGCCCGCGACGTCATTCACGGCACCCGCTTCGGCGCGGCGGACACGACGTTCCCGACCGTCGTCTACCGGCGCTACACCAGGGGCTGGAAGCGGCCGCTGCGCCTTTCCTACGAGGCCGCCGCGGGCACCGGCTCGATACCTGGTCCGCTGATTCGCGCGCGGGTCGGCGACAAGCTGCGGATCCACTTCAAGAACCTCGACACCCTGCACAGCCAGGCGCATTCGATGCACTTCCACGGCGTCGAGTACAAGCCGTCCTCCGACGGCGTCCACCTGCCGCTCCACTCCGGCAAGGGCGGCAGGGTCAAGCCGGGCGAGAGCTTCACCTACAAGCTGACGGCCGGGCCGGGCTCGGCGGGCGTGTGGCCCTATCACGACCATTCCACGTCGATGGACGCGTCGATCGCGGGTGGGATGTACGGCGCGCTCTCGATCGCCGGGCGCCGCGAGCGCCGGGCCGACCGCGAGTTCGTCGTCGCCTTCGCGCCATGGCACGGCTTCCAGACGATCAACGGTCGCGCGTTCGTCGGCAACACGCCCCTGTTCGAGTCGCGCGTCGGCGAGACAGTCCAGTGGGACGTGCTCGCGATGGGCGACGAGTTCCACACCTTCCACGTCCACGGGCACAAGTGGCGGACGGACGGAGGCACGCCCGAGGACACGCGCGGCCTTGGTCCGGCGGAGTCGTTCCGCGTCCGCTGGAAGGAGACGGCCCCGGGCACGTGGCTCTACCACTGCCACGTCGAGACCCACATGGCTCAGGGCATGATCGGCCTGTATCGGGTGCGACCGTGAGACGCCGTTTGGCCCTCGTCGCGGCCCTGGCGGCGCTCGCCGGGCTGGGCGGCGCGGCGTCCGCCCGCGCCGAGACGCTCGTGATCGGCATGCCGGGGAAGTTCTTCGATCCCCCGCGGGCCACGATGGTCGCCGGCGACACGGTGGTGTTCCGCAACTACGACCTCGCGACGCACGACGTGCGGATCGCCGCCGGCGGCTTCGACTCCGGCCCGATCGGCCGGTTCGCGTCGTGGGCGCAGAGCATCGGCCAGCCCGGCGGATATCCGTTCGTCTGCACCCTGCACGCCTTCATGAGCGGTGACCTCGACGTGGTCGCCGCCACTCTCGCGACCGGCACCGGAACCGTCCTGGCGGGTGAACCGATCGAGTTGTCCGGGCGCGCTCCCGCCGGCTCCGCGCAGCTCGCGCTGGAGCGCTCGACGCCCGAGGGCGGATGGATCGCGCTCGACGGTGTGACGCCGGCGCCGGACGGCACCTTCCGGACAACCGCGGCGGCCGTCGAGGGGGCCGCCTACCGGGTCAGCTCCGCGGCGGGATCGAGCCCGGCCGTGAGCCCGCACGTCACCGCCCGCGTCGATCTGCACCTCGACGTGCGGCGCAGCCGCCGGCACCGGACCCTCCGGGTCCACGCAATGCCGGCGCCGGCCGGCTTCGTGGCCACGCTCGAGCTCTTCTCGCCGTGGCGCTATGCGTGGCGCCCGGCGCGCCGCGTCGCGCTCGACGCGCACGGCGCGGCGCGCTTCCGCGTGCGCGCCTCCCGCCGCGCCTTCGCGCGCGTCACGCTCAGCCGCCGCGCGCGCGGGCCGGCGCTCGTGCACAGCCGCGTGATCAGGCTCTGGACGGGGAGGGGCGCGCGCGACCCGGACACCATCGGGCCACCCGGCTCGGGGCAGGACGGAGTCGGTGGCGGGCACGACGGCGGCCATTAGGTTCGAGCGTCCACGTCAACGGCGGCTTCGAGGAGGACGAGGGAGTCAGGGCGCTCGCGCGGTTTCGACGCGTCGATTACGAGTTCGCGTCGCTATCCGACGCGAACTCGTAATCGGGATCCCAGACGTAGCGATCCGGACGTT
>Ga0136627_1000520_pt1 | contig 14518 bp, 10 predicted proteins | sample AntDrymUQ4892206_2_FD_104652 | JGI IMG/M metagenome (GOLD analysis project Ga0136627, IMG submission 104652) | Polar desert sand microbial communities from Dry Valleys, Antarctica - metaG UQ489 (22.06) | ecosystem: Environmental > Terrestrial > Soil > Desert | place: Antarctica: Dry Valley... | reverse complement strand
GCCGACGGCGACGTGGTCGATTTCCGGTTCAACGTGTGATCAGGCCCAGAAACCCAGCAAACATGGGCCTCGTGGAACCATGTTTACGGCCGTAACCTTCGACTTCTAAGTGGGTGGGCCAGTCTTCGAGGTGCAGTCGGCCTGTTCTCGGACACGGCCGGGCGTCTCCGGGGCACGGCTTGAAGGCGCCGCGCTAGCGGGTCGGCAAAATCCCCCAGGCCCCCTAGTGCCTCGCAGCGGTCGGCGAAGCTCAGCTCCTCAAGTCGCACCGGTTGCTTCGAGGGAAACGCATCGGCTAGCTCGTCGCTGTAGTCGCTCACCAGCTGGCCGAACTTGCCTTACCGTTTCGGCCTGAGCTAGTGCCAGCAGCCCAGGCAGCGGGTGCACGCTGTCGCTGTAGGCGGGTGTGTAGTTCAGCAATACATCGGGTTTTCCGGGACACTCCCAGCTGACGATTCCGCAGTGCGGCGTGGGAACAACCAACAGGAGGTGGTATCGCAGCCCGTTCGCGGGATCGTCACGCAGGGGCTGGTCGGCGTCACCGAACACGCGCCGCAGCTCGGCCTCGATGTCGCTGGGCTCCTCCAGCGGCTCGCGGATTCCTTGCTGGCACCGGAACGCCGAATCCAGCCTTAGGTTCTTATACCGAACTTCCCAGTCGCCGGGGAAAGCTGCTGGTCGCGGCATGTATCGCGGGTGCAACATAAGGTCATCTTTATAGGAGTAGCCCCCCACAAACCTGGCCGCCGGCTCCGGCCTGCGCCGTCTCCGAGGGCGACCCGAGGCCAGATCCGTTTCTCGAAAGAACAGGTCGAAGACATAGGTGGCTAACATCGGCGTCCATTATTACGGCCAGGAGCCGTGACGTTGAACGGTCGGGGCGGCTCGTCGAAGTACTTCGACGAGCCGCCCCGACCGCGGGGAGCGACGGTGCTTTCAGATAGCTCTCAACACTGCTGGCGCCGCGCCGTTACTATCGACGCGTTGCCGCCGATCGCCGTCGGCCGGCGAAGACAAGCACCGCCCCCACCGCAACCAACGCGACCGCAATGAGCACGGACCACGTCAGCGAGGTACCGGTAACGGGCAGGTCATCGCTGCTGGCGCGGTCCTCGACCCGATTCGGCTTCGGTGTCTTGGTTACCGCTACTTCGCCGCCGCCGTCCTTGCCGGTTTTGGCGGCAACCGGATTGTCAACCTTCGCAGTGGACCGGGGTCGCTCAGTCGGCTCGGCGTCCCCGGGCTGATTCGGCTTTTCCACATCCGGGCGGGGTTTGTGGTCCGGTTTGCCGTTGTCGCCGTCATTTCCGACGCCGGTGTTGTCGTTACCCCCACCCAGAGCACCCAGGAAGTTACCTACCGGAAGACGGTTTCCGTTGCCCGGTGTTCCCGGCTTGTCCGCGGGTTCGCCGTTGCCGGGCGACTGGACGTCAGGCCGTTCGGCGCCGCCGACGGCACCGGGAGCAGGTTGGTTATCCACGCCGGGATCGGGCCGGCCGTCAGGAGCTGGGCCGCCGGGAAACGTGCCGTTGTCTATTGGCGGTAGGTCTTCCGCACCCTTCGGCACAGGGTTGGGCTCCGGCGGTACGGCTGGGCCTGGTTGGGCCGGTACCGCCTGGCCCGCTTCGGGAGCAAAGCGGGTGAGCGACTGCTGTGGCGCCCCATTGACCCTGGTGAACTGTCCACCGACCCACAGCGTGTCACCGGCGGCGGTCATGGTGCGGGGTCCCAGTCGTGACGGGGTCCGGTCGGCCGCAAGGCTGTAGTCGCCACCGTTCGTGTTCGGGTACCACTTCAGAATCCGCGTGGAGTTTCCCTCGGTGGTCTGGGCCAGCAAACGCTGGTTCTTCGGATCCGCTTGGTTGTTATAAATTTCCCCGAAACCGCCTGGGGTAGTGGAGCAGTCGTGGGCGTGGCTACCGCTGTAGAGCACATTCCCGATCACCGCGATCGCCCAAGTGGCACCCTTACACATATCGACCCAGCGAGCTTGCCCGGTCATCGGATCCAGTGCGGCTCGGCCTTCGAACTCGCCGAAGGTGCGGCTTTCGCCCGAGACGTAGACGGTGTTGGCGTCGATGGTGAGGTCGGTGACGAACGTCTTACCGCGGATGCCGCGCCATTCCCACGGCATGGAAGCGCCGTCGGTGGTGTTCACGGCATCCACACCCTGAATTCCCCGTCCGTTGAGGGAGACGAACTCGCCGCCGATGATTACGCGGCTTTGGTCGGGTGACATGGTCATGGCGATAATGCCGCCGTTGGAACCGGGGCCTTCGGCACGTGGCGCCCATGGCAGCAGCGCGCCGTCGACGCGGTTGAATGCCGCGAGTCTGATACGAGGCTGGCCCGCGGTAGTGGTGAAACTACCTCCGGCGTATACGGCTTCGGCACTGACCGCCAAAGACCGAACCCGTCGATCGGTACCAGCGGGTTTAAAGCCTTCGTCCAAACCGCCGTCGCTTACGTTGAATGCGGCTAGTTTGCGGCGGTCTTTGCCGTCCACATTGGCGAAGTCGCCGCCGACGTAAATTTTGCTGCCGTCGGGGGACTTGCGGATTTCGTAGACGGTGTCGCAGGTGTAGGTGTAGGCGGTGTAGTCGGCGTTGCAGCTGGTATCGGGTCGCTGCGCATTCGGGTCGTAGTTGAAGGTGGGTGCGGTGAAGTCGTGCGTGAACGGGAGTAGCTCACCGGTCTTGGCGTCGAAGGCAGCCATGTTTTTGCGGGGTTGCTCTTGCTGGCCTTTAGGGGCTCCTGGTGGGCGGACTTGGGAGAAGTTACCGCCGACGTAGACCACGCCGTTGACATGCTCCATGGCCCAGACAATGCCGTTGGTCTGCCAGGTGGCTTGTGGCACCTGGCTCACCGTCGCCGGGTCGCCCGGGTCCGGCTTGATATTCAGATCGGGAGCGGGATCCCCAGGAGCGGCGCTGGCAACTCCGGCACTTAGCATCAGAGTAACCGTCATGCTGGCGATCAAAGCCAGGATCGTTGACAGTGCTGGTATTCGACGCACCGGCGTTCTCCCTATTCATGGGCGGCGCGCAAAGACGCCTCGTGAAACTACGACTACGTGAGGTTATCGGCGCTCACACCATGAATATGACGAGTTCGAGGAAGTTTGTCGCTCGTGCGAGCAGGTTCTGCCCGTACGACCTATCCGGCTCGGCCGAATGGTCAGCGCCGCTGCGGCACAGGGCCGGGTTCATGCCGGCGCTAGCGGTCCCAGTCCAGCTGTCTGTCCAGGAGCTTCGCCAACCGGACGTTGTGGGGCCGGTAGTACTCCACCAGGCGCGCTCGGGTTTGGTCTGCCATCGGTGGCACGGGAAGCCGGTGGTGGTGCTCCAGTTCCGGAACATCGACTATGGGAAGTCGCAGAAAGCGCTGCACGAGCGCGTACGTTCCCGCGGGGTCCGCGACCAGATCGTCGAAGATCACGACCAGCACCCGCTCGGGGTCCACGTGGCCGAACAACGCCTCCAGCTGGTCGGCGTAGCACCCCCGGGCCAGGTAGCTATGACAGTCGTGGTGGTGGCTGTAGTAGCCGGGATCGGTGAGTAGGCGCTCGGTTTCACCGGCAAGCCGCTGCGGCTCGGCGTTGATGGCCGCCTCGAACGTGTCGAGGTTTTCCGCGTTCGAGCCGCGGCGCTCCCAATAGTTGGAGTATGCCCGGTCGGCCGGGTTCCGGAGCGAAACGACGAGCCTCACGTCGGGAAGCGCCTGTGCTATCCGGGCCCCCACCTCGGGGTGAAACAAGTAGTAAGGGCTGGCTTCACCACATTGAGGTCGAATGCCGTCCCGCCGTGCCGCATGCCGAAGGGATCTCACGGAGGGGAAATGCGACCGGTACCAGTCCAGGCCCTTGCTGAAGTTGATGTCGAAGTAGTGTGGGCTCTTGATCTGTTGGGTGGCCGGGAACATCGGAGCGACGTGGGGATGCCGGACCAGCCAGTTCCACAGCGACGTGGTGCCGCCCCGCTTGGCGCCGATGATCAAGAAGTCCGGCAGGGCCCTGCGAGCCGCGGTGCGCACACCGTAGGTCCGAACGGCGCCGCGCGCCGCGCTCTTGAGCGGTTTGGGTATCCGGCGCTTCACCGCTCGCAATAGGTTAGGAACCTCCACATGCCGTATCGCCTCGTTTGGCCCTGCGTTCACCGGAAGAAACTCCTATTCCTGCGTCTTTCCGCGTTTGCCGGCTGCTTGCGGCGCGATGAAGGTGCGCCGCGCCGCCGTGCCACTTCGGCCAACGTCCCAAGTTGTAGTGCCGAGCTACACTTCCATAGCCCTACACCGTAGGCGAGCGTTCCCAACACCACACCCGCGGTAGCAAGAGCCAAGCCGGTGCCGCCGGTGGGAGACACCCCCGCTATCCGCAGGATGGCCGCCGGAACCGCGAAGCAGAGCAGCGCCAAACCCGACGCCAACAGGGTGGGTTTACTGATGGTTCGAACCCCCAGTTTGTCGCGCACCAGCAGTGTCAACGCAAGGTTCTCACCTACCACGCTCACCGCTTTGGCGATCGCGGCGCCCAACGCTCCCAGCGTCGGCGCCAGCACGGCACACAAGGTCACCTGGACTACCAGTGAGGCAATGGTCACCGCCAGAGTCGCACCGCTCCCGCCGCTCATCAGCAATAACGTAACTATGTTTCCGGTGTAGAGATTGACCAACATGGCGCCGGCGAGCACTACCAGGCTGGTGGCGCCCGCTGTGAAGTCGTCGCCGAACATCGACAGGACGTGCTCGGGCCAGATCAGCATCAACAGATACAGCGGCCAGGACAACGCGATCACCCAGCCGCTGGAAGTGTGATGAAGCCGCTGGACCTGCCCGGCTTGAGCGTTGTTGAGCAACTGTGAGACCTGCGGCGCGGTTGCCAGCCGAAGCGCCTGCATCGCCAGCGTCCCCGCGAGCACCAGACGCAGTGCCGCGTTGAAAATTCCGGCTTCGGCCGTACCGGCCAGTGAACTGACCAGCACGACACCGATGTGCAGCCCGACGATCTCGCAGATCGATGAGATGCCTCGTGGTGCCGAGAAAGACCACAATTCACGCCAGGGTTTGAGCTCACCCTCTTGCTGAGCCGAGTCGATTCCCGTAGCACCGGCGGTTCCCTTCGCCAAGGCACGCCGCAGGGACCATGCCGATACCGCGACACCGATCACGGTTCCGACTGCCCAGGCCACCGTGGCACCGAACACGCCGGCGCCCAACAGCAGCACAATACCGACGAAGGCGCATCGAGCCACGGGCTTGACGATGTTCTCCACGGCGACGAACGGCTTCATCGAACCCAAACCACGAGTGGCGGCCAACGCGACGTAGCTGGCGGTGCCCAACGGAAGTAGTGCCGCAACCACTCGTAGTAGTTGTGCCGATTGTTGGCTGGGCGTGTCGGGTAGCAGGACGGGAGCCACCAGCGGTGCCAGCCACCACATCGCCGCCGCGATGACGGTCAACCCCACGGTGACGGGTACCAGCGCGGCGCGCACCACGGCGTGGATGCGCGCCGGCCGGGTACTTGCGCGCAGCGGCGGAAGCATCCGCACCAGTCCTGTGTCGCAACCCAGCCGGCCGGCTACCGATAGCGTCATGTAGACGGCGACCGCCAGCGCGAACACGCCGGCGTCGAAGGCACCGAGAACCCTGCTGACGAGCACGATCACGACGAAACCGAGCACACCGCTGACCATGGCTCCGATGAAGCTCAGTGTCCCCGAACGGGCCAGCCGCCGCAGCTGCACATCGTTGCCGTCCTGGTTTGCCACGGTGGGCAGGATGGCCGGTACGACCATAGGCAGCAAGCGTGTCCGATCCGGCTCGTGCACCCGCCCTTCGGAGCCCGCGGTCGGGTCGCCGTGGTCGGGCTGCTGCCGTAGTGGTCCCTGCACGATGGGTACGGCGACGGTGTGGTCGTAGAGGGACGCGTTCGGCCTTGCCGATAACACCCGGCGAGGCGGTACCGGTGTGGCGACCATCGCCAGGACCATGCCCAGTACCGCCCAGAGTGCGATCATCAACACCGGATTACGCAGCGGATAATCCACCAACAGATGCCCGAGCATCGCGGCCAGCCCGGCGGCCGACGCCGCGAGCGCACCCAGCTGGGGCCATTGTTCGGATGCACGGAGGCGACGGACTCGGTTGCGGACAGCCAGAGCCACCGACCCCACCAGGCCCACCGCCGCCACGGCGCCCACCGCACCATCTCCGCCGCGATGGTGAGAAGACCGTTATGAGCGTGGCGGCGTGGATAGAATTGCAGCTCCGAACCCGACTGCGCCGAGAGCACGCTGAATGAACCTGGCCCGTTACCCAGCACGGGGGCGGCTTCGAATTCCCGAAGTGCCTCCCGCCACGTGATGGGTCGGACGTCATAGGGGTTGGTCGACAACGAGCTGACCGAGAGGGCTCGATCGATCACGACGGAGAACGTTGCGCTTACGGGCAACACCAACAGCGCGAGTAATCCGACGACGATTGCGGCCACACCAAAGCGCCTCAGTACCGAGCGGGCCTTCGGATCCAGCAGTACGAGCACGATCGCACCGATAACCGTGCCCAACCAGGCGCCGCGCGAGAGTGACACTGTCATGGCTGCACCGGCACTGAGCACACCGGCGATCGCCACGAGGCGCTCGAACCTGCGCTCGGCGGCGAGCAGCCATGCCAGCGCTACGAAGATCGTCAACATGCAGAAGCTGCCGAAAGTATTAGGGTCGGTGAAGGTTCCCACTTCGCGGTTTTGGACTATGGCCGCGCCGTAGAGCGCGACCAGCTGCTGCCCACCGATGAAGCTATAGGCGGTGACGCCCAGCGATCCCAGCGTCGTCGCTCCCAGTAGCAGGCGTAGCCGTCGGTGTGACTTTGCGACCAGGATGACACCGGCGGTCAGTAGCAACCCCGCGATCAGCGTGGCGGTGGTCTTGAAGCCCTCCATGGGTCGAGGTGAGAATCCCGTGGCTAGGACCGCGGCCAGGATGAACATCACCCCGAAGAACAGCGGAGGTCGAATCTCGACCCGAGCGATCCGAGTGAGGTCCGTTTGGTTGCGCGCCCCCAGCAGTACGGCGACGATGGCCAGCACACAGACGGCATGCACGACCTGTAGACCCAGTGGAGCACCTGGGAGTGCTTTGTTACCGATGGGTGCGCTAATGAGTACCAGCGCCACCGCCCACAACGGATGCACCAGGACCACCGCGGTCACGGCGGCCGCCAGTGCTACTCCGGCGGCGAGGTAGGCACCGGTGAATTCACCCAGCACCGAAAATCCGATTCCGGCCAGCAGGCAAGCGCTGAACAAACCAGCTGTGAACATGCTGCTCGGGTTCGGTCGCAACGGTGCTAAAGGAGTCACCATCTCGACCGCTTCGCGATGTTCATGGTGCGCTGTTTCCCACTGGGGGCGCGGATAATTCCGGGGCTTTGCCCAGTTGCTCCGCTGTCGGCTGGAGTGTTTGCCCCCGAGATGTCAGTAAACCTTGGATGCTACCGAGTACTTTGGCGGCATCTTTGAGCGCCGCGCACAACGGTAGTAACAGTAGTGTCATAGCCGAATGGCGGCGCCGGAGTACCCGGCTGATCGGCAAGGATAAATACGTCACGGCTCCCAGCGCTACGATGCCGCCACCCCACCATCCTCCTGCTACCAGCAGCGCTACACCGCCGCTGTAAGCGGCTATTCGCGCGCCGTCGCGCATCAATAACATCACCGATCGCGACTGCCCTCCGCCATAGCCGTAACCGTGGAATTGACGAAAAGTGGCCCACACCGAGCGGCGCTGATGCATGGTGATCACCGCATCCAATGTGGTGGCCGCTCGCACGCCGGCTGCGAGTACTTTCTTGCCGAAAGCCGCGTCTTCGGCGTTTACCAACTCCTCGTCGAAGCCTGCTGCCTTTTGCCATGCGTCGCGCTGAAAACCCAATAGTCGACCGTCGACTCTACGGGCAAGGAATCGACGCCCCAGTAGCTTGCCGTAGAGCTGTCGTGATGGCCGAGGGCGGCGTAGCTCCTCGGGGTCGGCCCAGGCGACGGCCGCCATAGCCTGCTCGAAAAGGTGCCCAGGTCGGATTCTTACCCGGTATACGCCCTGAAACAGGCCGAACCCTTCTTGGCTTTCATCGTGTTGCGGGCCGTGGCTTCCGATACCGTGACTTTGCGCGGCGGCTGCCCGCATTGCCGCAAGCCAATCCGGGTCGGGGTCGCAACTCGCGTCGGCGCAGATCAGGTATTCGTGACGTGCTTGCCGCGCCGCCGCGTTGCGATTAATAGCGCAGCTACCACCAGGGGTGAGGATGAGACGAACCCTGCTATCGCGGCGCATCCACTCTTGGATGATCTCCACCGTCCCGTCGGTGGACCCTCCATCGGCGACGATGTGTTCGTCAGCTGGACCCAGCTGCTCACCCACCAGGCGCAGTAGCCGCTCGATGTCATCGACTTCATTGCGGATGGGGCTGATGACCGTGATGGGCGGTCCCGCCGTTGATCCTGCTCCGGGGCGTAGCGCGGTCTCGGCGAGTACGCCGACGAAGCGATCTGCCTGAGTTCGCGCATCAGGGTGGTTAGCGGCGTGGCGCTGCCCTTGCTCTCCTACGGAGCTTCGCTTTCCCGGATCGGTTAACTCCGCTAGTGCAGCTGCCAGGCCCGCCGCGGTGATATCGCGCGAACCCGGTGGTACAAGCATGCCTGCTGTGGCCGTTACCCGTTGGGCAACCGCACCACCGTCATCTATCGCGATGACGGGTTTGCCTGCCGTCATCGCTTCTAGGGCGGCTATTCCGAATCCTTCCTGCCCCGGTGTGCGCGGCCCCTCGGGACGAGTGAGTACCGCTACCGCGTCGACTGCACTCAACAGCCGCCCTGCTTGCGCTACATAGCTGATGAAATGTACCCGGTCGGTCACACCGAGCTCGGCTGCCAACGTGGCCAGGCGTTCCTTCTCGTCCGCTCGTTGCGGCTCGGTCTCACCGATGACCACCAAGTGCCATGCGGTTCCGCCCGGTAGCGCCAGGGCAAGTATCGCGCTGTCGATGCCTTTGTACGGCACCACCCGCCCCACCATGGCCAGCAGCGGGGCACCTAAGGGTTTGGTGATACCGGCACTCACCAACGCTCGGTGAGCATCGGCTGGAGGTAACGGTGAGGCTGGGCGGGGAGGTTCGATGATGACGCTATCGGGCCTGGCTACCGCCGTCGCCACGGTCCGGGAGGTAGCGACCACTCGAGAAGCGAGCTTTCCGAGCGGTCGCGAGAGCAGGCGATCGAAACTATGGTCATGTTTTACCCAGACCGAGCGGACACCTGTCAGTAGTGCCGCCGGGCACACCACGGCCGCGGCCTTGACGCCGTTGGCGACTACGACATCTGCGTTACGGCGCCGAAGGAACTTACGGAGCTTTAACGCCGCACGCAGGACATCGATACCACGCCGTCCCACCGGTAGCACTGTGACGCCGATACCGCGCTCAATTAGCTGGCTCCGCAGCGGACCGTCGGTAAGCAGGATCACTTCGACATCGAGCCGGTCGGTGTGGTCGAGCATGGTGAGCAACCACGATTGGGCGCCTCCACGACCGCCACTGGGATCTACGATCAAAGTGCGCAGTGGTCGCGTAAGTACACGCTTTGCCATGTAAGTCCCTTGTGGATCGACTGTATACGTCCTTTAAGTCAGCATATGGCACGCTCGTGCCATGAGCGTTCGTGTACTGCACCTCACCCATGCAACGACAACGGGGCTGGCGCACTGCGTCGCCGATTGGGTGCGGGAACAGACATGGGCCGGGATGAGTGTGACCGTGGCCTGTCCTGATGGGCGGCTCGCGCAGCTGTCACGGCGAGCCGGTGCGCATGTCGTCGGGTGGCAGGCTGCCCGGACACCGGGGTTCGGGATGTGGCGCGAGAGACGCCAGCTTGCGCGCATTATCGCCGATACTCGACCGGATCTGGTGCACTTACATTGCGCGAAAGCCGGCCTGCTGGGTCGTTTGGTGCTGCGGGGTAACGTTCCGACGGTTTTCAGCCCGCATGCCTGGTCCTTCTTGGCCGTGGACGGTGTTACTCGTCGGATGGTGCGGGAATGGGAACGATTCGCCGCCCGGTGGACCACCGTCACGGTGTGCGTGAGCCAGGGTGAGGCCACGACCGGGCGCGGGGCCGGTATCCGGGGCAGGTTCGAGGTGCTGCCCAACCAGATCGACCTGGACGAGTTATCGCCGATCGTCGAACGTGACCGGGGCGGCCTCCGGGCCGAGTTCGGGCTTTCCGCCGGTGTGCCGTTGGCTGTGCTGGCGGCTCGGATGTGTCGGCAGAAGGGTCAAGATGTTGCCTTGGCAGCTTGGCCTAAAGTGCGCGAAGTGGTTCCCAACGCCGAGTTGGTGCTACTGGGTGACGGTCCGACGCGTGACACCCTCACCGAGCAGGCGGGTGACCCCGACATCTCCGGTGTCCGACTGCACGGCTTGGCTGACCGTGCCACTACATTGCGCTGGATGTACGCTGCCGACGTCGTGATCTGTCCCTCCCGCTGGGAAGGGATGTCATTGGTGCCGCTGGAGGCGCTGGCGCTGGGGCGTCCGGTCGTGGCGTCCGACACCGACGGAATGCGGGAAAGTGTGCCGGTGCAAGGTGGGGTGTTGGTTCCGGTGGACCAGCCCGATCCTCTCGCGGCCGCGATCGCCCAGTTGCTTTCAGACCCGGGGCTGGCCATGACGATGGGTGAGGCGGGCCGTCGAGCCACTGTGGCCAAGCACGGAAAGCGCGACGCGGCCTCGGCCGCTAGTCGCCTCGCGCAGTTGTACCCCACGTTGGTGCACAGTTAAAGCGAAGCATCGAGCCATCGCCGATCACAGCGGATAAACGCCGTACGATCGGGCGAGCTCCTGTGCCTCAGGTAGCACCGACCAGGCGTGGGCGGTGTCATCGGGGTTGCGATACGTGCGGGGGGCTTTTACGTTCTCACCGATTCGACGCAGTGCGTACCACAATGCCAACAGCGCAATGTGGTGGTGGTGTTCGGCGGGCGTAATCGACCACACCCGGTCCAGCCACGCGTCCCGGTGTTCTCGCCGTGGCAGCACCGACCAAAACCGAACCAGATCCCCATAGCGTGGTCCGGTGCCCAAGTACTCCCAATCCACCGCGCAGCAGCGTTGCCTCGGCTGGTCCCAGAGCAGATTGCGATAGTAGAAGTCGCCGTGCGCAATCGGAGCCGCCGGTAACGCGGCGGCGGCGGTGCGCGTGGCCCACCACAATCGTTGTGGAATTCCTGCCAGCGTTCCGCGCAGTGCTCGTGTGAGACGTTTGGCACGGGGGGATCGCCATACCGCGGCCGGTGTCCCCTCCGGCGGCGGTATGGCGGTCGCTATCGCAGCGGCAACGGCCAGCGCGGCATCGAGGTAGGAGCTCCAGTCCGGCCAATCGGGGCACGGTCCTTGAGCGGGCAGTGGTAGCAGCCACTGGCCCAGCAACCAGGTACCGTCGGCTGCCGCCCCGTGCAAGGTGGCGGTATCGACACCCTGGCTGATTGCCCACTGGCGGCCTCGTGTCTCTCGCCGGAGCGCAAGGGCTCCGTGACTGTCGGTGGCCACCTCCAGCATGTTGTCCGCCTGGACGAAACGCCGTACCGAACGAGGCGGCCCCAGGTTTCCTTGCTCGCCCCAGCTGTTTACGTCGGCACTACCATGTATCGACAGCAGTTCTGAAGCGACCTGCGGCAACTCCGCGAATACCGTCTGTTGCGAGCCGGTGAATCGGCCGTCTGTCTTTACGATGGTGGGCGCTAGCTCGTGGTGTCGGCGCGATGGCATGCTTGTAACTCTATGGTGAACCTCACTGGTGTCGTTCACTCCTCGAGCTTTAGGACGTGTTGTGGCTGAACTCAAGCCTCGGCAGCTCGTGCCGAGTTGGCGGACGTGGCTGGTGTTTTTGGCCGCATCGGCCGTGGTGCTCGTCGGCGTGGCAACCTACATGCTCGTCCAGCCCACGGTGTACAGCGCCAGTGCCGTGGTCGCGCTACGCCCGAGAGGACAGGAGCGACCACCCCCGGCCGAGGTTGTGCTGCTCACCGCGCCGCGATACGTCTTACTGGCCACCTCACCCTACGTGCTCAATCAAGTGGCGCAACAGCTCAAGCTCGATCCCGAGGAGTTGGCGAACGGCGTTACGGTTACGGTGGAGCCCAATACGGCGAACTTAACCATCAAGGTGACGCTGCGTAATCGGGAGGCCACGGCCACTGTTGCCAATGTGATCGCCGACGCGGTGATCCGGCGCGCCGGTGGTGATTCGATCCTTGCCGGCCAGATTCTCTCCCGTGCGGTGGAGCCGCCCGGCGCCAGCGGACCGAATCAGCTCGTCATGTTGAGTGCGGGAGGAGTCGCGGCGGTGGTGGTCGGCGCCGGCGCGGCGGGATTGTTCGACCGGCATATGCGTAGGCGAGCCCGATTGGTGCGGGGGGTCGCAGCGGTGCGTCCGATTGCGGTGTCGGCGGTCGGTGGGAGTTCGGTCGACGATCGTTCCGATTCGCAATCGCAGCCCGAGCGGGTTGTTCCGGAGGAGCGCACGACATTGAGCCATGAGGATGACCGGGCCACTCCCGACCGTGATGCGGCACCCGGCGACGATCACTACTCCTCCCATGACTCCGATCGCGCGGAGTCGTCATATCGGAGTTCGGAATCCGACGGTTCGGACGAGCAGGCCAAGAAGGACAAGAGCTCGAGCTGGTGGCCGGCTTGATGATCTCTGCCCTCGCCGTAGGTGTCAGTACGCTCCGTCGCGACCCAGCACCGCGGGCAGGGTGCGGCGTAGCACCGCAAGGTCCATGTCGATAGAGCGATTCTCCACGTAGTGCAAGTCCAGCCGCACCGCTTCCGACCACGGCAGGTTGGAGCGGCCGCTCACTTGCCACAGCCCGGTCAGTCCCGGCTTAACTAGGGTGCGGCGGACGTAGTCCGAGGCCATGTTCTCGGGGCGCGTCGAGGTGGGCCGAGGGCCCACCAGTGCCATCTCACCCCGTACCACGTTGATCAGCTGCGGCAGCTCGTCCAACGAGGTGCGGCGCAGGAAACGGCCGACCTTCGTCACACGGGGGTCGTTACGGATCTTGAACAGGGTTCCCTCGCTATAGTAATTGCGTGCCGCGAGCGCCGTCTGGCTGATGTCGGCGCCCCGCTCCATGGTGCGGAACTTCCACAGTTTGAATCGGCTTCCGCTCAGACCGGTGCGTTCCTGTCGGTAGAAGACCGGTCCCCGACTGGTCAACATCACCGCCGCACTGATCACCGCGAACAGTGGGGCGAGCACCAGCAGACCCAGCCCGGCAACAACACGATCACCGATATCGCGCAGTGCCCGACGTCCGCCGTAGAAACGGGGTGGGCTTACCTCGATCAATGTGGTGTCGCCCAATGTTCGTACACCCACCCGATGTGGGGCTACGTGCCACAGCGGCGTAACGGCGATGCCCACGCCGAGGCTTTCCAGCTGCCAGGAGAATTCCCGAAGCTTCTTGGCGGCAACGGCATCGAGTACTACGACAGTGTCGGCTCCGCCGGCGCGTACCGCATGTGTCAAGTTCTCCAGCGAGTAGGTCAGCTCGGGCAGTAGGTCGGTACCGGTATCGGCAGCGTTATCCGCATCGTCGGTGAGGCAGGCCGCGGCGACCGTCGGCGCTAGCGTGCCGGCTTTGGCGGCACTCGATTCCATAAAGCGCCGTACCGACATAGCTGATCCGACCACCACGACGGGCGCACTGGCCAGTGGGCTCCAACGTCGAGCGAACGGCAGTAGGGCGGCACGGGCCATCAGCACCGCTACTCCGGTCGCGGGCACACCGACCAGCACCATGGCTCGGGTACCGGGGATCGGTTGGAACTGCGCTATGACGCCGGTGGCGGCCCATAACGTGACCGCGGTGGTGGCGAGCTTTCGCACATCGACCAGTTGGACTTTGAGGCTGCGGTGGAGGTACGACCCGGCCAGCCAGGAGCCCAGCATCCAGGCCAACGGCATCAGGAGGGCAGTCTGGAGTGGAAGCGTATCGATCGCCAGGGAGGTGAGCGCGGCAACGCACAGTGCCGCTAGTGCGTCCACCGTCATCACGAAGCCGCGACGGCGGGCGTCTTGACGGACATGGGCGAAAGCCGGAGCCCGGAGTGAGAGTAGGCCGGAGCGAGTTGCCGGATAAGTGGCGGCAGCGGTCGCCTCATCCAGGACCGTCATATCTCACCTCATGTTCGTGCCGGGTAGCAGCAGACTTGCGAAAGTGGTTTCTCGACCGACATTCATACGTTATGAGTTCTAACGCGCCTGATGTCGAGTTTTGTTGTCGAAAAGCCGGATAAGCGCGAGCAACATAACTTTAGGTCTAAGCGGTACTCCACCGCTTGGTGATTACCGTTTCAACCGAATTGTCGCACTTGAGTAGGAAAGGTTGTTCATTGCGGGACTAATTCTGGTATACGAGGTTTGTGACGGTACTACTGGGAGTACCGCAGAGACGCATCT
>Ga0136627_1000516_pt1 | contig 14584 bp, 17 predicted proteins | sample AntDrymUQ4892206_2_FD_104652 | JGI IMG/M metagenome (GOLD analysis project Ga0136627, IMG submission 104652) | Polar desert sand microbial communities from Dry Valleys, Antarctica - metaG UQ489 (22.06) | ecosystem: Environmental > Terrestrial > Soil > Desert | place: Antarctica: Dry Valley... | reverse complement strand
GCGGTAACGAGGGCGGCTACGAGATGCTCGCCGCCTACGAGGAGGCGCTCTACGATCTCGGCGGCCGGCCGCACTGGGGTCAGGTGAACACCCTGACCGGCAGCCACGGGCTCGTCTCCTCGATGTACCCGCGCTGGCAGGACTGGCTGCGGGTGCACCGACAGATGAACGCGACGGGCGTCTTCGACAGCCCCTTCTCCAAGCGCGTCGGCATCGCGCCGGAGCGCTTCACGCCGTAGCCCCGCTCGCCGTCACCCCGACCCGGGTCTGAGGTTTGGGTCTCCTGAGTAGGCTTGCCTACGTTCGTTGATCGTTGGGATCATCGCCGCGTTCCTTGGTCAGGACATCGGCCAGGGGCGATGCGGTCGCGCGGTGCGCCGTCGCCGTCGCCGGTGCTCGTCTTGATCGCGTGCTGGAGCATCGGCAGCAGGACGTCGAGGCACTGGCGCACGGCCTTGGGGTTGCCGGGCAGGTTGATGACCAGCGCCGTGCCGAGCTGGCCCGCGACCGCGCGGGAAAGCCAGGCCAGCGGCTGGATCTTGGCGGTCTGCGAGCGCATCGCCTCGGCGAAGCCGGGCGCCTCACGGTCGATGACCGAGCGCGTCGCCTCGGGCGTGACGTCGCGCGGTGCGAGGCCCGTGCCGCCGGATGTCAGGACGAGATCTGCGCCCGCGGCGAGCTGGGAGATCGCCGCCGCGATGTCGTCGAACTCGTCGGGCACGAGGCGGCGCTCGGCGATCTGAAAGCCGGCGTCGCCGAGGATCTCGGCCATCATCGACGTGGTCGTATCGGCGCGGCTGCCGGCCGATCGCGTGTCGGAGATCGTGAGGATCGCCGCGCTGGGCATCACTGCTGACGGGGTCGTAGCATCACGGCAATGGACGTTACCGTGAGACTCTTCGCCAGCCTGCGCGAGCACGCCGGGATCGGCACGCTGCAGCTGCAGCTCGCCGACGCCGCCACCGTCGCCGATGCGATCGCCGCCCTGCGCGAAGGTGCGCTGGCGGGGCTGCCGGAGAACGCGCCGTTCGTGACGGCCGTCGCACGCGAGTACGTCACACCGGACCACGCGCTCGCGGCGGGTGACGAGCTCGCGCTCGTCCCGCCGGTCAGCGGCGGCGCGGGTCCCGTTCGGATGGCCGACGTCGTCGGCGAGACGATCGACGTCGAGGCCGTGCGGCGTAGCGTCGCGGATCCCGCGACGGGCGCGACGGTCGTGTTCATGGGGACCACGCGCTCGGTGCCCAGCCTCGAGTACGAGGCCTACGTGGAGATGGCGCGCGAGCAGATCGCGCAGATCGCCGCGCAGGTGGCCGAGCGCCACGGCTGCGTCGCGGTCGCCTGCGTGCACCGCGTGGGGCTCGTCCCGCTGGGCGACCCGAGCGTCGTCGTCGCCGTGTCCGCCGCGCATCGCGCCGAGGCCTTCGAGGGGGCCCGGGCGCTGCTGGACAGCGTCAAGGCGCAGGCGCCGATCTGGAAGAAGGAGCACTACGAGGAGGGCCCGGCGGCCTGGGTGGAGGGAACGCTGCCGAATCCCTAGCCGCCGTCAGCGCGGGGTGAGCCGGGTCGCCGACACCTTGAACGTCGCGGTCACGCGGCTGCCCGCGGTCAGCCGCAGCGCGGTGACGGAGTCGCGCGTGACCTCGGCGGCCAGCGGCTGGGGCGTCGCGAGGCCGAGGCGCACGCGCTCGCCGATCTCGGTGATCGAGACGACCGTCGCGCGGACGTGGTTGCCGGCGGAGGTGCGCGCCTCGGACCCCGCGGGTTCGATGATCACCTCCCAGGGGAAGATGCTCGCCGCGACGTCGCCCTGCACCGCGTCGGTGCTGGCCACCTCGCCACCCCCGTCGAGGGCGACGCGCGTCAGGCCCCCGTCGTGATGGCGGGCCGTTCCGGTGAGTACCGAGGCGCCGGTGAAGTCGGCGACGAACGGCGACGCCGGCCGCATCGCGAGGTCCGCGGGGCGGCCCTCCTGCACCACGCGGCCGCCGTCGAGCACGCCGACGCGGTGGCCCAGCGCGGCCGCCTCGAGGAAGTCGTGGGTGACCAGCAGCGCCGGCACGCCCACCTCGGCGAGGATCGTCTGCAGCTCGCGGGCGGCCGACGCGCGGGTGCGCGCATCCAGGGCGGACAGCGGCTCGTCCAGCAGCAAGGCACGCGGCGCCCGCGCCAGCGCGCGGGCGAGCGCGACCCGCTGGCGCTCTCCACCGGAGAGCGTGCGCGGGCGAGCGTCGCACAGCGCGCTCATCCCGAAGCGCTCCAGCAGCGCCAGCGCGCGCCCGCGGCGACGATTGCGCGGAACGTCGCGGCGCATGCCGAAGGCGACGTTCTGCCAGGCGCTGAGATGGGCGAACAGCGCGTACTCCTGAAAGACGTATCCGCAGCGGCGCAGGTCGGGTGCGAGGTTCACGCGGCGCTCGGTGTCCAGCCACGTCTCGTCCGCGCAACGCACGCTGCCCTCGCGCGGCGTGAGAAGCCCGGCGACGATCCGCAGGACGCTGGACTTGCCCGCGCCCGACGGGCCGGCCAGCGCGAGGCACTCGCCCGGCGCGACGCGCAGCGCGACGCCGAGCTCCAGGGCCCCGAGCGTCGTCTGCGCCTCAACCGCGAGCTCCACCCACACCACCCAGCGCTTCGCCGCCGCGCACGAACTTCACCGACAGCAGGATCGCCGCGGAGACGACGACGAGCACGACGGAGAGCGCCAGCGCGTCGGCGAACTGGACCGAGAAGCGGTTGTAGATCGCCAGCGGCACGGTCTGCGTGACGCCCACGAAGGAGCCCGCGAACATCAGCGTCGCGCCGAACTCCCCAAGCGCCCGGCCCAGCGCCAGCGCGGTGCCGGCGACCAGGCCGGGCATCGCGGTCGGGATGACCACGCGCGCGAACGCCTCCGCCTCCGAGGCCCCAAGGGTGCGCGCGGCGTCGACGACCGTCCCGTCGACGGCGCCGAAGGAGGCCAGTGCCTGGCGCACGTAGAACGGCGAGGCGACGAACGTCAGCGCGATCACGACGGCGGCCGTCGACAGCGAGAAGCTCACGCCGATCGGCGCCAGGATCCCCGCCGGGCCGATCGCGGCCAGCAGGCCGATGCCCGCCACGGCCGGCGGCAGCACGAGCGGCAGCTCGACGAGGGTGATCACCACCGCGCGCCCGCGGAAGCGCCGCGTAGCGAGGAAGTAGGCGGCCGGGGTTCCGGCCAGGAGGATCAGCGCCAGGGCGATCGCGGTCGTCTTCAGGCTCAGCCACAGCGCCTCCTGGACGACCGGCTCGCCAAGGCTCGACACCAGCTCGGACGGGCTGCTCTCCAGGAAGATCGCGACGATCGGCAGCACGAGGAAGCTCAGCACGATCGCCGTGACGAGGCCGATCGCGACCCCGAACCATGGTCGCGAACGTCGCCGCTCGCGCGGTGCCGGGCCGGGCCGGCGGGCGTGAGCGCCTGCCGGGTGCGCCGACGTGCTCAAGACGCCGGCGGCGGACCGAAGCCCGCGTCCCGCAGCGCCTGCTGGCAGGCGCCGTCGGTGACGTCGTCGAGGTAGGTCTTGGCGGCCTGCGGGTCGGATGCTCCGTCGACGACGCCGCCGCCATAGGCAACGACCGGCCGCAGCGTGCCGGGCAGCCTGATCGCCTTGAGCCTGCCGCCGGTTGCGGTGACGTCGGTGTTGTAGGTGAAGCTCGCGGCGGCAGCGCCCTGCAGGAGCTTTCCGACCGCGCTCTTGACGTCGGGCTCCTCGGAGCGCACGTTGTCCAGCAGCGCCCTGCGCTGCCTTTCGGGCAGGCGTGACAGCACCGTGCGCGTGTAGGACCCGAACGGGACCTCCTTCGTGCCCAGCACGATCGTCGTCCCGCTCCTGGTCAGGTCGTCGATCGCGTCAATCCTGGAATCGGCCGGGACGGCGAGCACCAGCTCGTTGGTGGCGAACTCGATCGGATCGCCGAGCAGGCCCTCGCTGCGCAGCGCGGCGGGAAGCTTTGTGTTGGCGGCCAGGTACACGTCGGGCTTGACTCCCTGACGGATCTGGGCGGCCAGCTCATCCGAGCCCGCGAACGACAGCTTCGGCTCGACGCCGCCGATCTTCTGCTGGCAGGAGGCCAGCGCCTCGCTCAGCGAGGCTGCCGCCGACACGATCACCCGCTTGGCGCCCGTATCCCCGCCGCGCTGCTCGCCGCAGCCGGCGAGCAGGAGCGCGCCCGCCAGCAGCGCGGCGATCGCCCGCCCGCATCTCCATCCGCCCAGCCCGGTCTCGTTTACCCCTGTAGTGCCTATGCAGCAAGGGTAGCGGAGCATTCGCCGGATTGCCTATGTCCTGCCTGGGAAACGGGCGGCTGCTGGCACGCCGCGCTCACGCCCGTGACATCCTGCGATGTGCATGCGCCGCCTCCTGCTCCTCGCAGTTCCGCTCCTCGCCGCGGCCGCGGTCGGCGCCTGCGGAGGCGACGACTCCGAAGACGGTGGCGGTGGCGGTGGCGGTGGCACGGCCAACGCCGCGACGAAGGCATCGAAAGGCGTCAAGCTCGTCTCGGTCGGCACGTTCGACGCGCCGATCTACGTCACGGCGCCGCGCGGCGACAGGCGGCGCATCTTCGTCGTCGAGCAGGAGGGCCGCATTCGCATCGTGCGCGGCGGCAGGAAGCTCACGCGGCCGTTTCTGGACCTGCGCTCGCGCGTGACGTCCGGCGGGGAGCAGGGTCTGCTGTCGATGGCGTTCGCGCCCGACTACGCCACAAGCCGCCGCTTCTACGTCAACTACACCGACGCCGACGGCAAGCAGAGCATCGTCGAGTACCGCCGCTCGAAGTCCAATCCCGAGCGGGCGGACACCGCCAGCGCGCGCCTCGTGCTGCGCTATGACGGCCTGGAGGCCAACCACAACGGCGGACTGCTGGTCTTCGGGCCCGACGGGCTGCTGTACATCGGCACGGGCGACGGCGGCGGCGCCAACGACCAGCACGGCGAGCGTGGCAACGCCCAGGACCTCTCCAAGCTCGAAGGCAAGCTGCTGCGCATCGATCCGCGCAGGTCCGGCGCTCGGCCGTACTCGGTTCCGGAGAGCAATCCGTTCACGGGCCGCGCGTCGGCGCGCGCGGAGATTTACAGCTACGGCCTGCGCAACCCGTGGCGCTTCTCCTTCGATCGCAAGACCGGCGACCTCGTGATCGGCGACGTCGGCCAGAACGCGATCGAGGAGATCGACTTCGCCCGCAAGGGCAAGGCGCGCGGGGCCAACTACGGCTGGCGGCCGCTGGAGGGCACGCGGCGAAACTTCGACGAGCCGGCGCCGGGCGCGGTGGCACCCGTGCTCGAGCTGCGCCACTCCGACGACAACTGCTCGATCACCGGCGGATACGTCGTGCGCGACCCGAAGCTGCCCGCGCTGGCGGGCCGCTACGTCTACGGGGACTTCTGCAAGGGCCAGCTGCGCTCGGTGAAGCTGGCGCAGGGCTCGGCCCGCGGCGACCGGTCGCTGGGGCTCAAGACGATCGACAATCTCGCATCCTTCGGCGAGGACGCCGCGGGCCGCGTCTACGTCGTCTCGCTCAACGGCGGCGTGTTCCGCTTCGCCAAGGCCTGAGCTGCGGCGGTGGCCGACCCGCTGCGCCGGCGCGACATCGCGCTCCTGCACGCGAGCAATCCGGGGCCGTTCACCCTGACCGGAACGAACACCTGGGTGCTGGGGCGCGACCCGTGCTGGATCGTCGACCCGGGCCCGCAGCTGGATGAGCATGTCGCAGCGGTGCTCGCCGAGGCGCGCGATCGCGGCGGCGTCGGGGGCATCGCCTTGACCCACGATCACGGCGACCATGCGGGCGCGGCGCGCGCGGTGCGCGATGGCGCCGGCGGACCGCCCGTCGGCGCGGCGCGCTGGGAGGGGGCGGACGTCCGGCTGGCCGACGGCGACCACTTCGGTCCGCTGCGGGTCGTCGCGACGCCGGGCCACGCGACCGATCACCTCGCGTTCGTCGCCGGCGACACCGCGTTCACCGGCGATGCCGTGCTCGCGTGCAGCAGCGTCTTCGTCGCCCCCGACCCGGGCGCCCTGCGCGGCTACCTGGCGGCGCTGCAGCGCCTGCGTGACCTGGCGCTCGGACTGTTGTGCACGGGACACGGCCCGCCGGTCACCGATCCCGCGGCGGTGCTGGAGCGCTACCTGTCGCACCGCCACGACCGCGAGCGCCACGTGCTCGCCGCGCTCGACGACGGGCTTCGCACGGTCGACGACCTGCTGGACCGCGTCTGGGATGACGCCCCCGCCGACCTGCGCCTCGCCGCGGCGGCGACGCTCGCCGCCCATCTCGACAAGCTCGACGACGAGGGACGCCTGCCGGCGGGGGTGCAGCGCCCACCCTGGCCACCGCCGGGCGGTCTCAGGCCCGTGGTGTAGCGGCCTGCGCCGCGGACTCGGCGAGGCGCTCGCGTGCGAGCGCCATCGCGGCGTCCAGCGGTGTCGTACGGGTCGCGATGGCGGCGTCGAAGATCTGGCGCAGCGTGTCGCCGATGCGCCGCACGCGCGTGCGCGCGCGGCGTGCGTCGTAGCCCTGTGGCTCCAGCTCGACGGAGATGTTCACGATCCCGCCGGCGTTGACGACGAAGTCCGGAGCCCACAGCACGCCGCGCTGCGCCAACAGCTCGGCGACGTCGTCGTCGGCGAGCTGGTTGTTGGCCGCGCCGGCGACGATCGGGGCGCCGAGACGCGCGGCGCTGGCATGGTCCAGGACGCCTCCCAGCGCGCACGGCACGTAGACGTCGGAGGCCGCCTGCAGCGCCGCGCCGGGCTCCAGCCAGCGCGCGCCGAGCTCGTCGGCGAGCCGGCGCTTGGAGCGGTCGATGTCGGTCAGCAGCAGCGTCGCTCCCTCCTTCGCGCACAGCGCGGCGACGCGGGCGCCGACATGGCCGAGGCCGGCGATCGCGATCGTGCGTGCCTTCAGCGACGGGGAGCCGAGCACCCGGTCGCAGCAGACCTTGATCGCCTCCTGCACGCCGAGCGCGGTCCACGGGCTGGGATCGCCCGATCCGCCCCGGCGCCTGGCGAGCCCCGTGACATGAGGCGTCTGCGCCGCGATCGTCTCCATGTCGCGGGCCGACGTGCCGACGTCCTCGGCCGTGACGTACTGGCCGCCGAGCGCCGCGACGGTGTCGCCGAAGTCGCGCAGCGCGTCGGCGCGCAGGCCGCGGCGGGTGGGGCTTGCCGGGTCGGGGGCGAGGATGATCCCCTTGCCGCCGCCGAGCGGCAGGCCCGCAACCGCGGACTTGAAGGTCATCGCACGTGACAGGCGCAGGACGTCGCGCAGCGCGGCGCGCGTGTCGTCGTAGTGCCACAGGCGGCAGCCGCCCAGCGCGGGGCCGCGGATCGTCGAGTGCACGGCGACCATCGTGAACAGCCCCGAGCGTGTGCCACGGCGCACGAGCACGGTCTCGTGATCGAGGGTCGCGGCGTAGCGGTCGGGAAGGTTCAGGGCGTGCCGCTGCCGGACGCCGAGACCGCCGTGCCCGTCGGCGAGTCCGCGGGCACGGTGCTCTTGTCAGCCGGCTTGGTGGTGGTTGGCTCGACGCCGGCCAGCGCACCGGGAGCCAGGGCGGGCGAGCCGCTGCTCTGCGTGGCCGTCGGCGCCGAGTCGGCGGTACCCGGGAGGCCGGCGGCGCCCTCGTGGGGCGCGGCGGAGCCTCCGGTGGCGTTGCCCGCCGCCTCCCGCTGCCGGGCGACCTCGCTGATCGGCGCTGCGGCGCCTCCCTGCCCCAGCGCCACCTGGCGAAGGTGGCGGCCGGCCGTCGGCGCCGCGACCACGGGGTCCTCCTTGGCCGTGCGGTCGAGCGCGGTGGCGGGCGCTGCGGTGGCGGAGCGCGCCGCCGTCGGCGGTGTCGCGACGGCCGGCACGCGGGCGGGCGCCGCCATCCGGGGGCTGCTCGTGGTGACGGGCGCGGGCTTGTGGGTGATCTTCTCGCGGACCTCCACGGCTCCGCCGGCGGTGAGCGCCGCGCAGCTGACGACGGCCGCGAACTTCGCGGCGGTGCCGGACCCCGCGATCGTGAGCGCGCTGCTTCCGGCTGCGCCGCCGCCGGCGGTCGCGGCGCCTGCCGATCCCGCCCCCCCGAGTCCGACGAGCTTGAGCATGGCCGTGAAGGGGCCGCCGGCCGTCGGCGCAAGCACGCTGAGGCCCTGGCAAACGCCGCGCAGCTGGGCGCGGTACTCGACGCAGCCCGGGCAGTCGCGCAGGTGACGGCGCGTCAGGCCGCTGGAGCGGGTGCCGCGGTCGAAGGACTCGGCGAGGTTCAGGCGGATCTCCGAGCACGCCGTGTCGCGAGCCTCGACGGCTTCCACGAGCCCGATCCGCGCGCGCACGAGCAGCGACTTGACCGCCTGCAGCGAGATGCCGAGCGCATCGCCAAGCTCGGCGTAGCTCAGCCCGTCGATCTCTCGCATGAGCAGCGCCGAGCGCTGCTGCTCTGGCAGCCGCCGTACGTCGGCGACGAGGCGGCGCAGATCCTCCCGGCGCTCGGCCTCGTCCATCGGGTCGTGCAGCGGCTTGCGCGACGTGTCGAAGAGGTCGGCCGCCTGCGGCGTCGGCTTGCGCAGCTGATCGATGCAGCGGTTGTGCGCGACGCGGTAGAGCCATGCGCGCAGCGACAGCGGGCGGTCGTGGGAGCGCAGCGAGGAGTAGGCCCGCATGAAGACGTCCTGCAGCGCGTCTTCGGCATCCTGGCGCGAGCCGCCGAGCATCTGGCGCGCGTAGGCGAACAGTCGCTGGCGGTAGCGATCGTGGATGACGCCGAACGCCGCATCGCTGCCCGCGCGAAACAGCGCGACGAGCTGCTCGTCGGAGCGCAGCCGCAGCAGGGGCGCCGTGACCGAGATCCGGTTGAGCGCGGCTGGGGCTCGTAGGGCTCCGGCTTCCATGCTGTCTCGGTCACTGTAACCCTGATTGCGGCAGAAAGTTGTAGAAGGTCTCGTAGGTGCTCACGGTGAGTCATGGCTTCGCAACACCGATGCGAGCACCACCAACCCGATTCCCGTGGCTTCCAGCGGCCCTGGGATCTGGCTCAACAGCACGCCGCCGACGACGGTCGCGGTCGCGGGCAGCAGCGCCAGCAGCAGGGCGAAGCGCGGTCGCGACAGCCGCCGCATCGCGACCTGCTCCAGCGCGTAGGGCACGACGCTTGAGGCGATCCCGACCGCCAGGCATGCGCCCAGCAGCAGCGGGCTGACGATTGCCGGCACGGCGCTTGTCAGCAGCAGCGGCGCGAAGCCCAGCGCGCCGATCGACATCCCCAGCGCCAGCCCGTCCTGCGGGCGGATGCTCGCGTCGGCTGCGATGCGGTGGCCGAGCACGATGTAGCCCGCCCAGGCGACGCCGGCCGCGACCGCCAGCCCGAGCCCGCCGGGGCTACCGGCGAGATGCACGTCGGCGAGCGCGACCACGCCCAGGGTGGCGCATGCCAGCGCGAGCACGTCGCGCCGCGTGCGCGAGCCAAGTGCCGCGACCGCGATCGGACCGCAGAACTCGATCGCGACCGCGGTGCCCAGGGGCAGGCGGTCGATCGCGAGGTAGAAGGCGACGTTCATCGTGGCAAGCGTCAGGCCGAAGGCCGCGACGAGGCGCAGTTGTGGCGCCGTCCATGTCGCGCGCAGCGGGCGCCGCCAGGCGACGAGCACGCCTGCGGACGCGACGACGCGCAGCCACGCCACGCCCGCGGCCGGGACCTTCGCGAAGAGCAGGACCGCCAGCGCGGCGCCGACGTACTGCGAGAGCGCGCCGAGCACGAACAGCGCCTGTGGAGGCAGCCTGTCCGAGAGCGCTGCTGGAGCGGGCCGCTTCATGGCAGCGGTGAGGCTACGCGGGGCCTCGCGGGCACGACGCCCTGCACACGATCCCCACGTTCCCCGCAAGGCCCCTCGACCGCCGGCGCCTAGCATGACCGCCGTGCAGGGGGCGCCGTCGACCACAATCGTCATCGTTGAGGACGAGGAGGCGATCGCTGGAGCGCTCGCGGCGCGGCTGCGCGCGGAGGGCTTCGCGGTCGAGGTCGCCCACGACGGTCTGGAGGGCGTGCGGCTGTGCGAGCGCATCGGCCCCGATCTCGTCGTGCTCGACGTCATGCTGCCGGGTCTGGACGGCCATGAGGTCTGCCGGCGCATCCAGCGCGAGCACCCGGTGCCGGTGCTGATGCTCACCGCGCTGGATGCCGAGACCGACCTGATCGTGGGTCTCGGCGTCGGCGCCGACGACTACCTGACCAAGCCCTTCAGCCAGCGCGAGCTCGTCGCCCGCGTGCGTGCGCTGCTGCGACGCGCCGAGCGCTCCGCCGAGCCGTCGGCACGGCCGATCGTCGCCGGGCCGATCACGATCGACCCAGAGCGCCGCGAGGTGCGCCGCGACGGCGAGCTCGTGCATCTCACGCCGACCGAGTTCGACCTCGTGCACTGGCTTGCCCTGCGGCCCGGAGTCGTCTTCAGCCGAGAGCAGCTTCTGGAGGAGGTCTGGGGATATCTCGACGGCACAGCGGGCGGGCGCACGGTCGACTCCCACGTCGCGGCCGTGCGACGCAAGCTCGGCTCCGACGTCCTGCGCACCGTCCAGGGCATCGGCTACGCCTTCGCGGTGGGTGCGAAGCCATGAGCCCGCTGCGGTCGCTGTCCTCGCTGAAGCTCAAGCTCGGGATCGTCATCGTCGCGGCGGTCTGGGTGACCGCGGTCTCGACGATCGTCGCGGTGCGCTGGCTGGACCTGCCGCCGATCGTCGGTGCCGCGGGAGGGATCGTGCTGGCCCTCGCCTGCGTGCAGGTGCTCCTCCGCGGGACGACGAGGCCGCTGCGCGAGATGGCCGCCGTCGCAAGCGCGATGGCCGCCGGCGAGCGCGGGCGCGAGGTCGCGGTGACCTCCGCGGACGAGGTCGGCGAGCTTGCGCGCGCGTTCAACCGCATGACCGCCGAGCTCGCGGAGACCGACCGCCTGCGCCGCGATCTCGTCGCGAACGTTTCACACGAGCTGCGCACGCCGATCGGCGCGTTGCAGGCGGTGCTCGAGAACGTCGTCGACGGGGTCTCCGAGCCCGATCCCGAGACCTTGCACACGATGCTCGCGCAGACGCGCCGGCTCGGGCGCCTCGTGACGCAGCTGCTGGACCTCTCGCGGCTGGAGGCGGGCGATCAACCGTTCGACATCCGGCCGTTCGCGATCGCCGACGTGCTGCACGGCGCCGCGCGCGAGGCGCGGCTGCATGCGCCCGAGGACGTCGTCTTCTCGATCGACGCCGACGACGGCGTGCGCGCCGACGGCGATCCCGAGCGCATCCACCAGGTCGTGATGAACCTCGTCGAGAACGCCGTGCGGTACTCGCCGCGGCCGGGTCACGTCGCGCTGCGCGCCTCGCGCCACGACCGGATGGTGCGCGTGGAGGTCGACGACGAGGGTCCCGGCATCCCGCAGGACGACCTGGAACGCGTCTTCGAGCGCTTCTACCGTGGCGACGGGCGCCGCGGAGCCGACGGCGGGGGCGCCGGCCTCGGCCTGGCGATCGCGCGCTGGATCGCCGAGCTGCACGGCGGGACGATCCACGCCGAGCGCCGCGAGCCGCGCGGCAGCCGCATGGTCGTCGCGCTGCCCGAGGCGCCGCGCTCGTGATCGGGCTGTCGGAATCGGCGGTGCTTGCCCGACGCCACGAGGTGCGCGAGCATGACGCCGGTGGCCACGTTCGTCCTGATCCCCGGCGCCGGCGGCTCGGCGTGGTACTGGAGCCGCGTCGCGGCGCTGCTGCGCGACGCCGGGCACGAGGCGATCGCCGTCGATCTGCCGGGCGAGGAGGAGACCGCGGGCCTTGCCGAGTACGCGCGGATCGTGACCAACGCGGCCGCGGGCCGGGGCGACATCGCGCTCGTCGCGCAGTCGCTGGGCGGGTTCACCGCCGCGCAGGCGCTCGCAGACCTGCCGGTGCGCTCGCTGACCTTCGTCAACGCGATGATTCCCGTTCCCGGGGAGCGGCCCGGCGCCTGGTGGGCGAACACGGGCGCGCTGGACGCGCGCATGGCGGCCGCTCGCGCCGGGGGCTACGGAGACTTCGACCTGGCCACTTACTTCCTGCACGACGTCGCGCCCGAGGTCGCCGCCGAGGGCGTGCAGCACCAGGTCGGGGAGGCGGACGCGGTCTTCGCATCGGCGTGCGACTTCGATGCCTGGCCGCCAATCGCGATCCGTGTCCTCGCGGGCGAGGACGACCGCTTCTTCCCGGTCGGCTTCCAGCGCAGGGTTGCGCGTGAGCGAGCGGGCGTCGATGTCGACGTGCTTCCCGGTGGCCATCTGATCGCGCTGTCGCAGCCGGAGGCGGTCGCCGGCTACCTGCTCGCGGGATGATCGTCGCGTGGTGCCGGGCGCGTACGCTGGCTGCGATGGACTCGCGCACCAGTGCTCTCATATCGCTCGCCACCGCGGCGCTCGCGCTGGGTGGCTGCGGCGAGCAGCGCGACCGGGTGGCCCGTACGGTTCCCGTGCCGCTGGACGAGCGGACCACGGCGCCGGGCAGAGCGAGCGCGGCGAGCGAGGTTTCGCTGACCGAGTACCGGCTCTCACCCGCCAATCCACGCCTCGCGCGGGCGGGCTCGATCGCCTTCACCGCGACCAACGACGGCCAGGTCCGCCATGCGCTGCGCGTCGACGGACCGGCCGACCAGGTCACCTCCGACCTCTTCGCGCCGGGCGAGCGGGGGACGATCGTCGTAAAGCTCCCGCCCGGGACCTACAAGTGGTACTGCCCGATCGCCGACCACGAGCAGCGGGGCATGGTCGGACGGGTCAGGGTCGCGGAGTAGGCTCCTCGCCCGGCAGCGCCACGTGAGCGGACGCCCCGTCGCGCACGATGCGCGGTCGCATCGGCCGGATCGTGCGGCCGCGAGCATCGCGCAGCAGCTCGTCGACCGTCGCGAAGGCTGACAACTCGTCGAGCAGGCGACGGGTCGGGAAGGCGAGCGCGAGCTCGCCGCCCCGGTGGGCGTCCAGCACCGCCCGTGGGGAGTCCCAGCGCAGATCGACGCATTCGTTGCCGTCGCAGCGACCGTCCGCGCCCGCCGGCGCGCGTGCGACGTAGAAGTGGGTGTCGAAGCGAACGCTCAGCGGCTCCGGGGTGATCCAGTGGCCGTACTTGACGAGGTCGGCGACGCGCACGCCGGTGACGCCGGCCTCCTCGCGCAGCTCGCGCACGGCCGCCGTGCGGTGAGCCGCCTCGCCGACGCCCTCGTGCGCGTCGACTGCGCCGCCGGGGAAGACCCAGTAGCCGCCCATGAACCGCTGGGCGGGGTTGCGGCGCACCATCAGCAGCTCCGGGACGCCGGCCATGTCGCGCAGCAGGATCAGCGACGCCGCCAGGCGCGGGGTGGCGGCGGGGCCGTCGTTGAGCTGCTCGCTCTTCACCGTGCGCCCATGTCCATGCTGCGCGACGGTAGCAACCACTACGCTGAGGCTCATGAGCACCCAGACCGAGACCACGCGCTGGATCTGCGAATCCTGCGGCTTCATCTACGACCCCGACGAGGGCGATCCAGACGGCGGCATCCCGCCCGGCACGGCGTTTGCCGACATCCCCGACAACTGGTTCTGCCCCGTCTGTGGCGCCCGCAAGAAGGACTTCACGCCCTACGAGGACTGAGCCTGGATCTCAGTCTGAGCGGCCCTGACGCCCGGCGACGAGAGCTCCGGCGACGGCGCACCCGCGCTACGCGCGTCGGACGCCGAGCGTGAACGCGCGGTCGAGACGCGGCGCGCATCTACGCGCGCTCGGTGCTGCGCTTCGGGACGCCGATGAAGCTCAGCGAGGCGCTGCGTTTGCGCTAGCGCCCGCCGCATCCGCCGGGCTGCCTGGCACCCGTTGCCGGTGACATCCGGCCGACCCGCGATCCTTGCGCGATGGCCGACATGACCCTCGGAGCGGCAGCCAAGGCGATCGGCGTCAGCGTCGACACCCTGCGGCGCTGGGACCGCGCCGGAAAGCTCGTGACCACGCGCGACGCCGGCAACCGCCGCCGCGTGCCCGCCTCGGAGGTGGCGCGCCTGCAGGCCAGCCCGCAGCGCCACGAGACGGGCGACACGCTGTCGGCTCGCAATCGCTTCCCCGGCGTGGTGCGCTCGATCGAGGTCGAGGGCGTCATGGGCCTGATCGAGATCCAGGCCGGTCCGTTCCTCGTGACGGCCGCGGTGACGCGGGACGCGATCGACGAGCTCGGGCTCGTCGAGGGCGCCCCGGCGACGGCGACCGTCAAGGCGACGTCGGTGATGGTCGAACGCGGGGTGCGCTGAGGGCCCATTTGACTCTCCACCCGCTGGAGGCTGCACGATGTCGTCATGGACGGCGAACCGGACCTGATCGCGATCGGCGAGCTCTCGCAGCGCAGCGGCGTCGCGGTACGCACGCTGCGCTTCTATGCCGATCGCGACCTCGTCGTTCCGGCGACGCGCAGCGAGGGTGGCTACCCCCGGATCGTCGACGACTTCCTCGACGAGCTCCTCGGCGACCTCGAGGTCGACCCGCGACTCGCCGAGCGCATGCGTATGGCGCGAACGGACCTGCTGGCACGGCGCGCAGCTGGCGGCCCTCGGCT
>Ga0136627_1000515_pt1 | contig 14590 bp, 7 predicted proteins | sample AntDrymUQ4892206_2_FD_104652 | JGI IMG/M metagenome (GOLD analysis project Ga0136627, IMG submission 104652) | Polar desert sand microbial communities from Dry Valleys, Antarctica - metaG UQ489 (22.06) | ecosystem: Environmental > Terrestrial > Soil > Desert | place: Antarctica: Dry Valley... | reverse complement strand
CGCATCTCGCAGTCGAGCCATCGTATCGGCTGACGGCCCCGGTGCGGCGTGGGTGGCGGGAGGCGGCACAGAGGTCACGACCGGTCCGGTGGGCCTGTTAGGCGGGTCAGCGGCGTCGGGCGCCGTGGTCGTCTGCATATCGGGTGTCGAATCCATGGCCTCGGGCTCACGCCGCACCAGCGCGGCCCTCGATCGGCTACCCAAGGCACGGTCCTTGGCCGCGAGCATGCCTCCCACGGGAGCGCTCCGACGGGCGGCCCCGCGCCGCGAACGCCAGCGATCCCCCGCCCAGGCACGCGCAAGGGCAAGCTCCTGCCGCCCCACCGAGACGCGTCGGATGGCCACGTCGAGCGGCCAGAGCAACAGCGCCAGGAGCAGCAGCCAGGGCCACAGGTCGCGCGACGCGGTCGTGGTGGCGAGGTCCTTCGCCCAAGCCTGTGCACCGACCGTCAGTGCCTCGCCGCCGGTCGCCGCGCGCAGCGAGTCCAGCAACCGTTCGTTCGTGCCCAACAGTCGGTACTCGGCGGGGGTGGGCGCCACCAGCACCACCGTTCGCCCCAGCGGCGTCTCGCCGGCGCGCGTCTGATCGATGCGCAGCGCGTAGGCGCCGGGCGCCAACGTCCCCAGTGCCACCTCGTACGTGCCCGGCGCCACCTGATCCAGGCGCACGGCCAGCGGGTCCATGCCCGGCAGCGTCACCCGTGCCAGCGTCTCGTAGAAGTCGCGCGGCGTCCCGTCGCTCTCCACCGAGCGCAGCCGTAGTCGCGTCTCATCACCGTCGGCCAGGAACTCGGCCTCCAGGCCCTCCGCTTCCTCGCCGGGGAAGGTCCATGACACGAGCTGGCTGAAGAAGCGATTGAAACCCTGCCAGGGCACCCAGTCCGACGCCCAGCGCGCCTGCGCGTCGCTGGTCCAGGCCACGGCCCGGCCCAGGCCGTACTGCCACTGGGCCAGCACGGGGTCGTCTCGCGCGGAGACGAGCACCGTCTGGGCGGTCGGCTTGGACGTCGTGCCGTTGTAGCCCAGCAGCCGCGGCAGGCCGGCGTCCAGCCCGCGCAGGATGGGCGAGTCGCCGGTCTGGATGGGAAAGAATGGCTCTTCCACGATGTTCTGCCCGGAGACCTGCTGCGTCTCCTTCAGGAAGATGTCGGGGATGCTGGCGGGGTTGGAGGCGGGATAGAAGCGACCGCCGCCCTGCTCGGCCAGGGTCGCGAGGAAGGCGTTGTCACCGCCGCCACCCGCGCCCACCGCGCTGAGCGTGATGTTCGCCGCGGCCATGCGCGCCAGCAGGTCCTCGTAGGCGCCGCTGGACGACCAGCCGTCGGTCAGCAGCACGATGTGACGCCGCGTGGCGCTCGTCTGCTCCAGCTCCTCCACCGCGGCGGCCAGGCCACCGAAGATGTTCGTGTTGCCTTCCGGGCGGATGCCGGCGATCTGCGCTTCCACGTCGCCCACCTCGCCGAGCGGCGCCGTATGCACCACCCAGTGCGCGTTCTCGTTGAAGCTCACCACGCCGAACTCGTCGCGCGCCGTGAGGGCCGCCGCGGCGCGCAGGATGGCCTCCTTGCCGATGTCCACCTTGGGCACGCCACCGATAGCGGTGCCGCCGTCCTGCATGGCCGTGTTGCAGTGGCAGGCGTCCATGGAGCCGGACCGGTCGATGACCACGACCAGCGCCACGTCCGGTTGCCGCTCGCGGTCGCGCACCTCCATGTCAACGGGAAGCGCTTCCTCGAGCGGCGTCTGGCGATAGCCGCCCGCGCCGTACGAACCCTCACCGCCGATCATCACCAGGCCCCGGCCCACGTCGCGCACGAACATCTGGAGCGCCTCCATGCGCTCCTGGCCCAGGTCGGCGGCTGGGACATCGACCAGCACCACCGAGTCATAGCCAGCCAGCTCGGTGAGTGAAGAGGGGACCTGGTCGGGGTCCGTCAGCGTGACATCCTGGTTCTCCGCCTCCAGGGCGGCCGCCAGGTTCTCCGCCTTGGCTGCGTCGCCGGCCACGACCAGGATGCGCGGGTCGCCCTTGACCACGGTGTGTGAGTCGGCTCGGTCGTTCTGCTCGAAGGTATCGCGGCCGGCCTCGACCACAGCGCGGAAGGTGTGGAAACCCGCCTCGGTAGCCTCCACGGTGAACACGACGCGCGTGAGTCCTGCCGCCAGATCCACCTCACGGACTCCGACCTGCCGGCCATCGCCGAAGAGCCGCACGGTGGCCGGCTGGGCGACCGTGGAGGAGACGGTGATCTCGGCTTCCATCTCCTCGCCCACACGGGCCGTGGCGGGCGTATGGAGTCGTTGAAGGATGACCTCGTCGGCACCCGCCAGACCGACCTCGTAGGTCTCGATGCGGATCCCGCGCGAGGCCGAGAGCGCAGCCTCGGCCTGCCCGTGGCCGGTCGTGTCGTTGCCGTCGCTGACCAGCACGATCCGTTTCTGCGTCTCATCAGGGAACAGCGCCGAAGCAAGACGAAGCGCAGATCCGACGTCCGTGGCGTCCCGGGTCGGCACCGAGGCGATGCGATCGATGTCCTCCAGCTCGGCGGGCAGCCGCTCGACCAGGGCGTCACGTCCGAAGGCCACCACGGCGGCCTGGTCACCGCCGGGCCGCTCCTCGAGCGCTTCGCGCACGAAGGCCAGCCCGACCGACCGCCCGCCGGCCCCCACGCTGTCGGACAGGTCGACGACGAAGACCGTGGTCAGCCGGTCGACCGGGAGCGCCAGTTGCAGGCCCGCCAGCGCGAACACCAGCAGGGACAGGATGAGCGTGCGCATGGCCAGGCTAGCGCGGCGGCGTCCACGCGAGAGGTGATGGCGTGCGGCCACGCTGAGCAGCAGCGTGAGGCCGATGACAAGCACGCCCAGCAGGAGGACTTCGGGGGAGGCGAAGGTGAAGGGCATCAAGACGGGCGCGCTCACGTCGCCCTGCGCCGCCCCGGCGTGAGCTCACCGATCCGGCGGCGGATGGCGGCCCCGATGCGACGTGCCCCGTCACGTTCATAGACCAGCCACTCCACGAGCAGCAGCGCCAGCGCGAGCAGCACCAGCATCGGCCACCACTCGTCGCGCGCCACCCCGGCCGGGGCCGTATCAGGAGCCGCCATCGCCCCCAGGGCCACCAAACGGGATCCATCGCCGGGCGCGATGTTCGACTCCTCCGGCGCGAAGAGATCCACGGCGAAGTACGTCGGTTCGTCCTCGGGACCTTGGGGCGGTGCACCGTCCGCGGGGCTCGCTCCTGCCGATGCACTCGGGCTGGGGACCGCTGACGCGACCTGGTTCGATGCACCAGGCTGAGCCGGCTCCAGGACGCGCTCGACCCGGTAGACACCGAGCTGCCGCGTCTCCACCCAGGTCACCGTCGTGGCGCCACTGGCGGAGGGCGCCATCTCGGCCACGCTGCCGTCGGGTCGCGTCACGCGCAGAGCAGCCGTCCCCGGCGTCATGGCCAGCTCCACCGGTGAGCCTGGCGCGACCGGCTCCACGCCGCCCGGCGCCAGACCGAGCAGCTCCCCAGCCAGATTCGTAGCCAGGATGGGCCACGCGACCTGGAGCGGCAGGTCGCTCTGCCGCAGGTCGAAGGCGATGACGGCGGTGGGAACACCGTCGCGGAGACCGCCGTAGATGAGCGGCGACGCGCCACTGCCGGGCAGCACGAGGCGCGCCCAGTCGGGCAGCTCCATGCTCTGCGCCTCGGCGATGTGCAGGCGGCTCAGGTCCACATTGCGCAGGAGCGGCTCGGCGGCCGGTCCCTGGCCGATGGCCGGGTCTGGAAGCGTGCCTGTGACGGCGCCGAGCGGGCTGCTGGCCGGGGGCGCGATGGCCAGGATGGCGGCCTCGGGCAGCTCCTCGGGCAGGACCCCATCGAAGACGAAGAGGTCGAAGCGGTCCTTGCCCGTGGTGTCCTCGTACTCGTCCGCTGTGGCGCCGTACAGCTCCACGTTCGGGAGCAACGCGAAAGCGGTCTGGAGATAGGCATTGCCCGGCCCCACCAGAAGCACTCGGCGGATGCGGTCGGGCGGCACGATGGCCCAGGCGCGATCGTCCAGGCCGAGCAGGTCGGCCGGCCCGGGTGGTGCGCCGTTCTCGGCGGCGGGCACCTCCGCCAGCTGCGCCTCGACCACGCGCGTGCCCTCGGGCAGCTCGTCGATGACCACGTCGGCCCGGCTCACGGCTTCCATGGGCAGGTCGCGGGCCGTGATGGGCGTCCCGTCAGCCAGGATGCGCAGTCGACGCACCACGCGCGAGTCGCTGTAGTTGGCGATGCTCACGAAGACGGCCCGCTCCAGACCGCTGGGGTCGGTGCGCACGGCGAGCGCAGCGATGGCCTGGTTGTCTCGCTCCGCCCCGACGGTCAGCACTCGCAGGGGAACGGCCAGGACCACCTCCGGAGCGGCGCTCGCCGCATCGTCGGTCACCACCAGGATCTCCGCCCCGCGCGCTCGTTCGGCCAACTCCCCGGCCAGCGTCAGCGCTTCGGCCAGCCGCCCCGGCGCGGTCGACTGCTCGATCGACTCGATGGCTCGGCTCACCCCTCCCCGATCGGTCGCCTCGTTGGCCACCACGCGCGCGCTCTCGGCGGCGGCCACCACGCTCACCCGTCCATCCGCCGGCAGGTCCGCCAGGGCTGCGATGGCCGCACGCTTGGCGGCCGTGAGCCGGTCAGGGAAGACATCCGTGGCGGCCATGCTGGCCGAGGCATCCACGACCAGCACGAGGTCGCGCGCCAGGCCAGCCGCGCGCTCGCCGGACGGCCGGGCCACGACCAGCACCAGCGCCACCACCACCAGCAACTGGAGCAGCAGCAGCAGGGAGCGGCGCAGTCGCTGCCAGGGCGCGTTGGCCTCCACATCGCGCACCAGGGGCTGCCACAAGAAGGTGCTGCTGACCGTCCGCTCGTGCCGGCGGAGGCGCAGCAGGTAGAAGGCCACGATGAGCGGCACGAAAAGGAGGCCCAGCAGTGCCAGCGGCGCCAGGAGCGTCATGAAGAGGCTGTGCAGGACATCCTGCGCCTCAGGCCACCACGCGCCGGCGCCGCAGCTCGGCGAAGACGAGATCCGCCAGCGGCAGCGACGTGGGCACGGACACGTAGCTCACCTGACGGCGTGCGCTGATGGCCTCCAGGTGCGCCTGCCAGGCAGCCAGCCGACTCCGGTAGGCGTCCAGCGTGGCCAGGTCGGCCGTGACGTCGACGCGCTCGGACGTCTCGCGATCGACCAGCCGCAGATCGCCCTCGAAGGGCGGATCGAGCTCATCAAGACTCAGCGTGTGCAACAGCGCCACGTCGCAGCGCGTTGCGGCGAGCTCGGCGATGGCCCGCTCCACGTTCGGGTCGAACAGATCGCTGATGAGCATCAGCGGTCCGCGCTGGCGGAGCTGCGCGGCGTAGTGGCGGCAGGCCGCTGCCAGGTCGGTGGCACCCGGCGCCGCCTGGACCGCCGAGAGATCGGCCAGCACGCTGAAGATGCGGCCGGTGCCGCGCACCGCGGGCAGGCGCCGCGCGACCCTGCCCTGAAGGATGGTCAGCGTCACTCGGTCATACGAGGCCAGCCCGACGTAGGCCAGCGCAGCGGCAGCTCGCTTGGCGAAGACCAGCTTGTCGGGGCTGCCGCCGGCCATCGACCCCGACGCGTCAAGGAGCACGTGCACGGTCACGTCCTCTTCCTCGACGAAGAGCTTGATGAACAGCTTCTCCAGCCGGGCGTAGACGTTCCAGTCGAGGCTGCGCAGGTCGTCGCCCAGGGCGTAGTCGCGATAGTCCGTGAACTCCACCGACTGCCCGTGCTTGACGCTGCGGCGGACGCCCTTCATGCCCCCGCGCACGGCCGTGCGGGAGACGAGCATCAGGCGCTCCAGCTGCCGCAAGAAGGCCTCGTCGAAGACCTGCGGGTCAACGGCAGATGGCAGGAAGGAGCCGTGCCGTACGCTCGTGGCTGCGGCGCCGCGCCGTGCTTCGGTCATCGTCCCTCCGCAGCGTTAGTCGACGGCCGGCGGCGCGACGGCGTCCAGGACCGCACGCACGATGGCGTCGCTGGTGATCCCTTCGGCCTCTCCCTCGAAGTTGCGGATCACCCGGTGGCGGAGTGCGGGCAGGGCGACCGCGCGGATGTCGTCAGTGGCCACGTTGTAGCGGCCCTCGAGCAGTGCGTTGATCTTGCCCGCCAGGACCAGCGCCTGAGCGCCACGCGGCGAGCCCCCGTAGCGGACGTACTCGCGCACCAACTGCGGGGCACGCGGTCCATCGGGATGCGTGGCGGCCAGCACCGACACGGCGTAGGCGGTCACGTGCGGCGCGATGGGCACGCTGCGCGCCAGCCGCTGCATGGCCACGATCTCCGAGGCGTCGGCGACCGCCTGGGCATGTGCTGTCGTGGAACCGGTGGTCCGCTCGACGATGGTGATCAGGTCCGCCTCGCTGGGGAAGGGCACCCACAGCTTGAAGAGGAAGCGGTCCAGCTGCGCCTCGGGCAGCGGGTAGGTGCCTTCCATCTCGAGCGGGTTCTGGGTGGCCAGCACGAAGAACGGGGGGCTCAGCAGATGCCGCTCGCGCGCCACGGAGACCTGCTGCTCCTGCATCGCCTCCAGAAGGGCGGACTGGGTCTTGGGCGTGGCTCGATTGATCTCGTCGGCCAGCAGCAGATTGGCGAAGACGGGCCCCGGCTGAAAGCGGAAGACGCGCTGGCCGCTCTCCTCGACCAGGACGTTCGTGCCCACGATGTCGGCGGGCATCAGGTCGGGCGTGAACTGGATCCGGTTGAAGGTGCAGTCCAGTACCTCGGCGATGGTCCGCACGAGCATCGTCTTGCCCAGACCAGGCACGCCTTCCAGCAACGCGTGGCCGTTGGCCACGAGGCAGATCAGCGTCTGGCGGACGAGCGCGTCCTGGCCGACGATGACGCGCTGGATCTCGCGCTCGATGAGCTGTGCGCGATCCGCGAACCCCTCGGGGGAAAGTCCTGTGACCAGAGGTTGGTCGAGTGCCGGCTGCGTCACCGTCGCCTCCGTAGGTCGCGAACGAGCGTCATGGGCCGCCACCCAGCCTCGAGAAGTAGTCGCGCACGTAGTCCTTCACGTCGACCGGCACGTACGAGCGGTCAAGGGTGGTGATGGCGAGGTCCTGGAACTCCTGGTAGACGTCCGTGTAGGGCACGATGCCGTCGTTTCCCGTACCCGCGCCCTGCCCGCTGCCTGGGTCGATCTGGCCGTCACCGCCGGATCCAGCGATGTACGAGGGGTCTCCCGGCCGGCCGAGCCGGTCGAAGTCGGCGTAGACCGGATCGAGCTCACCGGTTCCGAACTGCCGGTTGCCGGTCGTGGGGCCGCGCGTCGCGCCTTGGCCGGTGCCACTGCCCAGGTAGCGGGCGTTCGAGCCGCCGCCGCCCAATGAGCCCTGCCCCTGTCCTTGGCCCTGACCGGGTTGGTTGCCCTGACCTGGCTGGGAGCCCTGACCGGGTTGGTTGCCCTGACCGGGTTGGTTGCCCTGACCGGGTTGTGAGCCCTGACCCGGCTGCCCGGGCTGACCGCTCTGCCCAGGTTGCCCCGGCTGTCCGCTCGAGCCGGGCTGGCCCGGCGCCGCGCTGGATCCGGGGATCGAGCTCGACCCCGGCTGCCCCGGCTGCCCGCCCTGGCCCGCCCTGGTGGGGCCACTGCCGGCGAGGGCCCGCCGTGCGCCCTGCACATCGTTCGCCGCGCGCGCCAGATCACGGTTCAGGTCGACCTGCCGCTGTCCTCGCTCCAGCGCGTCACCCAGCTTGGCCAGTGCCTCGCGTGCGGCCGCGGTTTCGCCCCGGGCGAGGGCGCTGGCGGCGTCGTGCAGCGCGCCGCGCGCCTCGGGACCCGCCTGCCGTGCCACCGGCTCCATCTCGGCGAGCCGGCGTGCCAGTTCGGCGGGCTCGGCGGGGGACTTGTCATCGAGGCCTTCGGCCATCTCGTCGAGGTCCTCGGCCGCGTGCTGTGGATCGCCCGCCGGGTTGCTATCGCTGCCCGTGGCCAGCTGGCTGAGGGACCGCGCCAGGGACGTCATGGCCGCCGCGCGCTGTTCGGCGCCCGGCTCCAGCCTGCTGCGCAGAGCGTCCTCCATCGAACCGAGGCGTGCCAGGTGCTCGTCCAGATCCGCTGGCCGGTCTCGAAGGCTCTTGGCCAGGCGGCGCAGTTCATCAGCGACGTCGGCTCGCGGGTCGGGGCTCTCGCGGCCGGTGCCCAGTCGGTCCGCGGTCTGGTCCAGCCGACGCGCCTGCTGCTCGGCGGCATCTCGCTGTTCCTCGCGCGCCGCCAGGATGGCGGACTGCGGGTTGGGCAGCACGAGCGCCGGCACGATGAGTGCCGCGCACAGGACCGTCGACGCCAGTGCCCGCTGCGGTAGGCGCGGGCGAAAGGCGCGCCGGTCCGCTGCGGCCAGGCTGCGCAGCGCGTCTTCACGCTGGAGCCGGACCAGTGCCTCGTGGCTCTCAGCGTCCGGGCGATCCCCCGGGGTCCGCTCGGACAGTGCCAGGGCTGAGGCCAGCCGGTCACGCAGACCCTGCTCGGAGTCGAGCGCCATGGCCGTCTCCGCCAGCGTGGGGCGCACCCGTGCCGCGTCGATGAGCAGCGCCAACAGGCCGGCGACGACCATGGCGGCGGCGGCCAGCGGTGCCCACCCGAGCGGCGTCAGCCGTGCTGCTCCGGCGAGGACCAGACCGGCGGCCGCCACGAACGCGGCGATGCGCGCCCCGTCACGTACCAGCCGGCGGAGCCACAGACGGCGCTGATAGGGACGCAGTCCACGCCGCAGCTGGAGGATCGTCGACTCGCTGGTGGTCGGGGGCAGGGGGTTCATGGCTGCACCTCGGCGGCGGACGCGCTGGGTTCGTCCAGCGGCCTGAGAGCCGAACGCTGGCGCCGTCGGAGACGCCGGGAAGGAGCGATCAGCTGCGTCGACAGCAGGGTCAGTGCGACACCCAGCGCCATGAACGCCCCCGCCGTGCGCGGCCAGAACAAGTCACGCGCGAAGCCGAGCCCCAGGTCTTCCTCGATGTCGGCGGCCGCGCCTGCTGGATCGATCCCCGCCCCGACGGGATCCACGGCAAAGCACTCCCCGTTGGGCATGCACTCCACGGCCATACCCGCCGGCTGGGCCATGGGGCCGCCGAACGAGTCGCCGAAGTAGGGCCGGCCGGTGACGGTCGAGATGTACGAGCAGGTGAAGTGGTAGCCAGTGGGCACCGTGATACAGATCAGGTCCAGGTCCGCGACCAGGGGGTTGAGCCAGAGGAGGGCCTCGGGCACCTGACGACGCTCCTCGACGGGCAGGAAGTTCCCTTCGTCGTCGCGATCGCTCGTTGCCAGCAGGTACGTGTGCGTGGCGACGGTCCCGATGGTCAGCCCCAGGACGATCACGTAGGACAGGACCGTGGCGATCTGCGTGCGACCCACCAGCGCGGACATGAACAGGCCGATGGCCCCCACCCCGAAGGCCACGGCGAAGAGCAGGAGGTAGGCCCGCAGCAGATCCTCTGGCCCCACGCCACCGAAGGCGAACACGATGCTCATCAGGGGGATGGAAGCCACCACGAGCAAGAACACATAAGCCAGCGCCGAAAGGAGCTTGCCCACCACCATGCCCAGCGTGCTGAGCGGCGTGGTGATGAGCAGTTCCAAGGTCTGCTTCTCGCGCTCCATCGAGATGGCGCCACTGGTGAAGGCCGGCGCCAGGACCAGGATGAGCAGCGTCTGGACGACCACGATGCCGCTGAACAGCGCATGCCCGATCTCCGCCGACACCGGTCCCGAGACGAAGCCGCGGGAGAACCCGTCTTCGGGAACGGCACCGTCGAACGCCCACTGACTACGCTGGGCGGCGCTCTCCTGGAGGAGCTGGTACACGCCGAAGGCGAAGAGGCTGAGCAGCAGCAGGTAGATGGTCACCACCACGAAAGCGCGGCGCCCGCGCATCCGTCCGCGCAGCTCCTTGGTGCTCACGGCGGAGATCCCCGCCCAGAAGCTGCGCAGACCGCTGGGCAGACGCGAGCGCTGAGGTCCTGGCAGCTGGTCAGTGGTCATGCCGCAGTCTCCTCATCGATCGCGGTGATCTGGAGGAAGAGTTCCTCGAGATCGCTGGCGGCGGGGGCGAAGGACGCGACGCGATGCCCGTTGCTCACGGTGCGGGAGAGCAGCACGGCCGAAGCCTCTTCGTCCCCCGGCAGCGCGAGCTCCAGCCGGCCGTCGGGCAGGATCTCCACCGAGGCGACCTCGGGCTGGGCGGCGAGGAATCGTTGCGCGGCGACGATCGCCTCTGCGTCGCCCAGCACGCGGGCGCGTGCCACGGAACCGTGTCGGAAGCGCGCCTGGATCTGCTCCACGGGACCCGCCGCCAACACGCGGCCGCGGTCGATGATGGCCACCGCAGTGCAAAGCTCCTCCAGCTCGGGGAGGATGTGACTGCTGATGACGATCGTCTTGCCCAGAGTGCTGAGCTCACGCAACAGCTCGCGCAGCTCCATGCGGGCGCGCGGGTCGAGCCCCGAGGCTGGCTCGTCGAGGAGCAGGACCTGGGGATCGTGGACCAGGGCATGCGCCAGGCAGAGGCGCTGCTGCATCCCTCGACTGAGCGCCTGCACGTAGTCCTCGCGCTTGGCGGCCAGATCGACCAGGTCGAGCAGGTCGCCCACCATCTGGCGACGCCGGGCGGCCGAGATGCCGTAGCAGCGGGCGAAGAAGTCGAGGTACTCCCAGACACGCATATCGTCATAGACCCCGAAGGTATCCGGCATGTAGCCGATGACGCGGCGGACGGAATCCGGTTGGCGGGCGATGTCGTAACCGCAGATCTCGGCCTCACCGGCCGATGGCGGAAGCAGCGTCGCGAGCATCCTGATGGTGGTCGTCTTGCCCGCCCCGTTGGGCCCGACCAGACCGAAGATCTCGCCGGGCGCGATCTCCAGGTCGACGCCCGCCACGGCCAGCGTCCGGCCGTACCGCTTGACGAGTCCGCGTGTGCGCAGCGCGGCGGTCACTGGACGGTGCCTTCGAGGCGCGACTGGAGCGTGAAGTAGACACTGGAACGTTCGTCGAACCGATTCACGAAGCGCACTCGAAAGGCACCCGAGGCATCCACGTAGCGCTCCGGATCGGCGATCCGGTAGGTGGTCCGGTCCGTCATCGGCTCGAATTCCAGCCACTGACCAGCGACGCGATCGAACAGCTGGATGAGAGGCAGACCCCCCTCCACTGGGAACTCCTCGAAGGCGCCGCCCTCCGGTGGCTGCCCCGGCTCCTCGGCGCCGTCCGGTTCCTGGCTGCCCAGCGGGTCGTCCTGGTCGGGCTGCTCGTCCGCAGGCAGTGGCGGCAGGAGCGTTCCCTCGCCGACCGCCGCTCGGGCGCGATCCTGAGAGAGGCTCAGCGCGAGACCCGTGACGGCCAGGTCGCCCTCGAGGTCGACGGGCCGGTAATCGACGGTCATCGTGCCGCGGCCCAGGTAGAACCCGGTGGGTTCCTCGAAGCTCTCTAGCGCGTTCGTTTCGACGATCGAGTGACGGATCAGGTCGCCGCCCAGGATGACCGGTCCCGAGGCTGAAGCCCGGGCCGGCAACACGTAGAGCGTCTCGCCCACCTCCTCGGCGCCGGTGCCCAGATCGATGTCCAGGGCCCCACCGGAGCGCCAGGCGAGGATGACCGGCCCGTCGCCCGCGATGGTGCTGCTCGCGGCGCCGGCGAAGTCGTTCCAGCCTCCGCTGAGGTGCTGGATCACTGCGCGGCGCGAGTAGAGGGTCCGGGCCGACTCGGCATCGATGGCACGCGCCTGCCCGAAGAGCCGCTCCGCAAGCTGCTGGGAGAAGGCGTTGGCCGACGCCGCGTCAAGGTCGACCGGGCGTGTCTCGCCGGGAGCCATGGCCGAGAGCACCTGGACCCCGTTCCCGAAGACGATGCTGACATGATCGAGCGGCATCTCCGAGGCGTTCGTGATCGAGCCCTGAAGGCGGTCCGCCGCCAGTCGCAGGTCCGCCTCCATGCGGGGCGTCTCGAGCGCTGCCTCGGCGCGGAAGCTGCGCAGCACGCCGAACCCGACCTGATAGTCGCGCAGGCTGGCGGGATCACCGAAGAGCACATCGATGGGCTGCTCGCCGCCCTCTCTCTGGAGATTCACGGGGTTGGAGATGAGTGCGCTTCCCCCGACCTTCACGTCGAAGGTGGCCCGGTTGGGCGAGAAGACGCCGACGTAGACCTGACCGACACCTCGGTCGGTGCCCGCGGCGCCGCGCACGACGGCCAGCTCGTTGACGATGACATCCGTGCCCTTGAGGGAGACGCCGATGCCGTACGCGACGACGGCGAAGGCCAGGACGAGCAGAGGCATCGTCAGCCACGCCCACTCACGCCGATCGAGACGCCGCAGGATTAGGTAGTTGGCCGGACCGATCAGGGCGATGTACCCGAACAGCAGCAGGAAGAGCTGGTCGATGCGCGGCAGCTGCACGGACGGCAGATTGTTGAGGCTGTCCACGAGGAAGCTGTCGTCCAGCGCCATCGACGGGTCAAGTTCGCCGTCCGCGGGGATCGGCAACGCGCGAGCCCAGAAGGCATCGGCGAGCGATGAACCGGCCAGCCAGGAGGTCGACGGGTCGATGCCGATGAGCGACACGGAGCCCTGGCCATAGGCCGTCCGGGCGGCGATGACCCGGTCGCCACTCAGCCCCAGTGGCGTGCCACGCTCCAGGACGCCGGCGATCGCCGGAAGGGCGGTCGCGCCGGCGGGCAGGGTGCCCAGCAGCGTGGCCAGCTCGGCCACTGGCACGTCCACGGTCTCTTGCGGCTGGTACGGTAGGAGGTCGGCGGGAAACGCTGCCAGGGTCGTGGACCCTGTCGAACCACCCACGATCACCAGCTGGCCGCCCATGGCGACCCACGTCCGCAGGGCGTCGAGCTGCTCCGTTCCCAGTCGCGCGGAGTCGACGTCCTGCCACACCAATCGATCGACCGCGGCCCACGCCTCGACGCGCGGCGGCAGGTCTTCCGGTCGGATGCCGACCACGACCGGAGGAGGCGAGTTCGATGCCGTGACCGCCCCACGGATGTCACCGAGGAGGGCCTCCGGCCGCTCAGCGACGACATAGACACTGAGCGAGCCGAGGTCGTTCGTCCTGACCGGCGCTTCCTGGCGAGCAAGGAGGTCTCCGTCGCTCACCAGGGTGATGACGAAGCGTGACCCGAAGAAGGCCGGCTGTCCGTAGAGGATGTGATCCTGACGAGCGCCGGACGCGAGCTGGACGGCGACACCGTAGGTCGAGCGGCCCTGTTCCGCGCTGCTGATGCGAAGTTCTCCGTTCACTGCCGGACCGTCGTTCTCGAGCCGGACGCGCATGGCCGACCAGGCTCCGGGCCTGACGTTACCGTCGAGCATCGGCTCTGCGGTCATACGGATGGCGGAGGCCGGTACGTCGTCGGGCGCGGCGGCACGCACGATCCCCGACGGCTGGATGACCGGGCTCAGGGCTGCCATGGCCATCCCCATGACGAGGCACGCGGCCAGTCTCACGGGCGCGGAGCGGCGGAGGCGGCTCCCGGCAGGCAGCGCGCGGTCCGCTGAACCCCTGAGTCGCGTCATGGAACCTCGGGTATGGATGGCGAGGCGCAGGCAGGAGACCCGCGCGGATCCGCACGGTCACCGGCTAGACGCACGGCTCACCGCGAAAGTTGCGTCCTCGTGACGATGTTGACCGTATCGACCGGACGGCGGTGCGGAGGGGAGCATGCGTCCCGCCCGCTACCATCTGGCGACGTGCCCATCTTGCGCCCCTTCCGAGCCCTTCGCTACGTGCCCACGCATGTCCCCGACCTCTCGGCCGTGCTGTGTCCGCCGTATGACGTCATCGGCGGTGAGGAACGGATCGAGCTGCTACAGCGCCATCCCTACAACGCCGTGCGACTGGAGCTGCCGTCCGCACCAGAGGGCGTGCCCGACGTCCAAGGTACGGGAGGCGCGCATGACGACGCGCGCTATCGACAGGCGGCCCGGGAGCTGGTGTCGTGGCGGAGCCAGGGCGTGCTGGCCAAGGACGCGCTGCCCTCGATCTATGTGCACGAGATGCGCTACGCCGGCGGGCCAGCCAGCGGCCCAACGGTCGCCCGCGGCGTCATGCTGCGCCTGCGACTGGAGCCTCTGGGGCCCGGCAGCGGCGTGCGCCCCCATGAGCGCACGATGAGCGCACCGAAGGAGGATCGCTACCGGCTGCTGCGCGCGACAGGCACGAACCTCAGCCCCGTCGTCCTCATACACGAGCGACTCGCCACGGCGGCGGCGCTCGACGCGCTGGCCTCGGGACCGCCTGACGCGGAGACCAGCGACCCGGCCGGCATCCAGCACCGCCTCTGGGTCGTGCCGGCAGGCGCTGGGGAAGCGGCCGGCCCGGTCTCCGCAGCGGCTGCCACGGCTCGCGACCTGCTCGGCATCGTCGAGGGCGGACCGCTGACCATCGCCGACGGGCACCATCGCTACGAGACCGCGCTGCGCTACCGCGAGGAGCGCGGGCAGCGCCGGGCCTGCGAAAGCGATCCCGCATACGACTACGTGCTGGCTCTCGTGTATGCCGTCGACGCGGCCCCCGCAGCGCTG
>Ga0136627_1000513_pt1 | contig 14596 bp, 15 predicted proteins | sample AntDrymUQ4892206_2_FD_104652 | JGI IMG/M metagenome (GOLD analysis project Ga0136627, IMG submission 104652) | Polar desert sand microbial communities from Dry Valleys, Antarctica - metaG UQ489 (22.06) | ecosystem: Environmental > Terrestrial > Soil > Desert | place: Antarctica: Dry Valley... | reverse complement strand
TGGACCACAGCAGGCGCTTGCGCACTATGCGGAGGAGTCCGGCTCGAAGCGGAACCCCACGCCGCGCACCGTCGTCAGGTAGCGGGGCCGGCTGGCGTCATCTCCCAGCTTGCGCCGAAGCCAGGAGACGTGCATGTCCAGGGTCTTGGTGGAGCCGAACCAGTTGGTGTCCCAGACGTCTTCCATCAGCCGCTCACGGGTGACGACGCTGCCGGCTCGGTCGACCAGCAACGCCAACAGGTCGAACTCCTTGGGCGCGAGCTCCAGCTCGGTGTCGCCGACCCAGGCCCTGCGCGCGGACAGGTCGACGCGGACGTCCTGGGCGGTCAGGGTGCGGTGGCCCCCCGCGCCCTGCTCAGGACCGGCCGCCCGACGCAGCAGCGCGCGTAGCCGTGCCAGCAGCTCGGCCAGGCGAAACGGTTTGGTGACGTAGTCGTCGGCGCCGGCGTCCAACCCGACCACGACATCCGCCTCGGACGTGCGGGCCGTCAGCATGAGCACCGGCGTGCCGGGTGAGACGACGCGCAGGCGGCGGCACACCTCAACCCCGTCGACGTCGGGTAGCCCAAGGTCGAGCACCACCGCCGCGACTCCCTGCTCGGCAGCCGCCAGCGCGGCGCCGCCCGTGGCGACCCGCACCACCGGGTAGCCGTCGCCGCGCAAGGCGGCCGACAATGGTGTCGCGATGCCGTCGTCGTCCTCGACGAGCAGCACCGGCAGATCGCCGGGGTGTTCACTCATCTGCCACGCTCCCTGTGGTGTCGTACCGCGCTTGAAGCGTTTGCCTCCGGATACGGAGGTAGTCGCCCATCCATGGCTTTTACTGCAAGTTTGCCCACCATGTGGTGGCTCTTGACGCGCGCTGCCTACTGTGGCCGCAACGCCCACACACCAAGCAGGAGGCAGGAATGGACCGCACCGACTACCGGGCACCCGCACGACCGGCTGATGACGGGCCGGCGTTCGAGCCGGTGCAGCAGGCGCCCGGCGCGACGCGCGACGTGGGCTTCCCACCGTACGCCGCCTCCTACGCAGCCCCGACCTCCCAGCACAAGGCCCGTGGCGGCTGGCGTTCCGTCGTCGTGGCGGCCCTGGTTGCGGCGATCGTCTCCGCGGCGGTCACCGCTGGTCTGGTCGGCTGGCTGACCGCGCTTGGACAGACCCAACCGACCCCGGCGGAGCAGGCCGTGGACACCACCGCTGAGCAGGTCGCGCCAGCAATCGCCGCTGACCCGGGCTCCGGGGAGGTCACCGACGTGGTGGCCGTGTCCGAGGCGGTCTCGCCGTCGGTGGTCAACATCGACGTCGTCAACGCCCAGGGTCAGGGCAGCGGCTCCGGGGTGATCATCCGAGCCGATGGACACATCCTGACGAACAACCACGTCATCGAGGGGGCGACCGCGGTCGAGGTCACGCTGCCGAACGGCGCCCGGCTCGACGCCGAGGTGGTCGGCACCGATCCGTCCAGCGACCTGGCGGTCGTCAAGGTCGACAGCGACACCGACCTGCCGGTGCCGACGTTCGCCGAGCGCGCGCCACGCACCGGTGAGGCCGCGATTGCCGTCGGCTCGCCGTTCGGCCTGGAAGGCACGGTGACCGCCGGCGTGGTCAGCGCACTGAACCGCAGCCTTCCGGGCGAGCAGGCGCCGCTGGTCGACATGATCCAGACCGACGCCGCCATCAACGTCGGCAACTCCGGCGGGGCGCTGGCCAACGGCGGCGGCGAGATCATCGGCATCAACACCGCAATCCTGTCGCCGAGCGGCGCCAACAACGGCATCGGTTTCGCGATCCCCATCGTCACCGCGCTGCCCGTCGCCGAGCAGCTCATCGAGCAGGGCTTCGTCGAGCACGCCCAACTCGGCGTCCAGGGTCAAGACGTTGACCCCGCCGTCGCCGAGCTGTACGGCTTGGCGGCCCAAGAGGGCGCGCTGATCGTCTCGGTGGTCCCGGGCTCCGCCGCCGACGAGGCGGGGATGGAACGCGGCGACATCGTCACCGCCATCGACGGCGATGCCGTGGAGTCCATGGCCACCCTCGCCGGCCGCATCCGCGCCCACGAGCCTGGCGACTCCGTCGAGATCACCCTCGTGCGCGGCGACGACGAGCAGACGCTGACCGTGACCCTCGGCAGCGCCCCGACCGAACAGGGTTAGCCGGGAGCGGCGACCCGCACCCTGGCGCCGGGCTCCACGGGCAGGTGGGGTCCGGCGCCGCTGCGTTCGCCGGCCCGGGCCAGCCCGCCGCGCAGCAGCCGGCGCAGTGCGGCGTCGCTGCTGCGCCCCTCCTGGTCAGCGGCTTCGTCCCAGGCAACGATCAAGCGGTTGAGGTCGCGGCTGGACATCTCCGGCAGCAACCGCAGGATCCGCAGGTCCAGCGTCAGATCCTCGTCGGCGGCAGCGCCGCGATCGCGGAGGCTCAGGTCGCGCACCACGTTGGCCACCAGGCAGCCACTGTCCCCGCTCGCCCAGGTTCCGGCGATCAACGGAAGGTCCTCGCGGTCTGCGACCGCGGTCAACGCCTGCCGCGCGGAGGGCGGCAACGCCGCGATCGCCTGGCCGAGCCGTTCCTCGGGTCCGATCTCACTGAACAGCCGCACCGTCTTGCGCAAGCGTTCACCTCCGTGTCGGTCCACAGGGTACCCGTGGCTGCGCGGCTATCCTCGGCACGGCCATGGGCGACATCGACAACGACCACAAGCTGGCCGTCCGCGTGACGGCCGATCGGATCCTGTGCAAGGCGGCCGACGAGGGTGACCGCCGCACCAAGGCAGGGATCCTGGTGCCCGCCACTGCCAAGTCGGCTGACCGTCGAGGCGTGTGGGCCGAGGTCGCCGACGTTGGGCCGCTGGTGCGCACCGCAGAGGCCGGCGACCGTGTGCTGTTCCTTCCCGAGTCGGCCATCGAGGTCGACGTACGCGGCGAGGTCCTGCTCATCGTCCGCGAGCGCGACATCCATGCCGTCGCGTCCGGCGAGCGCGACGCCGGGCCGACCGGCCTGTACCTGTAGCGCCGTCGCGTCCGGCGAGCGCGACGCCGGCACTCACGGCCACAGCCGGCGGCCCTCCATACCGCCGGCGACGGTCACCAGCTCACCCGTGACATGGCCGGCGGCCGTGGGCGAGGACAGCCAGACGATGGCGCGGGCCACGTCGTCGGTGGTGGCGACCTTGCGCAGCGGCATGGTGGCGGTCACCCGTTCAACGGTCGCGGTGTCCAGTGAGTCCGCCGTCATCGACGACACCGTCCAGCCAGGAGCCACGGCGTTGACCCTCGCCGTCGCCGCCACCCGGACGGCCTCGTTCTTCAACGACCGCAGCAAGCCGTAGGCGATGCCTGCCTTGGCTGCGGCGTAGTCGGCATGACCGGCCTCACCGAAGATCCCCGCCGTGGAGGCGACCATCACCAGCGACCCGCCGCCGGACTGGCGTACGTGACGCAGCCAGGCTCGTGCGGTGAGGAAGGTTGCCGTCAGGTTCGCCTCGATGGTGGCCGCCCACCGGCCCAGGTCCACATCGACCACGCCAACATCCTCTTGCGGCCACACCCCCGCGTTGGCGACGCAGGCGTCGAGCCGGCCGAGGGCTGCGGCGGCGGCCGGCACGAGGGCGTCGGCGTCCGGCTCCTGCCGCAGGTCGGCCTGCAGCGCCACACCGCCGATCTCGGCGGCCAGCGACTCGGCCGCCTCCCGGTTGCGGTGGTAGTGCACGCCCACGCGCGCACCTTCGGCCGCGAAGGCCCTCGCCGTCGCCGAGCCGATGCCACCTGACGCGCCGGTGACCAGCACGCCCTGCCCCGCCAGTTCCAAGTCCATTGTTCGCTCCTGTCAACCAGTGGTGGCAGGATGCCCCGTATGCCGATCCCGAGCGCGTCCTACTCCATCACCATGCGCGTGCAGATCGGCAACGACCCACGGGGCATCGGGCGCGTCACGACAGCCGTTGGCGAGGCCGGCGGCGGGGTTACGGCCGTGGACATCGTCGAGTCGCGCGGTGACGGCCTGGTCGTTGACCTCACCGTCAACACCGCCGACCAGGCCCACGCCGAGGCCGTCACCGCCGCCGTGGACACCGTCACCGACGCCCGCGTCCACAAGGTCAGCGACCGTACCTTCCTGCTGCATCTCGGCGGCAAGATCCGGGTCCAGCCCAAGGTGCCGCTGCGCACGCGTGACGACCTGTCCATGGCCTACACGCCCGGCGTGGCGCGCGTCTGCCTGGCCATCGCCAAGAACCCGCAGGACGCGCGAAGCCTGACCATGAAGCGCAACACCGTCGCCGTCGTCACCGACGGCTCGGCGGTGCTGGGGCTGGGCAACCTCGGCGCCGCGGCAGCGCTGCCCGTCATGGAGGGCAAAGCCGTGCTGTTCAAGCAGTTCGCCGACGTCGACGCCTGGCCGGTCGTCCTCGACACGCAGGACACCGACGAGATCGTGCGGACCGTGCAGCTGCTGGCGCCGGCCTACGGTGGGGTCAACCTCGAGGACATCGCGGCGCCTCGCTGCTTCGAGGTGGAGCGGCGGCTGCGGGAATGTCTGGACATCCCCGTCTTCCACGACGATCAGCACGGCACGGCGATCGTGGTGCTGGCCGCCCTGACCAACGCGCTGTGCGTGGTGGGAAAGCAGCTGGCCGACGCCAAGATCGTGCTGTCCGGTGCCGGCGCGGCCGGTGTCGCGATCATCAAGATCCTGCAGGCCGAGGGCGCGCGCCACATCCTCGCCTGCGACCGCGACGGGATCCTGCGCGCCGGCCAGGCCGACCTCAACGAGTCGCACCAATGGGTTGCTGCCAACACCAACCCCCAACACCGATCCGGCGGCCTGCGCGACGCCATCGTGGGGGCCGACGTGCTGATCGGGGTGAGCGTGCCCAACGTGCTCGACGGCGACGACATCGCCACCATGGCCGACGACGCGATCGTGTTCGCGCTGGCCAATCCCGATCCCGAGGTCGATCCGCGCGAGGCTCGCGAGCACGCCGCCGTTGTGGCCACCGGCCGCAGTGACGAGCCCAACCAGATCAACAATGTGCTGGCGTTCCCAGGGGTCTTCCGAGGGGCGCTGGACGCCGGCGCCTGTGACATCACCGAGGCCATGAAGGTCGCCGCGGCCCGCGCGATCGCCGGCGTGGTCGGCGCGGAGGAGCTGGGCCCCAACTACATCATCCCCAGCGTGTTCAACCCCGATGTCGCCAAGGCCGTGGCCGAAGCGGTGCGCCACGCCGTCGAGGAGGGCACGCCGCCGGGCGAACCAGGCAGGCCCATCCCCTTCACCGGCGATGTGGATAGCACCGGTCGCTCCGGGTAGAAGCCTAACCATGGACATCCGCATCGAGTACTGCGCAGTCTGAGGCTACGCCTCGCGAGCCGCCGGTCTGGCGGCCGAGCTGTTGGAGGACCACGGTCACGACATTAGTCAGTTGACGATCGTCCCCTCAGCCAGCGGCGTCTTCGAGGTGGACGTTGACGGCGAGCGTATCTACAGCAAGAAGACCACAGGTCGTCACGCCAAGCCGGGCGAGATCTCCAATGCGGTCCGCCGCCACCTCGGCTGACGGGGACGTCGGAGTGGGCGCGCGTCTCGGCGGGACGGTGAGCGGGCGGGGCGCGCCGGTTGCGCTACGGTGACGGTGATGCTGCCAGCCAGCCAGCGCAAGAACGTGGTGTACTCCAACGGCCGCCGACGTCGGCTTCCCGACGTGCCCGGCCTGGCCTTCGAACGGGCATGGTGGGACGAAGGTGCGGTGGTCGCCGGCATCGACGAGGTTGGCCGTGGCGCTTGGGCCGGTCCCGTCACCTATGCCGCGGTGGTGCTGCCGTCGGACCGGCGCATGTACAAGCTGCGCGACTCCAAGGTCTTGGACCCCGCCCGCCGCACGGAGCTGGCTGCGCGCATCCGCGGCTTCGCCCTTGCGGTCTCGGTGGGCCAGGCGTCCAACGCCGAGATCGACGCATTGGGCATGACCCAAGCCATCCGGCTGGCCGCCCGCCGGGCGGTCGACGGGCTGCCCCTGCGCCCCGATGTGTGCCTGCTGGACGGCCACTGGGACTTTTTGTCCGGCTACGGGACCATCAACGAGCGCATCGTCGGCGGCGATGCCCGGTCCGCCTCGGTGGCGGCCGCCTCGATCGTGGCCAAGGTGCACCGCGACGCGCTGATGACCGGACTCTGCTCGGACTACCCGTCCTACCGCTTCTCGTCGAACAAGGGCTACCCCTCACCCGAACACCGCGCCACGCTGCGCGACCGAGGTCCTTGCCGCCTGCACCGCCAGACCTGGGCTCCGATCCGGGCGCTGGCGCAGCAGCAGCTGCCGCTGTGAGAGCTCGCTGGAATACTCCGGCGGGCACCAACCTTGCGACGGGTTGATGGCCTTACAGCTTTATGACACCCGCAGTCGGGCGATTCGCCCGTTCGTGGCGGGGCGGACCGTGCGGCTGTACGTCTGCGGGATCACGCCGTATGACTCCACCCACTTGGGCCATGCCTTCACGTACCTGGCCTTCGACGTGTTGACCCGGTACCTCGAGCAGCTCGGCCACCGTGTCCGGTCGGTGCGCAACATCACCGACGTCGACGACGACATCCTGCGCAAGGCCCGAGAGCTCGGCGTGGACTATCGGGAACTCGGCCGCCGTGAAGTGGCCCGCTTCGACCGCGACCTGGACGCGCTGGCTGTCCGCCGGCCCGACGCCACGCCACGCGCCACCGAGACGATCCCGGCGATCCGCATGGCCGTGGGTGGCCTGCTGCAGCGGGGACTGGCCTACGCGCTGGACGACGGCCGCGTGTACTTCGACACCGCCGCTGGCGGCCGCCTGCCCGAGCTGTCAGGGCTCGACCGGGAGGAGATGCTGGCCGTCTTCGCCGAAAAGGGCGGCGATCCCGATGCCCCAGGCAAGCGCGACGCCCTCGACTTCTTGTTGTGGCAACCGTCGGGCGACGGTGAGCCGAGCTGGGACACCGCTTGGGGGGCCGGCCGGCCCGGGTGGCACGTGGAGTGCTCGGTGATGGCCGCCGAGGAGCTGGGATCGGTGATCGACATCCACGGGGGCGGCAACGACCTGATCTTTCCCCACCACGCCGCCGAGACCCTGCAGGCCGAAGGGCTCACCGGTCAGGCGCCCTTCGCCAACTTCTGGCTCCACGTCGGGATGGTGTCGCTGGACGGCGTGAAGATGTCCAAGTCGCTGGGCAACCTGGTGTTCGTCGGCGACCTGCTCGAACGCTTCGAGAGCGGCGCGATCCGTCGCTACCTGCTGGCGCACCACTACCGGTCGACCTGGTCGTATGACGACGAGGGGCTCCAGGAGGCCGCGGCTGGGCTCAAGCGCTGGCGGGACGCGGCCGGCAGCGACGCCCAACGTCCCGACCTCGCTGCGGCGTTCTTCTCGGCGCTCGACGACGACCTCGACACGCCCGCCGCGATCCAGGCGCTGGACTCTGCTGCCGAAGCCGGCGCCGGCGGCACGCTCCGCGAGCTGGCTGCCGTCCTGGGTTTCGCTGTCGCCTGAGTCGGCAGCGGGCTCCCCCTCCGGCCGCGCGCGGGAGATGGAGGAGCAGCTACGACACCGCGGCCACGACGTCGTAAGCGGTTCAGGACCCCAGGTTGACACAGCGGGCTTCGACCCGCGACGTGTGACCTACAGCGGTTGCGGTGTGACGAACGGGCGGTTTTCGCCAGCCGGCGCTCCTCGGATTACCTATCTTTGGGGTCGTGAGCGAGGACGACCGCCGACACTGGGATGGTCGGTACGCCGATGGTGGGATGGCGCCAGTCGGCGAACATGGCCCTCCTCCGATCTTCGCTCCCTTCGAGCACCTCTTCCCAACCAAAGGCCACGCCCTCGAGCTTGCCTGTGGACGTGGACGAGGTGCCATGTGGCTCGCTACCCGAGGGATGCACGTATGGGGCGTTGACGTCTCACCGGTCGCTATCGATCTCGCCCACGAGCTGACCTCGCTCTCCGGCGTCGCCGACCGTTGCCGCTTCGACGTGGTCGATCTCGACAGGGGTCTTCCGAAGGGCCCACCCGTGGATCTTCTTGTCTGCCACCTGTTTCGAGACCAACGACTCGATCAGGCCATGATCGAACGCCTTGCGCCCGGTGGTCTGCTGGCGGTCGCGGTTCACAGCGAGGTCGGTGTCGGTCCCGGACCGTTCCGTGCCCGCCCAAATGAGTTGCGTGACGCCTTCGGGGAGCTCGATGTACTTACCGACGGCGAGGCAGAGGGCATGGCGTGGGTCGTGGCCCGCCGCCCAATCGGCTGATACCGCGGTGAGGAGCGAACGACCGACCGGATAACCGGCGACCACCGCCGCGTCATTTTGGCTGCGAGTGCCCCGAGGCTCGGTCCGATGTCGGTGGGCTTGAGTAGCCTGGGGCACATGACGACGATCGCGCTGTTCCACTCGGTCCTGGGCGTCCGCCCCGGCGTGCTCGACGCGGCGGAGATGCTTCGCTCGCACGGTCACACCGTGCACGTGGTCGACCAGTACGACGGGCGAGTGTTCGACGACTACGACACCGCCCTCGAAGCGTCAGCTCAGCGGCTGAAACAGCCGGCGGTCGTGTGGAGGTCACGACTACCCGGGCTCCGGGCATCTCTTCGCGGACCCGAGCAAGACCGACGAGTTCCAACCCGCCGAGGCCGAACTCATGTGGTCCCGGGTGCTCGACTTCCTGCGCCGGGTCCAACAGTCCTAGCAGCGCGTTGGCGTCATCCTACTGTTCGGCGACTCAGGACCGTCCTCATGTACGACCAGTGAAAGCCTTCACAAAAAGGACGGAAGGTGGATGCCTTGTCCCCTCGCAAGCCAGCTGGTGAGAACTATGAGTCGTGGGTCGACCGGCAGATCCGTGAGGCGCGGGAGCGCGGGGAGTTCGACAACCTGCCTGGTGCCGGCAAGCCCCTGCCCGACCTGCACCGTCCGTACGACGAACTGTGGTGGGTCCGCAAGAAGCTCAAGGAAGAGAACCTGTCATACCTCCCACCCGCGCTGCAGCTGCGCAAGGAGGTCGAGGAGGCGCGAGAGCAGATCACCCGCGCTCGTTCGGAGCGAGAGGTCCGCAAGATCGTGGCGGGAATCAACGAGCGAATCCGCGAGGCCAACCGGACTAGCTTGCAGGGCCCGGCTTCGACGGTCATGCCGCTTGACGAGGAGCAGACGGTCCGCACGTGGCGCGAGCGCCGAGCCAGCGACGACCGCTAGCTCGTTCACCCACATCGGCGACGCGGCCGGCTGTGCAGCCGATCGGAAGTTTCCCGGACGGCAGGTGTGAAGCGGTCCGCGACCGGGCATCGTCTGGGCACCAAGAAGCGCCAGGTGGACCCGCCCGCAACCCGCCGACGAGCGCCCGAGGCCCCCGCCCGACCACGGGGGCCTCGCCATGTCCGGGGTCAGCTGCGGACCAGGGGCCGATACTTGATCCGGTGCGGCTGCTCGGCCTCAGCGCCGAGCCGGCGGCGGCGGTCGGCCTCATAGTCGGAGTAGCTACCCTCGAACCAGTGCACCTGGCTGTCGCCCTCGAAGGCCAGGATGTGGGTGGCGATCCGGTCGAGGAACCAGCGGTCGTGGCTGATGACCACCGCGCAGCCGGCAAAGCCCAGCAACGCATCCTCCAGCGCCCGCAGGGTGTCGACGTCCAGATCGTTGGTGGGCTCGTCGAGCAGGATCAGGTTGCCGCCGGTGCGCAGCAGCTTGGCCATCTGGATGCGGTTGCGTTCCCCACCCGAGCACTGCCCGACCTTCTTCTGCTGGTCGGGACCCTTGAAGTTGAAGGTGGCGCAGTACGCCCGCGAGGCGATCTCACGGTTGCCGACCATCAGGGTGTCCCGCCCGTCGGTGATCTCCTGAAACACCGTCTTGTCGGGGTCCAAGGCCTCGCGTGACTGGTCGACGTAGGCCAGCGCAACCGTCTCCCCGACCAGCAGCTCACCGGCGTCCGGGCTCTCTTCTCCGACCACCATCCTGAACAGCGTCGTCTTGCCGGCGCCGTTGGGACCGATGACGCCGACGATTCCGCCAGGGGGCAGCCGGAACGTCATGTCATCGACCAGCAGGCGATCGCCGTAGCCCTTGGCCACGTGCCGGGCGTCGACCACCACGTCGCCGAGGCGTGGCCCCGTCGGGATGACGATCTGGTTCGCGCCATTCGCCGCGCCGCCTGGGCTGGTGGCTGCGGCGAGCAGCGATTCGTAGGCCTGCAGACGAGCCTTGGACTTGGCCTGGCGCGCTCGCGGTGACATCCGCACCCACTCCAGCTCGCGCTCAAGGGTGCGCTGTCGCGCGCTCTCGGACTTGGCCTCCTGGGCAAACCGCGCCTGCTTCTGCTCCAGCCAGCCGGAGTAGTTGCCCTCGAAGGGACGGCCCTTGCCGCGGTCCAGCTCCAGGATCCAGCCGGCGACGTTGTCGAGGAAGTAGCGGTCGTGGGTGATGGCCACGACCGTGCCGGGATATTCCTGCAGGTGGCGTTCCAGCCAGGCCACGCTTTCCGCGTCGAGGTGGTTGGTGGGCTCGTCGAGCAGCAGCAGGTCGGGGCGGGACAGCAGCAGCCGGCACAGCGCCACCCGCCGGCGCTCACCGCCGGACAGCGTCGTCACGTCGGCGTCGCCGGGCGGGACGCGCAGCGCGTCCATGGCGACCTCCAGCGTGCGGTCCAGGTCCCAGGCACCGGCGGCCTCGACCGCGTCGGACACCTCGGAGAACTCGCTGTAGACCTTGGCCATCTCATCGTCGTCGAGCGACTCGGCCATCTTGGCGGTCAGCTCGTTGTAGCGCTCCAGCAGCCGGGCGGTCTCTCCGAGCCCATCCATGACGTTGCCGCGCACATCTTTGGCCGCATCCAGCTCGGGCTCCTGCGGTAGGAACCCAACGCTGACGCCGTGGCCGGGCCAGGCCTCCCCCTCGAACTCGGTATCGACGCCGGCCATGATCCGCAGCAGCGTCGACTTTCCCGCTCCGTTCGGCCCCAGGACCCCGATCTTCGCGCCCGGGAAGAACGACAGCCAGATGTTGGACAGGATCTCGGTGTTCGGCGGGACGACCTTGGTCAGCCCCTTCATGACGTACTGGTACTCGGCCACGCGGCAATCCTTGCGGTCAGGGTCGGGCCCGACAGTCTAGGTTCACACGCCGCGCCGGCCCGGGTGAAGCGTTGCCTGCGTATCCGCAGGTCGCGCTTCATGGCGGAGCGCGCCCACCGACCAGCCCCGCCGTCGCTCACGCGCGGAGGTCTACCTGGGGCCGCTACGGCGGGGGCGGCGCGACGCGGAGGCGGGCCAGCGTCGGCCAAGCCGTCGCGGGGGTGGTCTCCAGGTCGTACAACCCTGCGCCGATCACGTCGGTCTGCTCGGCGGCGCGCACGAACGCGCTCACCTCCGGCAGGTTGTCGGCGATTCCGCCCGCGAGATGCACCGCCAGCTCGGGATCACCCGCTCGGCGGCGCAGCTCGGTGACGTTGCGCCGGTTCCACTCGTAGGTGGTGCCGGCGTCGGTCCCCCGAAACGAGCTGTAGCTCATGGGGATGAACACGTCGAAGCTGGCGCGCAGCTGCTCGAACGGGAAGTCCGGCCACCAGCTGGGCCGCAGGTCCAGCTGTAGCGGCGGCAGCACGATGGCGGCCATCGGGTAGTCGGGTCCAGCCCAGGTGCGCAACGCCTGGGAGAGCTCCAGCAACCGCGCGCTGCGCTCGGCGGTGTCGGTCAGCTCCTCGACCTCGATGTCGAGGCCGAAGCCGTCGGGACGGTCACCGCGAGGGGTGACGAACGCCATCGCCTTCTGGCTGCGCAGGTAGTCGCGGGGCAGATCCACGAAGTCCGGCACGTACCACACGACCACCCGCACGCCGCGGTCGTGCGCCGCCTCGATCAGCCGCCCGAGACGGCCGGCGGCGTGCAGATCCCGGGGCGAGCGCCACCGCGAGCTCTGCGCGAAGATCGTCTGCACACCGGCGTCCGCGGCGATCGTGGCTTGCTGCTCGGGCTCCAGGCTGTCCTCGACGTCGACCCAGGTCGACAGCCCCATGAAGGTCTGCAAGCGGTTGGAGGCGGTCTGATCCGCAGGCTGGGCTGTGGGCGTCGGGGCCGGCGTGGGTGAGGGCGTCGAGGCCGGCGTCGGCGCGGGCGTGGGCGACGGCGTGGGAGTCGTCGATGGCGTGGCCGTGGGGGACGGCGTCGCCGCGACATCACTCGATGCCGGCGACGGCCCCCTCGGACCCGACGCGTCAGCGCGGGGCGACGCCACGTCCGTCGGAGTCGCCTCGGCAGCCACCTGCGCGGGACGGTCGCCGGGACCACGCGGCCCCGAGCGGGCAGCCACCGCAATCCCGAAGACGCCGCCGGCCACCATCACCGCCGCCACCAGCAGGCGAGCGGCGATCAGGCGGCGGGCGCGGGGCGGCGTGGGGATGGCAAGGTCCTCGGGCTGAGGTCGAGCTGGCTCGGACCCTCAAAGGTAGGTCAGCAGCGCCACCAGCGTGGCCAGTCCTAGAGCACCCCACGCGGACCGCTGCGACTCGACCAGCGCCCCGACGATGAGGCCGATCCCCGCCAGGTATGCCGCCCGCCACAAGCCGTAGGTGAACTCGAAGGCGTCCAAGCGGAAGGCGAACGCGCCCAGGGCCAGGATCACCGTCGGCGTCAGCAGGATCGCCCGGGAGGTGAGTTGACGCCCGGCGAGCTCCCGGTAGGCCAGGTACCCGCTGCCGGCGACCGCGAGGGGAAACAACAGCAGCGTGCTGCGTACGACGAGGCTCTGCCCCCCCAGCACCGTGGACAGGATCAACAGCGCTGACGTAACGGCGGACACCACCGCCAGGATGCGGCCGATCTCCAGCACGCCTGTCGGCAAGTAGCGGGGGTCGCTGCGGAAGGCGTCACGGGCCTTGACTGTGGCGTAGACACACAGCAGCACCAGGCCGAAGACGAAGGTGATGCGCCGCACGAACAGCAGCAGCGCGCCTTGCACCACCCCGAAGATTGGCAGACCACCGCCTGGTCCCGCTCCGGCCAGCCAGCCGGTGACCAGGGCCGCCACCACCAGCGGTACCCCGATCAGCAACCCCCGCAGGAACAGCGGTGACGGCTTGGTCAAACCGTAGTCGGCGAGGCGTTCCTTGCGATAGCGGATCAGCAGGTAAGGCACCAGGATCGTGGTCACCAGCGGCAGCAGCGCCACGATGACGGGACCGACGAACCGGATGCGGTCCAGCGGCACCAGCCCGAGAACGATCCGCAGGATGAGGTCGCCGAACAGGTAGACGGCACCGGCCAGGTACAGGTCGGTGCGGGCTTCGTCGGGCGTGGTGTACATGCGCGGCATGCTACGGGCCAGGGCTATCGTTGAATCCATGTCCCAACGGCTGCGGGTCTCGGTCATCGTGATCGGTGACGAGATCCTCGGCGGCTTCGTCGCTGACACCAACTCCGGGTGGCTCGCCGGGCGCTTGCAGACCATCGGCGTCCCGTTGGACCGGGTGATCACGGTGCCCGACGAGCATCACGCCATCAACGAGGCGCTGGGCACCGAGTTGGGGCGCTCCCGCCCTCGGCTGGTGATCACATCAGGCGGCATCGGGTCCACGCCTGACGACCTCACCCTGGAATCGGTCGCGCGCCACCTCGGCGTCGGCTTGCGAACCGAAGCGGCCATCGACGAGCGGATCACCGCAGCCCTGGCGTGGACCGCCCAGCAGGGGGTCAGCGTCACCGAGGGTCACGCCACGTCGATGCGGAAGATGGCGCGGGTGCCCGAGGACGCCTACCTGCTGACCGGCAACGAGGGGCTGGTGCCCGGCATCGCCGTCGACGTCGATGGTGGGGCGCAGGCCTGCGCCGGAGCCACCATCGTGGTGCTGCCCGGTGTCCCCGGCGAGCTGCGCCGGATCATGACCGAGGGCGTCGAGCCCGACCTATTGGCCGGCCGAGGTGAGCCGCAGCATGTGGCCGAGGTGACGCACGGCTATCCGGAGTCCACGCTCAACCCGGTGCTGGACCGCCTGGTCGCCCAGTACCCTGACGTCCACGTCGGCTCTTATCCGGGCGTCCCTTGCGTCATCCGGCTCAAGGGTGACAAGGCACGGGTGGAGGCGGGGATGGAGCTGGTCACCGACTACCTCGAGTGGCTGGCTGCCGACCCCGGCTCCGCCACGCTGCGGGCCGGCTGGCGCGCCCGCTGGACGTAGCGCGCCGTCGCCGGATGAGCGCCGAGTAGGCTGGCGGTCATGCCCGAGTTGCATGCCATGTTCGTCCACGCACACCCCGACGACGAGTCCTCCAAGGGCGCGGCCACGATGGCCCGCTACGCCAAGGAGGGCTACCGCGTCTCCGTCGTGACCTGCACCGACGGCGCGGCCGGCGACATCCTCAACCCGGCCATGGACCGTCCGGGCGTTGCCGAGCGGATGGTCGAGATCCGCCGGGAGGAGCTGGAGCGGGCACTGGAGATTCTCGGCGTTCGCGAGCAGTTCGATCTCGGGTATCGCGACTCGGGGTACGTCGAGGACTTTGAAGGCGACGGCACGCGCCTGGCCCATGACTGCTTCTTCAACATCCCCGTCGAGCAGGCCACCGGACGCCTGGTCGAGGTCATCCG
>Ga0136627_1000512_pt1 | contig 14614 bp, 7 predicted proteins | sample AntDrymUQ4892206_2_FD_104652 | JGI IMG/M metagenome (GOLD analysis project Ga0136627, IMG submission 104652) | Polar desert sand microbial communities from Dry Valleys, Antarctica - metaG UQ489 (22.06) | ecosystem: Environmental > Terrestrial > Soil > Desert | place: Antarctica: Dry Valley... | reverse complement strand
TGACCGTGACGGTCTGCCCCTCCGGCAATCCGGTCAGTTGCGCACTCGTGGCGTTACCAGCGGCAGTCCACCGCATTCCGGTGTCGGTGCTCAGCGTGTAGCCGGTAACGGGACTGCCATTGGCGATCGCCGGTGTCCATCGGACATTTACCGTGCCCGGTCCCGCACCTTCGGCAGTCACCGCTCCGGGTGCTCCAGGGCTGCTGAACGTGGTGACCTGGTTACTGGCTGTGGATGCGCGGCTGGATGCACCGTTGGTCAGTGTGGCAACAACTGTGAACGTGTAGTCCGAACCCATCGTCAAAAAGCTGGCCGGCACCTGAACGCCGGTAGAGGTGATGTCGTTTATCGCGAATTGATCGCCGGCGGTGTTGGACTGCCCCAGAAGTTGGTAGGAGCGCATAGTGCCGTTGTTGGTGTTCGGTGCCTGCCAGCTCACCGTGATACTGCCGTCGGGATTAGCCGCGGCACGCACCGAGGTGGGTGGCTCAGGAACTACCGATGTCGGGGTTACCGGATCGGCTTTGGTGGGTTCACCCTCACCCTCGGCGTTCACGGCGCGTACCGAGAACTCGTACCGCGTGCCGTTGGTCAGCCCGGTGACGTTCACCGAACCGACATCTCCGGCTACCTCGATCGCCCGAGGGCCCCCGGTGATGATGTAGGAGCTGATGGCGCTGCCGCTTGGATCGGCCGGGGCCCACGAAATGGTTGCCGAACCATCTCCTGCCCGGGCTAGGACCGAAGTCGGCGCGGCCGGCGGCGAGGAAGTATCGGCCGATTTGCCGGGATCGGGGACCGGCGCGCCGGTGTTACCCGGTGGCGTCGGACGCTCGGGCACTTTTGCCGGGCCGGGATTCTGCGGCGGCGGCGAGGGCCGCGGCTTGGAGATCTGCGGACCGTCCTCTGTCGGAGCGTCCTCCGCCGGATCGTCCTGTTCACCTTGGCCGCCGGAAGAATCCGGTTGATCGCCACGAGCTTGACCGGGTCCAGCTTGCCCGGGCCCAGCTTGACCGGGCACGGCGTTATCCCCGGCATTATCGCGATCGTCGTCCTCGGCGTCCTGATCGTCGTCGACCTCGGGATCTCCCCGGCGATTGGGGCCTTCACCGTCGACGACATCTTTCGGTGCTTTCTCCAATTTGGTGACTTTATGGTCGGAATCGATCACCCAAGCTCTGTCGGTTCCCACCGAGTTGATAACCAGGTAGCCTTCTCGGTTCTCCATATCGACCTTGCCACCGGGATCGTTGATGTCGGTCAAGCCGTTTCCACCGAAATCGAAGACCCGAACCCGGTCGGCTTGCTCGTCCGGAACGTAGAGCCGCTGCGAGAATGCGACAGCCGGACCGATCTTTTCCCCGGCACCGGGGATAGGAACCGTCCGCACGTCGTCCTTGCCGACCAGCACAACTTTGCGGTCGCCGGGATTGGTAATGGCCACGGTATCGCCCCGTACCCGACCAGGCATTACTGCATCGCCGACGTCCGGGAGCTCCATCGTCGAAACCGAACCGTCGGCCTTAACCCTGCTTAACACGTTGTCAGTACGGTCGACCACGGCAGTGCCGTGATCGAGTACGCCCATCGACCAGGTATGACCAGCGCGCCCCACTTCGATCTCACGCTCTACCGAGGGGCCCTTACCGTCACTACCGGGCCTTACGGCCACGGCTTTACCGGTCTTAGGTGAGCCGACCCAGAGTCTGCCGTCTTCGTCGAACTCTCCACCTACCAGATCCGGCGAGAGCTTCAGTGCGCGGCCACGAGGTTCCAGCTTGCCCGCGTCCAGTTGCCTAAGCACTCCGTTAGCGGTATCGACAAGCACTACGGTGGAACCGAACAGTGCGACGCGCATGTTGGGTGCGGTGCTGTCATCTCCGGAGGCGGTGACCCCGGAGACATTGAGCGTGCTCAACTCCAAGGACGTGACGGTTCCGTTGTCGAGGTCCTGTAGTAACAGATGCTCGTCAGTCTGAATGACCTTTACGCGGTGGTCACGGGCATCTGGCAGCGAACGGCGCATATCTACTTGGCCGGCTGCCGCATTGACCCTGGTCGCCTCGCCACGCTTGCCGTCCCAGAGCCAGATCGCGCCATCTGTCAGCGACAACGCCTGACTGACCGCGCCGGCGCCGAAGAGGGTGATCGCCATTGCCACGACAGTGGTGATAACTACACCGACCGAGACGAAACCCCCGGCACCTCGACGCGAAGGACCTCGTAGCTCTCGGCGAAGAATCTTCGCCAAGCGACCGCTCTGCCGAGTGGCACGGTCGTCGGCGTCGACCACGGAGGTAGCCATTACGATTTCTCCCGGCTTTCTCCTGGTGTCGGTAGTAGAAGTGGCTCACGTGAAGTTTATCCTGGCCGGTAGGACCGCGGACAGGATAAACAGCAAGCACGAGCCGAACGTGCCGGTTGCAAGGGGCCGCACGGGCAGGTTTCCCTAGCGAGCCGGTTCCTTCTCGCGTGACCTCTTCATCCGCTATGGCACACCGTGTGCGTTTCGGCGGTAAGCTACCTACAAACTCAGGGAAGGGAGATAGGCAATGGCCACTGAAGCCGACACCACGACCTATCTCCCCCGCGAGGAGCCGGTAACGCCGCCACGGCCGGGAACTTCGGGTATTCCCGATACCGTGGTGCCGCTGTCGGCGGGCTCCATCATTCCCGGTCTCATGGGTTACAGCGGGCTTGAGCTGATCGCTCACGGCAGTAGCGCAATCGTATTCCGTGCTACCCAGAATCGGCTCAATCGCAAGGTGGCCATCAAAGTACTGCTGGTTGACGACGTCATGACGACCGACATCACGGTACGTCGCGAGTTGGAGACGCTGGTCCAGCTCTCGAGTTCCCCACACATCGTGAGCATCATCGACACCGGTGTCACTGATGCGGGTCAGCCCTACATCGTGATGGAGTACTGCGAGGGCGGTTCTTACGCGCAGATCCTCAAGGAGCGGGGGCCGTTGCCGGCCGAGGAAGTCATTGAGGTCGGCATCAAGATCGGCGAGGCGCTGCACGCCGCGCACGAGGCCGGGATAATTCACCGCGACGTCAAGCCACCCAACATCCTCCGCTCACGGTTCGGTCCCGCTTTGACCGACTTCGGGATCGCCTACGCCACCGATGAGTTGGCCAGCACTGATACGTTCTACAAACTCACACCACACCATGCTTCACCCGAGACGCTGCGGCAGGACCACCAGACCGGCCAGTCCGACCTTTACAGCCTTGCCTCCACCATGTGGAATCTGCTGGCGGGAAGCCCTCCGTTTGCAAACCCCGGCCAAGATCCCGAAGCGTTCCGTCAGCGAGTACTCCGCCAGCCGGTCTCGCGGGTGCCCCGCGACGATGTTCCCGGCTGGTTGCAGGACGAGCTACAGCGCGCCATGGCCAAACGAGCCACCGACCGCCACCCCACGGCGCTCGCATTCGCCGAGACGCTGCGCCTGAACATGGCACGCACCTCAATGTCGACGCCATGGCAACCACGTAGCTCACCTCCGGGTGAAAGTCCTTCCTCCCCGGAGGTACCCGGCGGGCAAACCACCCAGACACAACGTAACAGCGGAAAAACGGTACCGCCGATATCGCCAGGCGGTTCACCCGCGGTGATGCTGCCGGACACGAACACTCCCCCCAGACCATCCGCCGCACCTACGAGCGGAACAACGGTGCAAACACCGCCGGTGATCATCCCGCCCTCGGCACCTACCAGCGATAGCGCCGTTACGGTGGAGCGAGCAGTTCACTCACAAAGTCCAGCCGCGCTGCCCGTGATCCTTCCGGGCACTTCCCACGCTTCGACCCAGCAGCAGCCGCAGGTGGATCCGGCAAAGTCGGCTCCACCGACGACAGCGGCTCCGAAAGTAGCGCCTCCGAAAACAACGCCACCGAAGGCATCGCCGAGGCAGCACACCGAGCAGACACAGCAGGTAGCACGGCCTACCAGCACCGCAGCTACCGACATGCCGACTACAGAAATAACAGCGAGCCAGGAGACCACGAGTAACCAGGAGACCACGAGCAATACGTCATCCGGCGCGGTGACGCCTGAACCCGCATCCGCACCACGTGTCTACAAGTCGCGGCCATCACATGTGCCGCTGCCGATGGACCGGCCCGAACACAACGAGCCCACGACGGAGCTGTCCGCGCCCGGGCCCGAAACCCCAACGGCTGCACTGCCGGGGCGTCCATGGTTCGAACCGGCAAGCGCACCTACCGACCCGAACCCGGTAGCTTCGCCGTACCAGCGTGACTATGTACCACAGCCCAACGTGCCACAAACCGGTGTTCCACAGCCCAACGTGCTGCAATCCGGTGCGCCGCAAACCGGCATACCTGGCAGCGATGTAGCACGCATTCAGACCGCACCGCAACCACGGCACGACAATCCTTACCACCCGGGTGCCGGGTCGGCCGGGTCCTTAGCGACGCAATTTCCCGAACGGTCTATCACTGACGACGATGACGATGAGGACCTCGACGACGAGCGGCTCTCCTGGCGGCGCCCGCTGATCACAGCCGGAATCATCGGTGTGATCTTAGGACTGGTCACTACCGTGGGAATAATCGTGACCGGCGGCACCGGATCGGACAACAAAGCAGACCCTGAGCCCACCGCCTCGGCATCTATCGTCGGTGAGGGTAGGCCAACGAACGTCAGGCTCGCCGACAGTGGTAGTTCGGTGACCCTGCAGTGGAAAGACAATAGCGGAGCCGGAGCGGGTGCGATCATCCTCGTGCGCCAGGCCACGGACGCGGCATTCAAAGCAGCCGGAAATCCGGCAAAGGGTCAGACCAGCTACACCATCTCATCGATTCAGGGCACGTCACTGGATCCCGATGTCGACTATTGCTTCACGATCGCATCCGTGATCTCCAACGAACGCGTCGCTCCGGCTGAACCGGTATGTACCGAACGAGGCGGCGCCCAGGCCAACTGAGCACTCAGCGCTTCCGGATTTGCCGGCGCGGGCACAAGAACCGGCCGCGCGGCAGTAGTGGCACGCTCCCGCTGCAACCTACTACTACGTATCCACAACAGTGGACCGGGGTGCAATGGCCATAACACCCGGCGCAACCATCGTTGCCGACGCCGCAACCGGCGCACGTAATCGCGTGCGTCAGCGACCACCTGATCGGCATGTGCTCCCGAGATCAACCCCGGTGCAAACGCCACTGCGTTCACCGCGTCGGCAAGTTGCCGTAGCGACGGTAGCGGCTTGCCATCTGATGACGTGAACGTTGCGGCCAACTCGGCCACTTCATGCGCGGCCAGATGGGGCGGGGGTCGACGCCCCGCCAGCCGCAGGGCATCGGTCACGTATGCCCATGCACCGATCACGCGCTGCGCCGAATCGGCGGCGCCCAATCGACGCCGACGCAACAAGATGCGTCCCATAACCACTCCCAGTAGGGCTAACACCAGCAGTACCGCGAGACAGATCCCCAACAGCACGCCGACATCGCGAACCTTCTCGCCAGTGGCTTGTCCACGAGTACCTGTGGACAACCCGTCCGGGGACGGTTGCGGATCGGGGTTTTCCAGCTCACGCAGCTGGTTCTGTTTGGCGCGATTTTGCTGCTGCGCCTCTGGCGTCGCCTGATCCGGCGGAATCGGGGTGTTATTGTCCGGTCGAGGCGAGGGGTCGAAGGGCACCCAGCCGTATCCGGCGAAATACACCTCCGGCCACGCGAACGCATCGCCCGCCGTGACCATAAAACGGCCGTCGCCCTGCGGAGTACCGGCGTGAAACCCCACCGAGACCCTGGTAGGCAACCCGGCGATGCGAGCCAGTAAAGCAAACGCCGTGGCAAACTGCTCCGAAGTTCCGCGCTGACCTCCCTGCTCCTTGGCGACGGTAAGGAAGAAGTTCAGATTGGCCAGACCGTGGCCCGAGGATGCCTCCGGGGAGAAGGTGAAGTTACGCAGCAAGAACTGCTCGATCAGCAGAGCTCGGTTATACGGGGTCGCCCCGGGCGCGATCACACTCGTTGCCAGCGAGACGATGCCATCGCGAAGATTGGGTGGCACGTCGGCATAACGCCGGATCACCGGCGCGTACGACAAAGCGGCATCGGAGAGCTTGCCGACATCGAAATCCGAGCGCCGCGACTGTACCTCGTATTTCAGTCCGGTGCGCAAACCGGTGGCGGTGACCAGCGATCCGGTTGTCGGGTCATGAGAGACTCGCACCTCGGTGACCTCGCGCGGCTGTTGCACCGCCGGCAGCCACAGCCCGTCAAGGGTGAGCATGGTGTATTCCTGATTCACCGTTGTGGCAGCCGGCGCCTGGGTGTCGACCGGAAGCACCGAGCCGGCCGAGCGGTATTCGCTACCGGGCAGCCAGGATAGGCCATTATAGTCGGTGAGCGTCACCCATCGAATCCGGCTGGGTACGTCGGTCTGGACGGTGAACAGCTGTTGTTGCGGAGTTCGCGCCCAACCCGACAGCCGGGCCAGCGGATTGGATTCGGGAAGCCGCTGCTCCGGCGGGGGAATATTCGTTCGAGGATCGGTGGGCTTGACATCGGAGAGTCCTACCACGGTAGGAGCCAGCACCGACGTGACAAGCAGCAGCGCCACCAAACCCAGCCCACCGATTACGGCGCGTCGGAGACGGAACGCCTTACGTGAGGCCACCCCCAGTTGGTTCAGTACGGAACTGATGGTGCTGTCTCCGCTGAACGCCAACCCCAGTGCCGCTACTCCCGCAAAGCCCACCGCCAACGGAAGTGACACCGCGGCGTTAGGCCCCACAAACACGAGTGCAATCACATACACCATCACCGGCGACGCGAACCCGGCGAGCACCGTGCGAGTCCGCAGCGTCAGCTCGGCACCGATCAGACCCGCGATCCAAACCACTACCAGCGGAAGTACAACAGTTTGCGGGGTCGGTAACACCGGGATCGTACTCGTGAGAATCTGAGCTCCGGAGTTACGCACGGACTCCACAAACAACGCGCCCACGCTGCCGGTGCCTGGTTGTCTGGTCCGGACGACCGCCACGATCAGGTAAGCGACCATAGTCACTATCGAGATCAAAATGGATACCGACAGCGTTGCCCGTAGCGCTCGTAACCCCGCACTGATCGCCACTGAAAGCACCGCGGCCCCGGCTAGGGCGAGCAGTAAGAAAGAACCGGAATAGATGCGGGTGAAGGCCGAGCCGGCGAGAATCAACAAAACAGCGAGGGCTACCGCGCTGAGTACATCGCGCGCGACAAGTGCGGCCGGCTTGGCTGAGGTGACGGGATCATGCAGCTCTGTCAACCGCGGCGCGCCTACCTCCGCAACCGGTCCTTGCTCAGGCTTTGCATGCTGGGGCGAGCCAGGTTGGGGCGGCAGTTGGGAAGGAATGTCATCGGCTACCACGAGCGCACCTCATCCCACACCGAAGCGAACTCGTCGGCGTCCTCGGCCCCGATTACCAACATTCCAGCATCGCTGCTGGTTCTCGAACCTTCACCGCCGATGACGGCCACCAGAATCGAGGGATACGTCCCCTGCAACGATGCGATCGGCGCTATATCGTTCCCGCCGTGCACTCCGGTGAGCACCACGAGCGTGTCACCGAGCCGACGGGCACGGAGCCGGTCGATGGCCGAGGCCATCGAGCTCTTCCCGGTGAACTCAGCTTCGGCGATCGTGTCCATGAAGACTTGCTTGCCCAAACCGCTCTCACTACCACCTACCGCGGCACCACCGGAAGTGTGCAGGCTCACATGTAGACCGGCGTTAAGAGCGGCGACGACCACCGAAGCGCACGCATCGGCCGCCGACTCGAAAGCTTCCGGATCGGAGTACGCCGCCGCACGATCGTCCAACAGCACTACCACCCGGGGCAAGGACGTGTCGACGTGCTCGCGCACCATGAGTTGGCCCACCCGGGCGGCGGTACGCCAATGTACGTGCCGCAGATCATCGCCCGGCACGTACTCGCGTAGCGCATGGAAGGTGGTCGAGCCGTGCTCGACCTGATCGACCGCGCCGTCGAAGCTACGGGTCCGGCCCACCGGAATTCTGTGCAGCCGCTTAGGTACCGGGTGCACCCAGACTTGTCGAGTTCCACCGTATTCCCGGCTGATGCGGATGATGTCCAACGGATCCCGGCGCTCGATACGCAACGGTCCCACCGTGATCACCCCGCGCCGGCTGGTGGGTAGCGGGTACTGCACCGCGGTAACCCGGGCCGGGCCGAGCCGCACCACCGGCACCGGCACCGTGCTCTGGCCACAACGGTCGAACGCGATCAGGTCTACGCCGCGCCAGCGGGCATGATTGCGCACGCTGACCAAGCCGAGGCACTCTTCGCCGCGCACCACTCGGTCGGGTTCCACATCGCGGTGCACATCCAGCGTCCAACGACGCAGCGCGAAGATAAACGCCCCGCAGAAAGCCAGCACGGCGGCAACGCCGATCACGGTGAGCTCGGCATATCCGAAGATCAACCCCCCGGCGATAAGCAGGACGCCGGCCAATAGTAAGCCCACCCCTCGCCGAGTCACCCGCATGGCTTACCTTTGCCCGGCAGATTGATGCGGTTGCGCAACGGGCGGAACCGAGTGCACCGGTGGAGCCCCCTGCGGCCCGACCGCTCCGGGTGTGTTCACCTGCGGTGCGGAGATCCCCAGCCCGGCCGAGGTTTGTTGTATACCTGGCCGTGGCACCGAGACTACTTCTACGACGTCCCGCAGCGCCGCGACCGCGCTGCGGCCCCGCAACGCCGCATCGGGCGACATCACCAAACGGTGCGCGAACACCGATTCTACGAGGGTTTTGATGTCTTCGGGTACTACGTATCCACGGCCCTGCGACAGCGCATAGACCTGCGACGCCCGGGTGAGCGCAATTGCCCCACGGGGGCTTACACCCACCCGGACATCGGGCACTTCACGCGTAGCGGCAGCCAAACCCACCATGTAGGAGTACAGCGGTGGTGCGATGTACACCCGCTTGGCCAGATCGATCAAACGTGTGACGGTCTCGGTGTCGGTTACCGGATGTAGAGCTTCCACGGACCGGCCACTGACAGCGCCACGGACTACGTCGATCTCCACGGCTTCAGTGGGATAACCCACCGAAATGCGCATGAGAAACCGGTCCAGCTGTGCTTCCGGAAGCCGGTAAGTTCCGTCCATCTCTATCGGGTTCTGCGTAGCAACCACCAGGAATGGCCGCGGCACACCGTGACGAACTCCATCGATGGTGACGTAGTGCTCTTCCATGACCTCCAGCAGCGCGGACTGAGTTTTGGGAGATGCCCGGTTGATCTCGTCGGCGATGACGACATTGGCAAAGACGGGACCGGGGTGGAACTCGAATGTTCGGTTCGCCTGGTTGAAGATGGTGACGCCGGAGACATCGGAGGGCAGCAAGTCCGGCGTGAACTGGATTCGTCGCCACTGGCCTTGCACACTGGCGGCGATCGCCCGAGCGATCGTGGTCTTACCGACGCCGGGCACGTCCTCGATCAGCAAGTGCCCTTCGGCGAACATCGCGGTGAGCGCTAATCGGACCACCTCGGCCTTGCCGAGCAGTACTGCCTCCACGTTCATCGCAACGCGGCCGAATACATTGCCGAAGGTCGATACTTCGGCCGGGGTCAACTGATCGGGGTAATTGCCGGTCACCGGTGATCTCCATCCCGCGTGGACTGTTCTCTCAGGTGCGTGTAATGGACAACAGTATGACGTCTAGGTCGCATTCGGCCACACTAGCGGGACCGATCCGCGGTGCGCATCGCGATATTGCCCTGATCGTCGCCGTCTCGTTACCGTATGAACCAACCGAACTCCCAGGTGGACCGAATAGTTCCGGCGGTGATTGCAGCTAGTGGCGATCTGGCGAGGAGCCGCTACTATTCCGCTATTCGCAGCGAAGGGAACACCCGTGCAGCAGCTCCGATTCTTTCGGCGAGGCATTCTCGCCCCACTCTGTGGCGTCATAGCCACAGCTTTAGCGCTCGGCGTGGCCGAACTGGTAGCGGCGCTACTGCGCCCCCAGGCCTCACCGTTGGTGACCGTCGGGCAAACGGTGATCGATGCGACCCCCACATCAATGGAGCAGTGGGCGATCCGCACCTTTGGTAGCAACGACAAGGCCGTGCTCCTGGGCGGCATCTTGGCGATACTGGCGATATTTGCCGCTGTTATCGGTTACGTGGCCAGCCGCTACCTACCGATCGGTGTAGCCGGAGTGATCGGATTCGGCGTCGTGGGGATAGCAGCCGCGCTGTCCAGGCCCTCGTCGCAACCGACAGACGTCCTGCCCGCTACCGCGGCGGCCGCTGCCGGTTCGTTGGCGTTGATCTTATTGGTCCGCGCGTTACCGCCCGGCAAATCCGCCTCGCCCGAGCAATCTCACGATGTCGGCGCCGACGACGATGCCGACGAGAAAGCGACGGACGCCGAAGATGCCGAACCGGCCGGGCAGCCTGCTGACGTGTCGGCTAACCCCGGGTACTCGCGTCGCGGCTTGTTGATCCTGGGCTCGGTACTGGGCGCCGGCGCCGTAGCCACCGCCTCACTCGGGCGATGGCTTCAAGGAGTGCGCTACAACGCAACCGCGTCCCGTGACGCGGTGAAGCTCCCCGCACCCGTGAGTGCCGCATCTGAAGTTCCAGCCGGTGCGACGTTGGAGATCGATGGCATTACCAGCTTCGTGACACCCAATTCCAAGTTCTACAAGGTGGACACCACACTGGTGGTGCCGCAGATACGCACCCAGGACTGGCAGCTGCGCATCCACGGCATGGTGGAAAAACCAATCACGCTCACCTTCGATGAGCTACTGGAACTTCCCATGATCGAGCGAATGATCACCATGACGTGCGTCTCCAATCAGGTCGGCGGAGACTTGGTCGGCAACGCGACCTGGCTCGGGGTGGCATTGGGACCGTTTCTCACCGAACGCGGTATCTCGGCAAAGGCGGATCAACTGGTCTGCCGCTCGGTGGACGGTATGACCATCGGGGCGCCGCTTAAGCAGATCCTCGACGGACGTGACGCGCTGTTGGCGGTCGGAATGAACGGTGAACCACTGCCGTTCAACAACGGCTTCCCGGCGCGGGTGATCGTGCCGGGCCTGTACGGCTACTGCTCGGCGTGCAAGTGGGTGGTCGACATGGAGGCGACCACCTTCGATGCTTTCGCCACCTACTGGGTGAAGCGCGACTGGGCACAGGTCGCACCGATCAAGATCTCTGCCCGTATTGATACTCCCGAGCCGCTAAGCAGTCCTGGCGCGGGACGGATCGATATCTCCGGCGTGGCGTGGGCACAGGATCGCGGCATTTCCAGGGTAGAGATCAACATCGATGACGGCCCGTGGCGGGAGGCAGAGCTTGCTGAGCAGGTATCAGAAGATGTCTGGCGGCAATGGGTCTACCGGTGGGACGCCTCCCCCGGTCGACACCAGCTCACGGTGCGCGCCACGGACGGCAATGGGCAGACCCAGGTGCAGCAGCGCGTAAAGCCCTTTCCCAACGGTTCCAGTGGCTGGCACAGCAATGTGGTAACGGTTAAATAACGGAACCATCCATTGTGGGTGGCAAAGCCGAAGATCAATCGATTGCAGCAATTATATTGTAAGCGCACGGCAACGACTAGTCACAGCTATGTGCAGAAAGAGAGTTCTTAATGTTGAAGCGTAAGGTCGCTACTTTGCTAGCGGTCGGAGCACTCACCATCTCGCTCGCCGCGTGTGGGGACGACTCCAAAGATGACAGTTCCAGTGAAGACAACGCCGCACCGTCGACATCGGCTTCGTCGGCAGCGGGCCCCTTTGGTGCCGGCTGCGCAGGTGTTCCGAAAGAAGGCGAAGGCAGCGTCGAAGGTATGACCGATGACCCGGTAGCCACCGCCGCCAGCAACAACCCGCTTTTGACCACCTTGACCAAGGCAGTAACGGAAGCGGGCCTAGTAGACACGCTGAACAGCGCTGAAGCCCTCACTGTCTTCGCACCGGCCGACTCGGCTTTCGCGAAGATCCCTGAGGCAGACTTTAAGGCGCTGCTTGCCGACAAGGATGCACTGGCCAAGGCCCTGAGCTACCACGTGGTCGCCGGCAAGCTCTCTCCTGAGCAGCTCGCAGGTACCCACAAGACCCTGGTGGAAGGCACTGAGCTGACCGTCACGGGCGAGGGCGAGAACTTCACCGTCAACGGCAAGTCCAAGGTCGTCTGCGGCAACGTGCAGACCGCCAACGCCACTGTGTATGTCATTGACACCCTGCTCGAGGCTCCCGCGAGCTAAGCTGCTCTCGGAAGGTTTGAGACTAAGACCCCCGCCGTCACGGCGGGGGTCTTAGTCTCGTTAGCTCGTCTTCTGTCCACGAACTCGACAGTTTTGCTGTTTTCCGGCCCAAGATTCGCGTTTCTGTCGAGTTCGTAGACAAAGTTGCGGTAAGACAAGTTGCGGTAGGGGAGTTAGAAACCTAGCCGGCGGAGTTGGCGGGGATCGCGCTGCCAGTCCTTGGCGATCTTGACGTGCAGATCCAGATATACCCGCATACCCAGCAAGGCCTCGATGTGCTGGCGAGAGGTTGTGCCAATCTGCTTCATCCGCGCCCCACGGGCACCCAGGATGATCGCTTTCTGGCTGGAACGCTCCACGTAGACGTTGGCGTAGATATCCAGTAAGTTGTCCCGCCCCGCGCGAGGGCCCATTTCCTCTACGACCACCGCGACCGAGTGCGGCAGCTCGTCACGTACCCCTTCCAGTGCGGCCTCACGGATCAATTCGGCGACCATCACCTGCTCGGGCTCGTCGGTGAGCTCCCCCGACGGGTACAGCGGTGGCGAGACCGGAAGCTCGGCAACCAGCAGATCGGCCAGCAGGTCCACCTGATCACCCGCGGTCGCCGAGACCGGCACGATCTCGGCGAATTCTCCCAGCGCCGAGACGGCGATCAGTTGCTCGGCCAGCCGGTCGCGATCGACCAGATCGGTTTTGGTGACCACGGCGAAAACACTGCGCCGGCTTCGAGGTTGCGTGGTAAGTCGGGCTAGCTCGGCGGCGATGAACCGATCGCCCGGCCCCACCGGCTGGTCCGCCGGAATACACAGCGCAATAACGTCTACCTCGGACCAGGTGGCGCGCACGATATCGTTGAGACGAGCCCCTAATACGGTGCGGGGACGGTGGAGGCCCGGAGTGTCCACCAGCACCAGCTGGGCTTTACCGTCTCGGTGCACGATGCCACGCACGGCATGACGCGTGGTCTGCGGCCGGTTGCTGGTGATCGCCACCTTGCTGCCCACCAAGGCGTTGGTCAGCGTGGATTTTCCCACGTTGGGGCGGCCCACGAAGCATGCGAAACCGGCCCGATGGTCCGCGGGGTAGTCCAACGGGAACCCCGCCATAGGGACGGCTACCGTGACATCGTCCGCCGAGTTGGGTTCTACCGAGTTCATGGCTGGTTCTCCACCGTACTGACGCTAGACGCCATAGCTATGCCTGCCGTACTTGTCTCGTCAATCACCAGGTGGCGCGCGACCACCACCGTATCCACCCGATTCCGTCGCCCTCCGGCGGATTCGGCGGTTAATCGAAGCTTCCCGACCTGGGCCGTTGCACCGGGAATGGGTACCTTTCCCAGCGCGTGCGCGAGTAGACCACCGACCGTTTCGGCCTCGCCCGAAGGTAACCGCACCCCGAACAGTTCCGCGAGATCGTCTACCGGAAGCCGTGCGATCACCCGCACCGTATCGGAATCAAGTCGCTCAATGGAGGCACGCTCGTCGTCGTACTCGTCGGTGATCTCCCCCACGATCTCTTCCACGATGTCTTCGATGGTAACCAAACCCGCCGTGCCACCGTACTCGTCCACCACGACGGCGATGTGGATCCTGCGGGCCTGCATCTCACGCAACAGATCGTCGATCGGTTTGAACTCGGGAATGAACTCCGCTGGGCGCATCACCGTGTGCACCACAGCGTTACGGTCGGCCGATCGGTCGTGAAGTGCCTGCGCCACATCCTTGAGATACACCACTCCGACGATGTCATCGACGTCCACACCCACGGCCGGGATGCGGGAGAAGCCGCTGCGCAAAGCCAGCGCCAGCGCCTGCGAGACCGTCTTATCCGCCTCTATCCACACCACATCGGTGCGGGGCACCATCACCTCGCGCACCATAGTGTCACCCAGTTCGAAGACCGAGTGGATCATGTCGCGTTCGCCGTGCTCCACATCGCCGCGCTGCTCGGCAAGGTCCAGTAACTCTCGCAACTCGAGTTCGGTGGCGAAGGGGCCTTCGCGATAACCCTTTCCGGGGGTCACCGCGTTACCGACAAAAATCAGCAACCGCGCCAGCGGACCCAACACAAGGCCCAGCCGACGGATCACCCCGGCGAACGCCAACGCCACCGGGTAGGGATGCTGGCGACCTAAGGTACGCGGGCCCACCCCCACCAACACGAAACCGACCACCGTCATCACGGCCGCCGTGGCCGCCAACACGAGCGGACCTAAACCCCAGTTTCCGATCGCAAACCATGCCACCAACAGCGTCGCGGTGAGTTCACACGCCAGTCGCAGCAACAACAGCAGACTCACGTGCGCGGGTAGCGACCCGACCACAGCACTCAACGCTCT
>Ga0136627_1000511_pt1 | contig 14618 bp, 11 predicted proteins | sample AntDrymUQ4892206_2_FD_104652 | JGI IMG/M metagenome (GOLD analysis project Ga0136627, IMG submission 104652) | Polar desert sand microbial communities from Dry Valleys, Antarctica - metaG UQ489 (22.06) | ecosystem: Environmental > Terrestrial > Soil > Desert | place: Antarctica: Dry Valley... | reverse complement strand
GGTAGAGTTGATCAGTCCGATAGCGATGGACGAGGGGTTGAACTTCGCGATTCGCGAGGGTGGACGGACTGTGGGAGCAGGCGTCGTTACAGAGATCGTCGAATAGCAGCATAACGTAGGATTAGCGGGGGCGGCGCGCATGCCGCCCCTGTGATTTGGAGGACTATTGTGCGACAATTGGTAACGCTGGCTTGCGACGAGTGCAAGCGCCGGAACTACAGCAGCCGTAAGAACCGGCGTAACACCCCGGATCGCATCCAGCTGCAGAAGTACTGTCCGTGGTGCCGGCAGCACACGGCGCACCGGGAGACCCGGTAGGACCGTTCGACAGAGGGCAGTAGCTCAGTTGGAAGAGCAGCGGTCTCCAAAACCGCAGGTCGTGGGTTCGAGTCCCTCCTGCCCTGCTCCGAGAGGCGAAGCCATGCGAGGATTTAGTGGGTAAGAAGCGGGGCGCCACGGCGCCGCCCGGCAAGGGCGGCGGCGCAAAGGCGCAGCAACAGCAGAAAAAGGGCGGGTTCTTGGCCGGGCCGAGAAAGTTCGTGCGCGACGTGCGGGGCGAGCTTCGGCGGGTGAGTTGGCCTGGCCGCGAGCAGTTGCGCCAGAGCACGGCGGTCGTGCTCATCATCGTGCTGACGCTCGCGGCCTACGTCGCGGTCTGGGATTTCCTCTTCGGCAGGCTCGCGCGTCTGATCTTTACGTAGTCTAGGAGTCTATTCCCTTGAAGAAGTGGTACGTCGTCAACACATACTCGGGCCACGAGAACAAGGTCCGCACGACGCTCGAGCGTCGCATCGAGTCGATGGGCCTCAACCGGCACTTCGGCGAGATCAGCATCCCGACCGAGAACGTCATCGAGATCAAGGACGGCAAGAAGGTCCCCACGGTCCAGCGCCAGTTCCCCGGCTATGTCCTGGTGAACATGGACATGAACGACAGCTCCTGGAGCTTGGTCCGCCAGACGCCTGGTGTCACCCAGATCGTCGGGGCCGGGGACACGCCGCTGGCGCTCTCCCGCGCCGAGGTCGAGAGGCTCCTGCACCCCAATGAGGCCGCGGCGGAGCAGCGAGAGAAGGTCAAGACCACGGTAGACTACACCATCGGGGAGACGGTGAAGGTCACCGGCGGTCCGCTCTCGGACTTTACGGGTTCGATCTCGGACATCAACGTGGACCAGTCGCGGCTGAAGGTCCTCGTCTCCATCTTCGGGCGCGAGACGCCGGTGGAGTTGTCGTTCAGCCAGGTAGCCAAGCTCTAAAACAAACGAGAGGATTCTTATGGGCAGAGGACGCGGGCGCCGCGTAGCGCGCAAACTGAAACTGCAAGTCACGGGCGGGCAGGCCAACCCGGCCCCGCCGGTCGGGCCGGCTCTCGGCCAGGCGCAGGTGAACATCGGGGAGTTCGTGCGGCAGTTCAACGAGGCCACGCGCGACCGGATGGGCCAGGTGGTGCCGGTCGAGATCACGGTCTTCGAGGACCGCTCGTTCACGTTCGTCACCAAAACCTCTCCCGCGGCGTACCTGCTCCGGCAGGCCGCCGGAGTAGACAAGGGCAGCGGCGAGCCGAATCGCACAAAGGTCGGCACGGTTAGCCGCGCGCAGGTCGAGGAGATAGCCAGGACCAAGATGCCGGACCTCAACGCCGCCGACGTCGCAGGCGCGTCGAAGATCGTCGAGGGTACGGCCCGGAGCATGGGGATTACGGTAAATGGGTAGACGGCTGATGGAACAGAGGACGAAGATAGACGCGGAGCGCCGCTACTCGCCGCGCGAGGCCCTGGAGCTCGTAAAGAGCCTCGAAGGCGCCAAGTTCGACGAGAGCGTCGAGGCCCACGTCCACCTGAGCGTGGACCCGAGGCGGGCGGACCAGATGGTCCGCGGCACCCTGATGCTCCCCAACGGCACGGGCAAGACCCGCCGCGTCGCCGTCTTCGCCGAGGGCGAGAAGGCCCGCGAGGCCGAGGAGGCCGGGGCCGACGTGGTCGGTTCTGACGACCTGGCTTCGCGTATCAAGGATCAGGGGTTCATGGACTTCGACGTCGCGGTGGCGACACCGGACCAGATGCGGTCGGTCGGGCAGCTCGGGCCGGTTCTCGGTCCGCGGGGGCTGATGCCGAACCCGAAGAGCGGGACCGTGACGATGGACGTTGGGCGTGCGGTCGAGGAGATCAAGCGCGGCAAGATCGAGTACCGCGTGGACCGCTACGGCATAATCCACGGCATCATCGGCAAGAAGTCCTTTGACCTTGAGAGCCTGATCGAGAACTTTTTCGCCCTGCGCGAGGAGTTGCAGCGGGCCCGCCCCGCGCCGGTCAAGGGGCGTTACTTCAAGACCGTAACCCTGACGACGACGATGGGCCCGTCCATCAAGGTTGACCCCGCGATAGAGAGGGAGTAAGATCTCGCGCGGACTGTAAGTCCACAACTGACCAGAGACAGCCGGGGTCCGAGGCTAACGCCCAGGACTTAATCTTCCGGCCGAGGTCGTGGAAAGCTCCTCACGGATTCCTTTGCGAACCCCGGGTGCCTCTGCGGCCCCGGGGTTTTCTATTGCAGAGGAGTCGAGGTGAACAGGGAAGAGAAAGCACAGGTGATCGAGCGGCTCGCGGGCAAGTTGCGGGCAGGCTCGGCGGTCCTGGTGGACTACCAGGGCATGGACGTCGCCAGATCCACGGACCTCCGGCGTCGCAGCCGCGAGTCGGGCGTCGAGTTCGTCGTCGCCAAGAACACCCTTGCCAAGCGGGCGGCCGACGAGGCCGGTGTCGAAGGCCTGCGGGAGTTCCTATCGGGCCCGACGGCGCTGGCGTTCTCGGAAGACCCGGTGGCGAGCGCCAAGCTTATGGCGGAGTTTGCAGACCAGGTCGAGACGTTCGCCTTGAAGGGCGGCGTCCTCGACGGCGGGCGCATCCTGGACGAGGCGGACGTGGTGGCCCTCAGCAAGCTTCCGAGCCGGGAGCAGCTCATCGCCCAGATCGTCGGCGGCATCTCGTCGCCGCTCACGGGCTTCGTGACGGTCCTGAACAACACCGTCCAGGGCCTCGTGGTGGCGCTCGGCCAGATCGCCGAGCAGAAGCAGAACACCGAACAGTCGTAGTAAGAGTCGAGTCCAGGAGGATTTGTAATGGCGGTAAACCAGCAGGAACTGATGGAGTCCATCGAGAACATGACCGTTCTCGAGCTCTCCGAGCTCGTCAAGGCCCTCGAGGAGCGCTTCGGCGTCTCCGCCACCGCGGTCGCGGCCCCCGCCGCGGGCGCCGCCGCGGGCGCGGTCGAGGCCGAGGAGGAGCAGACCGAGTTCGACGTCGTGCTCACGGGCGCGGGGGAGAAGAAGATCCAGGTCATCAAGGTCGTGCGCGCGGCCACCGGCCTTGGCCTGAAGGAGGCCAAGGCCCTCGTGGACGAGGCCCCGAACCCCGTCAAGGAGGCCATCAGCAAGGAGGACGCCGAGGCCCTCAAGACGCAGATCGAAGAGGCCGGCGGCTCCGTCGAGCTGAAGTAGGTTAGAGGTTTCAGGCTACAGGCTTCAGGTCACAGGTAAAAACCTGCAAAGGCGGCGCTCCCTCACGGGGGTGCCGCTTTTTGCTTGCGGAGTGAGCCTGCTTTGAGGATTGGTGGTCGTCGCGCGGGGTAGAGGGAAGCGCGGGCCAATACCTGAAACCTGATGCCTGTAGCCTTTTGGCCTGATGCCTTTGTGGCATGACCCGGAGGGCTGTGCTAGACTGCGTCCGCTGGTCGGAGGCATAGCTGGAGGCTGGCGACATATTTCTCCCATCTCCCCTTGACTGTGTTCCCTTCGGGGGGTAACATACTCGTTTGCGTGCTCGGCCTTTTTTCGACAATCCTTGCGGAGGAGAGTTAATTTGGTAACCCCTGTCGTGCGCCGGAAACGGCACCCTTACGCTCGGTTGCAGACCACAGAAGTCCAGTTGCCGGATCTCGTCGAGATCCAGTTGAACTCATTTCAGAAGTTTCTGGATGTGGGCATCCAGAAGACCTTTACGGATATTTCGCCCATAGAAGACTACACGGGCTCTTACGCCGTGGAGTTCGGCGAGAGCCGCTTCGAGGAGGCTCCGGTCTCCGCCGAAGAGTGCATGACGAAAGACAAGACCTTCTCGGCACCTCTCTTCGTCAAGGTGCGGTTTATCGTCAAGGAGACGGGCGAGGTCAGGGAGCAGGACGTCTTTATGGGCGACTTCCCGCTCATGACGCGCTCGGGGACCTTTATCATCAACGGGACCGAGCGGGTCGTTGTGACGCAGCTCGTGCGGTCGCCCGGGGCGTACATCATGGAGCCCAAGGACCAGACCAAGCAGGTCCTGACGGCGAGCCTCATGCCGAGCCGGGGGTCCTGGCTCGAGTTCGAGGTCGAGACCAAGGGATACGTCTCCGTGCGCATCGACCGCAAGAGGAAGTTGCCCGTCAGCGTGCTCCTCAAAGCGCTCGGGATGGGCGGGCCTGAGGAGATCCTCTCCCGCTTCAACGATTCGTGGCTGATCCGTAACACCCTTGAGAAAGACGACATCGCTTCGCGGGAGGAGGCGCTGCTCGAGGTCTTCCGGCGCCAGCGCCCAGGCGAGCCGGTCAACAGGGAGAACGCGGAGAACCTCGTCCAGAGCCTCTTCTTCGACCCGAAGCGCTACGACCTTTCGGAGGTCGGCCGCTACAAGGTCAACAAGAAGCTCAAGCTCGACGTGCCCCTGGAGGATCACACCCTCACCATCGAGGACATCGCCGGATTGCTCGGCCGCCTCATCCAGACCTCCGAAGAGGTCGCGGAAGAGGAAGAGTTCGGCCGCATCAACTACGAGCGCATCCGCCACAAGCTCGACGAGTACGAGCACTTCGGCAACAGGCGTCTGCGTACCGTTGGAGAATTGGTGCAGGAGGCGTTCCGGATCGGGATGTACCGTATGGAGCGCGTCGTCCGCGAGCGGATGACCACCCAGGACGAGGAGTCCATAACCCCCCAGACCGTCGTCAACACCAAGCCGGTTGCGAGCGCGATAAAGGAGTTCTTCGGCTCCTCCCAGCTCTCGCAGTTCATGGACCAGACGAACACGCTCTCCGGCCTCTCGCACAGGCGCCGTCTGAGCGCGATGGGCGCGGGTGGCCTGTCTCGTGAGCGGGCCCCCATAGAGGTCCGTGACGTGCATCCGACGCACTACGGGAGGATGTGCCCGATCGAGACGCCGGAAGGCCCGAACATCGGGCTCATCGGGCAGCTCTCGACGTTCGCGACCGTGGACGACTACGGCTTCGTGCAGACGCCTTACCGGAAGGTTACGGACGGCAAGCTGACCGACGAGATCGAGTACCTCTCCGCCGACGAGGAGGAGGAGTTCACGATCGCGCAGGCCAGCACCGTCGTCGACCTCGAGACCGGCCAGATCACTGAAGGCGAGCAGATCCTGGCCCGCCGCAAGGGCGGCGAGGTCTCCTCCGTCTCCCCGGCGGAGGTTGACTACGTGGACGTGGCGCCGCTGCAGACGGTCTCCGTCGGCACCGCGCTTATCCCGTTCCTCGAGCACGACGACGCGAACCGCGCGCTCATGGGCGCGAACATGCAGCGTCAGGCGGTGCCCCTGCTCCGCAGCGAGGCTCCGTACGTGGGGACCGGCATGGAGTTCAGGGCGGCGGCCGACACCGGCGACGTGGTTCTGGCGCGCAACGCCGGCACCGTCGAGCGGGTGGTCGCCAGCAGAATCACGATCCGCCGCGAGGACGGCGGGGTGGACGAGTACCCGCTGCGCAAGTTCGCCCGCTCCAACCAGGGCACCTGCGTCAACCAGAGGCCGCTCGTTACGGAGGGCGAGGAGGTCGAGGCGGGGACCGTCATGGCCGACGGGTCTTCTACCGACCAGGGTGAGCTCGCTCTGGGCAAGAACATGCTCGTGGCTTTCATGCCGTGGGAAGGGTTCAACTTCGAGGATGCGATTATCATCTCCGAGCGCATCGTCAAGGACGACGTCCTCTCCTCCATCCACATCCAGGAGCATGAGATCCAGGCCCGCGACACCAAGCTGGGGCCCGAGGAGATCACGCGGGACATCCCGAACGCCTCGGACGACGTCCTGATGAACCTGGACATGGACGGCATCATCCGCATCGGGGCCGAGGTAGGCTCGGGCGACGTGCTCGTCGGCAAGGTAACACCCAAGGGCGAGTCCGAGCCGACGCCGGAGGAGAAACTTCTCCGTGCCATCTTCGGTGAGAAGGCCCGCGAGGTGAAGGACTCTTCCCTCAAGGTGCCCCACGGCGAGGGCGGCGTCGTCATAGACGTCAAGCGCTTTAGCCGCGACGACGGCGACGAGTTGCAGCCGGGCGTCAACGAGCAGGTCCGGGTCTTCGTGGCGAAGAAGCGCAAGATCGCGGAGGGCGACAAGCTCGCCGGGCGCCACGGCAACAAGGGCGTCATCTCCAAGATCGTCCCGGAGGAGGACATGCCGTTCATGGAGGACGGCCGCCCGGTGGACGTAATCCTGTCACCCCTGGGCGTGCCGAGCCGGATGAACATCGGCCAGATCCTCGAGACCCACCTCGGCTGGGCCGCGAGCCAGGGGCTCGGCGTGAACGGCGGCGAGCCTACTTTCGTCTCCACGCCGGTCTTCTCTGGTGCCGAGGTCGAGGACATCGACAAGGCCATAGAGGCCGTCAACAACAACGGCGGGTCGAAGACCGGGATGGGCCGCGGCGGCAAGGTGACGCTTTATGACGGGCGCACCGGCGAGCCGTTCGACGGCAGGATCACGGTCGGTTATATGTACATACTGAAGCTCCTCCACCTCGTGGACGACAAGATCCACGCGAGGAGCACGGGCCCGTACTCCCTCGTCACGCAGCAGCCCCTGGGCGGTAAGGCCCAGTTCGGCGGCCAGCGCTTCGGCGAGATGGAGGTCTGGGCGCTGGAGGCTTACGGCGCCGCGCACACCCTGCAGGAGCTCTTGACCATCAAGAGCGACGACCGGGTGGGCCGCGTGAAGAGCTACGAGTCGATAGTGAAGGGCGAGAACATACCCGAGCCCGGCGTGCCGGCGAGCTTCAAGGTCCTCTTGAAGGAGATGCAGTCTCTCGGTCTCTCGGTCAAGCCGGTCTACAACGCCGAAGCTGCGGCGGAGGACACCGAGCGGCGCGACTGGGATGAGGCCGCTAGGGCGCTCGGGATCAACCTCAGCCGCGACGAACCGACGGGCAACCTGGACGAAGTGCCGGACGCCTTCGGCAGAGGAGGGATATAGAGCGTGCAGGGACTTGAGCGCGACATAGACATAAACAAGCTGGAGAAAATCTCCATAGGGCTTGCCTCCGCCGAGGAGATCCGGGAGTGGTCCCGCGGCGAGGTAACCAAGCCGGAGACCATCAACTACCGAACCCTCCGCCCCGAGAAGGACGGCCTCTTCGACGAGCGCATCTTCGGCCCGTCGAAGGACTGGGAGTGCTACTGCGGCAAGTACAAGAGGATCCGTTTCAAGGGCATCATCTGCGAGCGCTGCGGCGTGGAGGTCACGCGGGCGCGCGTCCGTAGGGACCGGATGGGCCACGTCGAGCTTGCCGCCCCGGTGGCGCACGTGTGGTTCGTCAAGGGCGTGCCGAGCCGGATGGGCTACCTGCTGGACATCAGCCCGAAGGAGCTCGACAGGGTCCTGTACTTCGCCAGCTCCATCGTCACGTGGGTCGACCGCGAGGAGCGGGCCAACGACATAGACCTGCTCCGCGGGCGGGTCGAGGACGAGATCCGGGAGCTTGAGCAGGACCGGGACGAGGAGATCGACCAGGTTCAGGCCCTGCGCACCAAGCGCGAGAGCGTCATAAAGGGCGAGAGCTCCCCCGACGAGCTTACGGAAGAGTTCGCGGAGATCGAAGAAGAGAATCGCGAGTCCACCGTGGCGAAGGTCCACAAGGAGGCCGACGAGTCCATAGCGGACATCCAGCGTTCGACCACGGACCAGATCGCGCTCGTGAGGCGTTCCTGGGAGGAGTTCCAGACGCTGGAGCCGCGCCAGATCGTGGACGACGAGGAGCTCTTCCGCGAGATGAAGGACCGCTTCGGCGACGAATACGGCTACGGCGTGTACTTCCGCGGCGGCATGGGTGCTGAGGCCGTCAAGGACCTCATCCTGCAGGTGGACCTCGTGGAAGAGGCCCAGAACCTGCGCGACACCGTCGGCTCGTCCAAGGGCCAGAAGCGCCAGAAGGCCATCAAGCGCCTGAAGGTCGTGGACGCGTTCCGCACCAGCGGGAACGGCCCGGAGTGGATGATCATGGAGGCTATCCCGGTCCTCCCGCCGGACCTCCGCCCGATGGTCCAGCTCGACGGCGGACGCTTCGCCACGAGCGACCTCAACGACCTGTATCGTAGGGTCATCAACCGCAACAACCGCCTGCGGCGTCTGCTCGACCTTGGCGCGCCCGACGTGATCGTGAACAACGAGAAGCGGATGCTCCAGGAGGCCGTCGACGCCCTCTTCGACAACGGTCGTAGGGGACGGGCGGTCACGGGCGCCGGCAACCGGGCGCTCAAGTCCCTCTCCGACATGCTCAAGGGCAAGCAGGGTAGGTTCCGCCAGAACCTGCTCGGCAAGCGCGTGGACTACTCTGGCCGGTCGGTGATCGTGGTCGGCCCGGGCCTGAAGATGCACCAGTGCGGCCTGCCGCGCCTCATGGCGGTCGAGCTGTTCAAGCCTTTCGTGATGAAGGTTCTCGTTGACCGGGCGCTCGCGCCGAACATCCGGAGCGCCAAGCAGATGGTCGAGCGACTGCGTCCCGAGGTGTGGGACGTGCTCGAGGACGTGATCAAGGAGCACCCGGTGCTCCTGAACCGCGCGCCTACCCTCCATAGGCTTGGCATCCAGGCCTTCGAGCCGGTGCTGGTCGAGGGCAAGGCCATCCAGGTCCACCCGCTCGTGTGCTCCGCGTTCAACGCGGACTTCGACGGCGACCAGATGGCGGTCCACGTGCCACTCTCGCCCGAGGCGCAGGCCGAGGCGCGTGTTCTCATGCTCTCGACGCAGAACATCCTGTTGCCGGCTAACGGGTTCCCGATCGCCGTTCCCTCGCAGGACATGGTGCTCGGGCTTTACTACATCACCTCCACGGGCGAGGACTTCGAGAACGAGGAGCCCAAGGCCCTGGTCTCCTCCTACGACGAGGCCGAGGCCGCGTACAAGGAAGGATCGCTCAAGATCCACAACAAGGTCATCGCCCGCCGCAACGGCGAGCGGATGGAGACCACTCTCGGGCGTGTCCTCTTCAACGAGAACGTCGAGCAGACCTTGAGGGATTACCTGGGCGACTCCTACGACCCGGCCGAGTACTCCTACGTCAACCACGTTTTGAAGAAGGGTGAGATCAAAACCCTCGTCTCCGAGTACGTGGAGCGTTTCCCAACCGAACTGGTCAGCCAGCTTCTGGACACCCTGAAGAGGGTCGGCTTCCACACGGCGACGAAGGCGGGCATCTCCGTCGGCAAGAACGACATCGTCGTGCCGGAGCAGAAGGAAGGCATCCTGGAGAACTACCAGGGGCAGGTGGACGAGGTCGAGGAGCAGTGGGACCAGGGCTTTATCTCCGACGACGAGAGCCTGGAGCGGACCATCGCCCTGTGGACGCAGGCCAAGAACGAGGTCGAGGACGCCATGAAGGGCAACCTCTGGCGCTTGAACCCGATCTTCATGATGGCCGACTCCGGCGCCCGGGGTAACTACTCGAACTTCACCCAGCTCGCCGGCATGCGAGGCCTGATGACGAACACGAAGGGCGAGATCATCCCCGAGCCCGTGAAGTCCAACTTTATCGAAGGCCTCTCGGTCCTCGAGTACTTCACCTCGACCCACGGCGCCCGAAAGGGCCAGGCCGACACGGCCCTCCGTACGGCCGACTCGGGCTACCTGACCCGTCGCCTCGTCGACGTCTCCCAGGACGTCGTCGTGAACGACGAGGACTGCGGCACCAACGGATACGTGGACATCCCGCTCTACCTCGACGGCGGCAGGGGCGACGGGAACGACTCCGTCGCCGCCCGCTTCCTGGCCCGCGACCTCGTGAACCCGGAGACGGGAGAGGTCGTCGCCGAGGCCGGCACGGACGTGATGCCGCGCCTCCTCGCGAAATGGCAGGAGGATCTGCCGCGCGAGACGCTGGTCCCGGTCAGGACGCCGGCGAAGTGCGAGAGCCCGCATGGCGTCTGCCAGGCGTGTTACGGACGCGCGCTCTCTACTTACCGGGCCGTGGACGTGGGCGAGGCCGTCGGCATCATCGCGGCCCAGTCCATCGGTGAGCCGGGGACGCAGCTCACGATGCGTACCTTCCACACCGGCGGCATCGCCGGCGAGGACATCACGGCCGGCCTGCCGAGGGTGGTCGAGCTTTTCGAGGCGAGGCACCCCAAGGCCGAGGCGACGCTCGCCGAGATCGACGGTACGGTCAGCTTTGAAGAGAGCGATTCCGACCGGATGATCAAAGTGACCCTCACCTCGCCGGACAACACTGAGGTCAGGGAGTACAAGGTCGAGCGAAGCCTGCTCAAGCCGGAGTTCGTGGAGGGCGCCGAGATCCGGGCGAACACCCCGATCACGGACGGCTCCGTGTACCCGCACGCCATCCTCGAGAACGACCTCCGCTACGACCGCGGCACCACGACCACCGAGCGTTACCTGGTGGGAGAGGTCCAGAAGGTCTACCGGGCCCAGGGTGTGGACATCCACGACAAGCACATCGAGGTGATAGTCCGCCAGATGCTGCGCAAGGTCGTCGTGGACGACCCGGGAGACTCAACGCTCCTCCCCGAGCAGGTCGCCGACAAGTTCACGTTGCTCGCCGAGAACGCCAGGCTCGAAGAGGAGGAGGGTAAGCCCGCCACCTACCACACGATCCTGCTCGGCATCACCAAGGCCTCGCTCGCCACGGACAGCTTCCTCTCCGCGGCCTCCTTCCAGGAGACCGCCCGCGTCCTCACCGACGCGGCCATCGAGGGCAAGCAGGATCGCCTGGTCGGCCTGAAAGAGAACGTCATTATCGGCAAGCTCATCCCCGCCGCCACCGGCCTGCCGCGCTACCGGCAGCTCACCGTGGCCGTCGAGGGATACAAGGCCCGCGAGGTGGACGAGCTCGACATAGCTGCTTCGTAGCTATCAGCCGTCAGCGGTCAGCCCTCAGGTTCTCTTGCTGGAGGCTGACCGCTTTTCGGTAGAGATACGGTCGCGCGAGTATCATGGCGCGGCCTGTGGCAGATAAGAGCCGAACCCGACTAGAGATATCGTCAGCGTAAGCAAGAAGCCGACGGCTGAAAGCTGACCGCTCTATCCGCTTGACATAGCGGGTCCGTGAGCCTAAAATCATGCATCGCGGTTACGAACGGTTGCTTTCGGGTAACTCTGTTCGAGAATCGCGATTTGTGGTGTTGTAGAAGCCCCCTTTTCAAGCAGAGAGAGAGGCGCGGCCATGCCGACGACCAACCAGCTCGTGCGCCACAAGCGCGAGCGACAGACGCAGAAGACGGCGACGCCGGCGTTGCAGGGTTCCCCGCAGCGGCGGGGCGTTTGCACCCGCGTCTCGACGACGACCCCGAAGAAGCCGAACTCGGCGCTGCGCAAGATCGCCAGGGTCCGGTTGGTCAACGGTCACGAGGTCACGGCCTACGTGCCGGGCGAGGGGCACAACCTGCAGGAGCACTCCGTCGTGCTGGTCCGTGGTGGCCGGGTGAAGGACCTGCCGGGCGTGCGCTACAAGGTCGTGCGCGGGGCGCTCGACACGCTCGGGGTCAACAACCGCAAGCAGGGCCGCTCCAAGTACGGGACGAAGAAGGCGTAGGAGGAGAGATGCCCAGGAGAGCAGCGCCGCCGAAAAAGAAGATAACAGGAGACCCGGTCTACGGGAGCGTGACCGTCCAGCAGTTGATCAACAAGATCATGCTCGACGGCAAGAAGAGCACCTCCGAGAAGATCATCTACGACGCCCTCTCGTACATAGAGGAGCGCACGGCCACGAGTCCGGTGACCGTCCTGAACAACGCCCTGGACAACATTCGTCCGCGCTTGGAAGTCCGTTCTCGCCGGGTCGGTGGGGCGACGTACCAGGTGCCGATCGAGGTGATCCCGCGCCGGGCGAACACGCTGGCGCTGCGCTGGATGGTCGGGTTCGCCCGGGCGCGCCGGGAGAAGACGATGGGGCAGAGGCTCGCCGGGGAGATCCTGGACGCCAAGGACAACATCGGCTCCAGCGTGAAGCGCAAAGAGGACACCCACCGGATGGCAGAGGCCAACCGGGCGTTCGCACACTACAGGTGGTGACGAGGTAGAAAATGGCTGTTCAAGTAGACAAAAAGACGCCTCTAAGGCGAGTAAGAAATATCGGCATCATGGCCCACATCGATGCCGGCAAGACGACGACCACGGAGCGCATCCTGCTCTATACGGGCCTCACCCACAAGCTGGGCGAGGTCCACGACGGCAACGCCGTTATGGACTGGATGGCCCAGGAGCGCGAGCGCGGCATCACGATCACTTCCGCCGCGACCACGGTCTTCTGGGGCGGCATAGAAGGCTCCGGCAAGAACGGCAAGGGCGAACGCGAGGGCGTCCATAGCCGTATCGAAGAGCAGCACCGCGTCAACATTATAGACACACCCGGGCACGTGGACTTCACCGTCGAGGTGGAGCGGAGCCTACGGGTGCTCGACGGTTCGATCGCGCTGTTCGACTCCGTCGCCGGTGTCGAGCCGCAGTCGGAGACGGTGTGGCGTCAGGCGGACAAGTACGGGGTACCCCGGATCGCGTTCGTCAACAAGATGGACCGCATCGGGGCCGACTTCTACAAGGCCGTCGGCACCATGGTCGACCGGCTGAACGCCAACGCCGTGCCGGTGCAGTTGCCGATAGGGGCCGAGAGCGAGTTCCAGGGCATCGTGGACCTCGTCGAGATGCGGGCCATCGTCTACACGGACGACCTTGGCGCGACCTGGGAAGTGACGGACATCCCCGAGGACATGGAGGAGATCTCCGCGGAGTACCGGGAGAAGCTGGTGGAGGCCGTTGCGGACCAGGACGAAGAGCTCATGATGATGTACCTGGAAGGCGAGGAGATGGACGCGGAGCAGATCCGCGCGGCGATCCGGAAGGCCACCCTGGAGATCCAGCTTACCCCCGTCTTCGTCGGCTCGGCTTTCAAGAATAAGGGCGTCCAGCCGCTGTTAGACGGCGTCATCGACTACCTGCCGAGCCCGCTGGACGTGCCGCCCGTCGAAGGCAAGACGCTCGACGGCGAGCCCGTCATTCGCGAGGCCGACGAGAACGGCCCGCTCTCCGCGCTCGCCTTCAAGGTCCAGAGTGACCCGCACGTCGGCAAGCTGACTTACATGAGGGTCTACTCCGGCACGCTCAAGGCCGGCTCCTACGTCATGAACACGACCAAGGGCCGTCGCGAGCGCGTGGGTCGACTCTTGCAGCTCCACGCCAACAGCCGGGAGCAGCGCGACGAGGTCTACGCCGGCGAGTTGGTTGCGGCCATCGGGCTGTCGAATACCGGTACGGGCGATACGCTTGTCGCGGCGGACGGTTCCGAGCAGATCGTGCTGGAGGAGATGATCTTCCCGGAGCCGGTCATCTCGCAGGCCATCGAGCCGAAGACGAAGGCCGACCAGGAGAAGCTGACCGTTGCGCTCCAGCGCCTCGCCGAGGAGGACCCGACGTTCTCCGTGCGCGGCGACGAGGAGACGGGCCAGACGATCATCGCCGGCATGGGCGAGTTGCACCTGGAGATCATCGTAGACAGGCTCCTGCGCGAGTTCAGGGTGGACGCCAACATCGGCCGCCCGCAGGTCGCCTACAGGGAGACCGTCCGCAAGCGCGTCGAGGGGGTCGAGGGCCGCTTCGTGCGCCAGACCGGTGGGCGCGGCCAGTACGGCCACGCGGTCATCAACATGGAGCACAACGAGGAGCAGGGCTACGAGTTCGACAACAAGATCGTCGGCGGTGTGATCCCACGGGAATACATCTCGAGCGTGGACAAGGGCATCAAGGGCGCGATGGATTCCGGCGTCGTGGCCGGGTTCCCCGTCGTGGACATCAAGGTGGAGCTCGTCGATGGGTCCTTCCACGACGTCGACTCCTCCGAAATGGCGTTCACGATCGCGGGCTCCATGGCCGCGCAGGAGGCCCTCAAGCGGGCCAACCCGGTCCTCCTCGAGCCGATGATGAGCGTCGAGGTCGTCATGCCCGAGGAGTTTATGGGCGACGTCATGGGCGACCTTTCCGCGAGACGCGGGCAGATCCAGGGTATGGACTCCCGCGGCGGCGGCCAGGTTATCCGGGCGATGGTGCCGCTCTCCGAGATGTTCGGTTACGCGACCACCGTGCGCTCCAAGACTCAAGGGCGCGCCACGTTCACCATGCAGTTCGATCACTACAGCGAGGTGCCCAAGAGCATCGCGCAGGAGATCGCCGAGAAGGGCTAACCCCCTTCCGGCGCTAAAAGAACAGGAGAGGAGAACCCAATGTCCAGAGGGAAGTTCGAGAGGAACAAGCCGCACCTCAACGTCGGCACCATAGGCCACGTAGACCACGGCAAGACCACGCTCACCGCAGCCATCACCAAGACCCTCGCCAAGTCGGTGCCTGGCGACCCGGC
>Ga0136627_1000510_pt1 | contig 14630 bp, 11 predicted proteins | sample AntDrymUQ4892206_2_FD_104652 | JGI IMG/M metagenome (GOLD analysis project Ga0136627, IMG submission 104652) | Polar desert sand microbial communities from Dry Valleys, Antarctica - metaG UQ489 (22.06) | ecosystem: Environmental > Terrestrial > Soil > Desert | place: Antarctica: Dry Valley... | reverse complement strand
TGCATTCGGCTCACGGCTCCTGTCTCGTGTTTCGTGTTTCGTCTCCCATGCTGACTTCAGTGCAATCGGCTACGTATAGCTCGGTTGGCGTGAACCGCCCGGCGAGCTTCTCCTCGCCGCCCCGGTTCCGCGGGACGCCACAGCGGCGGCAACAAGGCCGCCGAGCAGATACCAGGAGACCGTCATGATCTTGTTGGCGAAGCTATCGCTCTTTGGCGGGTCCCCGAGCCCCATCGGCCGCGGAAGCACGAGCGCGCCAGCCCCGGCAGCCAGCCCCAGCGCCGCCCCGCGACGCCAGTAGTGCGCCGGGTCCCCAGCGGCAACGAGCGAGTAATACGCCGAGTTGGCCAGGAGATCACCCACCAGCGCCCACCTGTGCAGCACCGGCTGCGGTGGGACCCCCTCCCCGGCGGCTTCCAGCCCTCGGCTGATCGCCCGCTCGCCCAGCACATCCATCCGTGGGGCGTCGTCTGTAACGCGCGTAGCCAGCTGATGAATGGCTGTCAGCGCCGCCGCGCCACACAGACCGGCTGTCAGTGAACTCGCAAGGCTGTTGGTCTTATCGTCCATGGACGTCCAAAATGCAACTTGAACGCCACTGCGCCGCGGCTACTCGTAATGAAGGGCCTTGACCGGGTCCAGCCCGGCGGCGCGAGCTGCCGGATACATCCCGAAGATCAGCCCGATAGCCACGGACACGAGGAATGCGAGCACGATGGACCAGGTGGTGACAATCGTCGACCAGCCGGCCAGCAGACCGATGAGCTGCGAAAGCCCTACGCCCGTCAGGACACCCAGCACACCTCCCGCGAGCGAGATAATTGTCGTTTCGATCAGGAACTGGCGGATGACGTCGCGGCGCCGGGCCCCTATGGCGCGACGGACCCCGATCTCGCGTGTGCGTTCCATCACGCTCGCAAGCATGATGTTCATGATGCCGATCCCGCCGACGAGCAGGGAGATCGACGCGATTGCCACCATCACCATCTCGAAGATGCGCTGCGTGCGCCGCTGCTCGGCCAGCAGCTCGGCTGGTGAGACGATTGTGAAATCTCCCGCCTCACGGTGCGAGACGTTCAGCAGCCCCCGCAGGAGCGCCGCCGACGCAGGCACCTCCTCGGACGAGCGCATCTGAAGGTAAATGCCGTCGATTTCGTCCTTGAGCCGTGACTGCCCGTCTTCCAGCCGGAACACCGCGGAATAGAGCGGCACGTAGATCAGGTTGTTGCGGTCCTGCGCGGGGATGCCGGCGACGTCAGCCTGCAGGGTGATCTGCGACCCGGCCACACCGATCGCCTGAAACCACTGCTCGTTCACCTTGAAGTACTGCCCGACCGGATCGTCAGTGCCGAACAGCGCGGCCGCCGCGGCCTCGCCGAGTACCGCCACCGGCGCGGCATTCTCCGTGTCCTCCTCGTCGAAGAACCGCCCGCTCACCACCTGCAGATTCGCGATCGACGCGTACGCGGGGCTGACGCCGTACACGACCGGCGCATCTCCCTGCGGCTTCGGCAACAGCTTCGTGGGAGTGAAGCGCTTGCGTGCAGACGCGGCCGAAATGCCTTCCAGGTTCGCCTGGATCACGCGGTAATCCTGGAAGGTGAGACCGGCAGAGAGCTTCCGGACCTTCTGGAAGGTCTGCTGATCCGACGCTTCACGCGCTTCGACAATCAGGTTGCGGACGCCAAGCTGTTCGATGAACGCCATCACCTCCTGCTGGGCGCCGGCGCCAATCGACAGCATGGCCACGACAGCGGCCACACCGAAGATCATCCCCATCATCGTCAGCAGCGAGCGCAGCTTGTGCGCACGAAGGTTGTCGAACCCCATGCGCAGGTCGGGGAGGAAGTCCGCCGAAGAGTCACGCCAGTTGCGAATCATGAAGAATTGCCAAAAGTGCCAAAATTGCCAAGAGTGCCAAGAATCCTCGGAGTGCCAGGACAGCCAAGGAATTGCCAAAAGCGCCGAGAATGGCAGAATCGCCGCGCGGGTGCGGCAGCTAACGACCGGCCGCTGGCATCGCCGGGGCGGACGGCGCCGTCGTGCCGGCCGTCCGGGCGTTGGGGTCGAGCAGCGCGATTTCCGCCCCTTCGGACAGACCGTCGATCACGACCCGGCTTTCGGTGCGCTCGGTCACTGTCACCTCGCGTTCCTCGAACCTGTCGTCCACCTTCACGAACACGTGATTCTTGCCGTTGCGCGCGAAGACCGCCTGCCTGGGCACATGCGTCGCGTCGGGGATCTCCTTCCCTTCGATGACAAGACGTGCGGAGGCGCCAGCGCGCAGGCGCGGATCCGGCTGGTCGAACTGGAATGTGACGTCGAACAGCCGGACGCTCGAGGTATCGAAGAAGGATCCGCGGCTGGCCAGCCCCGACAGCGCGCCGACGCGCGCGGTGAACACCTGGCCGGGCAGCGCATCGACCGAAACCGACGCCTCCTGCCCTTCGGTCAGGTTCCCCCTGTCGTTCTCGTCGATCTTCGCACGGAGCTCCATGCGCCCCGACTCGATCACGTCCGCCACGGGACGCCCCGGCGACACCTGATCCCCTTCGCGATACTCGGGCAGCACCATGCCGTAGAACAGCACGCCTCCGGCCGCGTCGCGATTCTCCTTCAGGGAGACGACGCCGTCGAGCGGCGCGCGGAGGACGAGGCTCTCGATCACCTGCTGGGCACGCTGCATCGCCAGCCTTGCCTTCGTCCGCTTCTCCTCGACAACGGCCAGCGAGGCCTGGTTGGTGGCAGCCCGCGACTTCACGTCCTCTTCGAGCTGCGCCTGCCTGCGCCGGGCCTCCTCCAGCGACAGCACGTTCTTCTGCGCCTCGATCGGGGCGATGAACTCGTTGCCAAGCACATCGAGCTCGGCGCGCCGGAGGTCGAAGCGCGCCTTCACCAGCGCCACGTCGTCTTCCGCCTTCTGCACGACGGTGTCCGCCTGCATCTTGACGATTTCCTGCTCGGCCTCTGCCAGTTCGGATTTTGCCTGCTCGACGGCGTACTGCTGATCCGCCGGGTCGAATTCCATCACGGGCTCATTGGCTTTGACCGCCCCGCCGGTCTGCACCAGCCTGATGATCCGCAGGGTTCCGCCTACCGGGGGCGTCACGAGCGTCATCGTCCTGCCCGCGCGGAGATCGCCGGCCGCATGAACCGTCAGCCGCACGGGCCCCTTGACGACGCGTGCCGTGGGGACTGTCGAACCGCGCTCCGGCATCTTCGGCACTGCGACAGCCAGCGCGCCTCCGGCTGAGACCACGGCGACGGCAATCGCTCCGACGAGGATCCTGCGGTTCACGGCGTTCTCCTGATGGACTCGGGGGGTGGCCGGCGCGTCGCGATCCTGTCGCCGGGGGAAATTCCCGCCGCGATGATCGATTGCTCCTTGCCGCGCCGCTGGACCTCGACGGGCGTCTCCACGAACTCCGAACGCGCCAGCTTGTACACGACGGGGGCGCCGTCGCGCTGGAACATCGCCTCAGCCGGCACGAGCACGACGTCGGGAACGCGCCCCGTGGCGATCCGCGCGGTGGCGGTCATGCCCGGGCGGATCTTGGGGTCCACGTCGAGGAGCACCAGGTTGAGGTCGAAGTTCCTTTGAGGGGGCCATCCCGACGAGAAGTCCACCTTCGCAAGCACCGAGATGTTCCTGATCCGCGCCTTGAAGTCGCGTCCCGGGACCGCTTCGATTCGGACGGTGGCCTCCTGATCGGCCTGCAGCCGCCCGCGGTCCGACTCGTCGAGACGCGCCTCGAGGTGCACGGACGTGAGGTCCGGCAGCTCCAGGATCGCGGCGCCGGGCCATGCGCGGTCCCCTTCGCGGAACTCCTGCTCCCCGCCGAACATGCTTCCCGATCTGAAATTCGTCAGCAGGTTCACCATGCCGGCGGAGGGCGCCTTGAGCTCGAGGCTCTGCAGCCCCTGATCGGCACGACGAAGGTCGAACAGCGCCTTCTCGCGCTTGCGTTGCCGCGCGGCGAGGTCCGCCTCCGCTGACGTCCGGTCGGATCGGATCTTCTCTTCCAGTTCACGCAGCCGCCCTTCGCAGTCCTTCAGGGTCAGCTTCGCCTGCTCGTTCTCGATGCGGGATACCGTGTCACCCTTGTTCAGATCGAGCCTGGCCCGCTCGATGTCGTAGCGCGCCTTCATCAGGGCGGTGGCGTTCTGTTCTTCGACGAGCTGCGCCTGCGCGCGTGCCTGTTCGATTTCCGCGTCCGCCTGCCGCAGCTCCGACTGCTTCTCCTCGACTGTGCGCCGGAGCGTGCTGCCGTCGAACTGCACGACCACGTCACCGGCCTGGACTGGTGTGCCGTTCTTGGCGAGCTTTACGATCTGCAGCTCGCCGGCCTGCATCGGAGAGGACAGGACAATCGATCTGAGCGGACGGATTTCCCCGCGAATCTCGAGGGTATCGACGAACTCCCCCTTCAGCACCTCCGCCGTCGGCACGTCCGGCACGGCCGTTCTGCCGATGGCGGCGTACGCGCCTGCCAGGACGAGAACGCCCGCGCTCAGCGTCAGGACGACAGCCTTGGAGCGGATTCGGGAGCGTCGGGTCATCGGCCCCTCCCCGTGGCGATGTTCCTGGCCACGACCACCCCTTCGTCCAGGCCGGAGGCGACAACCGTCTCGTGCGCGCTGCGGACACCGGTGGTGACCTCGCGCTCTTCGAACGAGGACCCGCGCTGAACGCGGACGAAGGCGCGCTCACCCTCCTGCCGCACGGCATCACGCGGCAGGACGAGCGCCGCCGGGACCCGCGCCAGCTCGACGTCGAGAGAGGCCGTGAGGTCCGGCATCAGGTTCGGGTGCGATCCCTCCACCCCGATCAGCACGATGAACGTCCGGACTTTCGTTGACATCGTCGAGGTGACCCCGAGCGGCGAGATTTGGGTGATGCTGCCGGGGAAGTGCAGATCGGGATACGCATCGAGACCGACCTGCACCCGCTGTCCGACGGCAAGCTCGTCGACATCCGCCTGGTTCACCCGCGCGCGGACGCGCATCGCAAGGGGATTGACGATATCGACCACCGGGACACCGGCGCGGACCTCCTCCCCTTCCTGCACTTCCGCCATGGTGTTCGCCTTCCAGATCGACTTGAGCACCGCCATGCCGCCGATGGGGGCCTGGATGGCCATGCGGTTCGCGTTGTCCTCCGCCTGCTCCATGGCGTTGCGCGCGCGGTCGCGGCGAATCCGCAGAATGTGCAGGTCCGCCTCGGCTGCTTTGCGCTTCAACTCGAACGTCGTTTTCAGCTGCGCCAGTGTGGCCTTCGCCCCCTCGAGTGCCTGGGTGTTCTTCTCTGCCTCGATCCTGGGGATCATGTCGTTCTTGACCATCTCGAGCTCGGCGCGCCCCTGCGTGCTCTCCGCCTGCGCAATCTCGCTCTCGTCCCGCGCGGCGGCGGCGCGCTCCTGCGCCTCCCGCTTCCGGATCTGCTGCTCGAGATCCTGGAGCTCGGCCCGGCGGTCCAGCGCGTTCTTGAGCTGCTCCTGCCGATCGAACTCGACGATCAGGTCCCCGGGCTTCACCGCCGCCCCCGGCCGCACAAGGCGCGTGATGACCAGCGAGTTGCCGGTGGGGCCGGCAAGCCGCGGAGCGGAGACGGTGGTGGACTGGATGGCCTCGACGGTCCCGCTGAGGCGGACCTGCCGGACGAAGTCGCGGCGTGATACCGCAACGACAGCCTGGCGCCCACGGCTGCCCCCGGACTGCCCGGCCGCCGACAGCCCCTGGCGCCACCCCCCGCCAGGCTCGGGCCAGACGGCCAGCGCCACGAGGACGACGGCAGCGACTCCGCCGATCGGGGCCACCCTGCGAACGCGAACCGGCAGAAGATGCATCTGAACTCCGGTTATCAGACGGCGTCGGGCGATTCCTGGTTGGGAAAAGCGTATGTAGAGCATTAGACACCACTTCGGGCCCTGTGCCCGCCTTCGCTCGACATACGCCTGCGGCGGAGCGCGTCCGGGGAAGCATGCAGCCGGAATTGGTATTCTCGTACCTCCCATGCCCTACGACCCCCTCCACCCGCCCGACCCCTCCCAATGGCTTGCGCTCTCCGAGGGGGATCGGCTGAACGGGGTGCTCGAGTTCCATGGACCTGCCGGAGCAGCGCTGCCGAACGCGAGACTGCATGCGGCGCTGCACGTCACTGTTGAGAACCAGGTGGCCGGGGGCTACAGGGCTGTCGTGGAGGCGCTCGCCCGGCTGACCGGCGACGGGCTCGACCGGCACGAGGCCGTACACGCCGTGGGAGCCGCGGTGGCCGAGAGGATGCGGCAAGTGCTCCAGAGCGGTAAGCCCGCTTTCGACAGGGTCGCGTATGAATCGGAGCTGGCGGCGCTCACAGCCGCGGACTGGAAAGCTGGCGCCGGTTGACAGCCGGCCCGCCTCAACAGAGGAAGCCATGCTGAAGGGCAGGCAGCGCATACTGGGCCGATGGACCTGAAGGTATTCCCGAGCGAGAACCCGGTTGCGGCGCTGGTCCTGGCCCCCGGAGCGGGAGCAGGATCAAGCAGCCCTTTCATGGTCCGTGCGGCGTCTGGGCTCGCGGCGCGCGGAATTTCCACGGCCACCTTTGACTTCCAGTACGTGACTTCGGGGCGGCGCGTCCCGGACCGCCCGGCCGTCCTCGAAGAACGCTGGCGTGACGCAATGGCCGCAGCCGGCCCGGCATTCGAGGATCTGCCCCTCTTCATCGGGGGGAAGTCGATGGGCGGCCGTATCGCCTCGCAGGTTGCGGCTCAGGGGTGCGATGGCATCGCCGGCCTCGTCTTCCTCGGCTACCCGCTCCACCCGCCAGGCAGACCGGAACAGCGCCGCGATGCCCACCTCCCCTCCGTAGCCGTACCGATGCTGTTCGTACAGGGCAGCCGCGACACCTTCGGCACGGCCGCGGAGATTCGCGCGCTGCTGCCGTCGCTTACGGGCGCCACGCTTCACGAGGTGGCCGGCGGCGATCACTCGTTGAAGGTTGGCGGCCGTGGTGCGCCGGCGCCCGACGACGTCCTCTCAACCGTGCTGGAGGCGATCAGGGATTGGATCGTCACCAGCATCGCGGCGGCCGAGGGAAGAGCACAACCGAGACCCTCTGGAGCGGATTGGCAATAATGAGGCACATGCGTATCGCCGACCTGTTCGATACCTCCGACACCGCGGCGCCTCTTCTCCCGGCACGCACGAGGACCCGCGCCGAGGTTCCGGACCGCTTCAAGTGGAACCTTGTTGACATCTTCGCGAGCTGGGAGGAGTGGAAGGCGGCCTACAAGTCGCTCGACGCCGGCATCGACCGCTACGCGGGGCTGAAGGGGACGCTCGCGGGGGGCGCTGAACGGCTCCTGCACGCGTTCACCCTCTCCGAAGAGCTCGGCCAGCTCGCATACCGCGTGTGGTACTACCCCTCGTTGCACTACGACGAGGATCAGCGGGACAACACGGTGAATGCGAAACGGCAGCAGGTGCAGATCCTGTTCGCGCGCTGGAAGCAGGAAGAATCCTGGTTCAACCCCGAGCTGCTGCGCATCCCTGTGGCAACGGTGCGCGGCTGGATGGACACCTTCGAGCCGCTCCGCCTGTACCGATTCGCCATCGAGGATCTCTACCGGCAGCAGGAGCACGTCCTCGACGAGAGCGGCGAACGCCTGATGTCGCTCGCGAGCCGGCTCTCGGCTGCTCCCAACGATGCATACCTCGCGCTCTCCACGGCCGACGTGAAGTACCCCACCGTCAGGCTCTCCACCGGGGAGGACGCCGTCGTCTCCTACGCGCAGTACCGCGCGATTCTGGCCACGCGCAGGGAACAAGCGGACCGCGCCAGGGCGTTCGAGGCCCTGCACGGACTGTATGCGGCCAACGTGAACACCTACGCGAGCCTGTACAACTCGGTCTGCCAGCGGGACTGGTTTCACGCACGCGCCCGCGGCTACGGGAGCACGCTCGAATCCGCGCTCCACGGCGACAACATCCCGACCTCCATCGTCGAAAACCTGATCGAGTCCACGCGGGCGGGAGTGGAGCCGCTGCGCCGATATCACCGGCTGCGGCGGCGCGCGCTGAACCTGTCCACCTATCAGGTGTACGATTTCTCGATCCCCCTCCTCACGTTCGACCGGCGCTACGAGTACGAGGATGTACTCGATCGCATCGTCAGCTCGGTGGCGCCGCTCGGGCCGGAGTACCAGGCGCGCATGCGCGAGGCGTTCGCGGGCGGATGGGTCGACGTGTACGAGAACGACGGCAAGCGCTCGGGGGCTTACTCGGCACCGGTGTACGGCGTCCACCCCTACATGCTCCTCAACTACACGGACACGATGGACGACGTGTTCACGCTGGCGCACGAGATGGGGCACTCGATGCACACCATCCTGTCCCACGAGACGCAGCCGTTCATCTACTCGAATTACACGATCTTCGTGGCCGAGGTTCCATCGACCCTCGCCGAGGCGCTGCTGCTGGAGTACATGCTGGAGCACTCCACCGATCCCACCGAACGCATCGTCCTGCTGCAGCACGCCATCGACAACATTGCCGGCACGTTCTACACCCAGGTGCTGTTTGCGGATTACGAGCTGAGGGCGCACCGGGTCGTCGAGGGGGATCAGCCCATCACAGCCGACGTGCTGACCGCGGCCTACACCCAGCTGCTCGGTGATTATTACGGGGATGCGGTTGACTTGCATCCGCTTACGGGGCTCGCATGGGCGCGCATTCCGCACTTCTTCAACTCGCCGTTCTACGTCTACCAGTACGCGACCTGCTTCGCGTCCGCTGCACGATTGGCCAAAGAGATCACGCAGGGAACGGAGACCGAACGGCGCCACGCGCGTACCAGCTATCTGGATCTCCTGCGATCGGGCGGCAACGACTATCCCATGCACCAGCTGAAGAAGGCGGGCGTGGATCTCGGACAGCCGGATACGGTGCTTGCGGTCGTCGACCAGCTGGACGGCCTGGTGACGAGGCTCGAGGCGGAGCTGAGCGCGGCGAACGGGTGAACCCGGCCGTGCGCACCTCAGCGGGTGACCGGCCGGCCAGGGGGGGGATCGTACCGGCCGGTGAGACCCGCCGCGACCAGGAGCAGGCCGGCGGCCGCGCCGTAGGCAGCTCCTTCTCCGACCCCCTGCAGCACCGCATTTCCCCAGACCGGGCCGAGAGTGCGGCCGAGGCTCTCGAGCGCGCCTGCGGCCCCCTGGACCCGGCCCTGCTCCTCAGGACCGGCGGCAGTGCTCACGAGCGCCGTCAGAACGGCATTGCACAGCCCGATGCCCATGGCGGCGGGCACGAGCATCAGGACGAACATCGGAACGCTGTAGGTGAGCGCGCTTCCTCCCCACCCCACAGCAGCGCACAGAAAGCCGAGGATCAGTGTGCGCCGGCTCCCGAGCGCCTTGGCGATTGGCCCGACGAGCCCCCCCTGCACGATCACGCCGAGCACCCCGAACGCGCTCAGGAGATAACCGGTGTGCGTCGCGTCGAACTCGAATCGGCGCGCCCCGAACAGCGCGAAGGTCGTCTGATATACGGCGAAGGCCATCCAGTAGACGAAGTCGATGGTGAGCAGCAGCCGGAGCCGCGGGCGTTTGAAGACCTCGCGCAGGTTCCGCCACGGCGCGCCCGCACCCGCATGGGCGCGGTGAACCGTTTCCGGCAGCCACACCCAGGCGAGCGCGATGGCGATCATGGTGATGCCGGCCGCGGCCCAGATCGGCGCCGTGTAGCTGATGTGAGACAGGGCGCCGCCAAGCGCGGGTCCGACGATGAAGCCCATGCCGAAGGCGGCGCCAAGCAGACCAAATGCGCGCGCGCGGTCGTCTTCCGTCGTGATGTCGGCGATGTACGCACGCGCGGTCGTGATGTTCCCGCCCGAAAGGCCATCGATGATCCGCGCAACGAACAGCATCGTCAGGCTCTGGGCCAGGGCAAGGAGGACAAAGCTGACGACCGTCCCGATGAGGCTCATAATCAGGACCGGCCTGCGCCCCCATCGGTCCGACAGCTCGCCCAGCAGCGGCGAGGCGACGAGCTGGCTCACCGAAAACGAGGCGAAGAGCAGGCCAATGACGATGGGGGAAGCGCCGAATGTCTCGGCGTAGAACGGCAGGAGCGGAATGATGATTCCGAAGCCGACCAGGTTGACGAAAATCGTAAGAAAAATGACGAGGAGTGGACGGGACATGCGCCGGACGGCTTACTCCTTCAGGCTGACGCGGGTGATGATGACCGGGTCGGCCGGAACATCCTGAAGCGGACCGACCGTTCGCGTCTTCACCGCGGCGATGGCGTCGCACACCTCCATCCCGGCAATCACTCTGCCGAAGACCGCGTAACCGAACTCCGATGGCGAATAGCCGGAGTGATCCAGCTTGGAGCCGTTGTGGGCGATGTTGATGAAGAACTGTGCGGTCGCGCTGCGGAGCGCCTGGGTTCGAGCCATCGCCAGAGTGCCCCTTGTGTTGCTGAGGCCGTTGGTCGCTTCGTTGCGGACGGGTGCCCGCGTTGGCTTCTCCTCGAGCGCCGGGTTGAATCCACCCCCTTGGATCATGAATCCAGAGATGACGCGGTGGAAGACCGTCCCTTCGTAGAAGCCGGCCGTCACGTACTGCAGGAAGTTGTCGACGGAGAGGGGAGCCCGTTCCTTGAAAAGCTCCACCGTGATGTCTCCCATGGACGTGGAGATGACGGCCACCGGATTGCCTGGAGCGGGAGCCTCTGCCGGAGGCTGAGGGGCGGCGACCGCCTGGAACGCGAGGAGAATCGGAACGAGCAGCAGCGGCGTCATAGTCGTTAATCGTATCAGCGCACGGCGCGAGTGGCCCCGGGCGGAAGGAGCGCCACCCGGGCGATCCGACCTCGGTGAATTTCAATTCAATTGAATGGATCCATCCACATCACTTTCGCCGCGCAGATCGCTCTTCTCCCTTGCGCGTCAGCCGGTTGCAGGGCACCCGATCACGGCAGACATCTTGCGAGCTGCGGACGACACACATGCCCGGGCATCTCACTCGCTGGCGGCAGGTCTGCAGGACGAGCAGAAGGAACACATCGAACGCCTCTTCCGGGTGCGGAAAGTGCCTGCCGCTCGCGGCGATGATCGTGCATCTGAACGATGACCACCGGCTTTCGCGTGAACAGATCGCCGAGTGGCTGACCAGGAAATCCAACGGCTGATTGCACGGCTCGACAGTCCCCGATGTCTCTGCTTGACCGATTCAAACCGCAACCTCGCTGGAAGCATGCCGACCCCGCCGTGCGGGCCGGCGCCGTCGCGGACATGCCCGACACCGACGAGTCGCAGGGGCTTGTCGCGGAGCTGGCCTCGACCGACCCCGACGTCCGGGTGCGGCGCGCCGCGGCCGAACGGCTCTACAGCGTGGCGGACCTGGTGCGTGTGGCCCGGTCGGAGCCGGACGAGAACCTGCGCCGGGAGGTGACGGAACGGCTCGTCGAGATTGCCACGGCTCCGGCGCCGACCGACGGCGACGCGGCGCTCGCGCTCGAGGGTCTCGAGGATCAGCGGCAGCTGGCCGCGGTGGCCAAGGCGTCGCCACACGATACGGTCCGGACTGCGGCCCTCGGGCGCGTGCACGACGTGAAACTGCTGGCGAGCGTCGCCCGCAACGCTGCGTACGGGGCGACAGCGCTCGAAGCCGTGGCGAGGGTCGCGGACCAAGCTGAGCTGATAAATGTAGCCATCAGGACGGAACACAAGGACGCCGGGATCGCCGCCCTGGACCGGGCGGCGGACACGAGCGAACCCGGCGCGGAACTGCGGGACATGCTCGACACCGTGGGAACGCGCGCGAAGCACAAGTCGGTAGCGAAGAGGGCCCGGGCTATGACGCAGGCGATGATGGAAGCGGAGGCGGCACGCCGTCTCGCGCTCGATGGATGGCAACAGCAGGTCGCGGGGATCGTCGCGCGTGTGGAGGCGTTGGCCGCGACGCCCGCCGGCCCGCGCACGGGCGAGGCGCTGGCCGGGGCGGAAGCGGACTGGAGCGCCCTTGGCGTGGATCCGGCCTTCGCGCTCGATCCCGACACCGTCGCCCACTACGCCGGTGCCGTCGAACGAGTGCACGCCGCCCTCGCCGAATACGAGCGGCTCGAGGCCGGGCGTCGTGAGGCCGAAGCCCACGCGGCCGGCGTACGCACCAGCCGTCTCGCCGTCATCGACCGCATGGAGGGCTATCGTGGGGACGACCCCCTCGAGGAAGTCTCGCGGGCCCGGACGGAGTGGAGCGCGTTGCCGGGCGTAGTCGAGCCCGCGGAAGGGGAGGCTATGGAGGCCCGGTTCGAGGCTGCATGCCGGGTGGCGGAAGACCGCCACCAGAACCGGCTCCAGATGCACCAGATTCACGGCCGGCTCACGGAACTGGCTTCAGAAGCCGATCGCCTGGCGGGAGAGGAGCCGCTCGCCACGGACGCGTGGACCGCGACCGTGTCGGAGTGGAACGGGCTCATCGGCCGTTCGGAGGGACTCGACGAGGCGGTCATCCGGCGCTTGGAGGAGACCACCGCGCGGGTGCACGAGCGTGAGCGCGCCCGGGAAGCCGAGCGCGCCGCCGCGGAGGAACGGAACCTGCGCGGGCAGGTCCAGCGGATCGAAGGGCTCATCGAGCGGGCGCAAAAGCGCAGCACCGCTGAGGACCTGACGCTTCGGGAGGCCGATCGGCTCTCACGCGATCTCCGTACCGCACTCGAGGCTCCACCTCCCGTTGCCGGCGCCGAGGGGCAGTCCATCGTCGAGCGCCTGAGGGCCGCGGCGGCAGTGGTCACACCCCGGCTCCACGAGCTCCGTGAGATGGACGAGTGGAAGCGCTTCGCGAATGCCGCCGTCCAGGAGGAGCTCATCGCGCGAGCGGAAGCGCTTCGGGTCAAGTATGGCTTCGATACGCCCGAGGGTCCGAAGGACGAGGACCTCGACAAGGCCGCCCGCGAGCTGCACGACATTCAGGAACGGTGGAAGAGCGTGGCGGAAGCCCCGCGCGCGCAGGCGCAGGCCCTGTGGCATCGCTACCGCCAGGCCGCCGATCCGGTTCAGACGCGCCTGCGGGAGTTCTTTGCGAAGCGCAACGACGAACGGAAGGGGAATCTCGAGAAGAAGCTGGCGCTCATCGCCAGAGCCGAGGAGCTTGCTGATTCAACCGACTGGATCCGGACGGCGGAGGAGTTGAAGAAGCTGCAGGCTGAATGGCAGCAGACCGGCCCGGCCCCGCGCCAGGAGACCAAGGCTACCTGGAAGCGATTCCGCGACGCGTGCGACCGCTTCTTCACCAGACGCAACGCGGATCTGGCGGAGCGGAAGGAGACCTGGTCCGCGAACCTCGAACGGAAAGAGGCGCTGTGCGCCCGGGCGGAGGAACTGGCCTCCTCGAAGGACTGGGAGAAGACGGCCGCGGAGATCCGCAGGCTGCAGGCGGAGTGGAAAACGGTCGGGCCCGTCCGGCGCAACAAGTCGGAGGTGGTGTGGCAGCGCTTCCGCACAGCCTGCGACACGTTCTTCGATCGCTACAAGCGGCGCGACGAAATCGAGCTCGAAACCAAACAGGCGGACCGCGAAGGGCTCGTTGCCGAACTCGAGGCACTTGCACCCGCGGATCAGGCAGCCTCGACCAACGGCTCCGACCCGGCGCACCTCCTGGAAAAGGTCCGGTCACTGCGCAACCGCTGGAACCAGTCGACACCCGTGGTACGGTACGGCGCCGATCCTCTGAGTGCCCGGTTCGTCACTGCGCTGGAGCGCACGCTCGCCTCGCATCCGGAGGCCTTCCGCGGTACGGAGCTCGACATCGAACCGAACCGGCAGAAGATGGAAAAGCTGATCGCCCGTGTCGAAGCGTTGCTGGCCGAGGCGCCTGCCCCCGCGAACTCTTCGCAGGCGCTGGCAACGATGCTGCGCGAGGCCCTCGCCTCGAACACTATCGGCGGCCGCGGGAACGAAGAGGGGAAGTGGCGCTCGATGGCCGACGAGGTCCGCCAGGCGCAGGCCGCATGGAGCCGGCTTGGCCCCGTGCCAGGGGAGGCCGGGCGGGAACTCAACGAGCGGTTCCACCGGGCCACGACACGGTTCTTCGACATCTACCGCCGCAAGGTTCCGCCGCCGCAGGGAGCCCCCAGGGGAGGCAAGCCGGTCGGCACCCGCTGAATCCCGGAGCGACCTGCGGCGCGTTCGCGAGACGGACATCCGATTGCGCGTTTTACGTCGCGGCCGGGAAGAGCCGGTCGAAGTTTCCGCCAAGAATCTTCGATTGCGCGCTCTCGTCCGCGCCGGCTGACTCGAGCACCTGACGCTGCCTCTCGAACACCTGCCGCTGCCATCCGCGCGGGAAAAACGAGGAGTCGGTTCCGAACAGCAGTCTATCGGGACCGGCAACTTCGAGCGCCTGCCGGAACACCCCCTCGAGCGTCAGCCCGGGGTGGTATCTCACCCACGAGTTCGTGCTCGACGTGTCCAGGTAGATGTTCTCGCACTGGTCGAGCGCCATCAGCGCCTCGCGGAAGAACCCGGCCCCGAAGTGAGGGATGATCACCGGCACCTTGGGAAATCGATTTGCCACGGCTGACAGGGCAAGGGGATTGCCCAGGCGGAAGTCGAACGGGGACGGCAGCCCGAGCTTCTTGCGAACACC
>Ga0136627_1000509_pt1 | contig 14633 bp, 14 predicted proteins | sample AntDrymUQ4892206_2_FD_104652 | JGI IMG/M metagenome (GOLD analysis project Ga0136627, IMG submission 104652) | Polar desert sand microbial communities from Dry Valleys, Antarctica - metaG UQ489 (22.06) | ecosystem: Environmental > Terrestrial > Soil > Desert | place: Antarctica: Dry Valley... | reverse complement strand
GAGCAGCGCGTCTTCGAACGACTGGCCGTGTTTCCTGGCGGTTGCGACCTCGCCACCGCAGAGGCCGTGTGCGCGGACGAGGCCATCGCGGCGGCCGACATCGCCGACCATCTTCGGGCCTTGGTCGACAAGTCGCTGGTGGTCGCCGTCCCGGTGGCCGGTGGTGTGCGGTTCGCCCAGCTGCAGACGCTCGCTCAGTACGGGCGGGAACGGCTCACCGAACGAGGCGACGCGGTGCGCATCCGCGACGCCATGGCAAAGCACTTCGCGCAGCTGTGCGCACAGAGCGCCGCCGCATTCACCGGCGACCAGCAGCGAGCGTGGCTGACGGCGATGGACCAGGAGCATGACAACCTCAGGGGTGCCCTCGACTGGGCGGTCGCCAACGACGACGCCGAGACGGCCCTCATGGTCGCCGGCGGCGCCGCCTGGCCCCACTGGCTGACCGGCACGGTGGTGGAAGGCCGGCGCTGGCTCGACGACGCGTTCGCCTGCGGCGGCGAAGCTGACGAACGCACGCGTGCACTGGCTCTGACCGGCCGCGGCCACCTCGACTTCTTCGCCGGCGCCACCGAGTGCAGCGACGACGACCTGGCCACCGCGCTTGAGATCTTCGAGCGCCACCACGACCTCAAGTCGATGGCGCTGGCCCACTCGTTCTACGCCGAGCAGGCCGCCGTCCGCGGCGACCTCGACGAAGCCCGCCGCCGGCGACAGGTCGTCCTCGACTTCTACGGGGACGCTCCCGATGACCCCTTCGCCGCCGCGGCTCGCACGTATTCGATGGCGAAGCTGGCAATCCTGAACGGCGACCTCGACGAAGCTGAACGCCACTATCGAGCCGCCACCGAGGGCTTCGCGCGTCTCGATCGCCCGGTCATGAACTCCATCTGCCTCGGCATGGTCGCCGACTTCGATGAGCGTGCGGGCGACTATCCCGCTGCGATCAAGACGCTCGAGGCGGCGATCGAGACGAACGAGTCGCTGCTCGGGGGCTTCACCGGATCGCTCCAGGCTCGCCTCGGATGGGTGCTGCTCCACGACGGCCAGCTGGCCCGAGCCGAGGCGGTCTACCAGCGTGCGCTCGACTCCGCCCGCCGCGTGCGACACACCATGGTGCTCTTCCAAGCGCAGGCCGGACTGGCGGCCCTGCACCGGCTCCACCAACGCGACCACGCCGCCGCCGGCGCCGCCGCCGAGGCACTGGAGCTGTACCGGGCCGACGGGTTCCCCCGATTCCGGAACCGGATCGACCCGAAGACCGACCTACAAGCCACCGCCGCGGTGTGCTGCGAGGTGCTCGCCGCGATCTCCGCCGAACGGGACGAACCGGAACAGGCGGCCACGCTGCTCGGGCAAGCCGATGGCCTACGGGACGAATCGGGCGTCGAGGTCCCGGCGTTCCAGCACGCCGACGTCACCCGCGCCCGAGGGACAGCGGTCGCCGCCCTCGGCTCTGACGCGTTCATCGTCGCCTTCGACCGCGGCAAGCAGGGTCTCGAGGCGGTGGCCGCGACCTCCTGACCCGGCCCTTCAGCCGCAGCGCGGCCAGAGGTCAGCGCGCTCGTGGATGGTGCAGACATCCCCGCAGGCCGCGGGGCTCACCCCAAGGAGGATTCCCGTGAGCGCATTCCTATACCGCCTCGGTCGCACCAGCGCCCGGCACCCGTTCCGGGTGCTGGGTCTCTGGCTCGTGGCCGCCATCGCCGTCATGGCACTGCAAGGCAGCGCGGGGGGCGAGTTCGACAACAGCGAACGGGTGCCCGGTGTCGAGTCTCAGCACGCAGCGGACGTCCTAAACGAGCGGTTCCCGAGCCAGGGCGGCCTGTCCGCCCGCATCGTGCTGCACACCGACGACGGGCGACTCGACGACGCGAACCATGCGGCGACCGTCGAGCAGACCCGCGCCGAGCTCGCCGGCGGGGCCGACGTCGCCGGCGTCACCGACCCGTTCGAAACGGAATCCGCCGCCGTCAGCGCCGACGGGCAGACCGCCTACCTCGACGTCACCTACGGCCTGGACAAGCTCACCGTCACGCAGCTCGACGACGCCATGGCCGTCACCGAAGCCGCCCGCGCCGACGGGGTGCAGGTCGAGCTCACCGGCGCCCTCGCCCTCCTGGCGCAGGAGGCGCCGAGCAGCGAGCTGATCGGCGTCGGCGTCGCCATCATCGTGCTGCTGGTCGCCTTCGGCTCGGTGGTAGCGATGGGGCTCCCGATCGTCACGGCGCTCATGGGCATCTTCGCCGGCGCCGCAGGCGTCGGCGTGCTGTCCGCCTTCCTCGATGTCCCGGAGTTCTCCCTGATCCTGAGCGCCATGATCGGCCTCGGCGTGGGCATCGACTACGCCCTGTTCATCGTCACCCGGCACCGCCAGCACCTCCACGAGGGCATGAGCGTCGAGGACGCCGCCGGCACCGCGGTGGCCACCGCCGGCCAAGCCGTGCTGTTCGCCGGCACCACCGTCGTCATCGCCATCCTCGGCCTGTTCCTCGCCGGCCTCCCGGCCATCAGCGGGATGGGCGCCGCTGTCGCGCTCGTGGTGACCGTTTCCATGGCGGCCGCCGTCACGCTCCTCCCCGGCCTCCTTGGACTGGCCGGGACCAAGATCGACAAGCTCTCGATCCACCGCAGGGCGCACGTCGTCAAGCCGGCCGAGGAGACCCTCGCCGGCCGCTGGGCCCACCACGTCGGGAACCACCCGGTCCGCTACGCCGTCATGGGCCTCGGCGTCCTGTGCGCCATCGCCATCCCGGCGCTCAGCATGCGGATCGGCGTGCCCGACGACGGCAACGCCCCCACCCAAACGACCCAGCGCATCGCCTTCGACCAGCTGGCCGCGGGCTTCGGCCCCGGGTTCAACGGCCCCATCCAGGTCGTCGTCGAGCTCCCCACATCGGGCGGCCAGGTGATCGTGGACCGGGTCCACGACGCGCTGCAGGCCGATCCGGGCGTCGGCGCGGTGACGGCTCCGGTCTCCAACGCAGCCGGCGACACCGCCGTGCTCACCGCCAACCCCACAACGGCACCCCAGGACGAGCGCACCGACCAACTGGTGCGCCACCTCCGCTCCGAGGTCCTCCCCGCGACCGTCGAGGGCACCGAGGCGAGGGTGTCGCTCACCGGCCAGGCGATGGTCACCGACCTGACCGACCGCATCACGAACCGGCTCCCGATCTTCATCACCGCCGTCGTGGCGATGTCGTTCCTCCTGCTGATGATCGTGTTCCGGTCGATCCTGGTCCCGCTCAAGGCCGCCCTCATGAACCTGCTCTCAATCGCCGCCGCCTACGGCGTGCTCGTCGCGGTGTTCCAGTGGGGTTGGGGCGCTGAGCTCATCGGGCTGCACAGCACGATGCCGATCAACCCGTTCCTCCCGCTCATCATGTTCGCCATCCTCTTCGGGCTCTCGATGGACTACGAGGTGTTCCTCCTGTCCCGGGTGCGGGAGGAGTACGTGGCAACCGGCGACAACCACGAAGCCGTCGTCCGGGGCCTGTCGAGCACCGCACGGGTGATCACCTCAGCCGCGCTGATCATGATCAGCGTGTTCGGCGCCTTCGTCCTCAGCGACGACCCTAACGGCAAGCTGTTCGGGGTCGGCCTCGCCGTCGCCGTCCTCATCGACGCCACGCTCGTGCGCATGGTCCTCGTGCCGGCGACCATGAGCCTCCTGGGCAAGGCCAACTGGTGGCTCCCCGGCTGGCTCGACCGGATCCTCCCGCACCTCGACCTCGAAGGCGCACCCAGCGTGCCCGAGGTCAGCCCCCAGCCCGAGCGCGAGCTCACCGCGGTCTGATCCAACCCGGAGTGGAGCGGTTGCGGTCGCCAAAGCGACGCAGCCGCCCCGCACTGCTCGTTCCACAACGTCCCGCCAACCACCACAGAAGAGGTCACCGATGCAGCCCACGACCCCCACCCACCCCGTCGAGTTCGACGTCGACTATCCCGACCGACCGCTCGACCGCTTCTCGACCCTCCTCCGGCCCCTGTTCGCCATCCCGATCCTCGTCGTGCTCGCCGTACTCGGCGGACCCGCTCTCGGCGCCGGGCAAGACGGCGGCTGGCTGTTCTTCATCGGACTGGCGAGCGGGCTCATCGTCGTCCCACCGCTGCTCACCATCGTGTTCCGCGAGAAGTACCCGCGCTGGTGGTTCGACTTCAACCTCGCCTTCTTGCGGTTCGACAACCGAGTGATGAGCTACCTCCTCCTGCTGCGCGACGAGTTCCCGTCGACGGACGAAGAGCAATCGGTCCACCTCGAGGTCCCGTACCCCGATGTCCGCTCCGACCTCAACCGTTGGATGCCCCTCGTGAAGTGGTTCCTCGCCATCCCGCACTTCATCGCCTTGCTCGCCCTCGACATCGGAGTCGTCCTCGCAGCCATCGCCGCGTGGGTCGCCATCGTCTTCACCGGGCGCTACCCGCGGCGCTATTTCAACTTCATCGTCGGCGTCATGCGATGGCACAACAGAGTCGTCGGCTACGCCTTTGCTCTCGTCACCGACCGCTACCCACCGTTCCGGCTTTCCGCATGAACGCAAACCACAACGCGGTGCACCACGACGTTGTGGTGATCGGCGGCGGGGCCGCCGGGCTCAGCGCAGCCCTCGTGCTGGGCCGAGCCCGCCGGCGGGTGGCGGTCGTGGACGCCGGAGCGCCCCGCAACGCTCCCGCCGCTCACATGCAGGGCTTCCTCTCACGCGACGGGATGCTTCCCACCGAGCTCCTGGCCGCAGGTCGAGCGGAGGTGGCCGGCTACGGCGTCGAACTGCTCAGCGGCCGTGTCGATGCCATCGACCCCGGGTTCATCGTCCGCCTCACCAGCGGCACGACGCTGACAGCGCGGAGGATCCTGCTCGCCACCGGTGTCACCGACGACCTACCAGGCATCCCCGGTGTACGCGAGCGATGGGGCCGCGACCTCCTGCACTGCCCCTACTGCCACGGCTGGGAGGTCCGCGACCAACCCCTCGGCGTGCTCGGCACCATCCCGGGCTCGGTCCAACACGCGCTTCTGGTCCGGCAGTGGTCCGACGACGTGGTCTTCTTCGCCCACACCTACGACCTCGCCCCGGTTGAGATCGACCAGCTCTACGCCCGGGACGTGGAGGTCGTCCACGGCAGGATCACCCACCTCGAGATCCACGCGGACCGGCTGGCCGGCGTAGCGCTTGCCGGCGGTCGTGTCATCCCGCGCACGGCCGTGTTCGTCCGACCCGGGATCGTGCCTCACGCCGATGGTCTCCTCGCCGCGCTTGGTTGCGACGTCGACCACGCCGGCTTCCCGATCGTCGATCCGACCGGCCGCTCCAGCAAGCCGGGCGTGTGGGCTGCCGGGAACGCGGCCGATCCGCGTGCCCAGGTAATCACCGCAGCCGGTGCCGGATCTGCTGCGGCGATCGCCATCAACGCCGACCTCGTGCAAGACGACGTCGAGCACGCCCTCACCGCCACGCCTGCTCTGAGGCGCGCCCGCAAGGTTGATTGACGCGCAAGCGTCAGGTCCGTCCTTGTGCTGCCGCGGCCTCGCCGACATCATGGGGAGCGACCTCAGGAGACTCGGTGCCTCGGCTACGGGGGTCGTCCACCGATTCGTCGTTGAGATCGTCACCGGTGCCGAAGTCGGCGCGGACCCTCGTCGAGCTGTTCCAACCCGCTGCCGCATCGTGAGCAGGCAGTCCCCCTCGCCCACCGCGAGATCAGCTCAGTGGCGGTTGTGGTCTCCGAATCTACCGACGGTTACCGAGCTCCTATCTGCTGCGGCAAGGACACACAGTCCTGGCGGCCCGACCGAGCTCGTTACAGATTCGCCTCGGCAGCGGCAACGACGGCCGCCACGATCGGTTCCCACTCGGAGCCGGCCTGTCGCGTGATCGTAACGAAGTCGTTCACGCCGAAGATCGAGGCAACGCCTCCCGCCGCGAACACGGCCTCGGCGAACGGAACACCGGCAGCGGCCTCCGGGCTCGCCACGCTGAGCGTCTCGGGAAGCGTGACGTCCAGCGTGAACTTCATCGCGTTGGGATTCGGTGTCGGCGACGGAGAGGCGTTGGCCACGAATCGAGCGTACGGCCCGACGCTGACGACACTGTCATCGATCCACTGGATCTCCGTCACGGCGCGGATGCGACAGGATCGGATCGTGGGACCTGTGGATGAAGTCGCAGCGCTTTTGAGGCCATTCGGGACCATGGTTGGCACGACTCACTGACGTCTACCGATTCCGGCACCGCCCGATTCTCCGCCTGACCGCGCCAGAGGAAGAATCACGGACCCCGGCGCCAGGCGACCGCGGCAGGATGGGCGGATGGACTTCTACTGCGAGAAGGTGTTCCCCCGCTTGATGGACCTCGCCATGAGTCGGGCGCGGAACCGACCGGTTCGGGACCGTGTGTGCGGCCCCCTGGCGGGCGACGTGCTCGAGATCGGATTCGGATCGGGCCGGAACCTGCCACACCTGCCCGCTTCGGTGTCGGCGCTGCTGGCCGTCGACCCGATGGAAGCGGGACAACACCTCGCCACCGAGCGACTGAGTGCGACGACCGTGCCGGTGGAATTCGTCGGTCTCGATGGCGCAGCCTTGGCGCTGCCCGACGACTCGGTCGACTCAGCTCTCTCGACATGGACGCTGTGCAGCATCCCGAACCCGGTCGCCGCCACACGCGAGATCGTCCGGGTGCTGCGCCCGGGTGGCGTGCTGCGCTTCGTCGAGCACGGCCGCTCGCCCCAGCCGCGCACAGCGTCGTGGCAGCGTCGGCTGAACCCGATCCAGCGGCGGATCGCCTGCGGCTGCCACCTCGATCGCGACATCCCGACCATCCTCCGCGAGGGTGGACTGAACGTCACGGAGCTCGACACCTACTACATGGGCGGGGAACTCAAAGTGCTCGGCTGGACGTTCGAGGGGTCGGCCCGAGCGGCATGACCCCACAACCGCCGACAGGCGGGCCGCAATGCCGGTGGTGGTCAGTGGCGCTGTTCGCGCAGGAACCTTCGAACTGACTCGTTGAACTCGTCGGGGGCTTCGACGTTGCAGAGATGGCCGGCGTCGGGCACGACATCGAGCTTCGAGCCGGCGATGGCGGCGTGGAGTTGCTCGGCGACGGACAAGGGTGCCCGTACGTCGTTGTCTCCGTATACCAACAGCGTCGGGACCTCGACGTCGGCCAGTGCGTCGCGCAGTCCTCGGCGGACGCGCGGGCCATGGCACGGAATCCGGCAGGGTGGAACGCCAGCATGCTCGCAGCGAACTCATCGAGCGTTTCGCGTGGGGTCCGTTCGGAGAACATCGTCGGGAGCAGCGTCCCGACGAACTCCTCGGGTGACAGATCGGCCAGCACGAGCGCTTGTTGAAGGCGTTGCGCCGTGCAGCAGGACGAGCGGTGGTCCATCACCGGCGCGCTCGAATCCCACGCGCGTGTCGCCGACCTCGATCATCTCCATTGCGTCCCCCAACGTAGGACTGCACGACGCGCTCCTCAACCTCCGACGACGCGAGTTGCGGTCGTGGCGCGGGCCATCAGCAGTAGTTCGAGACGGACGTTTCGCGCTGTCGCGTCTGGCTCGCGGAGTCGGTTGAGGAGGAGGCGTGCTGCGGTGTTGCCGGACTCGAGGAGTGGTTGGCGAACCGATGTGAGCTCGAGCACCCGGGCGAGCTCACTGTCGTCGAACCCGACGATCCCGACTCCGTGGGGGGTGTCGAGCCCGAGCGACCTGACGGCTTGGAGGACGCCGGCTGCGAGCAGATCGTCGTGGGCGAAGATGGCACACGGTCGATCCAGCGACGCGAGCAACTCGGAAGCTGCCGCCTCGGCGGCCTCTCGACGGTTGGGGACGCGTACGACGTGACGTTCGGGAAGTCGATGACCGCGGTCCCCGAGACCGGCGCGGAAACCGTCGAGTCGCCGGTCGCAGGGAGAGGCATACAGCTGGGATTGTTGCTCTTCGCCGATGAACGCGTGGTGCTGATATCCCATGTCGCACACGTGTGCGGCCACCATCCGACCGCCGGCCACGTCGTCGATCTCGACGGTGTCGAACCCGTCATGTGTCATGTCGAGGAGCACGGTCGGCATGCGCCCGGACGTCAGGCGCGTTGCGACGTCATCGTCGAGGGGCATGCCCATGACGATGAGGCCATCCATGCGTCCTGTGAACGGCAGACTCGCCAGCAGTGGCGAGGGGGTGGTGGCGGCTGACTCGTGGTCGAGGACGACGACCTCCAACGGTTCGTCCCGAACGGCGCGTAGGACACCGTTGAGGCGCTCGTAGAACGATGGGTAGGTGCTGAACGGTGCGAGCACCCCGATGCGACCGACGCCGCGTCGCGCCCGGGTGATCGCCTCGGCCTTGGGCTCGAACCCGAGCTCGTCGGCGATGGCGAGGATCCTCGATCGGGTCGCCTCGCTGACCCGCGACGGCGAGTTCATCGCCAATGACACCGTCGAGATGCTGACCCCGGCCTGCTCGGCTACGTGGTAGATCGTCACTCGATCGGTCATCGACCAGCCCTCCTCGGTCGGAGAGTACCACCGGCTCGGCAGGGGATCGAAGTCCTTCGATCGAAGGACTTGACAGCACATCCGAACGGTGCTGGACTGTGTCAGTCAGTCGGATGCCAACCGAAGGAGCATCTGGCAATGAGGGGGAACCGATGAGAAAGCGCTCGCTCGAACTGGCAGCGGTGTCGCTCGTCTTCGCTGTCGCGGCAGGCTGCAGCGGCGATGACGACGAGGCAGAGCCTGGTGACACGACGAGCACGCCGAGCGGTACCGGCACGGCCGGTACAACGGCCAGCTCCTCCGATGGCACGGGCGTCGCCAACCCCGACCTCGACGGCACTGAGGTGTCCGTTTTCGGGCCGGAGAGCTCGGACGAGGAGGCCGGCGCGATGCAGGACGCGCTCGACATCTTCGCCGAGGAGCACGGGATGACGATCACGTACCTCGGCACCCGCGACTTCGAAGAGCAGATCAACAGTCAGGTGACCAGCGGCAACCCACCCGACATCGCCATCTTCCCCCAGCCCGGCAAGGTGCGTGACTTCGCCGCCAGCGACGATCTGGTCCCAGTCCCCGACGATGTGCTCACGTCAGTCCGGGAGAACTGGGACGACGATTGGCTCGGCTTCTGGCAGAGCGACGACGGCACCCAGTACGGCGTCCCGCTGAAGTCTGATCTCAAGTCGCTGATGTGGTACAGCCCGGCTGCGTTCGAGGCCGGTGGCTACACGGTCCCCGAGACGCTCGACGAGCTGTCTGCCCTGACCGACGAGATGATCGCCAACGGTGACACTCCACTGTGCGTCGGCATCGAGGATGGCCCGGCTACCGGCTGGCCGTTCACCGACTGGACTGAGGAGCTGATCCTGCGCAATGAGGGCATCGACTACTACAACGGCTGGGTCGCACACGAAACGCCGTTCAACGATCCCCCGGTCGTGCAGGCGATGTCGCAGGTGACCGAGCTGTGGACGAAGCCCGATGCGGTGTACGCCGCAGGAGGCACGATCGCCTCAACACCAATGGGCGACAACGCTGGGGCGCTCGTCGGCGGCGAATGCATGATGCACCGCCAGGCGAACTTTTTCGCCGCCTTCTTCCCTGAAGGAACCGAGTTCGGCGACGCCCCGGGCGCGATCGACACCTTCTACTTCCCATCCAACGGGGAAGACCAGCCGGTGCTCGTCGGCGGTATCAGCGCAACGGCGTTCCGCGACGCACCGGAGGTCTGGGCGGTGATGGAGTACTTCGGCTCGGCCGAGTACGCCGACAACCGTCAGGTGGCCCAGCTCCGGCGCAAAGACGGTGAACCAGGCAGCGACGTCATCTCGGGCTTCCTGTCCGCCAACAAGGGCGCCGACCCCGACAACTACAGCGAACTCGAACAGGGGTTTCTGTCAGTGCTCGCCGAAGGAGACCCGGCGGGCTTCGACGGATCCGATCAGATGCCCGGCGAAGTCGGATCCGGCACGTTCTGGAGCGAGGCGACGGCGCTCGTCAACGACCAAACCGATCCCGAGGGAGCGGCAGACGTCATTGAGGAATCCTGGCCCACCTGAACGGGACGAACCACGAGGGTCACGAGCGGAATCAGCGCAATCCACCCCACACGTCCTCGCCGCCTGCCGGGCTGACGCGGCGCAGCGCGGTCAAGGTCAGCGCGCCGACGACGACGAGGCAGACGAGGTTGATCCCGAGCTGCGTCGCCGCTCCGACCACCTCGTCGTCGTCCCAGAAGGCCAGCCCGACACCGATGTCGGCGATGGCCGGAATCGTCGTCACCGAGATCAGCACGCCGACGAGTGTGCCGGCGCGGTCGTGGGCGAGCGCAAGGGTTCCGGCGACCGCGGCGGCAACGGCGACGATGACGGAAAAGGCGTCGGGCTCGGTGATGAACGCCGTGAGCGAGCGACCGTCAGTGCGATAGACGTCTGGCACGATCCCGAAGATCCGCGTCGCGCCGGCGACGACGATCCCGCCGATGATACCGATCGCCGTCCCGGCTGCGAACGTCGTGAACCCACGCCGCGCGAGGTCGCCATCGCGGGTCTCGAGTCCGAAGGACATCGCTGCCAGCGGGCCGTACTCGGGCCCGACGACCATCGCGCCGACGATCAGGATCGGTGAGTCGGTGAGCACGCCGGCGGCGGCGATCACCGCAGCGACAGCGAAGTAGGCGATGTACGCAGGTCGCACCCACACCGACTGGCGCAGGTTGGCGGCGACCTGGTCCCAGACGACGGTCTCGTCGGGGTCGCCGGGTACTGCGGCGTGCAGCGCCTCGGCTCGCCGGGAGAGGCTCAGATCGGCGTGGAACAGGCTGATCGATCCGTGTTGGTCGACGTCGAGGTCGATGAGCGTGTCGAGCGTCGAGTTGATCCCCTCCCTCGCGACGTCGAACGTGATCAGGTCACCTTCCGGCGACATCGACGCGCCTGGCGTCGCCATGACGTTGCACACGGAGGGATCGGCAAGCATCGCCTCGGTGACCTTGTGCGACAGGTCGTCGCCGACGACGACACGGACGTGCACGAGCTCGGCCACCGGCCGATGTTGCCATGTGGCGACACCAGCGGCTGCGCCGCCTCGTTCGTGGCAGCAAGAACATCAAGGAGCGCGCAGGCGCACCATCCCGCAGTCAGCAGACAAGGGGCGTTGCCAGTGAACATGCCGGGAAGGAGGCAAGATGAGACCATGCAGATCACGGTGCTGCACATCGACGGCTGCCCGAACGTGAATCTCGTCCGCCGGCGTCTGGCCGTCGCGTTGGCGGAGACGGGCCGTGATGCCAGCGTCACCGATCGGCTCGTCAGCGGCCACGCTGACGCGACCGCGCTCGGCTTCGTCGGCTCACCCACGGTTCGGTTCGACGGCGTCGATCCGTTTGCCGCGGCTGATCTCACACCGTCGCTTGCGTGCCGGCTCTACCCGACGCGAGACGGGTTGCAGGGTGCGCCCTCTGTCGAGGACCTCGTGGACGCGCTGCGGATCGCTGACGGGTAGCGCACGGCCGTGCGAATCACGATCCATGGCCGGAACCTTCCGGGGCGGCGATTTGTCTCCGACGGCGTACAGCTGGAGAACGTGCACGTCGCCGTGCAGGACGGCAAGGAGCCGGTTGGCCTTGTGCCGGGCGACGCGGCGTCGGCGACGTGGACGGTGGACGTGAGGATCGTCGTCGGCGACGAGGGCGAGCTCGACCAGCGCGGTACGGCGGTGCATGGCAAGCGCGGCGAGCGATTCCTGTACCTCACGTGGGGCGATGTCGGTGCCGACGGGTCATTCGCGATGTTCCGTCGAGCGAAGTTGATGTTCGCCGACATCGACGCCGACCTGCTGGCTCACGCAGCAGCAGCCGACCGTGCCGGCGCTGCCGAGAGCGGTGACCTGACCGTCACGCTCGACCTCACCGATGAATGGGGCTGCCCGCGATGCGCACGGGTTCGCCCGCCCATCGCCGACTGGTCCCTCGCGCCCTGACGGCTCCGACGCGCACCAGCGCATTGTGGATGGACTGGTCCGCTAGAAAGGTCGGTGACCGCTCCTTCTCGCCGCCGACGGACCGGTCATTTCGGAAGCTCAACTGAATCCGTCGTGCGTCCAGGTCGCCACCTTGGCGGTCATGCCGAAGACGCAATCGTCAGCGGTCGCGAAGGCGGCGAGCCGGTCGCGAGCGGCCTCAATCAGGCCTGCGAGCCGCTCATCCCAGACCGCCACAGCTCCGCGGCGGCTGACACGGGCAAGCTCGGCGAACCCCCTCGCCGGATCGGGATAGAACATCACCCCGAACTGGCAGATCGCGACATCGAACTCGCCGTCGCCGAACGGCAGATCTTGCCCGTCCCCTTCCGCGTATTCGATGTCACCACCATGTCGACGCGCCACCGCGAGCATCGCCGGATTGAGATCGATCCCGATCACCCGGCCGTCAGTCCGGGTTCGTGCGGCTCGGGTGAGGGCGCCGTGCCGCACGCGACGTCGACGACGTTGTCGGCCGGATTGATGCCGGCCGTTTCTGCTACTGCATCGGCGAATCTGCCGAACAGTGCAGGGGCGAACAACGAGTCATAAACCTCGGCGGCGCTCGTGTCGATCTGTCCGCGATTCGCGTCTGACATCGGTGCCTTCTCCCCTCGCCGGCCCCGACAATCCTTACCATCGTCGTGCGTGCGGATGGTCGACGTTGTCCTCAGGTTTGGTGACTTCGCGGATCAGCGGTGGCGGAGGGCGGCGGTGCCGATCTCGGCGAGGTCGGCTTCGTAGTGTTGTTGCTCGACGTACAGACGCAGATCGGCGATGCGTCGGCTGTGGGTGGCGTCGAAGACGGCGGGGCCGGGCCCGGTCGCTCGGCGGCTGGCCTCGACGATCTCGTCACAGGCGGTCGCAACGAGTTGGCGCACGGTGAGCGCATACGCCGCGTCGACGTCAGCGGGCCGGGTGTCGATGTCTCTGGCTGCGGCGTCGAGCATTGCGGTCATCGCCCAGCAGGCGGCGGCGCTGCGCCCGACGTTCGTGACGGCATGCAGCTGGCTCTCCCCGACGTAGGCGAGGGTTGCCTCGTGAACGCCTCGGCCGCCGCCCGCCCAGCAGGCAGCGACCCCGATCGCGCCGTGCCAGAAACCGGGTCGCGAGAGATAGAAGTCGGGCTCGCCGATCGCCGCATCGGCGTCCACGACGAGATCGAGATCCACGCTCGCCGTCTCGGTTGCGGCGAGCGCCGGGGTGCGCCAGCTGCTCCCGTCGATGTCGAGCCCGCCCTGCCTGAGCGGGACGAGAAAGAGTTGCTGGTGCCCGTCGGCGAGGCGGGCGTCAACGAGGGCAGCGTCCAACAGGGCGGCGCCGCTGCAGAACCGCAACCGACCCGACAACCGCCAGCTGCCATCAGGTTCGGGGGTCGCGTTGACGGATCCGCCGCCATAGCGCGACGCCCACACGCCTGCCAGCGCGTCGGCGGGAAGGGATCGGTCGCATTCGGCGACGATGGCTGCGGCGTCGCAATGGGCTTCGGCGAGCCGGGCGACGGACAGGTCTTCCCTCCCCGCGAGATGTTGCAGGCCATGGAACCGTTCGCGGGTCTCGCCGCTGGCGGGAAGCGGCAACTCGAGTTGGCCCTCGGCGAGCAGACCGCGGAGACGTCGTTCGGTTTCGCAAGGACGATCAGATTCCATCGGACCCCCACCAGTCGAGCCTGAACCCGGGTTCGAGATGAGCGCCTTGATGTTGACGCACCACGGTGGAGCCCACGATCGTGTGGACCTCGTCGCCTGACAGCAGGTGATCCTCGGACACACCACGCCAATGCACGGCGAGAAGCGTGCCACCATCGACGAGCGCGCCCTCGACCCGGGCGACGAGCTCGGACAGCGCCGGAGCATCGAAGTAGTAGCCGATCTCACTCAGCACGATCAGATCGAAGTCGCCGCTCGGCCACCACTCCGGGATGACACCGACGTCGAGCTCGACTCGGCACAACCGGTCGGCCGCCTCGGCGACTCGCTGACGGGCACGACGCAACACCGTCGGCGAGCCGTCACAGGCGACGAGCTCGTCGCATCGTTGCGACAGTCGCACCGTGAGCTCGCCGCCTGCACAGCCAGGCTCGAAGACCCGCCCGAACCGGACGGCGGGCAGCGAGGCGACCGTGATGTCGAATCGGCGCTGCTCGTACTCCGACGTCGCGAACTGCCATGGGTCGTCGTCGAGGCGATAGCGGGCCTCGAAGTCGTCGGCCGGGACCTGTCTCATCCGAACACGACTTCGTCACCCTCGGCGAGCCGGTCGACGAGTGCGGCCGGCACGACCGGAGTGCCGTCGGGGCTCGGGTCGAGCTGGCTGCGGAACGAGCGGGCGGCCGTGATCTTTGCTGCGCGCATCGCCGGCGTCATCGGCACCACCGACATTGTCGCCAGCTGATGCGAGTCGAGTCGACCTCGTTGGGCTGCCCAGATCGGATACTCCAAGAGCCGTGCTCCGCTGATCTCCGCTGCGGCCGCCGCGGCCTCGCCGACAGCCTCGTGGTCGGGGTGCCCGTCGTGGCGCCACGTCGACACGATCACGGTCGCCGCCAGGGCCACTACGCGGGCGGTCAGTTCCACCCGATGGTCTGCGACATGACCGTCGGGAAGACCG
>Ga0136627_1000506_pt1 | contig 14653 bp, 18 predicted proteins | sample AntDrymUQ4892206_2_FD_104652 | JGI IMG/M metagenome (GOLD analysis project Ga0136627, IMG submission 104652) | Polar desert sand microbial communities from Dry Valleys, Antarctica - metaG UQ489 (22.06) | ecosystem: Environmental > Terrestrial > Soil > Desert | place: Antarctica: Dry Valley... | reverse complement strand
TGGACGCGCGTAGCCGGATCGGATACGTTCGCCTCCCCAACTCGTGAGAAGTCGATCATGTAGGTGGCTGGCGCGGCGGGCCTTGGCAGAAACCTCCGGCGTGCGGCATTTGGCTTGAACCCAAAAAGAGGAGCACCCGTGCGCATGATGATGAAGATGCAGCTGGACACCGCGGCAGGTAGCCGCGCGATCGCGGACGGCTCGTTGCCCAAGCTGATGCAGGACACGATGGAGCGCCTTCAGCCGGAGGCCGCTTACTTCGGGCCGGATGACGGCGTGCGCACCGCGTTCATCGTGTTCGACCTCAAGGACCCGTCGCAGCTGCCGAGCATCTCGGAGCCGCTGTTCAGCAGCGTGAACGCCAAGATCACGCTCTTTCCGGTGATGAACCAGGAAGACCTGCAGAAGGGGCTCCAAGAGTCTGCATCATCCTAGCGTCGGGGTAAGCGGGCCGCGCAACGCCCGAGCAGGCCCGAAGCCCCGCCCAGCTAATCGGCGGGGCTTCGGCGTCCTCGGGGGCCGAGACGGGGGCTCGCGTTTCCTAAGCCCGCAACCTCCGAGACGAAAAGCGCCGATTAGCTGGGCTTTCGTAGCGCCCCGGGTTGGATTCGAACCAACGACCTGCGGATTAGAAGTCCGCTGCTCTATCCACTGAGCTACCGGGGCACGGACCGCCAGCACCACTGCCGACAGTCGGGATGGCCGGATTCGAACCGACGACCCCCGCGTCCCAAACGCGGTGCTCTACCAAGCTGAGCTACATCCCGAGAGCGTGAACGGTACGGCCTGCGGCGTCCATGCGCTCTGGACGGTCGCACATCCACCATCCGTCCGCCTGGCCAGCTGCGCGTCGCGGACACAAGGGCCGCGACCGATCACTTCTGCATGGTCAACCGACGACTCACCTTCAGCCTCCTGCCTGCACTCCTCGTCATCGCTGCGCTCGGCGCTCCTTCGGTCGCGTCCTCCTCGACGCGCTGCGCGAACGCCGACCTCGTGCCGACCGCCACGAACCTCAAGCAGGTCAGCAGGGCGACGGTCTGCCTGGTCAACGTCGAGCGCAAGCTACGTCAGCGCAAGGCCCTGCGGACCAGCGAGCAGCTCGAGCGTGCCGCCCGGACATTCAGCGTCAAGATGGTCAGCGAGGGCTTCTTCGCGCACGTCAGCCCCGGGGGCAGCACGCTCACGACCCGCGTGCAGGGTGGCACCTCCTACCTGCGCGGCGCGCGCACGTGGGCGCTGGCCGAGAACCTCGGCTGGGGAACCGGCGAGCTCTCGACTCCGCGCCATACCGTGCGTGCCTGGATGGAGTCCCCCGGTCACCGGGTCAACGTCCTCAGCCCCCGCTATGGCCACATCGGTGTCGGCGTCACGGCCGGCACGCCGACGAGCCTGGACGGGCGCTCGGCGGCGACGTACACGGCGGACTTCGGAAGCCGCAAGTAGCACCCGAGTTTCGACTGCCCGCGATCGGGCACGGAGCCACGGGCGGTCACTAGGCTCTGCCCGATGCCACAGGTCCAGCCGCTGCATGCCCTGCACTACGACGCCGCCATCGCCGGGCCCCTTCAGGCACTCGCCGCCCCGCCGTACGACGTCATCGATCCCTCACAGCGCGCCGAGCTGCAGTCACGCTCACCGCACAACGTCGTCGCGATCGACCTGCCGGAGGACCCCGACGGCGGCGATCGCTATGCGCACGCGGCGAAGCTGCTCGACGCCTGGCGGGCCGAGGGCACCGTCGTCCGGGACGACGAGCCGGCGATCTGGGCCCTCGTCCAGCAGTACACGGCCCCCGACGGGCGCCGCCTCACCCGCAACGGATTCTTCGCGCGCGTGCGCGTCGAGGACTACGGGCCCGGCGCGATCCGTCCGCACGAGCGCACGCACCCGGGTCCGAAGGCCGATCGCCTCAGCCTGACGCGCGCGACGAGGGCCAACCTCTCCCCGATCTTCTCGCTGTACTCCGACCCGCAGCTGCGGGCCTGGCGCGCGCTGGAGCCCGTCACGCAGAGCGAGGAGCCGTTCGGCGAGGCCACCGATGCCGACGGCACGCATAACCGGCTGTGGCGGATCGTCGATCCGGAGATCATCGCCACCGTCTGCGACACCGTGTCGAGCGCGGAGCTTTTGATCGCCGACGGCCACCACCGATACGAGACGGCGCGCGTCTATGCCGAGGAGGTGGGAGGCGAAGGCGCGCATCGCTACGTGCTGATGTGCCTCGTCGCGCTCCAGGACGAGGGGCTCACGGTGTTCCCCACGCATCGGCTCGTCGACGGCCTCAAGGACACCGACAAGCCCGAGCTGCTGGCGGCGACGCTGCGCGAATGCTTCGAGATCGAGGAGATCGCCGTCGACGACCTCGTCCCCGACGCCGACGGCGACGGCATCCAGATGGGCTACATGGACAGCTTTCACAAGCGCGCCTACCGGCTGACGCTCTCCGAGCAGGCGATCGCCGACCGAGCGCTGCCCGACATGCCCGAGCCCTATCGGCGGCTGGACACCGCGGTGCTCGAGGCGCTCGTGCTCACCGGCCCGCTGGGCCTGACCGAGGACGACATCTCTCACCTCAACGGGCTCGGCTACGCGCGCACCTTCGAGGAGGCGCGCGAGCTCGTCGAGTCGGGCACGTTCGACGCCGGGTTCTTCCTGCGCGGGATACCCGTCGAGCAGATCCAGGAAATCGCCGCCGCGGGCGTCAACATGCCTCCCAAGTCGACGTTCTTCTTTCCGAAGGTGCCGACCGGCCTGCTGTTCAATCCACTCACCGAGGCGCAGTAGCCCAGCTGATCTCCGGGCGCACGCAAGATCCGGGGTAGCATCTGATTCATGCGCGCATCGGCTCAGCGGATCAGCGGATTTCGTCACATCGTCAAGGTGCGACAGCACCGGCTGAACAGCGACGAGCCGACGGAGGCGGGCGGGGATGATGCCGCGCCCTCGCCCCAGGAGCTGCTGGCCGCGAGCCTCGCGTCGTGCACGGCGGTGACGATCGAGATGTACGCGCAGCGCAAGGGGTGGGAGCTGCGCGATGTCGAGGTGGCATGCGATTTCGTCCCCGGCGAGCGGGGCTGCCCCGCGAAGTTCACGCTCACGCTGCGTCTGGCCTCCGACCTCACCGAGGAGCAGATCGCGCGGCTGAAGGTCATCGCCACGAAGTGCCCGGTGCATCGCACGCTCGACGGCGAGGTCATGTTCGAAGAGCGTGTCGAGCGCGTCGCACTCGCTCACTGAGTCGCTGCGCGGAGTCCTGATGGACCCCGCGGCGGCGGCCGTGCTGCCGGTGCACGGCCGGACCGAAGCCGCCGTCCTGGTGGCGATCTACCGCGACCGCGGGGAGTTGTACCTGATCTTCACGCGGCGCCGCCACGACCTGCGCAGCCATCCCGGGGAGATCTCCTTCCCGGGCGGCCGACGCGACGATCGCGACAGCGACCTCAGCCTGACCGCTTTGCGCGAGGCCGAGGAGGAGATCGGGCTGCAGCGCGAGGACGTCGAGCTCCTCGGCGCGCTGCGACCCGTGCCGACGGTCGCGACGAGCTTCGCCGTCTATCCCTTCGTCGGGATGATCGAGCCCGGCGGCACATGGACGCCGTGCGCGAGCGAGGTCGACGAGGTGCTCGAGCTGTCGTTGTCGACGCTGCGCGCATCGTGCACGCGCCGGCGCCTGATCCATCGCGGCATTCCGTTTCGCAGCGACGTCTACGACGTCGGCGAGCGGCTCGTCATCTGGGGTGCGACGGCGCGCATCGTCAGCGATCTCCTGGCCCGGGTGACCCCAGTGCTCGGCGACTGAGCCCGCCGTGGACCGCGAGAGCCTCCTGCGCAGTCTCGGGGCCCGGCTCTCGGACGAGCGCGTGCTGAGCGCGATCGCGGCGGTTCCGCGCGAGCGGTTCGTCCCGCCGTCGCTGTCGACGGCCGCCTACCACGACACCCCGCTGCGCATCGGCCATGGCCAGACGATCTCCCAGCCGGCGGTCGTCGCGCGCATGTGCGAGCTGCTGGAGCTCGCGCCGACCGACCGCGTCCTGGACGTCGGCACCGGCTCGGGCTACCACGCGGCGGTCCTGTCTCGGATGTGTCAGCACGTCTTCGGGATCGAGATCGAGGAGCAGCTCGCGCTGCGCGCATCGCGCTCGCTGCTGCGGGCGGGTATCGACAACGTCACCGTGACGCATGGCGACGGCGCGTCGGGTCTCCCCGAGCAGGCGCCGTTTGAGGCGATCAACGTCGCGGCGACGGCGGCCGGCCAGGTGCCCGCGGCGCTCGAGCAGCAGCTGGCGGTCGGGGGGCGGCTGGTGGCTCCGGTGGCCACCTCGCAGGGCGAGTGCCTGGTCCTGGTGCGCCGCCTCCCCGGCGGGCTGCGGCGCGAGCAGCTGGACGCCGTGCGCTTCGTTGCGTTGCGCTGAGCAGGGACTTCTCGCCGGCTCGCGGTCCATCCGCCATCGGATCCAGAATTCGCGTATGAATCCGGTCATCGTGAGCCCGCTATCAATACCTCCGAGCGGTTCCCCCGGACCCATTCGGACGCTCGTCGTGGGAACGGACGCGGGCTACCACGGTCGCGCGCAGGCAGTCTTGGGCGAGCTTGGCCGCGTCTCGTTCGCGCTCGCCGAGCCGGCCGACGCCGATCTCGTGCTGTCGCTCGTCGAGCACGAGCAGGCCGACGTCGTCGTGCTGGACGCGACCGGCTCCGAAGCCGCCGTGCAGGCGGTGCTCGACGCACTGGCGGCGTCCGACCCGCGCCTGGGAGTCGTCATCGTCTGCGAGCACCTGATGGGCAACGAACGAAATCTGCAGGCGCTGCCCAAGTGGGGCTGGACGCGCGACCTGCGCGTCGCCGTGCAGCGCGCCCGGCACGACGCCAGCCCGGTCGTCCCGCGCGGAGCGGTCGCGACGGCGGCACGCCGCGAGCCGTCCGAGGATGCTCGCGTGCGCGCCGCCAGGCGCTAGATGTAGCCTGTCCCCGAGGCTCAGCTGGGCTGGGGAACGATCCGCATGTAGGGAAGCGGCTGCTCCCATCCGTCGGGGAACTTCTCCTTGGCGGCCTCATCGGAGACCGAGCCGAGGATGATCACGTCGTCGCCGTTCTTCCACTGGGCGGGAGTGGCGACCTTGTGGTTGACGCCGAGCTGCAGCGAGTCGATGACCCGCAGGACCTCGTCGAAGTTGCGGCCGGTCGTCATCGGATAGACGAGCAGCAGCTTGATCTTCTTGTCCGGGCCGATCACGAAGACGTTGCGGACCGTCTGGTTGTCGGCGGGAGTGCGCTGGGTGGGGTCGCCCTCGACGTCGGCGGGCAGCATCCCGTAGAGCTTGGCGACCTTGAAGTCCGAATCGCCGATCAGCGGGTAGTTGGGCGCCGTCCCCTGCGTGTCGCCGATGTCCTTCGCCCACGCCTCGTGGTTGTCGACGGGATCGACGGACAGCCCGATGATCTTCACGCCCCGGCGGTCGAACTCGCTCTTGATCGACGCCATGTAGCCGAGCTCGGTCGTACAGACGGGCGTGAAGTTGCGCGGATGGGAGAACAGCACGGCCCACGACTCGCCGAGCCACTCGTGAAAGGAGATGGAACCCTCGGACGTCTCAGCCTGGAAATCCGGAGCTTCACTGCCAATCGTCAACGCCATGCCGACCTCCTGTATATGGGTAATCTCTATCCGGTTTAGGCAGTTTAGCCTAGGCGATCAATGCGTCGATCGCGCGACGAGCCGCGGACACCCAACCGGCCTGATCGGCAGGATCGCACTCGAGCGTCGCGCATGGGATCTCGTTTCGCCCAGCCTCGCGCCGCAGCAGCGCGCCTCCGGCCGCGAGCGCCTGCGCGTCGACGGACCCTGCAGCCTCGTAGACGATGCCGCGCACCGTCGTGTCGATTGCCCGACCGAGCATCATCTCCAGGCGCGGCCCGTGCAGCGCGCGGACGGCCTCCCGCGAGCCGCGGGCGGTTCCCAGCGCCCACACGAGGATCGTCACGCCCTCAAGCGCGTAGCGCAGCGTGCCGACGACGTCCGGGTCGCCGATCCAGCACTCCGCACCCGCTGCCTCGATCGCCGGCCGCCCGGACTCGCTGCGCGTCACGGCCCGCACCGCATCGCCGCAACGCACCAGCTCGCGCGCCAGCGCGAGGCCGCGACAGCCGCCGCCGACCAGCAGCACCCGCACGGTCAGATTTCTCGCTGGGTGCCCGCGCGCGGTCCGATGCCCCTACGCTAGTCGACGCCCTGCGCCTGCCTGACCAACCTCACGCATGGCACGCGCCGCGCGTTTGATCTTTCGTGAACACGCTGCCGCCCTTCCAGCGCTTCCTCGACGGCCACCGCGAGGACGTCCTGCGCTTCCTCGTCGCCGCCGTCGGCCGGCCCGACGCCGACGACGCCTTCCAGGAGACCTTCCTGTCAGCACTGCGCTCCTACGAGCGGTTGCGCGCGGACTCCAACCTACGGGCGTGGGTGCTGACGATCGCCCATCGCAAGGCCGTCGACATCCATCGCGCGCGAGAGCGCCGGCCGCTGCCCGTCGCCGACCTGCACGAGGGCGCGACGCCGATCGCCGGAGCGAGCGCGGCGCCCAGCGCCGCGGCGCAGGGCGATCACTGGGAGCGCGTGCGCGCCCTGCCGCCGCGCCAGCGCGCCGTGCTGACGCTGCGCTACGCCGCCGGCCTGACGCACGCGGAGATCGCGACGGCGCTGGGGTGCAGCCCCGAAGCGGCACGCCGCGCCGCCGCCGACGGACTCAAGACCCTCAGAGAGGAGCTGCCCCATGTCCCTGCATCCGCCTGATCTCGCCGCCGACCAGGCCGCCGCGCTCGCCGCGCGCACCGCGGCCCGCGCCGCCGATGAGCGGATCGCCGAGATCGCCTACGCCGTCGTGGACGCGCCCGTCGGCCGGCTCGTGCTCGCGGCCACCTCCGAGGGCATCGTGCGGATCGCCTATGAGCTTCAGAACGGCGGCCTGGACGCAGTGCTCGACCGGCTCGCCGAGCGGCTGTCGCCACGCATCGTGGAGGCCCCGGCGCGCCTGGACGGCGCGCGCCGCGAGCTCGACGAGTACTTCGACGGCCGGCGGCGGGACTTCGAGGTCGCGCTGGACTTCGCCCTCGCCGGCAGCGGCTTCGCTCGCCGCGTCCTCGAGGCGGCGGTGCGCATCCCGTTCGGCGAGACGAGCAGCTACCGGGAGGTCGCCGGCGCCGCAGGCTCGCCGAACGCCTACCGGGCCGCCGGCAACGCGCTGGGCGCCAACCCACTGCCGATCGTCGTGCCCTGCCATCGCGTGCTGGCCAGCACGGGTGGCCTCGGGGGCTACACCGGCGGACTGCAGCGCAAGCGCCTGCTGCTTGACATCGAGGGGGTGCGGCCCGGATAGGGTGGGCGCCATGACCGCCCCGATCAATCCGAACGACCACGATCGCTTCCTCCTGCGCCAGCGAATCAGGCTCGTCATCAACCAGTACGAGTTCTTCCTCCCGGCCGAGGACGACGCCCCGGGCGAGCGGATCTGTTTCGTCGAGCAGAAGCGCTTCAAGTTCAAGGAGGACATCCGCTTCTACACCGACGACAGCAAGACGCAGGAGCTGATGCGCATCAAGGCGCGCCAGCGCTTCGACCCGCGGGCGACCTACGACGTCACCGACGACGTAGGTGCGAAGATCGGCGAGATCCAGAAGGTCTTCGGCGCGAGCCTGCTGCGCTCGACCTACCGGATGTGCGACGCAGGCGGTGAGGAGATCGCGACCACGACCGAGAAGAGCCTCGGCGTCGCGCTGTTTCGCCGGCTGGTCGGCTTCATCCCGTATGTCGAGAACGTCGCCAACTGGCTGCCGATCCCGTACCACTTCATCTTCCAGCGCGGCGAGCGAATCATCGGCGAGAACACGCGCCAGATGTTCAAGATCCGCGACATCTACACGATCGACATGAGCGCCGACACCGAGCGCGTGCTGGACCGGCGCCTCGTGCTCGCGATCGCGGTCGGCATGGACGCCCTGCAGGCTCGCTAGCCTTTCGCGCATGAACAACGACCGCTCCCAGGCATACGGCCGCGTCGTGAAGACGCTGGCCGACGAGGGTCCAGCCAAGCTCTTTGAGGCCGAGACGGCGATCATCCGCACCGCCGCCGACGCCCTGTTCTTCGACGGGGATGCCTACGACGAGCTCGCCGCCGTCGAAGACCTCGCGCAGCAGCTCGTCGACGCGGACCGCTGGCTGCCCGATCATGCCCGCCAGCTCGTCGACGACGTCGCCGCGTGCGGCTCCTCGGCCGGCGTTCGCTGACCTTCCGGCGAGCTCGGGATCAGCTCACGTGGGCTTCGCCCACTGGGCTTCTGCGAGATCGCCCTCCGGAATGCCCGCGGGTGTCGCGACCTCGGGCGTGTCGCGTAGGTACCACTCCGCGTCGAGCGCCGCCTGCGTGCCCGAGCCGGCGGCCGTGACAGCCTGTCGGTAGGTGTGATCGACGAGGTCGCCGGCGGCGAAGACGCCGGGGCGACCAGTCCGCGTCGAACGGCCCTGCGTGATCACGTAGCTCTCGTCGTCGACGTCGACGAGCCCGCTGACCAGCTGCGACTGCGGCTCGTGACCGATCGCGATGAAGACGCCGGCGATCGGCACGTCGAGATGATCGCCGCTGGTGGAATGACGCAGCCGGGCGTGGTCCAGCGAGCCTCCGTCGCCCGCGACGAACTCCTCGGGCGCGTACGGCGTCAGCCATTCGATCTTCTCGATCGAGCGCGCGCGCTCGAGCATGATCTTCGAGGCGCGGAACTCCTCGCGCCGGTGCACGACGACGACCTTCGAGGCGAACTTCGACAGGAAGATCGCCTCCTCCATTGCGCTGTCGCCGCCACCGACGATCATCGTCGGCTTCTCCTTGAAGAAGGCCGCGTCGCAGGTCGCGCAGTAGCTGACCCCGCGGCCACCGAGCTCGTCCTCGCCGGGGATCGCGAGCTTCTTGTGCTCGGCGCCCATCGCGAGGATGACCGTCCGCGTGCGATGTTCCTCGTCGCCGACCCAGACACTGTGCACGCCGCCGGGCTCGTCGGACAGGTCGACCTTCGTCGCCTGGTCGGTGATGAAGCGCGTGCCGAAGCGCTCTGCCTGGTCGCGGAAGCGCTGCATCAGCGGCGGTCCCTCGATGCCCTCGGGGAACCCCGGGTAGTTCTCGACATCCGTGGTCTGCTGGAGCAGGCCACCCCACATGAAGCCCTCGACGACGAGCGGCTTGAGGTTGGCGCGCGAGGTGTACAGCGCGGCGGTGTATCCGGCCGGCCCGGAGCCGACGATCACGACGTTCTCGATATCTGGACTGGTCACTTCACAAAGGATAGTGAAGCCTGCTAAGGCCGCTTCCTAAGCGCCGGCCGGCGCGGCGAGCTCGCCGGGAGCGGCGCGCTCCTCACGCCAGCGCGCGACGGTGCGCCGCAGCTGGAAGTACGCGATCGCACCGGGGATCGTCGGCAGCCAGAACGCGAACAGGCGGTAGCTGAGCACCGCCAGGACCGCCAGGCCTCCGTCGACGCCGAACGCCAGGAACGCGGCGATCATGCCTCCGTCGACGCCGCCGATCCCGCCCGGCAGCGGCAGCAGGTTGCCGAGGAATCCGACGAAGTACGCCATGATGATCACCGGCCACGCGGGCGGGTCGCCGAAGGCGTGAAAGCAGGCCCACAGCGTCGCGATGTTGAAGCCCCAGTAGGCGACCGCACCGAACAGCGCGGGATCACGCTTGCGCACGTGGCAGACCGCCTCGCGCATGCCCGTGGAGAACGCGGCCGGCGCGTTGGCCAATCGCTGTGCCATTCGCGCGAGCCGTCCGCCACGCCGCGCGAAGCCCTCCAGGCGACGCTGCAGGTCGGGTGGCACGCGCGAGATCGCCACCGCCAGCACGATCACAGCGAACCCGAAGATCGCCGGGATCACGGTGATCGCGAAGGGCGAGGGGCCGTGCAGCACGTCGAAGTACAGACCCAGGCCCACGATGACCAGCGCCGCCATGTAGACGGCGTAGGTCAGGATCAGGAAGGCGAGCGTCTTGTCGGCGACCGCGCGGCGATCCATTCCCGAGCGCCGCAGGGCCCAGGCCGTCAGCGCGATCCCACCGGCGCCCCCGGCGGCGAACAGCCGGGTGGCCGCGAGACCCGCCATCGTGATCTGGTAGCTGGCGGCAAGGTCGATGCGGGAGCGGTCGCCGATGAAGATCCCGCGGAACATCGCGACGTATCCCCCGAAGGACAACACGGTGAACATCAGCGCGCCGGCCAGCCACCACGGGTCGCCCTGGCCAATGTCCTTGCCCTTCTCCTCGAAGTCCGAGAGCTTCGGCGCGACGAAGTACAGGAAGGCGACGACCGCGGCGCCGAGCAAAAAGAAGACGAGCACGGTCCGGCGCGTCACCTGGACGCGGGGCATCGCCTCGTCGTCGTCATCCTCCTCTTCGGGGTCCGGCAGGTCGACCTCGGGGGGCTTGGCCATCGTGTCCATGACTCGGGTCGGGCGGGTGCTGCGAGTATAGGTCCGACTCCGCGGCGGTCCAGCGTCGTGTGCAGGCGCTTCAGCGCCTGGCCAGGCTCGCGGCGGCGGCCTCCTCGACCAGCGCCGCGATCAGCCGCGCCCGCTCGTCGGCCTCGGTGTGCCATTGGATACCGAGCGCGAAGCGATTGCCGGGCTCCTCCAGCGCCTCCGGGAAGTCATCCATCTCCGCCCACCCGGTGACCTGCAACCCATCCCCGATACGGTCGACGCCCTGGTGATGATGGGACTTCGTCGCGTGCAGCAGCTCGCCGGCCGCGCGCGCGGCGAGCGAGCCGGCCTGCAGTCGCACCTCGTGGTCGGCGCCGTCGAAGGTACCCACCACGCGACGGTGGTGCTCGTGGCCGAGCAGCTCCGGAAGATGCTGGTGCAGGGTGCCGCCGCGCGCGACGTTGATGATCTGCATTCCGCGGCAGATGCCCAGCAGCGGCAGGTCGCGCTCCAGCGCCCGGCGCGCGAGCGCGATCTCGAAGGCGTCGCGCTCGGGCACGATGTCCACTGTCTCGGGGCGGCGCTCGGCCCCGTAGGTCGACGGATCGAGGTCGGCGCCTCCCGCCAGGATGAGCCCGTCGAGGCGGTCCAGCAGCTCGTCGGGATCCTCGACGATCGCGGGGTCGGGCGCCAGCAGCAGCACCATCGCGCCCGCACGGTTGACCGCGTCGACGTAGTTGCGTGCCAGCACGAAGGCCGGCACGTCCCAGACGCTGAAGCGACTGCGCTCAAGCGGCGCGCAGATCCCGATGACCGGACGCGACATCCGCTGGACACTAGTGAGGGACGCGCGGCAGATGACCGCTCCATGAATAGAATGCCCGCCGCCTTGACATGCGTTCACGCCCGCACCCGTCGTCGCGTCTTCACGCTCGCCTTTGCGGGCGCCGTCGCCGGAGGTCTCGCGCTGGCCGCCGGCGCGTCGGCGGACCTGCTCACCCCGGAGTCCGGAGGGTCGGCAAACGCCGACGACATCGACACGCTCTACAAGATCGTCCTGGTCGTCGCCACGGTGATCTTCATCGGTGTCGAAGGAGCCCTCGTCTACTCGCTCGTGAAGTTCCGCGCGCGCAAGAACGCCGTGGCGGCGCAGATCCGCGGCAACACGCGCCTGGAGATCGGCTGGACGATCGGCGCGGCCGTCGTGCTCGTCGTGCTGGCGGTCGTGACGTTCGCGATGCTCGGCGGCATCCGCACGCCGCCGAACTCCGACGCCGACGGCTTCGCGACGCCCGTCGTGCAGAACGTCTCCAGCGCCTCCGCGTTCCAGCCGCGGCCGCCCAACGGCCGCTCGCTGAACATCAAGGTCAACGGCCAGCGCTACGTCTGGCGCTACACCTACCCCGACGACGACGACAACGTCCTCAACAACGCCTTCTCCTACGTCGAGATGGTCGTGCCGACGAAGACCACGATCACGCTGAACATCGACGCTCAGGACGTCGCGCACTCGTGGTGGATCCCGGCGCTCGGCGGCAAGTTCGACGGCGTTCCCGGCCACACGAACTTCACGTGGTTCAAGATCGACAAGCCGGGCGTCTACCGCGGACAGTGCGCCGAGCTGTGCGGGCGCAACCACGCTGACATGGTCGCGCAGGTGCGCGCGGTCGAGCCGGCCGAGTTCAAGACCTGGCTGGAGACCAAGAAGCGCGAGATCGACGAGAACAACGCCGGCGCCCTGGAACGTCGCAAGGCCGACGCCGAGGCGGCCACGACCCCCGCCGAAGAGGCTCCCTAGGAGATCGTGACCATGGCCGCCGTCGACACCGCCGTCCGCATCCCGGAGATCACCGCCCACCACGTGGAGCCCGAGCCCACCGGCTGGGTGTCGTGGGTCACGACGACCGATCACAAGCGGCTCGGGATCATGTACCTCGTCACGACGTTCGTCTTCTTTCTGCTGGGCGGGGTCGAGGCGCTGCTCATGCGCGTGCAGCTCGGCGCACCGGACAACACGTTCCTGACGCCGTCGACCTACAACGCGCTGTTCACGCTGCACGGCACGACGATGGTCTTCCTGTTCGTCGTGCCGATCATGGCCGGCTTCGCGAACTACTTCCTGCCGCTGATGATCGGCGCGCGGGACATGGCGTTCCCGAAGCTCAACGCGCTCTCCTACTGGCTGCTGCTCGCGGGGGGCATCGTCTTCTACGGCTCGCTGTTCTTCGCGCCGCCCGAGGCCGGGTGGACCTCCTACGCGCCATTGAGCGGCAGCGCGTTCTCGCCGACCAGCGGGATCGACGCCTGGATCTTCCTGATCCATCTGACCGGCATCTCCTCGCTGCTGGGAGCGATCAACTTCTACGCGACGATCGCCAACATGCGCGCGCCCGGCATGGGCTGGGGGCGCCTGCCGCTGTTCGTCTGGTCGATCCTCGTCTACGCGATCCTGCTGATCCTCGCACTGCCGGTGATCGCGGGCGCGGTGACGCTGCTGCTGACCGACCGCCACTTCGGGACGGGCTTCTTCGACCAGAGCCAGGGCGGCGACCCGCTGCTGTGGCAGCACCTCTTCTGGTTCTTCGGGCACCCCGAGGTGTACATCATGATCCTGCCGGGCTTCGGGATCATCTCCGAGGTCCTGCCGGTCTTCGCGCGCAAGCCGATCTTCGGCTACAAGGCGATCGCGGCGTCGACGGTCTCGATCGCGTTCCTCGCGATGCTCGTCTGGGCGCACCACATGTTCTCAACGCCGAGCGCGACGATCGTGCTGATCTTCTTCATGATCAGCTCGTTCTTGATCGCGGTGCCGACCGGCGTGAAGATCTTCAACTGGGTGGCGACGCTGTGGCGCGGCACGATCGAGTTCAAGACGCCGCTGATCTTCTCGGTCGGCTTCATCTCGATCTTCCTCGTCGGAGGTATCACGGGCGTGTTCCTCGCCGTCTTCCCCGTCGACTGGCAGCTGACCGACACGTACTTCGTCGTGGCCCATCTGCACTACGTGCTCGTCGGCGGCTCGGTCTTCTCGATCTTCGCTGGGATCTACTACTGGTTCCCGAAGATGAGCGGCCGGATGCTCGGCGAGAGCATGGGCAAGTGGTCCTTCGCGCTGATGTACGTCGGCTTCAACGTGACGTTCCTGATCCAGCACGCGATCGGCCTGGACGGCATGCCACGGCGCGTCTACGAGTACCCCGACGTCGGCCACCTCGGCCTCTACAACCTGATCTCGACGATCGGCTCGTTCATCCTCGCGGTCGGCATCGGCCTGACGGTGATCAACGTCGTGCGGTCGCTGAAGGTCGGCGTGAAGGCCGGTCCGGATCCGTGGAAGGCCAACACGCTCGAGTGGTTCATGCCATCGCCTCCGCCGGTCAACAACTTCGACGCCATCCCGCGCGTGCGCTCCGTCGAGCCGATGAAGGACGTGCGCCGCCAGGTCGCGCGCCAGACCGCCTCCTCGATCGAGCTGGGCGAGGACCCGTCGATGTCCGAGTCGCGGGCCTAGCCCGCGCTCCGGTCGAGCCCGCCGATGGAAGCCTCACGTGTCTCCTCGCCCGTCGCGCTGCCCCCGGCGGCCGCCGGCGGCGTGCGCCAGGTCGTCGGCGACTACGTCGAGCTGACCAAGCCCAAGGTCCAGTCGCTGCTGCTGCTGACGACCGTCTGCTCGATGGAGATCGCAGGCGATCCGTCGCTCGGCCTGATCGCCCTCACCGTGCTGGGCGGCTACCTGTCGGCCGGCGGCGCGGGCGCGGTCAACCACTACTTCGATCGCGACATCGACGCGCAGATGCCGCGCACGGCCAACCGCCCCGTGCCCAGCGGCCGCGTCGCGCCGCGCGCGGCGCTCGCCTACGGGATCCTGCTGGCGCTGGCGTCCTTCGTGCTGCTGACGAGCACGGTCAACCTGCTCGCCGCCTCGCTGGCGTTCTCGGGCTTCCTCGGCTACGTGTTCGTGTACACGATCTGGCTCAAGCGCCGCACGCCGCAGAACATCGTCATCGGTGGCGCCGCCGGCGCGATCCCGCCGCTGGTCGGCTGGGCTGCCGTCACCGGCGGCCTCGGCGGCATGCCGCTCTACCTCTTCGCGATCGTCTTCTTCTGGACGCCACCGCACTTCTGGGCGCTGTCGCTGCTGATGAAGGACGAGTACGCGCGCGTCGGCGTGCCGATGCTGCCCGTCG